>ENA-ORXR01001150-ORXR01001150.1-marine-metagenome-genome-assembly--contig:-NODE-1150-length-29531-cov-3.629286_pt1 | contig 29531 bp, 21 predicted proteins | sample MGYA00237866_ERZ511479 | MGnify/ENA metagenome assembly ERZ511479
CAATGTCAGATCCTCTTGGTTGTTACTTTATTGGTTGCACTCTAAAGATAACAAAACCAAGAGGATTTTTTGATTCTTTTGCAATATATTTTCAGTCAATACAGACGCTTATCTGTTTCTGGATGGGCACTAGCTACTCTCAGTAAAAGCTGTATATGTTAGTAGCGCATGTGAGGATCTGTGCGGGGGCGGTTAAAGCCGTCTTAGTGTTTCTGGATAAAATTGGTCAATCAATCATGGACTCGGAACAGGGTCTAATAGCGGATGAAATCTGCGTGCTCGATTGCTCTGTCTGGTGCGACTCATAATTAATTTAAGCGGAGCGCGTACACGGTGACCGAATTTCCATTACAAGCCTGAGTATGAATGAACGCATTCTGACCTGATTCATCGAGTACGACACTCGCATCGCAATTGATTTTTGCACCTTCGTTGTATATTTCCTGCCAAGAGTCTTGTCCAGAATTACGTTTGAAAATACGCAAACCGTCGCTGATCGCCCAAAGCGAATTGTACTTGTCAAAGAAAATTTCAGATACGTTGAAGGGTGCATTTTCGCGAACCCATGAGTTTGATGCACTATCGAAGTGAATGATTTGTCTGGATTGGTCAACCGGGCTGAGCAATATGTGTGGCACCCCATTCGCATCCATGGCTGAACCACCATAGGTTAAAAATTTTGCATCGTTTGAATAACCCAGATTGCCGCAGGTTTCTGGGGAAACAGGTGCACTAACTAATTCTCCGCTTATCGTGTAGAACAGGCTTTTTCTGTCAGGACTGACCACTAGACATGGTCTGCTCAATTCCCGTCCGCCTGTGCCAGCGCGCCAGAACCAATTGACATACAGCACGTTGTTGTTATCAAACATAAGCCTAGGGTGATACGAAGTCCATCCCTGCTGTCCAGCCACCGCAATAGAGTTAGTACCAGCGTCTTCATGAAATTCATAGTCGTCCGCATCTAGTGGGAAGCTGCCACCAATAGCACTCCATTCCCTGGAATCAACATCATAGGCAGCTATGCCAGTGCTAGTTGTTCGTTCGGTAAATCTGTGTTTTGGTGTGGCAGTAAATCGGTAGCTTATAAACAGATCGTTATTGCGATCTTTCTGGAAAGCAGGGTAGGTGATTTGATTTCCTGGAATGGCAGCAGTCCCAAGCGTTGGGAAGTCGATATAGTTGTCGTTGATAACCCTGTTGCGCTGATGTTCAGTTATTTTTTGTCCTAAAAACGCAAATTCATTAATACTGTGAGGAGCAGTCGACCGTTTGTATTGCCATGGGAGGTAGTGCATGTTGTAGGCGACGTGTACATATCCGGCCTTATCAACCGCGATAGAGGGCGCTGTGTGCCATTCATCATAAATGGTTCTGTCGTCGATTGTCGCAGCTCCCCAAGCCCAGCCACCGCTCGAATTTTGCACACCTTGTCTTACGACAGTTTTTTGCGGTAAACCTTTTCCATCTCCCGATTGGCCGATTTCAATGTTGCTTATATATACTCGGCCATTAGCCACGTCGAGCGGGGTTTGCTGCACGCTGAATTGAGACTTTGAAACTGGTAAGTCAACGAGTATTTTGACTACATCGTTTATATGGTTCCCGATCTGGAAATTGTTTTCGTCGGGCAGAATTTCGTCAGTAATTCGCGACGCAGCTACGATAATCGACGTTTCGACATCATGAGATAAGTTGTTGTCCTGTCCGTCAAAGACGGTGAATATCACTGTATGTGTACCGGGCAGCTCAGCGGGCCAGCTGAAAGTGCGGGTACCATCCCAATTGTCATCCAGCTGAGCACCAATGGGAGCCGATTTCAGCATAACCCCAGGCACAACTCCGTCCTTGTCAGTCGGCGCTAGCACGAACTGAATTACTTGACCAGTCTCGGCAAACTTATCGTCTATTGCTAACTCAGGTCTGGCATTTGATTGTGCATTAGCCAACGACGCAAAAAGTATTACAGATGATATGAATAATAGATTGGCAACTGCAGTAGCTCTGAGTTGTTTAGGTAACATGCGTAAGCTCTGAGTATCATCGAATTTGTGGACCGATCGAAAGAGTATGACATTCCGCAGTACAGGTCAATACTTTGACTAAGTATGTGGTCTCTGCATTAATTATTAGCAACAATGCACGGTCTACTGGCAGGGCCGTGGCAAGCAGTGTTGACAGTTTGCGTACGAGTTAACAAAACGTCAAAATCGACTACGTTCAGGCACTATTTTCCGTGAAAATACAGATATCACGCTTTCTTGATGACGCCTATGCATTAAAATAACACCGGGTCAGGTCTTTGTTCCCTGTAATATGTTGAAACTCATGGTGTCTGTTCACAGTGTCAAGTAGAGTTGAATACTTACCGGTAATAATTGGTAAAATTTCCGTTAGTTCTTGAACCGGCACGTTTAAAATGCTACTGCAACAAATGGGTGAGTGCGTTCGATTGTCAGTTCGATAAATTACGACGATACTCATCTTAAGGATAATTCAATAGTTAAAGCCGAACTATGTTTGAAGATAGCCCATTATTAATGTTTTTAGCGGTATTCGTACTGAGTTTCTTCCTGTGCACTGTGACGATATTGCTTTTATCTCAGTTCGCTAAAGTTAAAAAAGTACTACTGGATAATCCAACTGAGCGCAAACGCCATGTTGGAGCTATCCCACTGGTTGGTGGGTTAGCTATCTTTGTAACCTATTCCATTTGCGCGCCGTTATTTAGCGGTTTTGGGGAAAGTTTGGGCGCGATATTTCTTGCCTCTTTGTGGCTGATGATAGTAGGACTGGTTGATGATATTACTGAACTAAGCAGTGTGTTTCGCTTGCTGGCTCAAATTACTGCTGCGTTATTTCTTATCTATTTTGCGGACACCCAAATTCATACTCTCGGAAATCTTTTTTCTGGCGATGTATTTGAGCTTCACAGTATATCGCTCATTTTTACAGTTATGTGCATACTTGGTGTGATAAATGCCATCAATATGATCGATGGCATCGATGGGTTGTCTGGTGGTATTGCACTGCTAACTATTTCTGCATTGTTCATTATTTCACTATCGTCAGTAAGTACAGGTGTGTCATTGTTGATGATTACGCTGTTGGGAAGCCTTGTTGCTTTTGTCCTGTTTAACACTGGATATTACGGGGAATCCAGAAAGGTATTCATGGGAGACGCTGGTAGCACGGTACTTGGATTGTTGCTTGCCTGGCTGTTTATTACTCTTTCTCAAAATGGTGAGCGGCCTTTGTCTCCTGTTACCGCAGGATGGTTGTTTGGACTGCCACTAGTAGACTCAGTTTCTGTCATGGTTCGACGACTATTACAAGGGCAATCGCCGTTTCGGGCAGATAGAAATCATCTCCATCATCAGCTACTAGACCTTGGCCTATCAACTAGGTCAACGCTTTTACTCATGCTTGTTATTCATGCCATTTTCGTCATTGTCGGCTTGCAGTTGAATGGCGTTCCTGCGGCTGAACCTCTCCTTTTCTGGACATTCGTAGCATTGGTTATCGGGCGACATTATATATTCGGCTGGAAATTATGGAGAACGGTTTAACGATCGCCCGTCGTATTTTGTAAATTGAAACGCTTTGCATAATGTATTTTTAATGTTGGTGTACTGCATATTGCTTTAGCTGTTAAAGTTGAAACGCAATATCATCGCCAGTAAAAGCTTCCGGTTTATCTAACTACTTTAAAACATCGAACCGGGAGTTTTTCATCCACTGTGCTGTAAAATCAGCCTCAATTAATATGGATTAATAGTGTCCAGTCATAACCAAATTGCAAGCGAGCCCAGTACGTCAACAAAAGTAAAGCGTGTTGTTTTTGTGCAGAAGTTTGTTCCACATTACAGATTACCCCTCTTTGAAAAGTTGCGTACAAAGTTTGCCGAACATGGAATTGAGTTCGTTTTGATCTATGGAAGACCGGATGCTTACGAGGGCTCAAAGATCAAGATGGAATACCCGGATTGGGGTCAAAAAGTAAGCAGTTGGATTATTCCGCTTCCGGGAAAATTCACACGTTATTTATATTGGCAGTGGGCGCCCTTTAAAGTTCGCCGAGGCGATGTAGTGATCGTAGAGCACGCATCGAAACTGTTGGATAACTATCCTATCTTTTTAATGCAGCAAGTTGGTTGGGTATCCATGTGTTATTTCGGGCATGGAAAAAACTTTCAGGGTCATCGTGAGATAGCACTTGCGCGCAAAATCAAGCAGCTGATGGTGAGAAAAATATCCATCTGGTTCGCATACACTGAAATTTCGCGACAAATTTTGATTGATCAGAATGTGCCGGATGAAAAGATTGTGGTAGTGAACAACACATTAACTGAATCCAGGCAATTGGATGAATCTGAGGTTGAGCGTGATCCGAAAAAGTTTGTTTACATTGGTGGCTTGTACAAAGAAAAACGGCTAGATGTTATTTTTGATTCGGTTGCACTACTGCATGCTCAGGACCCAGAAATCAAGCTGGTCATTGCAGGCACTGGCCCTATGCAGGACGAAGTTAAAGCATTCGCAGATGCGAATGATTGGTGTGACTATCGGGGACCGGTATTTGGTATTGAGCGGGATAAACTTTTATTGGGTTGCACCGCAATACTGAACCCAGGTTTAGTCGGGCTTATCGCTATTGACTCTTTCCAGTACGCGATTCCGATCATTGCCGTTACCTTGCCAAATCATAGCCCAGAAATTGCATACCTCGAAAACGAACGAAATGCGTTAATCTTGTCGGAAAGAGGCGACGCGAATCTGTTTGCAGAAGCCTTGAGACGGTATTTAAGTTCGAAAGAGTTGTCCGAAAAACTCCGTCAGGGTTGTCGAGACTCGGCCAGTCAATACACCCTGGACGACACTGCTCAGCGATTTGTGAATGGTGTTTTGGTCAAGCTATAATGCTGCAAACATTAAAAATCGCCCATACAGTTGCGCTATCGCGTGCGAAGGATCGCGCGCTTGGCCTTACCAGGCGAACGCATGCACAAGACTGTAATGATTTGTGTAAATCTTTAGAATTCGAATTGAAACCTTACGCAGCCGCGATTGATATCGACCCGCAATTGCATGAAAACGCGTATCAAAGGAAGGAGCAGGATCATTTTTCCAAAACAAATTCGCCTAATCTCGTCGCTGATTTTGAATACTACGGTGCCGTATATTCAAACGCGAGTGTTCACACAGACGCAGCATCGCATGTTTCGGTATACGACGCTAACAAATGCTTAGTAGAAAACTTTACATCTGTTCGATACATTGGTGCGAATAAGATCCTGACTCGCAAGTGTAGCAGCCACGTAGGTGGTACTACATTGCACCTGAGCGCCCTGGTTGCAGGAATGAACGGTAATTATGCACATTGGTTGCTTGATTTGCTCGGTCGACTGGTGCTGATCGAAGATCGATCGGTAAGTAAGATACGCTTCGACAAAGTGTTGATACCCGCAGGTGTACCTGCGTTTCGAGAAAGTCTAAGCGCACTGGGTATAGGTGATGAACGCACAGTTGAGCTTGAGGCCAATAAGCCGCTACAGTTTGAAAAGCTGGTGTGTATTTCACCACCGAGAGGGTATTCATCGTTCTTCACACCTGGATGGCTAATAGATGGCTATCGTAAACGCTTTAGCGGAGCCGTTGAGAGTCCCAACAAACGCCAGAGAAAGCTCTACATCAGCCGTAAGGATGCTAGAACCCGTAAGTTCCGGCAAGAGAGCGCGCTTTATGATCGCCTGCAAAGTAAAGGATATGAATCCATCGAGTTGTCTGAATTTGGTTTTTACGAAAAAGCTGAGTTGTTCGCCACTGCAACAAATGTCATTGGATTATCGGGCGCGGGCATGATGAGCGTGATGTTTTGCGCACCTGGTACGCAAGTGGTTGAGTTATTCCCATCAAATTTTGTCAATTATCAATACGCAAGTATTTGTAGCGCCTTGAATCACAGCCACCATGCATTCGTATTCCCAAACAACTCTTTGAAATCGAAGTTGACTCGTTACTCCGGTAAGTTTGATCTTGATGTGGACAATTTCATAAGCTTTCTTGACGGGCTTTAAGTCAGCGGCTTGTGTCAGCCGCCTACATGAGCCACTGGGAAGAGCTGTGAATCGACATAGACAATCAGTTGCATAGAGAATCCGAGATTTAAAACTCTTCCTATTAGCACGCGAAAATCCAAATGAGTAACATTCAGTACAGAAAAGAAATCGACGGATTGAGAGCAGTAGCGGTCCTGCCGGTCGTCATATTTCACCTCAATAATGATTGGTTGCCTGGTGGCTACATTGGAGTCGATGTTTTTTTTGTCATTTCCGGGTTTCTTATTACATCAATAATTATTGATCAGCATTCGCGTGGTGAGTTTAGATTTTCAAATTTTTATAAGCGAAGGGTTAGGCGAATCTTGCCAGCGTTGTTAGTGATGGTATTTACAACTTTGGCAGTCGGAAATTTCGTTTTATATGGACCAGACGTAAACGACCTTGGTGAGCAAGGACTGGCGTCTTTGCTATCTTATGCAAATTTCAGTCATATGTTTATGGCAGGCAACTATTGGGGTCATGAAGCTGAAAACTCTCCACTACTACACACTTGGTCATTGTCGGTAGAAGAACAGTATTACCTCATTTTTCCTATAATTCTAGTTTTTATACTCAAGTACTGTCGGCATTGGACAACGACCGCATTATCAATTCTGTGTTTAATCAGTATCATAATTTTTTTAGTGGGATCTAAAATTCATCCGACGGCAACTTTTTATATGCTTCCCACGAGAGCGTGGGAACTGGGTGCCGGTTCGGTACTCGCTGTAGCGGTCAGTTCAGGGTGTAAACTCCAATACAATTTTAATTCGATGCTTTCTAGTATCGGGTTATTGCTGGTTATAGCAAGTTACTTTATCTTGAGTGGGAATGATGGAGTTACAGGGCTTTTAGTGATTCCAGTACTTGGAGTTGTTCTCATTATCGGATTTTCGAATAATCGAGACAACCTTGTTAATCGTTTTCTATCCATGGCGCCATTCGTCCATATTGGAAAAATATCGTACTCTTTATACTTATGGCATTGGCCAGTATTGGTTTATGCAAGTCAGTTGACCACAGATAATGCAGGTTTAGCTTATTTCACATCAGTGATTTTCATAATGCTGTTTTTGTCTATCGCGTCTTATCATCTAATTGAGGCTCCTGCACGACGCCACGACAAAGCACTTCCTGTGATATTTACAGGGGTTTTAATTGGAATTGTTGCTTCGGTGTTTCTGAAGCTGAGTAGTTTTACTGAGGACACTTCAATGTACAGTAGAACTGAATGGCATGGTAATTTATATAGCGTAAACCCTAATCAACAATGGTCTGAATCGGCGAAAAAAAGGTTAACAGGTATAACCTTGTTTCCAAGTGACGTGGCAAGTGCGAGTGTTTACGCCCTAGGCGGAATTCAAAAGCTATACGGTGGCGAGCAGCCAGAAATAGTTTTATTGGGTGATTCGCATGCACTAATGTGGGCAAAAGTGTTAGACGAAGTAGCACAAGAACTATCTACATCTATCTCTTTTTATTCAGCTGATGGCACACCGCCATTTTTTGATGTCCCACCCACTAGTAAAGCAGAGTCTCTCAGATACTTTACTGCAAACCAAAAATTTGAGTTTGATACCGCAAGACTGAAGTATTTGGCTGAGTGGAGACCGAAAGTTGTGGTAATGGTAGGTCGGTGGGACCGACAAGAAATAGATGATGTCACCGATCTGGTAAAATATATTGGTAGCCTCGGTTCAAAAATTCTACTTATTGAGCAGCCACCACTACTATACTTTGGTGATAGGAATACACCGCAGTATTTGTCTTATTTAAATATGTTCCCAAAAACTAACATTAGACAGTATGTTCCGTCTATTGAATCTATGCGGTTTGGAGAAGGTGTTGATTTGATAGACCAACTAGAGGTAGATAACGATTTTGTCTTCAGCTTACAGATTTCGGATATCTATAGTAACAATCAAGATGCCTGGGTCCTTGACTCTAACGATGTGTTGTATATTGATGAGGATCATTTGAGCTATTCTGGGTCATTGAAAGCCAAGTCAAGAATATCGCGGTCATTAGAAGCGATTCTTGCCGTCGAACAGTGATGGGTTTATTGCAGTGATGTCATTGGTAGGGAAGTGTGTGTCATGACAGGCACTGTGTCGAATTATCGCCCAGATATTGATGGGCTACGGGCAGTAGCCGTATTGTCGGTTTTGCTATTCCATGCAAATCCTGATTGGCTTACTGGCGGATATGTCGGTGTCGATATATTTTTTGTTATTTCCGGATATTTGATCACAACTATAATTTCAAAAGAAATATCCCAAGGTAGTTTTACGGTTGTAGGATTTTATGAACGCCGGTTCAGACGTTTGCTACCAGCGTTATTTATTGTTGTACTATTTTGTGGTTTTATAGGCTTAATACTTCTCCACCCTCGCGATTTAATTGATCTTGCGCAAAGCATATTTGCAACATCCCTGTTTTCGTCGAATATTCTATTTAATTTTGAATCCGGTTATTTTGATGGACCGGCAGAATTCAAACCCTTGTTACACACTTGGTCTTTAGCTGTAGAAGAGCAGTATTACCTTCTATTTCCAATTTTTTTAGTTTTAGTAAATAAATATTCGAAGCTTAGCTTTCGTATGTGGATCTTCTTTTTGTTTATTTTGTCCTTTTTGATTTGTGTAACCGGCACATTGTTGAATCCGACCGCTGCGTTTTATTTACTACCCAGCAGGGCCTGGGAATTGCTTGCCGGTAGCCTGATCGCTGTGCGTGCATTGCCATTCATGAAAAATCGAATACTACGCGAAGTGTTAGCATTGCTTGGAGTATTTTGTATTTACTTCTCGGTCATTTTTTTCACGCCAAATACGTTTTTCCCTGGATATACTGCTGCGCTACCTGTGATTGGAACAATATTGTTGTTGTATTCCGGTGAAAATCAAACTTATAAAACTATTGTTGCGAGGGTGCTTAGCAACAGGCTACTAGTAGGTATAGGCTTGATTTCGTACTCCTTATATTTATGGCATTGGCCCGTACTTGTTTATGCAAATTATGCAACTACATCAGAAATTAACGCTCCGCAATTAGGTTTAGCGATGGTGTCTATTTTTACTCTCGCGGTATTGTCTTGGAAGTATATTGAAACCCCACTAAGAAAGAAATATATTATTGCAAGCACAAGGCACATGCTAGTAGCCTCAGGTTTGGCTTCGCTGATGATGGCAGCTATCGGCGTTACGTTAATCTCGATGAATGGATTACCGACTCGTTATGCTTTTGCTTCCAGTGAATATACAAACGATTCAGCTGAGTGGGATAGATGGGGTGCGTGTCAGGATGATATGGAGACCAGACTCTCTTATGGTGGCGGACTATGTGGAGTTGGCGTTGGTGTAGGTGATCCAATGTTTCTTTTCTGGGGAGATTCCCACGCGAGAGCACTTGCACCTGCCATTGAACTTAGCGCTATTCAGCAAAGTAAAGAAGGTGTCATAGCCACTAAAACGGCATGTCCCCCGTTACTGGGTATTGACCGAGCTGGTCAGACCTCGTGTGCGAAGTTTAATGATATGTTGCTCAAATATTTGAAATCAAATAATAGTATTCAAACAGTTATTTTGGCGGGAAGATGGAATTTGGTATTTACCGGGGAGCCATACAAAGAGGAGTCTGGTGACTCTGTTGAGTTAGTTAATGTCCAAGCAGGGGATAACGTTGAACATGGGAATGCGTGGTATCTTGATCTCGGCCTCCGTCGGACCGTTAGAAGCATCATTGGTCTGGGTAAGTCTGTCGTAGTGGTCAATCAGATTCCTGAGATTGGTTATGATGTGCGAAGAATCGATTTTATATCGCATATATTTTCATCAAGTTTGGATGAAAGAATAGCGCCTTCGCTTGATGAATATCGTAGCAGAAGTCAGGGTATACATAGTATTTTGAAGGATATTTCAACTGAATACAGTCTTGATGTGATAGAGCCTGAAAACTATTTATGTACGCATGAAATGTGTCACGTGTCTTTGAGTGGCATTACACTTTACCTGGACGACGATCACCTGTCGACAGCTGGTGCACGATATATTGCTAATATGTTTAATGCAACTCTCAGCGATTTGAAGTAATTATACTCTCCACGTAACTCTATGACTCGATTTGGTAAGACAATATTAGCCTATGTTATTGCACTACACGTGCTGTGTACAGTGATGCTATTTGAATCTAATTTCATTACAAATTTACGCATCTCTGGTGCTACATCGCAGCAACCCGGCACAGCTCTTAATTATTATAATCGACTCGTTGAATATCACTTGCGTATGGATTCTTCCATACCAGACGGGGCAACTATATTTATTGGCGATAGTATTACCCAAAGTTTAGCTACTTCCGCAGTATCTGATCTATCAGTTAATTACGGTATTGGGTCAGACACTACAGTAGGGGTATTGAAACGCTTGACATTGTATGAGTCAATAAACATTGCGAAAGCAGTAGTGCTAGCTATTGGCATCAATGATCTGAAACAAAGTGACAATGATGAAGTTTTAGGAAATTACAAAAAAATATTGAATTTACTTTCGAAAAAACAATTTATCATTGTAAGTGCAATAATGCCAGTCGATGAGAGAGTGGTGCACACTGCATCCGTTACCAATGAGAGGATAGATGAAATAAACTCTGAAATCGGTCTTCTTGTGGATACTTATGAAAATGTATATTTTGTAAATTCCGGAATTTTGCTTAAGAATCGAGATGGTAATTTAAAAGCCGAGTTTCATGTCGGTGATGGTGTCCATATTAATGCCGCTGGTTATCAAGTTTGGATAAGATTGCTGAGGGAAGTGTTGGGAAATACTTAAAGTTATTTATAGTCGTTATGTAGAATACATCTACTATTTCTTACGAGACCTTCGTTTTTTCCTTCTCTTTCTGGAAGGAGAAAAGTTGGGCTTTGACTGTATTGCTGGTCGATAAGACTGAGCCGTTGGTGAACGGGATTTCTTGTCCGAAGCCATGGTGTAACTAATTGCGACAGCCATACCGAAAAATATATGTGAATAGGAGAAGGTAAATGAGCGACTAAATACTGTCTCGACACAGATAAATACTGGAACAAGAAAATACATAGCAAATAAACGTTGGTCACGTTTGTTGCGATTCTTCCAAAGTGTTATGTAAAAATGAACGGCAAAGGCTGCAATTATTATAAATGCCAGTGCGCCAAACTGTCGCCAGTATGAGAAAACGCTGTGCATGTAGAAACGCCAGGATGTCTTTTCACCCGGCATGCCGGACAACAGCTGTCCGCCAAAAAACCCTGTAACGTAATTTTCAGATATGTCGGTCCAGCCGATAGTTGCAAATTCTTCGCGCCCTTGCACTGATCGATCACTCTCCAAATCCACGAGCACGCTGAACATACGTGGATTGCGTGCTTCAAGTTCAGAAAAATCAATCGAGCTCAGTGCAAGGCCAGCCGCCAAAACACACATCGTTGATGCGAGCAAAAGTTTTGGTTTAAATGAGACGATAAAGTACAGAAATACAGTGGCAGAAAAAACTGCGAACGATGTACGACTGCCAATGAAGAATATAACCAGCATGCATACTATTCCAAATATGATCTTAGTCTTAATTGACCGAAAAAACGCGATGCTAATTAGAGCAGTGATCGATGTCGCATCACCAATAAACAGGTAGTTCCCTAAGTGTTTTGTGTCGACGTAATTTTTCGTGTCAAGGCCCATTTTTTCAAAATCGACATGCACTGAGACAAGGAATAAAAGGGTTATGAGGAAAAGCATGAGAATTCCGCGATACTTATAAATTCTATGCAGATAGAAGCCTATTAAGAAAAATAAACAGTATCTAAATATAATCGGCAAATGAAACTCAAGGGCAGAAATTGACGTCTCATCGGTAGTTGTTTCAAATCCGTACATCTCGCGATTTATCCAAACAATCGCGGTCATATAGCACAGAAAGAAAACGTACAGTAGGAAAAATGCGTTCTTAAAAATGTAACGATGATTAACAAGGAGATTCAGACCTGCAAACAAAATTACAATGGCTGCGAATTTCACACGATAGCTGTAAAATGCTGCGTTTTCATAGATACCAAAAGACTCAGCAATTGCTGCTAACGCAGACGCTGGAAGTTCGTAAATTAAACTGCATAAGATTAGAAAAACGACGAGAGTTTCTAGGGTTTCATATTGCAGCACTTTGCGTGAGGCAAATTGTATTTTTCTGATGAATTGCAATTAGATATTCCAACAGTTTGAGGCTGACACTTTTTAACGTGGACACATGGTTTACTCATTATAACGACTTGGACTAGTCAGTGCTATTCCCACATTGTCCACGTTTAGCGGAATAGCCCCTAGATTGCGAAAAACATTTCATCACGAAGTGGCTGTGACCTAGTTCCTATTTACTGTCCAAATCTGATAAACCACACGTGAATTTTTGCAATTAGGCCAGGGTGTATAACTCTGCAGCTTAATTTAAAATGAAGTTATCCGATAAACGGGTTTGTGAGGGCGTATAGCCCCTCAATTGCTAACAAACCGTTTATTATGAACTCAAAGAAAAACTCAGTGTTTAAGCCTGCCGCCTTCACGATCATGACCAGCCTGATGATTTCAGCGTGCGGTGATGGAGCGCCCGATGATTCGGCATTCGAAGCCAATTCCGAGTCAAACTCGGCTGCTTCATTGCCAACGGTTAATGCTGATAATGCTGCATTCATATCCAGCCCAACGCTGCTGGAGCTTGGCGCAGCGTCGCTGCCAGAAATAGAGACTAGTACGATAGACGCTGAAGGGGATTCGGTTGGTGTTGAATCGACTGTTTCCGCCCTTCCTGAGTCTCAAATCACTGGCGTTCTGGGGCCAGAACCAGAACCAGAACCAGAGCCAGAGCCAGAGCCAGAGCCAGAGCCAGAGCCAGAGCCAGAGCCAGAGCCAGAGCCAGAGCCAGAGCCAGAATCAGAGCCAGAGCCAGAGCCAGAATTAGAGCCAGAGCCAGAGCCAGAGCCAGAGCCAGAGCAAGCGAATCCATCGGATCGCCACATAATCATTGGCAACAATCCGGGAGATGCTCGGTGCATAGATCTGAACGGCATCGAAAAAGACTTTGGAGAGGTTAGTCTTAATGACTGGAAAAGTTGGACACCAGACTTGCGATGGGCGATTGGTGAGAGGTTCTTATCTGTCCAAAGGCTAGATTCTGAAGATTATGTGCTTCGCCAGCACTACCTTCCGACGTCTAAAGGAACCGATAGAGTTTTAATGGCTTCAAATGTTGAGAAGCATCAGACCTACCGGCTCAGGACTTCAGTATTCCTTGAGCCTGGTTGGACATTTGGAGGATCGCATCAAGGTGGAAAGTTTGGATTTGGTTTCGGTGGAGGTACTTCGCCTACCGGAGGGACTATTGACCCAGCAGGTTTTACTCTTCGACTAATGTGGCTTGGAAATCATGACGGCACAGGGCGCTTTGGAATTTATTCCTACGCGGCTGATCGAACGAAGCAGTACGGTGAGGTAATCCTATTCGGTGATAATGCTCCAATAGGCGAATGGGTTGATTTGATTTATGAAATCAAAACGAATTCCTCTACCACCGCTTCTGATGGATCCATGCGCGTATGGATGGACAATGAGCTCGTGCTCGAGCGTCAGAACATCGGTTGGCAGCTTGCCGGCGATAAGCCGATAATTGATTCTTTGATCTATTCAAGTTTTTTTGGTGGAAACACAAGCGAATGGTCTCCAAGACAAGACGCCTATATGAAGTTGAAAAACAGTTGTTGGTCAGCTGTGGTAGACGGATATTCTGGCATCGATCCTGACAGCAATCGGACACTGGTCGAATCAACCGTCAACCCGAACGGAATATTTCTTGATGATCCGTTCAACGGTCAAATTCCACCGACTTGGACTACCGATCGTTCGCGCAGCATTAATCAAATAGATGAAGCGAAGGCATTAGTTCAACTGGTTGCCCCTTTCGCTACGGGTGAAGGTAACTTTCTGAGTACCACCCCTTTTGCTTCGGATGCACGTCACTTTCACTACGCTAATGCGGTCCAATCCCTTAATAAGGCATTTGCGGTTATAAGTGAGGTTGGGCTGAATAACATTTCAACGAATCCCGTTCCTTATATCGCCAATGCGCGTGAGAACATTGAATCTGCTGTGGCTTTATCCACCGCAAATCAACAAGAGGTGTCGGATGTAAAAGTCATTGCTAATTTGATTCACGATATTTATCTAAGCGTTTCTACGCTTGCGATCGAAATAGCAGATACCTCTTATGAAGCTATGGGCTGTGGTTCTACGACTGTCTCTAGTAGCTGCACTGAAAGTCAGCAGTACTTGAATCAAGCGCTGGCACACTATGAAGAGCTACTACTGACTGGCGCGAGCGAGCACCAATCAGCTGCGGTACTTGCGGAAGCAGTTTGGAATCGAAGTCTGGATTCATTTAACGCAACTGGTGATCAATAAGCTGTAGATCTAAGAAACCCCTTCAATCTGATTGCGTTTTGAAGGGGTATTCAAATTGCGGACGTGACTGTCGCACAATCAACGATATTCAATTACAGAAAAACTGCTAATGTAACAGGTGGTACGCCATGTATTTGCTGGCCTCAAATCTATTTCCCGTTTATAATCACTCTTTGAAAACAATGCCTGGTTGTCTTAGATTGGCTGACCCCTACATCAGAAACGTTAATAGATATCAAAGCTCGTCAGATGATCTACAGAAAAGAAATTGATGGATTGAGAGCAGTAGCGGTTCTGCCTGTTGTGTTTTTTCACTCTGGGATAGATTTTTTCAGCGGCGGTTATGTAGGAGTCGACGTATTTTTCGTAATTAGCGGTTTTTTGATAACTACAATATTAATCAGCGATCTCGATTCTGGCAAGTACAGTTTAATCAATTTTTACGAAAGACGAGCTCGGCGGATTCTGCCTGTACTGTTTTTTGTCGCCTTATGCACGCTTCCATTTGCATGGTTTTGGCTGGATCCGTTTGCGCTAAAAGAATTCAGTCAGAGTTTGGTATCGGTTTTCAGCTTTTCTTCGAATGTGTATTTCTATTTGAAAACTGGCTATTTTGATATTGCCTCTGAATCGAAGCCGCTACTCCATACCTGGAGCTTAGCGGTTGAGGAACAGTTTTATATCATCTTCCCGGTATTATTACTTCTTATATGGAAACGTCTTAAAAAATACATATCCGTTCTATTTGTTACTTTGTTTATAGCCAGTCTTGTATATTCTCAGTCTTTGTTAGCTCGAGATTTTTCCGCTGCGTTTTATATGCTCCATTCGCGGGCTTGGGAGCTTATCGCAGGCTCTCTCATTGCATTGTATTTATTTATTCGATCTCCATTCGAATACTCGACTTGGACACAAGTTGGCTCGCTGGCTGGGCTGTTGTTGCTGTTATATTCGTTTTTCTTTTTTGATGAATTAACGCCATTCCCTGGACTTTACGCTTTGGTACCAGTGTTAGGGTCTGCAATGATTATTTTGTTTGCGGTCAAAGGTACGATTGCGCATCGATTGCTAAGCATTCCCATCATAGTCTTTGTTGGACTGATATCTTACAGCGTATACCTGTGGCATCAGCCTGTGCTAGCGTTTTTTCGAGTTATCACGGGATCAGAACCCTCTGCACTCGAGTCTATAGCTATAATTCTACTTGTGCTTATCCTTTCGGTTGCTTCCTTTCGTTTGATTGAGACGCCGTTTCGGAAACAAAGGGATGGTTTATTTTCTCGAAACTCGATTTTTGGAATTACTTTTGTAGGAATTGTTTTGTTCATTGGCATTGGACTAAGCGGTCATATTTCGAACGGATACCCTGAACGAAACGCCCAGTTTCTTCGTCTGCAGCAGAATTTTGGTTTGTCTGATGTTTGTTCAGGGGCTAGTTTGGATAATGCAGCTTGTCGAACGACAGATAACCCTAAAGTTATTCTTTGGGGTGACAGTCACGCGATGCATCTAGCTCAGGCCCTAGATAAGTTATTTATGGAAAAAGGAATTCTTCAAAGTACCTTGTCGGCATGTCCACCGGTTCCTAATTATCGTGATGCAGATTTGAAAGCAGCAATTTCTTGTTTCAAATTTAACAAGTTAGTAATGAGTTACTTCAGACAGATTGCATCACCGTCTGAATACACAGTGATTGTATCGACTTCTAAAAATTTAACTCTAAGTACTTTAAGGCAGGATTTTATGAATGCTGTTGTTGAGCTTAAGGCGCTTGGATATCAAATTATCTACATCAGTTCCACCCCCCAATTCCCTGAAGTTGGGAGCTGTGTCGTCTCGTCTATCCGAAAAAACGAAGGCTTTGATTCATGTCAATACAACGAAGATGAAATCAAAAATTTGAGTTATTTTTCTGACACCAAGGAAATGGCTGACGAGTTGGGAATTAGCTACATTAGTCTCTTGCCATTCTTTTGTGAACACGGCAGGTGTGTTGTTGAAAAAAATGGGATACTTTTTCTCAGAGACGCTTCGCACTTTGCAGTCGAGTCCATGACACTATTACATAGCTTTGTGAAGGATAGAATCACCGAATCGAACCCATTAATTATTGAGTGAAAACTGACGGATACAAACTGTAAATTATCTATTTGTCGCTTCTTTTTTAATGTGTAATGGAAGACGTGAACTAGTCGTACATACAGATGTTTGAAAATTGTGCATAAACGGTTTCGTCAGGAGACCATTCTGGTGTAGCACCTCCATGAAATGTGGAGTAGGTCAGTCTATCAATACTTGGTTTCTCTCCTTCCGTTTGCCAATGGATATTTGTACGCTCCAATAACAATTTGTTGTTAATCCACACCGAAATAGTGCCGTCCGCTATATCTAGTTCCGAATTTACTGAAACTCTCATAGCCACTTCAAACCATTCTCTAATTGGAATAATAAAGTTTGGAATCTTAATAAGGTCCCCATACGGTAGATTTTGACTTCGATCGGCTGAGTACATATATAAATTCGCGGACGCAGTACCATCGTCTTGCCCATACCAAGCCAGTCTCACGGTAAAACCATCTTTGTCGGTTTTACCGCCTGATGGTGCAGAACCGCCTCCAAGTCCAAAACCGAATTTCCCACTTTTATGGCTAGCACCCCAGTCGAATCCTTCCTCGAAAAGGACGCGTTGTCTCAGTTCGTAGGTCGTTCTTCCCTCTGCACGAACCATTACAATCACACGTTCGCTGCCTTGTTCTGATGGGACGAAACGCTGTCTAAGTGCACTCTCCATGTCTGTTTCCACAACGGAAAGGTTCTGCGGGTTCACGCTGTATCGAAACGTCTTGTTCCAATATTGCAAAGTAGCCTCATCGATGGTGTCAAATGCGCTGGGGCTGTTTGGGATAAAAAAGCACAGGTTCTTATTGCTCAAGCCCATTCTGTTTGCCAGTTTTACAGCAACGTCAAAACCCGCCGGTGAATTGACGTATACAAACGCAGAGACCAGGCAAACGACCAGACCAGCCAGTAGCAAGTACAAGGCTATAATTTTCGGGGGGTTGGTTTTGCACGGTTGCGTTTTCGTTGGCGATTGCATTAGTAGTTCACAATTTGAAGCCCTTTGTATTCGGTAGCCCATGGGCAGAGCCGGAGGATTCTAGCAGCTGTAATGGGAGTAATAGTGTGTAAAATCATTAATTAAGTGCTGGCTGAGACAGTTAAGGCGCGTTGCCGGACAATTCCGTGTCGCCTGGCGCTACGAGTCTAATCTGCTTAGAAGTTGAGTAGCATCCGAGCAATATGAATTCAAGACTTATGTCGACCTGATATAATTCGACCCTATATTTAACCTTTGTAGACGCTAGTATGATCTCATCTTCGGTAGCCCACAAAAGACACGTATTCGCGTCCCCTCATTTAGACTTTCATGCCTGCTGTGGTGCGCTTGTGACATTTGATTGTTCCAATACTAGAGTTTCAAGATTATATCTTGCTTACCGCTTATATTTCAGATGAAAGACTTGAGTGAGACCAGTTTGAAGTATTCACCGGGTTTGACCGTGGGAGTGATTACGCATGATCGTTCTTCATTATTTGGTAATTTACTGGTGCATCTCAAGATCGCAATCGAATATGCTCATTCCGAGGATATCGATTTTGGCAAATGTTCATTGCTGGTTGTTAATAATTCTGGTTCGGGTATGCGGTACGTTGTTCAGAAAATAGTGGACGAGTCGGGGATAGCAGATGCTTGTTCAGTCAAGATTATTGATTCTCCAGAGAATAATATTGCGGTGGGGCGCAATTTGGTGTTGGAAAGCACTCTAAGCCGATGGTTAGTGTTTGTTGATGACGATGAGTACCCAATTGCCGATTGGATTTGCAAGTTGTATTACAGACAACAAATCTCTGGAAGTGCAACTACCGCTGGCCCGATCGAGCCCGTATACCCTAACGGAACGCCTGAGTGGGTGGCGGCGGTAGATCTTCACAATAAAGGAAATTTGAAATCAGGTGATCAATTACGACGAGTAGCAACAGGAAACTGTTTACTCGATATGGAACAAATCGGAACCCACCGTTTTGATCCGGAATTTGGTTTGACTGGCGGTAGTGACGCTCTATTCTTTGAACAATTAGCAGATCGGGGATTGTATGTCGTTTGGCAAGAGGATGCTATCGTGCATGAAACTATCCCGGCATCAAGGGCCAGCTCTAGCTACATGATATTTCGTTGTATGACGCAAGGGCAAAACTTTAAAAGGGTAGTGCTACGCAAGGCCAGTTTTTCCAGGCAAATCTTATTTACGTTAAAAGCTTTGATTGTCGCACCAGTCAGTTTGGTTGTTGGTACATTGGCGCTGCCTATAAGCGCACAATTTTCGGCACTTTGGTTGAAGCGCGGTTTTACTAATCTTGGGAAGCTTGTCAGGCCATCCAGACGGTTGTACGGTTAGGAGGCTAACGTCTGATCCACCGATAAAGACGGCATAAGTAAATGACAAAAAATCGCACCCATTCAGCTACAATAGTGTTCATAGCAGGTGAGGGTGGGCACATTGAACAAGCTCGCCGTATTCTTGCATCCTTTACTTGCGAAGTCAGAACTGCCAGTCACTGTGTATTAATTACCGATTCTGATGCTCACCATCACGACACCTTTGATGAGTGCTGGACGGTAGAGACCTGTGCACCCAAGCATCGGTCGTCGAGTTTCGGAGATTTGTTTACCTATGCCTTGAGCTCAGCTGGTTGTGTTTGGCGGATGGCTCGCCATTATGACGTTCGTATGGCAATAGTCACCGGTCCTGGTTTTGCTCTGGTTCCCGCTCTGGGTGCCAAGGTCTTGGGTGCGCACTTGCTCGTGTTTGAAAGCTGGTCTCGATTTGAGTATCGCAGCAATTGCGGCAAAGTACTTTATAGATTTGCGAATCAGTTTTTTGTTCAGCATGAACAATTGCTTAAGCTGTATCCGAAGGCTACGTGGATCGGGCTACTGTGAATGTATTTGTCACAGTGGGTACAACTTCATTCAATCCCTTGGTTAAAGCAATTGATAATGGGTCGTTTGCTGATTCCGCTCTTATCCAGATTGCCGATGGCGATTATCAACCGGTGAACGCACGATGGTTCAACTTTGAGCCTGGCATTCAGAGTCATATTGATAATGCGGATGTGGTAGTTTGTCACGCAGGCGCTGGCTCAATATTCAGGTTGCTGGAGCAAGGTATCGTGCCCTTAGTTGTGCCGAACACAGTTCGTCGAGACAAACACCAGCTTGAAATAGCAAGGTGGCTAAAACAGAAACGCTATGCAGTAGTCGCCATGGATCCTGCGGAAGTCAATCAGAAATTGATCGATTATCCACATGAAAAACTCGGCTGTGTTGCCTTTTGTGAAAAGCGGTTCTTCTATCAAAATGAACTGAATGAACTAGTTCGTACCCGTCTTGGTATAGATGTTGATTCTTGAAAACAAAAGCCTCGCAGTCAAAAATTCTCAATGCTCAACAAATCTCAAATACACAAATCATCGAATGTTCGACGCTATTTTTTTTATACAAAAAATTCGTTAGGCATTACCGAAATCCGTACAGCAGCCTTAGCAACGTGTACGATGATCAAGACGAACCAATAAAAGTCAGTTAGCGCTATCGTTACGTGAAATTGTGAATACTCAACAACTCAAGTGGCTGGCGAAAAAGCTGCCTAAGCGTAACAACAAGTGGTTCGCTGCGTTAGAGCAATCGGGACTGAGTGCAAGCAACTTTTTCTTCTCGTTAGTTATCATAAAATTCGCTGGTATAAGCGAGCTTGGTGCTTATACGTTTTGGTTTGTTGTTTGTCAGTTTATCGCCATGTTGACAATGGGTCTGGCAACGAGGCAGATGGTGTTGGAGTTTGCGGATAAAACTTCTAAAGATCAACGCAATGGATTTAGGGCAACATGCCGCGTTGTGCTAGCCATGCAAGTTGGATTGGTTCTTGTTCTTGGAGCACTCGTAAGATTTTACCCACCCTCTGACAACGCTTTGGGACTTTGGGTAGCGTTGGGTTTGTACAGTGCCAGTTTTAATTTCGTAGAATTACATCGTCAGTTTTACTATTTGACTTCGCGCCAAAGGCAATCACTTTGGTTCTCTGGTTTGTCACTTGGCCTGGGTGCGCTGGGATTTCTTGTTTTTGTACTTATAGGGGTAATCGACGCACCCGAAATTTCGGCTTTTTGGTTTTTAGCATTCGGTAATTTGATGTATGTCGTATTAGCTATCCGTTCCGGTTGGGCCAAGCGTAGCATCGGCGTTACTGAATCAATCTCACCATGGGTTCTTTGTCGGCGCTATTGGAGATACGGAGTACCAGCAACCGGAGGCATGTTCGTAACCTGGATGCAAAATCAGAGTGCTACACCCTTGCTGATGTTCATGCTTGGACCGCTGGCTGTTGGCTATTACAGCGTTGCGCGAATGATTGTGACACCGGTAAATATGGTGACCACTGGATTGGCCAAAAGTGCTCTACCTCAGATTCGTCGGGCATTGGGAGGTGGTAATTTGTCCGCGTTGACTTCGGCCGTTCATGCTCATTGTCGAACTAGTATGCGAATTGTTTACGGCTATGTTTTTGTTGTTGGCCTTGGCTGGCTGGTCGTACGCTTTTTCGGCATAGTCGAGTCTGGCGGGGCATTGGTTGAATTGTTTATCGCCACGGTGCTTGTAATGATTTTGTCGAACTATCGGTTCTGGATTAGTCAGAACTTTGTTGTACAGATGCAATACATAACGCTGTTGCGCCTCGGGATTGTCGCCAGTTGTGCAACGGTAATTATGATGTTAATTGGAGGCATGGTATTTAAATCAGCCATCTGGGTAGTAATAGCTCCAGCAATAGGAGAGATCATTCTCATTCTGACGCTGAGTCAAAAGCTGAAAGAGCAAATGAAAGCGTCAGCTTCTTAGAAACAGTACGCAAACTAAGCATCATCACCCGTTTCAGGCGCACCAAACCGACAACCGGAAACTGAAATTGGTCAGCGAGAAATGGATATGGCTGCTTCTATTCAGGTGGTAACTGAAGAGATTGTGCTTCGCCTGGCCGAAACGGTTAAAAAGGAGACTGGGGAAGAAAACATGTGTCTTGCCGGTGGGGTTGCATTTAACTGTGTTGCTAATGGCAAGCTGCTTCGTGACGGACCATTTAAGAATGTATGGATTCAACCTGCTGCGGGGGATGCAGGAGGTGCCTTGGGGGCCGCTTTTTCGTATTGGCACGAGTACAAAGTTGAGTCCTTCGCCTCATGTGTATCTGACTATTTTGAGCTCGCGTCAACGAGTCCATATATGTTGCGTGGCCATGGTAGAAGAGTCCCTTCGTAAGCGATCGATCGGTAACAGGTTGCTGATTTACCGAAGTCTGTGGTTGCACAACAACCTAGGGAGATGGATAGCTTGCGTATCGCTGCGCGGCGTCAGTTGTCGTCAGGTTCCACGGCAAAAGCGACTCGACTTCTTCGAGTGCATTGATATTAGGCAGCTCAGTGAGCAGTACACTGAGATAGTGCTGAGGGTTATGACCGTTTGCACGAGCGGTTTCTATCAAGCTAAACGCACGCCCACTGGCCGTGCACCAGCGACCGTATCCGCGAAAACGAAATTCTTACGCGCAATCGCTTTCGTTTTTGCCACATGGTCTGATTTAATATTTGAGATCGGTAGCCGACCATCGTAGCAATAGGTTTTTAAATCGTCAGCGTGCTTAAGCAGGTACGACAGCGCATCTGTTGTACCAAGGTGTCGAACACCTTCTGCTTGAACTCGCTTTGCCCAGCTTATAAAGTCTTTCCACAGAGGTAATGTACGCTGTTTGCGGGCATGTAATTTCTGTTCGACTGTGTGTTATTTTATCTCAGTTTCTATCGCATATAGCTTTTTGTAATGCAGCATGCCTTGACCGGCGATTGAACCCAGCGCCGATGCTTTATCTTGTGTACTAAGCTTGTCGTACACTGCACGAAAACGCCTGCGTGCGTGATCGTTACACAGAGCCACCGATAAATTGTTTGTACGAACCGCCTGGTTAAAGTTGCTCGCACCATCACACACCAGCGTGCCTTGGAACTCTGAGAGTAAACCGTGAGCTGTATCCCCTGATTTTGATGATGCGTAGTCAACCAGTACCACTGAACAATCTGGCGGACCACCACGCCTGCCTCGGATTTGTAATAGTAAAATCAGGTGTTACGCTGCCAATAGGATAATATAAACCTTTCTCCAAAAGATCAGGATTTTACTCCGTCGATAGTGCTAAGCACGTTTAAACTGTTTACGTCCCGAACTAAATGAAAAAAAATTAGGTTATTTCTGAATACAGGTATCAAAGCGCGTGTATCTGGATGCATTTTTGTACAGCAACGGCTGTTAGCCATGTATCAAAGTTTGATCGTCACAATCAGCGAGTTCCAGAGTTCTAGTCGGTAAAAATTAATTTGGCGGTACCAGCTAATCGTAAGCTCGACATAAAGCGGTATTTACCCGGAACCACATTGTCGCTATATGGCAATGTAGAAAATACTACAGGCAACATCGGGCTCTGGATGATTGATGGTTTGTCCCGAGTGTTTCTGGCTTAAATACACCATGATTTGAACAACATAGATCAAGTTCTAGTACCGCGGATTAATTATGACTTTCAATGGGACAGTCTAGCGTCACTTGGGATCCTTGTGTGTCAACCTGCTGTTAGACAGACCTAGTCTGAGTTAACATAGATATCAGGGTAATGACCACAGGAACCAGATTAATGCCTAAACCATTGAACCACCAATTACCCGAGTCAAAAGTACCAATATGGGCGTTCTAGCGGAAGCGGTGTGCGAAATATGTTAATCTAATTTCAAATACTAGAATTCTAACGTTGATTTGCTGCAACAGAAGTGTCGGTTAAATCAGTAGTGCAAATAGAAATGTGACTTTTACTTACTGTTTGCGTTCACTCGATTGTATTAAGAAATATGGCTGTAAATATAGTGCTGTAATTAGAATGAACACTCATCCCCGTAGTGTGCAGACATTTTTATGAAAGGTATCTATTGTGAACAGAGCTACAGTGGCCGAGCCAACACGTAGTAGCGACTTGCAAACGCGTGCGCATCAAGCTATTCCCGGCGGCTGTCACACTTATGCTAAAGGTGATGATCAATATCCAACTAATGCGCCAGCGTTTATTACACGAGGTAACGGTTGTCACGTTTGGGACGTGGAGGGGCGCGAATACATAGAATACGCTATGGGACTGCGTTCCACGACGCTAGGCCATTGCTGGCCTTCGGTCGTTGATGAGGTCAAGCGTGCTCTTGAGTATGGCAACAATTTCAATCGCCCTCATGAGCTTGAAGTTCAATGCGCTGAGAAGTTTTTGGAGCTGATTCCAACCGCCGAAATGGTCAAGTTTACTAAAGACGGTTCAAGTGTAATGACCGCTGCGGTTAAGCTCGCTCGAGCGAAAACGGGTCGCACCCATATTGCCCTTTGCTCCGATAGCCCATTTTTCTCCTACGATGACTGGTTCATGGGCAAGACCAACATAGACACGGGTATTCCCGGCGCCATCAAAAACTTGTCGCTAACATTCGATTATAACAATATAGGGTCGCTTGAAACACTATTTGATCAAAATTCGGGGAAAATTGCGTGCGTCGTTATGGAGCCTGCCAGGTTGCTAGAGCCAGAACGCGATTTTCTTAAGGCGGTCAGAAAGCTATGCGACAGAGAAAACGCAATATTGGTATTTGATGAAACTTTAACCGGCTTTAGATGGCATCGCCACGGTGCTCAGCATTTATACGAGGTTGTACCTGATCTATCGTGCTTTGGCAAAGCGATGGCAAATGGGTTTGCACTATCGGCCCTTGCTGGCAGCCGAGAGATAATGGAGCTGGGCGGTCTTAAGCAAACGTCAGCCGACAGAGTGTTCTTATTGTCGACAACACACGGAGCTGAATCGATCGGTTTGGCTGCAGGCCTTGCAACCATGCGTGTTTATCAGAGCGAACCAGTTGTTGAACATCTGCATGCCATAGGCAAGCAATTGCGCGCTGGTTTCGAATCTGTAGCCAGTAGTGCAGGGGTATCGGAGCATGTGAAAATTTCTGGAAGGGATTGCTGCTTGATGTATTCGACTACCGACAACGATGGCAATCCTTCACAGCAATTTCGCACCCTGTTTTTACAGGAATTGTGTGCCAACGGCATTCTTGCGCCGACGTTCTACACCAGTTATTCCCATACGAGTGAAGATGTGGATGCGACTGTGCAGGCAGTTTCACGCGCATGCAACGTTTATCGCAAGGCGCTAGATGAAGGCGTTGATCGTTACTTGAAAGGTCCAGCCAGTCAGTCAGCCTACCGGAAAAGAAACACTTAATGACAACCGTGAGCACCAATGGATTACCCGCTTCCACAGCAATTCTAATAAATCTGACATGGACAACACGCTCGTGAATAGCAAAATATCTGTGGCAAAAGCCATCACTGAACAAGCCCATGAATCACAATCAATTCTTACAACTAAAGTGAGCACAAACGACAACTATCAGTTGAGTTTGGCATCATCTACAACAGCTGCAATGAGCTGCCGCTTCTGCAATTCGAATTTAGACGATCTGATGCTTAATTTAGGTCTGTCACCTTTGTGCGAAGACTTCATCAGTTTTGAAGAACTTAAACAGCCTGAGTCGTTTCTGCCACTGGAGGTGCTGGTGTGTCAAAGTTGCTGGTTGGTACAATCGAGGGACTACGTGTCGAACGAGTCTATATTTGACCACGACTACGGCTATTTCTCATCGTACTCGACCAGTTGGTTAGCACACGCGAAACGCTACGTGGATATGGCAGTGGATCGTTTCAAGCTCGATCAAAACAGCTACGTTGTGGAAATAGCCAGTAATGATGGATATCTGCTACGAAATTTTGTTGAACGTGGTATTCCGTGCGTCGGCATCGATCCTGCGGCTAATGTCGCGAAGGCGGCGTTGCAAGTTGGTGTGGAAACACGAGTAACATTTTTCACGGAGGAGACTGCCCTCGAGATGAAGCAAGTTGGCGAGCAGGCAGATCTTGTCATTGGTAATAACGTGATTGCTCACACGCCCTATATTAAGGATTTTCTAGCAGCTGTATCCACCGTATTAAATCCAGCTGGTGTAGCGACTTTCGAATTCCCACACCTACTCAATCTAATAAATGAATGCCAGTTCGATACCATTTACCACGAGCACTACTCCTATTATTCACTGTACACAATGTGTCGTATGTTTGAATCTGTGGGTATGCATGTTGTCGATGTTGAAAAAATTGGCACAGCAGGTGGGTCCTTACGTGTATTCGTAGAACACCAGGCTAAGGGCACAGTCGCCTCGCCAGTAGTTGCAGAGTTAATCAAAGAGGAACTGGATGCAGGGCTGCAGGATATGCAAACTTACCGCAAGTTTGGTGCGCGCGTACCAGAACTGAAAAATGAATTGCTCACTTTATTAATTGAGCTAAAGCGCGATGGCAAACGGGTGATGGGTTACGGCGCCCCCGGAAAAGGCAATACGTTGTTGAACTATTGCGGTATAAAAACAGACCTATTGTCCTGCACCGTTGATCGTAGCTTGCATAAACATGGTCGGTATTGCCCGGGTTCGCGAATTCCGATCTATCCGACCGATCATATTCACAAAGTTAAGCCAGATTACATACTAATACTGCCTTGGAATCTTAAAGATGAGATTCTGGAACAGCTCTCGTACGTCAGGCAATGGGGCACTAAATTTATTGTGCCGATACCATTTCCGAAAATTCTTGATTGATCCGACATAACAAATTATCTCTCATGTGATGTCTGGCTGCCATGCCGTTCAACAGCGAGCAGTTTGTGTTGTACGAGCATTAATGCTGCATCGTGTAGTTCATACATGGCAATGCCAGAGCGTTCTGCAATGCTTGATAATGCCGTGTTGCCATCAGACTGATTCAACAACCAGAGCAATGCTATCTGTAATCTCCCCGGGTCGACATTTGCACCAAGGTCGCTGTACAAGCCCCGCCGACCTAGCTGAGGTTCCGCGTAAGGTGAAAGATTTCGGTAGACCATGTCGTGGTTTGCTGCATCCGCAATGCGCTTGAGTAAGTCCAGCGATTCACCCAGGTGAGTAGCGTTGACAAAATCCATATTGTCATCGCTGGTGTGATATTCGGGGAAGGTGCCATGCACCGCGCGACTGAGTCTTCCCACTGGTAAATCAAAACCTGGTGAACAATATTGTCTTTCATCATATCCGTATGGTGAAAAAGGCAGCACGTCATGGTGCTCTGGCACGACTTCACTAAGTAGTTGCTTCACTAGTTGATCAATCCATTTCTCTCCATCCTTTGTTGTTTTCCAGTTAAATGCGCTTCCATCGCCAAGGCCTGTTAATACCATTCCACCGGCGATATTGGATAATTGTGATCGGTTCTGAGCCAGCCAGCTAATCGCGCCGATGGTGCCGGGCACAAAGATAAAGCGCCAGGTTAATGCGGGCTTGGTTAGTTGCAAGTAATTGGCAAGCGCGGCAGCTAGTACCATCCCCGATAAATTGTCGTTGGCGAGTTGTGGATGACAAATGTGCGTGCTCACAAGAATTTCCTGCGCACTTTCACCTGGGATAATGCATTCGCCGTAGTTTAAGAAACCGGGTTTTCGCTCTGCATCGATCAGAACCTTAAATGGACCGGTGCCAAGCATTTGCAATTTATTGTCGGCAAGGCAAAATCCCCATTGTTCAGAATAATAATTCGTGCGATAGGGAATGCTGTCTGGCCGATCGGGAAGACTATGCAAATGCGGTAAGAGAGCCTCTCTGCTCATAACATTGTCAACGGGAATACTGAAGTTCACCACATGTAAGTTGGAGTCGGTGGTATCGACTATGCGTACGGCGTTTTCGTCTTCAATCCAGGCTTCGCTAAAATGCCATTCATCGGGTATGGTCCAGTCAAGCACAGTGCTTCCGCTACGCACTTCGCAGATCTTGATAGGAGCGATGGATTGGAGTTTGTATAAAGAGTCACGTACACCAGGCCCTGTGATACTGCGCATCACCGGGAATAGGTCAGACATAATATTCAGAAGGGATTGACCGTCCCAAGTAGTTATCGGTATGGGCATTGAAGTAGTCCTGGGTGCGTGCGGATGTGGTTATTGTTGTATTAAATTCGGGTTGGCGTTCTAGTGTAGCCGCTAAACATAGTCTAATCTATTATGGGCAGCCACAATGAATTCGTACTATCCACCCATTTCCTGCACTACTGTCTTCACCTTCGGGGCTCACACGAAGCTGGTTGTTATTGGATAGAATAGAACGGTTATTTTTGTAGAAATAGTCGCCGTGATAGCATCAATTGATCATACCTAATGATGATTGAACTTCTCTAAATCTCTCTTGAAGTCGAGCGGATACGCCATTTCCTTAAGGCGGTAACCGATAGTTTTGGTAGAGCGGGTTGTTGGTGCTTTATTTTGCAGCACATAGGATACTAGCGGAACACAGAAGTGGTAAGTTAACTTAATATGCGACTTGGGAATACTTGGGACTACATGCGAGTTCGAAAGAAATATTGGCTCGCACCGGTCATTTTTGTGATGCTACTGCTTGGTACTCTGTTAGTTTTAGCGCAAGGTTCTACGCTTGCACCAATTATCTATACGTTATTCTGAACCGATATTATTATGTCAAGGAATTTTCTGACTGGATTCTACATCTGTATCCCTACGATAATATACCAGTCGTAGGGATACTAACAAATAGAGCAAGGCTGCGCCGAATATTGACCCTGTACTATTAAGCACCAAGTCGTGCAAATTTGATCTTCGTCCTGCTATATACACCTGTGAAAGCTCGATACCTAAACTAACTAATGTGGCAAACAAAACAGTGGCCAGTAGCAACGGAAGCTTGCGTAATCCCAAATAGAAACAGACCATTGATGCTGTTGCAAAACCTAGAGGTATAAAGCCAACAAGATTAATAAGTACATCAAAACGCTGATTTGTCCATAAAGATGACAGAGGTTCTCTGACCAGTCTGTTTTGTTCTGGGAATCGTCCGGGCCAAGGGATACGCAACGATTCAGCAGCTGCCGAGGAATCGATAATAATGTCTGTATTATTGTCGAAGGATGCGAACTGGTAATCGCGAAGTACTTTTGTGTCGTCTTTTGCTTTGGCGGTTTGTTTAATAGTTAGTCCGGCTATAGAACCAATCCAGCCTAGCTGGCCGTCGGGTGTGTTTCCTACGAAAATCGGCACTGTAGTTTCGTTTTGTATCGAATATAAAATACCGATTTTTGTTGATACCAATTTATCATTTATATGTAATTCAGCACTGGAATGGTCAAGCGTTATACTAATCTTGGTCATTATTCCTAAATGTGATTGCATGTTATGCGATAAACGGACGCGTTTTAACTGGTTTGTAAAATCGCAGCCTTGCATTACAACGAGGTAAGTGCGCCACTGACCGACCATAAACGGTTCGTCTTCACAATGCCCTCCAATGTAAACCAACACACGAAATTTAGAATCGGTTTGTTCTGTCATCATCAAACTCAGATTTAACTGCGTAAGATAATCATTGGATGGGGTGCCGGTAAAATCAGTAAGAATACCCTTGGCATAACCGTACTCTCCGAAATAGGTAGCGTCGTAATTCCGATCGGATTCAATCCAATTTTCTTTGAAGCTGCCTCTGGGCAGGAGGCCAAACACCAATGTGATAATCGTTACCAGTAGGAACATTGGTAACAAAGTCGTTTTATATGTTTTGTAGTTATGCATTAGCTCCGTTTACGCTGGGCAGCAGACACCGATGGTTCTGCCAAGATCGACTAGCTAGCTCGATCTTTGAAGTTGACAATACTTTATGA
>ENA-ORXR01001153-ORXR01001153.1-marine-metagenome-genome-assembly--contig:-NODE-1153-length-29465-cov-5.538655_pt1 | contig 29465 bp, 23 predicted proteins | sample MGYA00237866_ERZ511479 | MGnify/ENA metagenome assembly ERZ511479
CAGATCAACGTAGGAACAAGGCAATGCCTTGTTCCTACGTTGATCAATATACCCAGCAATTTAGTTCCCGAGGCACTGGCTGCTCAGAGTTAAAAATGATACCTCACATTAAAATTTACAGAGAATCGATTAACATCATTTAGGGCAAGCCCGCAAAGAATATTTTTTCTACGCTTCACATTCTTACTTCCCTTTCCCTATTCTATACCCGACCGTAAAATCAATCCTATTATTTCCAACTGGTGCACGGTTGACCTCAAATTTATTTATTCTAAGATACATTAAATTAATGTTTACTCTTTTTATTTCTAATGAAATACCGGCATTTAATCCAAAGAAGAACTTGTTTGCTTTCATTTGAAAAACTTCACCGTCTTCATGACTAGTTTTATTAGACGCCATAAAAGATCTTATCAGTGATGGCCCCATACCAACTGATAGATTTTTATATAAATTATAACGAAGGTTTAAATCAAGATTTAGATCTTGATGCTTCCATTCATAATCAGCACCTGGACCAAAGTCTCCTAATTCGACCCATTCTACATCATTTCGATTCGCATAAGATATTCTTAGTTTTGTATTTCATTTTTCATGAATCGGCATTTGAGCGGAGACACCCAACAGAAGATTAATTTCTTTCGAATTAATATTGTAACTTAATCCCCATGGTGATACTGGATTTGACTGTGAAAGCTCAAGCAGGTTCACTCGCTTAATCTTTCAGACACAGAAATACTTTTGCAATCGATTGATTACAAAACAATTTCTCTCTCTCTTAATTTATAACTTGTACAGTGTAGATAACCAAAAATCAAAGAAAACCCGATTTATGGCTTTTTAGAAAGGTCAAAAAGACCATGATATGATAAACATAAACAATGCTTTTCAAAAAAAACGATCAAAATTCTCAAAATTTAACACTTATCTTCCTCAATTAACAATAGTTTTATTATAACTACAGACCAAAGCCCCCTACACATACCCCGCTGCCTGCAAATTAAACAGCTCCGCATACTTCCCATCTTTCTCCATCAATTCTTCGTGACTACCCAATTCCAACAATTGACCGTTTTAATAAAAATTACTTAACCCTAATCAAACAATACCTCCATAGTCAGGCTATTATCAATTTCTAAACTATATTGATTTTTCTTTACGCCAAAAGTGGTAATTAATGTAAGGAAAATATGTTTTTTTGTTTTACTCACCGCTTTGAAAATAGCTCTTTTGGTTCTGAGTTTTTCGAGGTAGGCTTTGGTAATAATAAATTTCTCATTATAAAATTTAATTTCACAAAGATTAATAATTTGGTCGTTTCTATCCAGTAGCAAATCAATTTGGGTACCCGAATGTGTATCGTTTCCCTGAAAAACAAAACTGGATGGTTCGGTATATACTCCTCCAATTTCCAAGGCCGTTTTAATCTGTGAAATATGTTTAAGACAAATACTTTCGTACGCGTAGCCGCTCCAGTTTTTAAATTTAGGAGTCTGACTTAAAGCCTGCCAAAACCCTTTAATACTCCGTTTCTGCTTGGCAATAAAATTTATATAAAATAAAGAATACTCATCTGTCAATCGGTATAGCATTTCTTTTTTAAGTTTTCCAAACGGGTAATAGGTAGAAATAAAACCAGAATGATCCAGTTCGTTCAATACTTTGGTCAATCCTCCCCCGTTTGTCATTTTGGTTAGTTTAATAACCTCCGCTCTCGTCAGTCCTTTCCATTTGGAAGCCAACGCTTGAACAACCCGAATATGATTTTCAGAATTTTTGAATAAAGCCGGATATAGATTATCAAACTCGTCGTTCAATAATCCGCCTTCTAAAAAACAAATATTCTCAATATTTTGAATCGCAGATTTTCCTCTCTTTACTTCTTTTAAGTAATGGGGAATTCCTCCCATGACCATATAAATAAGGATGATTTGATAACGACTTAGATGAACCTTGCGACTTTTAAAATAGGTTTCTGTTTCTCCAAGGGTGAATGGTGTCAGATAAATTCGTTTGGTAATTCTATTATGTAAACCACCTTTATCCTTGACAACTTTTTGAATCATCCACGAAGCGGCTGAACCACAAATCACCAAAAGAATATTATTTTTGGAGGCCCAGTTATTCCAAAAATAACCAAAGGCTCTTAAAAATCCAGAACGGTGCGTAGCGATCCAGGGCAACTCGTCAAAAAAAATAATCCGCTTTTGAGAGGTCTTCTCTTTTTCGAGAACAGTGATAAGTGTCAAGAAAGCATCTAACCAATTTTTGGGTTCCACTACTGATGTAGCATCTCCCGCATATTTTTGCAAATTAAACGTAAAAGTTTTTAGCTGCTCTGCAATAGGCGCATTTTGTATTCCAGTAAATTCTAGATCTATTTTGTCACCAAAAACTGACCGTACCAGAAAGGTTTTGCCTACTCTTCGTCGCCCAAAAACCGCTACCATTTCTGACTCTTTAGAAGTGTAGGCTTCTTTTAAAATTTCAATTTCTTGCTTTCTACCCGTTAAAATATTTTCCATAATATTATTATTACTCGCTTAATCTGATAAAAATACAAAGATTAAGCGAGTAATAACAACTAATCTCATAGTTTTCACACCTAAAATTTCCTACACATACCCCGCCGCCTGCAAATTAAACAGCTCCGCGTACTTCCCATCCTTCGTCATCAACTCCTCGTGACTCCCCAACTCTAACAATTGACCGTTTTCTAAAAACAGTATCCGATCGGCCATTCGTACTGTCGAAAATCGGTGAGAGATCAACACCGCCGATTTTCCCTCAATCAATTCCGCAAAGCGTATAAACACCTCATGCTCCGCTCTCGCATCTAAAGCGGAGGTCGGTTCGTCCAAAATTAACAACTGCGCCTCCCGCATATAAGCCCGCGCAAGCGCCACCTTTTGCCATTGCCCTCCCGATAATTCTACGCCATTGTTAAATCGCTTTCCCAATACCTGTTCGTACTGTCCCGGTAAGTCGTTGATGACCGTATCCGCCAAACTCTTCTCTGCCGCCTGCGTAATAACGGGCATATTTTTATTTAGCTCAATATTTCCCACCGCAATATTATCAGAGGCTTTCATCTGAAATCGAATATAATCCTGAAAGATGATACCGATATTCTTTCGTAAATCCAGCAATTGGTAATCTCGTAAATCTTTTCCGTCTAATAGAATACGGCCTTCACTCGGTTCGTAAAGTCGGGCCAGCAATTTGACCAATGTGGTTTTTCCGGCGCCGTTTTCTCCAACGAGCGCTAGCTTTTCTCCTTTTTTCAAATGGAAGGATAAATTACGAATAGCGTATTTTTCGCTATTAATATATTTAAAGCTTACATTTTCAAACGTAAATCCTTCCTGGATCGGTGTAGGAATGGGTACTGATTTTTCCTTGTCTCGGATGGTTGGTTCTAAAGCCAAAAAATCAAATAGATCCTGAAGATATAAAGACCCTTCTGCGATTTTTGAAAAACGATTCATAATCCCTTGCAACATTCCCCGCATCTGCCGAAAAGAGCCCGCTAAAAATGTCAGACTTCCCACGGTGATCAATCCCGCCGTTGTTTGCAAAATTATAAACACGTAAGCTCCATAATAAGCCAAACTTCCAATCGCAGATAAAAGACTCCCCCACCAGGCCCGCTTGACCGATATTTTTTTATTGGCTTCGTAGTAACGATCTGATAACTCTTTAAATCGGGTTGCTAAAAAATCCGAAAGATTAAAAATCTTGACCTCCTTCGCCGTCTCGTCACTCGCGCCAACAAACCGTAAATAATCCAATTCCCGACGCTCGGGTGTCCAGGATCTAGTCAAAGAATAAGTGTGTTGATTGAAATGGGTCTCACCCAAAAAGGAAGGAATAACGGCCAAAAATAAAATCAGCAATAACCATGGACTAAACATAATTAATCCGGCTCCTAAAAATAACAACGTGATGGTATCTTGCAACTGTGCCAATACCTGCGACATCAGCATGGTACGACCAACCGTCTGTCGACGGGCCATTTCTAATTTATCATAAAACTCGGGATCTTCAAATTGATAAAGATCTAAGCGCGCCGCGTGGCGGATTAACATCACCGAACTTCGATTAGCAAATAAATCGCCCAACAAACTGTCCAGCAGCATAATCGCTCGATTAAGTACTTCGGAAGCCAGCGCCAATCCCAGCTCTATAGCGACCATCGTCCACAGATATTCTTTGGCGCCGTCCGTCACTTCAATCAGCCGGATCACCTCATCAATAATTTCTTTGCCTACGTATAAAACCGCCAACGGAATCGCCGCCTTCAGAATTCGTAATACAATATTTACAATAAAAAGGACCTTACTGGTATCCCAAATTAAACCAAAAAAAGGGGGCAGATTTTTTAACGCCGCAAACTGGGTCGAAAGCGATTTACTAACTTTTGGATTTTTTCTTCTACTCATTTCTTTTTAACAGCTAAGTGTAGGTATTAGTTCTGTTGGTGGGTTGGTTATTGATTAATTGGTTATCGGTGAAAGTGGTCAGGAGAATATTCAAGGGAGTGTCCCATGTTCAATTAATTAATCCACCGATCCACCGATCCACCGATCCACTGATCCACCGATCCACCGATCCACTGATCCACCGATCCACCGATCCACTAATTAACCAAAGCACTAAAAACCTTATCAAAAATCCGAACAATCACCCTTCGTTCCTCCGTAATGATATTCGCCGTCCCCTGCATTTCCTGACGAAAAGGAATCGTCCGGTCGTAGGTGGTCTTCATGGTTTGAGGCATGTTGACCGTCACGAGGTATTGCCCATCCGCTTCCGGTACCAGAGATACCTGCGCTACACTGGCTTTGACCGCACCAAATTCTTGATATGGAAAACCGTCCAACCGGATATTAACCGGCATTCCGGCATTGATTTTTCCGGCACCTCTACGCGGCAACAAGGCTCTCCCAACCAATTTTGTTGCGTTAGATTCGGGAACAAGTGTGAGGATAATTTCGTTTTCTTTCACAAACTGCTGCGGTGCCAATAAACGGGTAGTCGCTACTTTTCCCGCAATTGGGGCAGTGATCATAAACTTTCTTTTCCACACGCGAATCGCTTCTTTTAAACGAGCGATGCCTTCGTTAACGCCCAGTCCCTGATCGTAATCTACATTTTTTTTGACTTCTTTAAAGTCGAGCATCGTGAGTTGTAATTCCTCAATCCTGATTTGATTACTAATCAATTGGTTTTGTAAACCCTCTACATTATTTCTGGCGTTGAGATAAGCTTCGAAAGCCGCTTCCACCGATTCGACACTGACGCTGCCATCGGCCAGTAATTTTTGCTGCCGATCCTGTTTAACTTTAGTAACCTGCAATACCTCTTTCAACGTTTTTAGCTGTTGACGCAAAGATTCGTTTAAGGCTTCCACCTGTTCGATCTGCCGCTGAATGATCGTTGATTTTTTATCGACCGTGGCTACTTTTAAATCAAAGCGATAGGCCGACCATTGCCGGACAAAATTAGCATAATCAGATTCGAGATCACCCAGTTGTAAATTCTTGGGTGGAGCGATCTGATCCAGTGGAGTATTATTTTGGGCAATATTATTTAGAAATTTTTCTAATTGATGGATGGATTTTCTTTCCGCATTATTATCCAAAACAATCAGGTCCTGATCAACTTCCACCACCGCACCATCCGCAACGAGTAACTCCGCAATCTTGCCATCTGCTCTCGAAACCACCCGCACCGGAGGATTTTCAGTTGTCAACGTAATCCGTGCCGGAATCACATCCGGATACTTCATAATCCAACTCAAAGCGAGCAAACCCACCGTAGCGATTAAAACAATGACCATTCCCCAATAGAGCAACCAGCCCGGTGGATGTCCCATGACCTGTAACAAATCGTAGTCATCCCGGAGCTTGATTTGGTCGGCGGCTTGTTTTATTTCGGGCATTTTTATTGTTTAATTGTTTAATCGTTTAATTGTTGATTTGTTTAATCGTTTAATCGTTTAATTTGCTTTATTTTTATTAATAGCCGTAAAAAAACTAGTCAAATGTTATAAAGAATGTTGACAAAATAAATGACGATTCTATACTTCCTCTTTTTCGGTTAGAGCTTGTCTAAAATTTACATTAGGCTGAAAGTCAGTAAGTCAGGTTCATAAGGTGTTGATTTTCAGTTAATAGAAATTTAGACACGCTCTTAGTTGAAAAACATAGCTAACACCCAACTAGCTAACCAGCCGCTAACTCCCCAACTCCAACTGATTCTTCACCAGGGTATAATAAGCACCTTTTTGAGCAACCAGTGTTTCGTGCGTACCTTCTTCGATCAAGTTGCCATTTTCTAGTACCACGATCTTATCCGCATTTTTCACCGTACTCAATCGATGTGCTACCACCAATACCGTTCGCCCCCGAAAAAATTCATCCATATTTTCCATGATTATTTTTTCGTTCCGCGCGTCTAACGCATTGGTGGCCTCGTCAAAAAATAAAATATCCGGATCTTTATAAACCGCTCTGGCAATCAACAATCGTTGTCTTTGTCCCTGACTAATTCCATTACCACGGGCACCAATCATCGTGTTGTAGGCCAATGGCAAAGACTCAATGTATTCCTGTATATTCGCGATTTCTACGGCACGGAGTAGCTTGACCCGATCCGGTTGCTGATCACACTCACTGATATTATTAGCAATGGTATCTGAAAAAATAAATCCATCTTGTTTTACCGCTCCGCAGATGCTCCGCCAGTTTCTTTTATTCAAATTATTCAGGTTGGTTCCTCCAATCTTGATAGTCCCTTCACTCGGTGCATAAAATCCTAATAGTAGTTTTATCAACGTTGTTTTTCCGCTACCGCTCGTCCCCACGATAGCGGTTACTTTTCCACGGGGTATTTCCAGATTGATATTTTTTAAGACGGGTGCAGAAATCGGATTATAACTAAAACTCATGTTTTCAATCATAAAATTTCCGGTAGTTGGCATCACGTTGATCTGTCCTCCTATCTCGGCCTCCTCTTCTTTATCATGTATTTCTCCCAGACGATCCAGACTAATTTGTGCATCTTGTGCACTTCTAATAAAAGTAATGAGTTGCGTAAGGGGTGTATTGAGTTGTCCAATAATATACTGCACGGCCAACATCATTCCGAGCGTCATCTGTCCATCAATCACGGCCTTGGCGGCAAAAAACGAAATTAAAATATCTTTAAGTTGAGTGATAAATCCCGCACCAATGTCTTGATATTGGGTAATCCGGAGCGACTTCATTCCGACATGAAATAGTCGCGCTTGAATATTGGTCCATTGCCAACGACGTTTTTTTTCGCTGTTTTGTAATTTAATCTCTTCCATTCCCTGGATGAGTTCGATCAGCGTATTTCGATTATCGGCAGCGTGTTGGAAATTTTGGTAATCGACCGTTCTCCTTTTTTTTAAAAAAATAGTCACCCACAAAACGTATAAAATACTGGAAACCAAAAAGATAAAAAAGATCAATCTATTGTAGATCAACAGGACGATACTAAAGACAATAATATTAAAAAAAGAAAAAATAGTTACCAGGGTAGAATCCGTCAAAAAACGCTCAATCCGATCGTGGTCGTTGATGCGTTGTAATAAATCCCCGGTAGACTTGGCGTCAAAAAATCCGATGGGTAGTCGAATGAGTTTCATCAGAAAATCTGCGATCAGACTCACGTTGATCCTCGTACCGATGTGCAGCAGTATCCAGCTTTGCAGAAATTGCACCATGATTCTACCCAAAAAAATCATCAATTGCCCAATGAGAATCAAGTAGATAAAATCAATATCCTGATTTTCGATTCCAATATCGACGAGGGCCTGCGTTAAAAAGGGAAAAATTAATTGAAAAATACTGGCTAGTAATAAGCCAATAAAAAGTTGGGCGACCAACTGCTTATAATTGAGTAGATGTCTAAATAAAAATCCAAAACCAGTTCTATTGACCTTCTCTCCTTCTTCCGCAAAAAAATCAGGGCCCGGCTCCAGCATCAGCGTGATACCTGTTTCGCCGTCCGATAACCAACCCCGCTCAAAAGCTTTCCGGGTCAGTTTGATCTTTCCTTTCGCCGGATCAGCGACCCAGACATACTTTTCATTCATTTCGTAAACGACCACAAAATGTCGCTGCTGCCAGTGTACAATACAAGGCAATCCTACCTGCAGAAGAGAAGCCTCTTCCTCATCTTCGTGTTCAAATGGCAAGCGTAATGCTAAAGTTTGCATCCCGATCTGCTCGGCCGCTTCACTGATTCCCATCAGCGATACGCCTTCCCGATCGATATAGCTTTTATCACGTAAAGTCTGTAAAGAAAAAGTCTTCCCATAATATTCTGCGATCATCTTTAGACAGGTAGGACCACAGTCCATACTGTCGTATTGCCGGTAAAATGGAAATTTCTTTTTAAACATATTTCCCAAATATAAGGAACTTGTTAAGAAATACCGCCTACCAATAACGAAGTTGTGTAAAAAAAAGGTTTACCAAACGACCAGCGTCCGGTAAACCTTTTTAAATAAATATTTTTATACTGTTTGTTAACTTAAACAGAATTTCTTAATAGGACCACAAATCATGCTCCCAGTTAAAAATTTCCTGTTTGATCTTATCAGCTTCCAGCAACAAATCAACGCCGGAGTAAGTATCTTGTAAACGATAATCGTGTACGTTAGATGCTTTCATGATATAGCTTGAAAAGAAACGCATTTCGAAAGTATCTTCCCAGGTCATTGGTGCCGCATCATTACCAGCGTTAAAGACCTGATGGCGAGCGAGAATCTCGCGACATTCCGGATAATAAGCCCAGAACATCGGCTTCTCATAACGGAAATTACCATTTTCATCTTTTACGTCGATCATCGGTGCAATACCCAAAATACGCGCTTGCAAAGTAGAAGTTTGTTCGTCAAAGAACCATACTTCTTTAATTCTAAAGCGATTTACATCTTCTGGATTCAATTCGTTACGAACTACCTGAATCTGCTCTTCGTAAGTCTCCGGGTCGAAGGTAATTACGGTATCCGCAGTAGCGCCCATCGAGGCAACTTCGTCGGCAGGCAGCGAAGCAGAGAATTTATCATCCTCTGTACTGTAAACAGTGATATCACCATTCACGGCAGCGTCCATTAAAATTGAAAAGAAAGGCATTTCAGGATACGCGAAAGGAAGATTCATCTTCTCTCGAATATCAATTACCCGCCAAACGCGCTTTTCCCAGAAAACATCCGCTTCCCGAATCGGCTGGTATGGCAACACCATTCTTTCGTCAATAATTCTTTTTTCAACAATGTCATCCAATGGACGATCACCGTCCGGATCACTAGCCTCCGTTCTTCCCGCTTCCGGGATTTGAGCGTAGGATTTGGAGGAAAAAAGAATCATCCCCAAAAAGCATAAACTTAAAATTTTCACATAGATCTTCATAACAAACAGTTATATATGGTTTATTTAATTTTAAATACCATGGAGTTGATCTTACGACCCGCAGAATCACCAGGGCACTTAGCTTTTACATTATCAAAGTAAAAAGTATCACCAGGTTTAGCTGATTTAACCAAACGGCTGGATTTGTCGCTGTAACGCGCACCTCCGTTGTTTGATTCGATTGGATCCTGTCGTGGAGCCAGTTTAGTCAGCATAAATCCTTGAATCTTACATTTTGCATCAAAGTCAAAGTTGTCGAGGAATGCTCCTACTCCACCTTGTGCCTTGAATTCTCCGTTACCCATTGTTCCTCCTGAGTTTTTACTCAATCGGGCTACAGGATCAGGAATACGCTTGATACGGAATGGGAACTTGGTTGCTTTCAACCCTTCTCCACTTACGGTAACATTCGCTTGACCTGGCTTGTTAGCCGTTGCGATGTACTTACCTTTACCGTTTGGCTTCAAGGTAATACCTGAGCCATTTACTTTTAAAGAATTGGTAGGTACACCCGCTGCCGAAACAGAAACCGGATTTTGTACACCGATGTAAAATACATTCATCTTATCAGCCGAAACACTTACACTACGTAGTCCAACTTCGTATTCGAAGCCCTTCTTATAGGTCTTTGTTTCATTGGTCACTGGATTAGTAACGCTAATAGACGCATTATATTTCTTTATACCCGTACCATTTGCACCTTCTGTGTAAGTAGCTACGCCATCTTTCACTTTTAATCTTTTACCATTTACACTGATGGAAACACCGGTACTTGAATTAGCAGAGGCAGAAGCACTCAAAAATACATCTGTTTTAAACTGCTCACCCTGAATAACGTACGTTTTATCAGGAGAAGAAACTACCTGGAATTTATCCAGTACGATATCTTCACCCCCTACTTTTTCGAGGTAATAGTTTAGAATAGATGCTTCGGTAGACTTTGCATCGTTCTTCCACTTGGTGAACATCGGCATTAAAGCACCAACGGGCATTTGACGGAAATTATAATCCGACCAGCTCGTTTTACCTTTAGCATCCTGCCAAGACTGATCGTCTATTTCCAGGGCTACTTTATTAGCAAAACCGTCCCGATCCTTTTCGTCGACTAAAGCTAGAAATTTTTCTCTGTATTCCAGAATTTTAGCTTTCAATTCTTCTCCGGTAGGACCTGTTACCAATTCGCGGGTAGCAATATCCTTGTTCTTCTTATTTTTTAGTTCACCAGGGTACTTTGGATCATCCAGTGGATAATATTCGGCCATACCGGTCCAAATACCATCTACGTATTCTACAAATTCCTTGGAAAGCGCCCGCACTTGTGGTGCTTTCTCTCCATAAACTCTTAACTCTGGCTTTTTCTTAGCCAATGTCTGAATCTGACCGGGTACGCCTTCGTTAGACGAATCAAGTACCGCGTTAGATTTCTGGAGACCTTTGTCTACCAGTTTAAATGCATTAAATATTTCCGCAGATACGTTGAGGGCTAACATCGCTGTAAGTACTAAATACATGATGTTAATCATCAACTGCCGCGGTTCCTTGGGAATTGACATATCCTATTAGGTTTTTATATGTGTTAAATAATGGAGGTGTAACCCGAAGGATTATCCAACTTTTTTACCAGATCCGGCAGATGATGCCATGGCAGAAAGAACGTTTCCGTAAACAGAGTTTAGAGAACCGAGGTTTCTGTTCAGTGCAGAAATTTGCTCCTGGTAACGCTTGGTATCTTCTAAAGAATCATTCATGGTCGCCATCGCTTCGTTCATACGGGTGTAGAAGTTGCTCATGGATTTTAGCTGATCTCCAGTACTGGAAAAATCAACCTCCTGTAATGATTTTAAAGAACCCAAGCTAGCGGACATGGTCTGCAATTCAGATAGCATACCACCTAATTGTTGCTCCACTACTTCTCCGTTTAATGAAGGCGCACTGGATGCAGCATTCGCAGGACCAGCAGTCAAAGGCTGAATTTTTGAGTTGTAATTTTCCAGACCTGGGTATAATTTTTCCCAGTAATAATCTTTGTCCGGAGGTAATACACCTAATAACAGGAATAAACATGCTTCCGTTACGAGTCCAGCGGTTAACATTTCAGATCCACCTTCCCAGGATTGGATTTTGAAAAGTGCTCCGATCATTACGACGGCAGCACCGAAACCAATAATAAAATTCTTTAAATACTTAAACCAAGGTGATTTGTAAAAGGCCATTTTTCTGTTCTTTTAAAAAGGTTATTTAAATGAGTTAATAATGTGGGTTATATATTAACGCAAATGTTGATAGTTATACCCTTGAACATAACGTTCAGGGCTGAAAAAGTTACAATAATAATTGGATAAATTTCAATTGAAAGGATTCGGAGCGTTCTTAAGTCAAAGAAAATTGAGAGCATCATCAGATTTGATGATGCTCTCAATTATTTATTTTCTTAAAGATTAGAAATCATTTTGTGAACGTCCAAGGAAGGTCAAAGCACAACGGAAGCCTACGTAAGACTTGGTTGTATCCTGGAATTCCCAGTGACGCGTACCTGTCTGCATAAAGTATGCGATATCTTTCCAGGAGCCTCCACGAATTACTTTTCGCTTTTGAGCTTCTGCATCGTCATCCTTGGCATCATATCGTAAATCAGGATTCAAATCATGCAAGAAGGAATAAGCATTTTCGTGGAAAGCAGTATTGGTCCATTCGGCTACGTTTCCAGCCATATTATAAAGACCATAATCGTTTGGAAAGTAAGCATCTGCTTTTACGGTATATAAACCACCATCTTCCGGATAATTACCACGACCGGGCTTAAAGTTAGCTAATAAACAACCTTTGGCGTTACGAACGTAGTATCCACCCCATGGGTATGGTGCTAAATCGTGACCTCCACGCGCTGCGTATTCCCATTCGTGTTCGGTTGGTAAACGGAAATCTTCACTATTCACCCCGTTTCCTTCGTAAGAATTCCACAGTTTGGTTCTCCAGTAAGAGAAAGCCGCTGCCATTTTCCAGTCTACCCCCACTACCGGATAATCATCATAAGCCGGGTGCCAGAAGTAGTTACGAGCCATCGGTTCGTTATAAGAATAAGCGAAATCGCGAATCCAAACTAACGTATCCGGATAAACCAGTACTTTGTCCTTTTTGATGTGAGAAGTTCGATTTGCATCTTTTTGGTGCGCAGCAGATTGCCAGTCGTACCATTGGAATTCATATTCCAGTTTAGAAACATTCAATTCTTTTTTACCAGCAAATTTTTCGTCGCCTTGATAAAAAAGTTCTTCGAGTGTCTCATCAGTTGGGTCGATCTCCATTTCCCAGTCAATTAATTCCTCTCCACTTTCGGTTTCGTAATAGTTATCCAGAAGCGTATGAGAAATACTATCCTTTACCCAGTACACAAATTGTCGGTACTCATTATTGGTAATTTCTGTATCGTCCATATAGAAACCGGAGATAGAGATGGATTTTTGCCGCTGGACCATGGTATTATTTACATCCTGGTCACTGGGACCAATATGCAAGGTACCCGATGGTATGTAAACCATACCGAAAGGATTAATACCCTTCCAGGAGGGGCGATTGTCAATTCCGACTAATTGGCCGGTCTGACCTGTTCCGCAAGCGGAAACGATTAACGCTACACAAAATAACGCTAAAGCAGTTTTAAATAATTTTTTCATTTAACACCCGAGTTTTCCTTCAGATTGATAATAAGCAAAAAAGTAAACGTAAATATAGTTCGTTTATATAAAAACAAAAACTAATTCGCAGTTATTGTTAGATATATGTCAAAGTACACGCCAAAAATCTGCTAGCAGCGTTCATTCGCTAGTAATATACTGTAAAATTTGGCTAGGGTACTTAGATTGTTTTCAAAAATGTGGCATAAAACTCCTCTTTATAAAAATCGAGGATTGTAGATAATGTCAGGAGGAATTCCTGCGCCAATTGCTTTATTCAAATTATAGTTAACCATTATTTCATGTGATCCATTACTCACCGACTGGAGTGCTGATAAAGTAAGGTCATACGCATAGGCAACGGTCATCTTGGGATTTAACTTAAAACCTGCAATTATCGCTACAGCATCCGCTGTATTAGAATTATATCCTCTAAACGAAGCACCTCCAAAAATATTGTCATTATATTTCAATAAAGCGGATATTTCCATCTGATGCTCTATCAAATCTGACTTTACTAATAAAGAGGGGTGTAGTGTAAGTGTGCTTCCAATTTCTAAATTCCCTGCAAAAATAAGAAAATAATTCCGATTCAAAGAAATTTTTGTTTCAGCATCTCCACCCATGAGCGAAATTTGTGATTCTGTAAGGTTCGTTACAGATAATCCTATTTCAAATTCCTGGCTCTGAAAGTACACACCCGCATTGAAAATCGGAGCCATTGCTCTGACCTCAGAAAGAGGAAGTGATCCATCGTTATGTTCTATGGTATTAGGTTCATCGCTATAAATTCCATCGGGCGCTCTTAATCGAGTTCCGTCTAGAGATTTTTCCAGTAATCCACCGGATAATCCTATTGTGAGAAGGTGCTGTTTGCCAATTGGCATCCAGTAATTATAGCTGGCCGTAGCGGAAGTAGTTCGCTCGGGCCCCTGCTCTTCATTTTCAATATTTATGCCAAATCCTCCGTTCAACCGATATATTGGTAAATGGGCATTTACATTTTGTACGGATGGTGATCCGGGCAAGTTTACCCATTGTTTTCGATAAACGCCAGTAATGCTCAGACTATTGTCTAAACCTGCATAGGCTGGGTTAAAATTATATTTATTTAACGAAAACAAGCTGTATTGCGGTGCTTGCTGCGCTGATAACGAAATACTGGCCAACCATATAATTAAACAGGTAATTGTTTGTTTCATACGCTGGGCGATTAGTAGAATGTTTGATTTTTTAGACGATCCTTAGGAATGTTGACAAAATAAATGACGATGCTATACTTCCTCTTTTTCCGCCACTCTGCGTCACTAAAATACTAAATTCCCGGCATACACACCTTAAATCGTTTATCTATTGTACGGAGAATTCGATCTTTGTTGTCTTTTTAACAAAGATTAACTTAAAAAATCAATTTCCAGATTATCATAGGCAATTAAAACGTTGGGGGGTAATTGTTTTTCAACTGTTTGGTGCAGTCCCATTTGGTGACTGAGATGGGTAAGATAGGCTCGGGCCGGGTTAATTTTTTCGATCAATTCCAATGCCTGATGGAGGTTTAGATGTGCGTGATGTTCTCGCTGGTGCAGTGCACTGATGACAAGTAGCTCGGTACCTTTTATTTTTTTTAGTTCAGCATCACTAATTGTTTTTATATCGGTCAGATAGGTGAACTTGCCAATTCGAAATCCCAATACAGGTAGCTGACCATGTAATGCTTCGATGGGAATGATTGTGGTCGCCCCTATCTGAAATGATTTATTTACATCAATGTTCTTTAGCTTCACCGACGGAGCGCCGGGATAAGGATTTGCTCGAAAAATATAAGGAAATCTTTTTTTCAAATCTATCCGTACATCCGGACGAGCGTAAACTAGCATGTCTTTTCCAGAACGAAAATTGAAGGGTCGTACGTCATCCAGGCCAATAACGTGGTCATTGTGCTCGTGGGTAATCAAAATAGCGTCGAGGTGATTTATTTTTGCCCGCAACATCTGTTGTCGAAAATCAGGACCAATATCAATTACCAGATGTTGTCCATCAATTTTCAACAGAACAGCGCACCGCAGACGCTGGTCCCGAGGATCATGGGAGGTACAGACCGGACATTCACAACCAATCATTGGAATTCCCTGCGAAGTACCGGTACCTAAAAATCTTATATTCAATGCTTTCTAATTTTCCGGCGTTACTGGCTTAATTTCTGCTTCACTGGCTGCTTCCGTCGCTATTTCTTCCGTAATGGTTTCTACGGTATCCTGTGCTTCTTCCACATCTTGTTCCTTTGGCTCTTCTTCCTTAGCGTTGTAGACTTGGGTTAATTGGTCATAAAGTTTTTTTTCTTTTTCATCAAATTCCTCAATATCCACTTCCACGGTCCCCAGTATTTCAATCAGGCAATTGATCCGTGCTTCAGCGTCGTAAAACTTGTTAATGACAGCAATTCGCCGATTTTCTACGATGCAATAACCAGATTGGAAATTTCCCCGTTCATATCGGATGACATATTTTATCCGATCAAAAAGATCCTCCACTTTCTTTAGCGTATGTTTAGTATATTTAATCATGCGTTTATTTAACGAACATCAGATTGATAATGTTGAGTGAAACTGTTTATTGTTATCTTCGCAAATATAAGCAATCATGAGCGTTTATAATGAAAATAACAGAGAAGCGTCTAACTGATTTTTTGATTTCTATGAAAAGAATTCCAAGACAAAGCAGGATGTTTACCCAATTCCAAATTTTAAATAAAAAAGACAAACATGCGTTTTATTATTTTTTTCGTTTTAACCCTATTATTTACCTCCACTACTCTTTCTGCACAGAATGCGGTCGAACGACGATTTAAAGGTGGAATAGTTGGTGGATTCAACATTGCCCAGATCGAAGGAGACGATGCCGCTGGCTATAATAAAATTGGTCTGCAAGCTGGTTTACGGGTTGCAATTGTTCTAAAAGAAAAAATGGACTTGGGGATAGAAATGTTATTCAGTCAACGAGGTAGCGCTGCCCGTAACATGAATCAGGGAAGTTTTCCTTTTAAACTGACCCTCAACTATGTCGAAGTTCCAGTACTCTTTAATTATATGGACTGGAAAGCAGAAGATGAAGATTATTACCGATTGCATTTTCATGGTGGTTTTTCTTACGGACGCTTGATTGGTTATTCCAGTGATTTTAACGACTTTACCGTGATTGGAGATTTCTTCCGGGACAATGATGTCAGCTGGATTGCTGGTGCTACCTATTATGTTAGCGAAAATCTTGGTTTTTCTGCCCGCTATACCCGATCAATTTATCCATTTTTTGTACCTGATGAAAATTCACCTAATGCCAGACCGCTAATAGGTTATCAAATTACTTTTCAGACTCTTTATATGTTTTAAAACTGTTTAAAAAATATCTATGCGTTTACTTTTCCTCTCCATCTTTACTCTAATGATTCTAGGCTGCAATTCATCTAAATCAGAAGCAGAAACCGCTCCTGTGCAAGCCGCTCCCACGACGGAGTCCATCGCAACGCCCGTTGTTACGACTGGCCCGCTTCTACCCAGCATCAGTAATGACTTCATGCAAATGCTCTGGGACAATACTTCTTATGTCGATTATACTTTTTATACGCTTCCCATGAGTATGAGCTTTGACAACAGGCCCGCCATTCAGAATGTACTTGGGCATCTCGAAGCCACACCCGTCGCTTTGCCTTCAACCTGTAAACCAACTGGCCGTGCTTTTTTTCAGAAGAATGGAGAAGATCTTGGTGTCGCCGAATTTTATCTACACGTAGACTGTCGATGCTTTGTTTTTCTTGAAGATGGAAAAGCCGCATACTCTAATCGCATTAAAGACAAAGGACTGGAATTCTACCAAAATTCTATCCGGCAAGCCGTACAACAAACGCAGCAAAAAGCGCAATAATGATGGACCGATATGGCGTGATTGACCTGGGAACCAATACTTTTCATTTACTGATTGTAGAAAGATTACCCAACAAAGAACACCTCGAAATATTTCGAAAAAGGGTATTCGTTAAACTAGCCAGCGAGGGTATCCACACAATCGGTACGGCTCCTTTTGAACGTGGGCTAAATACCATGTTGCAGTTTCATCAATTACTTGAAGAACATCAGGTAAAAAATATCAGAGCCCTTGGCACCGCTGCATTGCGTACAGCTAGCAATGGTCCGGATTTTGTCCAGCTTATCGCAAAAAAAACCAGTATTCAAATTGAGTTAATCGACGGTTCGGAAGAAGCACGGCTTATTTCTGAGGGCGTCAAACAGGCCGTTCCACTGACCAAAGAAGAAGTGTTGATTATGGATATTGGTGGTGGTAGTGTAGAATTTATTATTACCAATCAATCGGGTATTAAATGGTCCCGGAGTTTTCCCGTCGGAGTGGCCGTACTATTTGAATCTTTCCATAAAAGTAATCCCATTACTTTCTCCGAAATTCAACAGGTAAATACACATTTGGCTGAAATACTGGTGCCTCTTTTCAGCGCACTTCAGAAATATCCTGTCAATAAATTAATTGGTGCTTCGGGCACCTTTGATGTGTTAGAATTATTTCTGGCCAAAGGAGACAACCAGGGGCTTTATGCGATGGTTCCCATCGATGCTTATAGCGATTTTTCTAAAAAAATAATCCATACCACCTTTGCCGAACGACTCGCTATACAACAACTACCAGACACTCGCGCTGATCTGGTCGTAGTAGCATTGGTACTCATTGACTTCATTACCAAAGTCGCAAATATCCAAACCATCATCACCTCCGCCTACGCGATGAAAGAGGGAGCACTCGCCGAGATGACAAAAACTTAGACTAGCCTAACTTTTTACTTTGATTATATTAATTCTCTGGTTATCTTTGCAATAAAAGCATACAATGGATATATGGATGGCGTTGATGGAGTTACCAGAAACATATCGGACGGAACTGATTTTTCAGCGGGCGTTGATTGCTGCGATTATGGTGGGTATTACCTGTGGTGTTTTAGGATGTTTTTTTGTATTAAGAAATATGTCCTTGATCGGAGATGCGTTGTCACACGCAATTTTACCAGGTTTGGTATTTGCATTTATGTTGGTAGGATATAGTACGATTGGTTTTTTTATCGGCTCCACTATTGCGGGGATGATCACTGCGGTGATGATTACCTGGATTTCTCAGAATGTCCAAACCAAAGCGGACGCCAGTATCGGGATTGTTTTTACTTTTATGTTTGCCATTGGTATCATTGGTATCTCACGGGTCGCACGGGTACACGCCGACGGAGGAGACACTTCTCCTCATATTGATATGCAGCATTTTTTATTTGGAAATTTACTCGGTGTGGAATCAACAGATTTATATCTCACCGCTGCGGTCATGGTCTATGTTTTATGCTCCATCTATATATTTTACCGCTATCTGTTTGTGGCGACCTTTCAGGAAGTCATTGCGGAAACAATGGGTATTTCCGTCCAGTCGCTGCACTATTTTTTAATGTTGCTACTTTCATTTACGGTAGTAGCCTCATTACAAACCGTCGGTCTGATCCTCGTGGTTGCCATGCTGATTACGCCCGCTTCTACGGCACTCTTGCTATCGGATAATTTAAAAGTAGTCATTGTTCTTTCTGGAGTGATTGGTGCCATTACTGGTTGTGTCGGTATGTCGCTAGCCATTGTGTTCGATGCGCCTCCGGGGCCGGAATTGGTGGTCGTCGTTTCCTTTCTATTTTTTCTGGCGGCCATGTTTGCACCGAAGAAGGGATATATTTATCGTTCTTTACAGAAAAGAAGATTACAGAAAAAAATTCAGCAGGAAGATATTCTAAAGCAAGCATTCCGCCTGGGAGAAAAAGGCCTGATTACCAGAGAAAAGCTAATGGATAAACTAGCCTTCAACTCCTCTTTATTAGGAAAACACCTCAACAGACTGCAGAAGAAAAAATTAGTTGAAAATAAAAATCAGGGAATTACGCTCACCGATGAAGGTAAAAAAGAAGCCAACCGACTGGTACGGGCGCATCGCCTTTGGGAAACATATATGGTGCAACAAATGGGAATGACCGAAGAACAAATTCACGAAGAGGCAGAAAAATATGAGCATTTACTTACCGACGATATGATAGAGGAAGTAGACGAAAAACTGGGCTACCCTTCTACCGATCCCCACGGCTCGAGAATTCCAAGTAGAAAGGATCATCCGGATTTTCCACTCTCGCATCTGGCTCCAAAAAGTATGGCACAAATCGACGAAGAACAGATCAACGAACGTGTTTTTACAGAGCTCCGTAAACTAGGATTATTACCCGAAACAAACATTGAAGTACTGGAACGAACTCCAAATTTTATTGAGGTAAAACTTAATGGCCGCACGGTACAAGTTCCCGTCAAACTGGCCAGAGAGATCAATATTAAAGTTCCTTAGAAGATGATTCGTCTAGATCATTGCCAGATGATGGCCTATCGTCTCCCAGTCGATTAAATAAACCATTCAGGCGGTACATTTCATCCAGGGTATCATCCAGAAAGAAATTTAATTCCGGTACCCGTCGCATGTGTCGCTTTACCCGGTGTGCCAATGCTTGACGCAACTTCTGATTATTCGCTTCCATTTGTAGCACGACCGTCTGTTTGTCATCCACATTATATACGCTAAGGTAGACTTTGGCAATTCCCATATCCGGTGATAGCCGCACGGAAGTCACCGTCACCATTGGTTCATGACCATAAATATATCCTCCTTCGTTCTGTAGTACAATACTAAAATTTCTGCGTACTATCTCTCCTACTTGTTTTTGTCTTTTCGTTTCCATAATGTAAATTTACTAATTAAGATTACTGATTAAAAATTTAATCGTAACAGATATAAAACCCTCAGCGAGGTGATTTTGTTTTATTAAAAATACTGCTTGCTATTGGTAATTTGTAATTTTTCCGATTCGATCCCGTTAGCCCGCGATTTAAAAGGGCAAATAGTCAACGAAAAACAGTCAACGGAAAAAAGTCGTCGGGAAAAACGCTCTAAAAAAGCTTACTTTTGTTCTCATAATTTCGGTTACGTACTCCTATAAATGTCTAATCACCAAAACATACTAAAAAGTTCCCTTACCTATCTAAAAGGGGTTGGTCCAAAACGAGCCGAACTCCTCAAAACAGAGTTACGGATCTTCACTTATGAAGATTTATTATATCAATACCCTTTTCGTTACGTTGACAAAACACAATTTCATAAAATAGGCAATCTACGGCCGGATAGCGAAACGGTACAGCTAAAAGGTATTTTGCGTCGATTAACCAATGAAGGTAGTGGTCGCGGCAAACGACTCGTGGGCAGATTGCGGGATGATACGGGCGCCATCGAACTGGTCTGGTTTAAAGGTGCGCAGTGGATCGAAAAATCGCTTACTGTCGGAATGGAGTATGTGGTCTTTGGCAAAATTAATAATTTTCGCGGCAAACTCAATCTGCCCCATCCGGAAATGGAAGCAGTATCGCTTGCCAATACCAAACAGGCAGCTACTTTTGCTCCCGTTTATTCCAGCACTGACAAATTAAATAATAGCGGCCTGGACACCAAGGCGCGTCGAAAGATGATGGTCCACCTTTTTGGTCAACTGACGCCAGCAGATTTGCCAGAAAATCTACCAGATTACCTGATAAAAAAATTCAGGTTTCCTTCGCGCTTTCTAGCTACCCGACAAATACATTTTCCTAAATCACAGATCGAGCTGGACCAGGCAATTAGACGATTAAAATTTGAGGAACTGTTTCTGCTGCAACTTCGCTTGCTGCAATTAAAAAAGGGCCGAAAAACTTCCATCCGCGGTTATGCATTTGATACCATTGGAGAACATTTTAATAGTTTTTTCAATAATAAACTCCCCTTTGAACTTACTGGTGCACAGAAAAGAGTAATCAAGGAAATTCGTAAAGACATGGGCATCGGCATTCAGATGAACCGGTTATTACAAGGGGACGTGGGAAGCGGAAAGACGATTGTGGGGCTGATGTGTATGTTGATTGCACTAGACAACGGTTTTCAAGCGTGCATGATGGCACCTACCGGAATTTTAGCACAACAACATTACGCTGCACTTCAGGAATACCTGGAAGACAGTCCACTAAAAGTAGGATTCCTTTCGGGTAGTATAAAGGGAAAAAAACGAAAAACAATACTGGCAGAACTGGAGGCGGGAGATATTCATATCCTGGTTGGAACGCACGCATTGATCGAAGATTGGGTGGTATTTAAAAATTTAGGATTGACGATTACGGACGAGCAACATCGATTTGGCGTCGCGCAGCGGGCGAAACTCTGGATGAAAAGCAAACCCTACCCTCCCCACGTTCTGGTGATGACGGCAACGCCGATTCCACGTACTTTGGCAATGACCTTATATGGTGATCTGGATATTTCGGTTATCGACGAATTACCTCCCGGTCGAAAAGAAATAAAGACCATTCACCAGACCGAAAACAACCGAGTGCGGATGATTGATTTTATGAAAGATGAGATTGCCAAAGGCCGTCAGGTGTATGTTGTTTATCCGCTAATCGAAGAATCTGCTACGCTGGATTTATTAAATCTGGAAGAAGGTTTTGAAAGTTTGAGTCGGGATTTTCCGATCGACAAAGGCTACCAAATCAGTGTTGTACACGGCCGGATGAAAGCCAAAGACAAGGATTTTGAAATGCAACGGTTTGTCCGTGGCGAAACACAGATCATGGTAGCGACCACGGTGATCGAAGTAGGCGTAAATGTGCCCAATGCCTCGGTGATGGTGATTGAAAATACAGAACGTTTTGGACTGTCCCAATTACATCAACTGCGGGGACGAGTAGGTCGGGGTGCTGATCAATCTTTTTGTATTCTGATGTCTAGTTTTAAATTGAGTAAAGAGGCTAGATTCCGAATAGAAACCATGGTCCGTACCAATAATGGATTTGATATTTCGGAAGCAGATTTAAAGCTACGTGGTCCTGGAAATATCGAAGGTACTCAACAAAGTGGTATTTTAGACTTTAAAATTGCGAATCTTGCACAGGATGGAAAAATTCTGCAAGTTGCCCGCGAAGTGGCCACGCGTATCCTCGAAGACGACCCTAAACTCGAGAAACCACACCACTTGTCTCTCAAAAACTATCTGGATACGCATGGTAAAAAGATAAAATTATGGAGCAGAATTTCTTAAAATCACGTTAATTGCCTGAAAAGGCATCGTTTTGGTGTTACATCAGCTGTTATCAATAGTCTAAGAATCAAACATTTATCCCCGGTAACCATTTGGTAAGGATGAATTGCCACAAAGAAAAAAGCCACGAAGTTATTATATATACCTTCTGAACCTTGTAGCACAAAATTATTTGAGATTATATTTCTCTTTAAAAAATCTCAATGGGATTAAAACCGACAGACATGAATACTGGAAAACTAATTAACATATCCTCATCGCAACTGCTGGCTTTTGCCTTCAGTATGCTTTTTCTGTTATTGGGTTGCAGCCGCTTGACAGCCAATGATACCAAACCTGCAGACTTTCGTACGACCGTAGACGGACCTTACGTTTTTTATAAAGGAGATAAAATAGTTGTTCGAAATTTTATGATCTCGGCCAATCTTTGTCAGATGGAAGAAGAAGTATTTGAAGCGGATGACTTTATCAGTTTATATTGTAAAATTGATCCTGCGGGTCAGATCGGTTTTAAATTTCCACTAAGAAAAGAACATAAGCCTGCTCGTTCTGTCTATCCGGAAGTAGACAAGCTTTTTGCTATTTCTGACATTGAAGGAAACTTTAGTGCTTTCGCTTCTACTTTAAAAAGTAATGGTGTGATTGATGATCGTTTCCGATGGAATTTTGGGGATGGGCATCTGGTATTGGTGGGCGACTTTTTTGATCGGGGCGAACATGTAACGGCAGTGCTTTGGTTAATTTATAAACTGGAAGAAGAAGCGAAAAGAGCAGGTGGTCAGGTTCACTTTATTATTGGAAATCACGAAGAGATGAATATGCGCGGAGACGAGCGTTTTGCCGTTACCAAATATAAAAGAGTGGCTGAAAAAATGGAAGTTCCCATCCGGGATCTTTACGAAAAAAATACGGAACTGGGTCGTTGGTTGCGCACCAAAAATGTGGTCGTAAAAATTGGAAATACGCTGTTTACACACGGTGGTATTTCGCCAGCTTTTTCAAAAAATGGATTAAGTCTGGAAAAGACCAATCAAATTGCACAGCAGTTTATGGGAGAATCTTTTCGATTGATTGAGCTGCAATCAAACAATAAAAATACACCTATGGTATTTGCCAAGGATGGCCCGTTGTGGTACCGTGGTTATTTTAAAGAAAAGATGAGCAATACTGATATGCAGCGCGTTCTGGATGCTTATCAGGCGGAACATATTGTGGTGGGTCATACGATTGTAGAAGAGATCACGCCATTGTACGAAGGTCGATTGATCCCAATTGATGTAAAACATGCTACCCAGGTAAAAACCAAAGGATTTAATGCTATTCTAAAGACAGGACCAAAAACTTTTTACAGGGTAAATGTAAAGGGAGACCGTGAGGAGATGGTAGTTGTTGTGGAAGAGGAAGTACCTGTTTTCGCCGATCAGGATATTGAAATTGCACCAGATGCAGATTTGAGTATACCGGAGGAAGGAGTTGGTGTTGACGTTGTTCCTGTAAAAGAGACGGTACCACCTAAAAAGAAACCAGTAAGAAGAGAAGAAGCAAATGAGGGTATTCCATTGGTGTTGAAAGCCATTGACGAAGGAGATTTAATTGTACTAAAAGGTTATTTGTACGATCATGATATTGACGCGCCTTTTGAAGGAGAGAAATTTACTTTACTGCATTTTGCGATTGGTCGCTCTCGCCTGGATATTGTGAAATTTTTGCTGGAAGAAGATGCCGATCCGGATATTTTATATCAGGATAAAACGGCGATGATGTACGCGGTTAAAAACGGCGAAACGGCGATTGTCAAATACCTGGTTGATCTGGGGGTGAGTGTAAAAGTTAAAAATAGAAGGGCTAAAACATCGCTACATTATGCTGCGCAATATAGTACACCGGAAATCGTCAAATTATTATTGGAAAACGGAGCAAAAGCGACCGATCAGGATGTCAGTGGAAAAACACCATTGATGATTGCGGAGGACAAAAAGAATATTCCGGTAGCGATGTTTTTAAAGGGATTGTAATTTCATGGTGTTGAGAGGTTGTGTGTAGAGACGATTCATGATTCGCCTTTACGTGAATCGCCTTTACGAATCCAGGTCTACCATTTTTTTCTGATCGCTTTTTAATTTTCGTCTTAATAACGGTGGTACCGAAAATCGTTGTCCATATCTTTTTTCAAAAACTTCACATCTATCCACAAATTTTTGAAGACCATAATCGTCAATATACTGTAGCGTTCCGCCTTTGAAAGCGGGAAAACCCCAACCAAGAATACTTCCTAAATTCGCTTCCGCAACGGTACCAATTACCTTTTCCTGTAGACACCAGACCGCTTCGATCACCTGTGCAAAGAGCAGTCTTTCCATCAGTTTTTTCCGACTATAAGTCTTCTTCGTCGTAGGAAAATGCTCCGTTAATGCTGGCCAGATGTGCACGTTATTATTTTCAGGATATTCGTAAAATCCTTTTCCTTTGCGACTCCCCAGCCGTTCTAATTCATCAATCATTTTGCGACAAACAGACACTGCAGGATGTTGTACATATTTACTACCATAGAGCTCCGCAGCCTGTTCTTCGTATTTGACCACAATCTCCAAAGATACCTCGTCCGCCAGCGCCAGCGCACTGCGCGCCATCCCTGCCTGCTTACCCATATTTTCGATCAGGGCGGGACTGTAGCCTTCGTTTAACATGGTAATTCCTTCAAGAATATAAGTATTTTGAACCCGCGCTGCGTAAAATCCCCAATTGTCTTTTACGATGATCGGCGTTTTACGAATGGCACGAACAAAATCAAAAGCGCGGGCAACCGTTTCATCTGAGGTCGCATCACCTTTCACTATTTCTACTAAATGTACCTTATCCGCTGGTGCAAAAAAGTGTAGTCCAACAAAGTTGGCCGGACGCGCTGCACTCTCCGCTAATGTGGTAATAGGAATAGAAAGCGTATTAGAAGCGTAAAAAGCATATTCATCCATGTGTACTTCAGCTTCCCTTAGCACTTTTGCTTTTAAATTTTTATTTTCAAATACCGCCTCAATGACCAAATCACACGTTTCAAATTCGGAAGACTGATCCGTCGTAGTCATTTTTTCAAGTAGCGATATTTTTTCTGCCGGTAGAATTTTTCCTTCCTTTACCGTATCTTCCAGGCGATTTTCTACAAACTCCCGACCACGGGCAGCTACAGATTTTGAAATATCTTTTAGCACCACCTCTATCCCTCTTAACAAACAAGAAAATGCAATTCCTGAACCCATCTTTCCGGCACCGACGATGCCCACCCGACGGGGACGAAATCTACCAAAACCACGGGGACGACTCAGCCCTGATTTTATTTTATTATAATCATACCAAAACGCTTTGGTCATATTTTTTGAAACCGTACCGCAAACAAGACTTGCGAAATAACGGCTTTCAATTCTACTGGCCGTATCAAAATCTACCAGACTCCCTTCTACCAAAGTATTTAAAATAGCTATTGGTGCAGGATAATTGTTATTTGTTGTGCTAATCAGTTTTGCCGAGCATGTCTGAATACGTCGGGCTACATCCGGTTTACGAGCTGTTCCACCGACAATTCTGCCTCTATTTGGATCATCCCAGGGCCGCGATTGACCTTGATTTTGGACCAGCCATTTTTTGGCCTGATCGATCATATCTTTCTCATCATTAGCGAGGGCATCGACTATTCCCAGTTCGAGTGCACCGCGAGGTGGATAAGATTGTCCACTCGTCAAAATCTGAAACGCCTTTTCGATACCCAATAACCACATCAGTCGAATGGTTCCACCGACGTTGGGCATCATTCCCAATTTGACTTCCGGATGTCCCAATCTGATTTTTTGGTTATCCAGAACGATTCGGTGATGACAAGCCAAGGCTAATTCAAAACCAGTACCCAGTGCTGTTCCGTTAATGGCAGCAACGATCGGTACACCCGGTTGTTCCAGGTCCCGGTATAAATTTTTGAGGTTTTGAGCAAGGGCGTAAATTTTTCGAGGATCATTAACCTGATACAAATAATCCAGGTCACCACCTTCCAGAAAATTCTTTTTTGCGGAGGTAATGATGATGCCTTTGAGTTGACGTTTGGCTTTTTGTTCTTTGAGATGATTTACGACTGTCTCAAAGGCTTTTGCCTTTTCGTGGTTGATGATATTTACGTTGCGCTCGCCCATGTCGAGGGTTAGCGTTACGATGTTGTTGGTATCTTTGGTGTATTTTATCATGCCTTAAATTGATCCGTACGTTCGATGATAGTAGCGATGCCCATACCTCCTCCAACACAAAGGGTCACTAGTCCAATAGTAAGATTTTTCCGTTCCATTTCGTCAAGGAGCATTCCGAGGAGTATGGCCCCAGTAGCACCCAGTGGATGTCCCAATGCGATCGCACCTCCATTTACATTAAGGATATCCTGATCAATGTTAAATTCCTTTTGCAATTTCAGTACCGGTGCAGCAAAAGCTTCATTCATTTCCCAAAGTTCAATATCGGAGACTTCAAGTCCAGCGATTTTTAGTGCTTTACGAACGGCAGGAATGGGGCCTTGTAACATGATGGTCGGTTCAGAACCAGATACCGCAGCAGCCCGAATAATGGCTCTTGGTTGCAAGCCGAGTGCTTTTCCTTTCTCGGCGGAACCGATTAAAGTCAATGCGGCGCCGTCCACTATTCCGGAGGAATTACCTGCGGTGTGTACATGTTTTACTTTTTCAATTTCGGGATACGCTTCTAACGCTAAAAAGTCAAAACCTGATTCGCCCGCTTCCTTAAAAGCAGGCGGTAAAGCTGCCAGTTTTTCGAGCGAAGTTCCGGGTCGGAGATGTTCATCTTTGTCCAGAATTAACAAACCATTTTGGTCCAGAATGGGAATAATAGATTTTTTAAAATAGCCATTTTCCCACGCAAAGGCCGCCCGGGTTTGCGATTGGAGTGCGTAAAAATCAAGATCTTCGCGGGAAAAGGATTCCCTCGTAGCAATCAAATCAGCAGAAACCCCTTGAGGAATATAACCTACTTTGCTGATCACCGCCGGATCGAATAACAAGGCGCCCCGGTCACTTTCCATCGGAACCCGACTCATACTTTCCACACCACCGGCAACAATCAAATCTTCCCAACCGGAACGAATTTTACCAGCTGCCAGATTGATGGCTTCCAGACCAGATGCACAAAAACGGTTGAGTTGAAAACCGGAAACACGGTCGTCCCATCCAGCGTATAACAAGGCGGCCTTGGCCAGATTGGCTCCCTGATCTTCTACGGGCGTCACACAACCCAAAATCAAATCCTCTACCGCTTCGGTTGGTAAATTATTGCGAACAACCAAGGCATCTAGCAGGCTCTTGACCAGGTCAACAGGCTTGCACTCGTATAGTGCGCCCCCTTGCTTGCCTTTGCCCCGGGGCGTACGGATCGCATCAAAAATGTAAGCTTGATTCATATTCTACAAAAATATCAATATATTTGATCTTTGTCGTAAAATTCTACATACATAATATAATATTTAATAATATGGAAGACCTAACCAATTTAAAGAGAAGAGTTCAAGCGTATCAGGAAATTCTGAGCAACACGATCCGTTACCGGGAAAGCTGGACGGCTAACTTAAAGAGTACCATTAAATCCGAATTGCAGCGAATGCTGGATGAAACAGCGCTGGAAGGCGAAATTGAAATAAAAGAAGATGTGCTTAATCTGGAAGCCATCGTTCTAAACCTGGGAGAAGAGAAGAGTGGGATCTACGAAAAAATCAATAAAGAGATCAATCGTCCGTTGATTAAACACAATGGTTCGCTGGTTTATCAACAACTTTTTAACGGGAAGGTCATGGCGATGATTACTTATCCGATGATTGAAGGGTATGGTCAGCCGAAGCCGCCAAAGACCATTGCAATTTATCGTCCGGAAGAGGTTAAACCGCCTTTTTTGGTTAGACATATGGAGGAATTTATACGGGAGGTGACGGATTGGGAGGATTATGACGACGATGATAAGGGGAAAGGGCCTTCACAGAAAATCGGGTATAGTTTGAATTTTACGCCGCAGGGAGATGGTGAGGTTATTGAATAAAGCTAACCTAACCTACTGTTATCTCGCTGAGATCATAAGTGCGTAGGAAAATGACCGCAGCCAAGGATCATTAAAAGAACGACCACAGCGTGGTCGCAGAAATTTTTATATTTATTCTCAAAAAAATGCATCAGAAATTTTACGCTTCATTAGGATGGATTGGACCCTCTAGCTAAAATCAAGGTTAAGTTCAAATAAAAAAATATAATAAGATGGCAAAATTAAAAATGACCGGGTTTGCGCGATTAATAATTGCGATGATTTTTATTGTACCGCTGGCTTATCTGGGCGCTACTTTTATTGATGGCGGAGAAGGATTGAATGAAATAAAAGAGATGGTCGGAATGGAGACTTCGAAAGTGGAAGCGGTCGAGGAAATTGAAATGACCGAGGCACCGATACCTGCGGAACGCGAGGATTTGACTCCGGCGGCATTGGCTGAACCGCCTATGGAAAAGGTTGGTCAGGATGAGGAAGCGATGAATGAATTGCGCGATAAACTGAATGAGATGTATGATGAGAATAGTGCATTGAAAGAGGAGATTGTCAAGTTGAGAGAGGAGTTGGCGCGTAAGGAAGGGGGGAATGAATAATAGACTTGTTACCCTTTAATAAATCGGTTCTATAAATACAGTGGGCGGCAGTTGCCGCAACTATTATTTCCGTAGTTCTTTTTATTTATACACTCATAAAGGTAAGCTTCCAATGGTCGGAGGCATACAGCGCAACGGCTTTCCACCAATTTGCGATGGATAGTCCGGTGGCAGTACGGTTCTTATGGCAAGTTCCCACCCAAATAATCTTTCTGACCTTCTTTATTTTTTTCACAAAAAGAAAAAATATTAACGCTGTTTATCTACTCTTCGTACTGGATATTTTTACGGCGGTACAGTTCAATGGTTTTACCACCATTATCTGCGAAGCTAAAACAGTATGATTACAAAAAAAACTAGATAAACTACCTGACGGTTTTTTGACCGCTACCCTTCCTGTTTTTACAACGGGACATCTAGTGCCTCGGGAACTAAATTGCTGGGTATATTGATCAACGTAGGAACAAGGCATTGCCTTGTTCCTACGTTGATC
>ENA-ORXR01001155-ORXR01001155.1-marine-metagenome-genome-assembly--contig:-NODE-1155-length-29361-cov-12.110436_pt1 | contig 29361 bp, 43 predicted proteins | sample MGYA00237866_ERZ511479 | MGnify/ENA metagenome assembly ERZ511479
GCCTCTGCTGTAATCGTGGATTGGTCCTGTTCGAGGGACTTTAACAGCGTCGGTCTAAACAAGACAGCATTGGAGAGCAAAAGAGGCACATGTGAGATGTCGATGGAACTATTGGTCCCGCTGGCGTGCTAGGTTTTTTGTGGAACAACTGTATCTGCAAAGAACGGGTCAGAAGTGCCGGCATGTGCAGCACATGCTGCAGTTCTGATGGGCAGATTCCAACACTATGCGCAGAAAAACAAGCAGGTCTCGCCGGGAAGAATCTGTCAGAAGTGCCAGACGTGGCGCATGTGCAGCATGTGCTGCAGAATGGGCACGTTTTGGAGGCACTTCCTGCACGAATGCGAGGGACACCCGGCACAGTCTGCATATTCTCGGACCGTTTGCCCGCGACTGCGCACACTTTCGGCCAGTGGCGCCTGATGAGACAGCCCACCACTGACCCTATCCGGGCGTCCGACACCTTGCGTACTTGCTGTCTAAGTCCGAGAGTACTTGTCATCCGTGCTCACGCATTGCACTTGTTTGCGCCATTTCTGCTGTACTGGATTTGTACTTGTGGCACGTATTGTGTATTTGTTTTGTATTTTGTGTTGGGAGACACATTTGGTGTCACCATTTCGGGTGATCGGCGTGATGCATCCGTGGATCTTGTGGGGTCGTGTGTTGGCGAGCTCCACAGGAGGTGCGCCCTCCACTTGGGGGGTGCAACTGGTGCTCTCGGCACGCGTGAGCGGGGGAGGAGAGCTGCTCTGGCGCCTGGTGCGCGCTGAGTCGCTTGGTAGTTATCACCGGGCCCCCGCCCTCTGTCTGAGATGCCACTCTGAGTAAAGCAACGCATCGACCCAACTACCTCCCGCTTCACAGCGCCCATCGATAGTTGAGGCACGAGTGTTGTCTTTCCCGCAACAACTGCATTGCGAATGTCGTGATCATCCGTCAGAATTGCAGTCTGAGCCAATCAGTCAGCGATCGCCCGCACGACACCGATGCTTGCGGATTTACTTCCTCTTGAAAGTACCACATGACTGTAATGATAGCATCTATAATTTTATTGTGATCAGGTGCAGCGGCGTCACTGACGTGCCGCGACGATGGGCTTGGCCAATTCTTTGGGCGGAAAGCGCTTGACACACACAAGAAGAACGTGCCTGGTGTGCAGTGTGTGTCTCTTCTGCTGGGCACGTCCGACAGAATTGCGTCAAATTCGAGCAAGAAACCAGAAAAAGTGTCGGGCATGCCCGACGCAACTGGGCGCTGACGCACGTTTCTGGCTCTCATTGAGGTGGAATCGACTGCGGGACAGACAATTTTTGCGGGATCTTGCTCAGCATGCCTGACAAAATGCCCGGTTTTCTGCCAAAAAAAAACACCCTTCTGAGGGGGTGGGGGGGAAAAATGTCGGAGGCAAACTTCGGCCAGGTAACCTGGTTTAAGACCCACTGTGCCGGGGGAAGATCATTTCCATCGGGCACCCCCCGCCTGGGGACCCCGGCGCGGAAGGCGGAGTTGCCGGTCGGCTTGGCGGTAGCGGCACTTGTGCTGCGGGGGGGGAGGACGAATGGCCTCGGGCCTCCGACGCCCGCCCAGCCGCGCTCGACCAGCGGGACCCTGGCGTCGACGCCGACCCGGCCGCTGACCTGGCCGCCAAACCGGCCGCCGACCCCGACTTGGAGCGTCGCGGGGGCGGTGGTGGCTGAGGAGCTGGCCCACTCCCGGCCGGGGACCCCCGGCTAGTGGAGGAGCCCCCCGCGGGGCGAACCCCACAGGGCGCCTTGCCCTTGGTCGCCGACGCGGCCGCCCCGCCCCTTGACCTGGGGGCGGTGGCCGCCGCCGGTGCGGCCGCCCCGCCGTTTGACGACGGCGACGCGGCCGCCTCGCCCCTTGACTTGGGGGCGGGGGCCGCCGCCGATGCGGCCGCCCCGCCAATTTCCGGTACCGTACCCGGCCCGCCGCCCAACGAGGCGGCGCCCGAAGCGGCCGCCTGGCCACTTGCCGTTGCCCCCGCCGCGGCCGCCGACGACGCCACGGCCCTCCCCACACTCAGGACGGCCGAGCCGCCCGCCGCCGGCACCGGTGCTGCCGCCCCCACCGAGTGCGGCTGCGTCATGACGCCCGCGGCTCCCAGTCAGGGCCCGCGAGGACAGGGGGTAAGAGGCTGGGGAGCGCCCCGGGCCCAATGTGCACCCCCGGGGTCGCGGGGGGAGCGCGGGAGAGGAGCGGGGTGGCGGAGTGGCCGGGAGTGTACGGCCACCCCGAGCCGACCGCCGCTCCCCCGCCTCGGCTCCGCTCTCATGCGCCCCTGTGCACTGGCAGGGAGCCCGACCCACCGGGTCCGCACCCCGCCCCCAGCACCCTCGCTGGGACGGTACGAGCTGGAGCCCCCGCTGCCTCGCGAGGGCGTCGCCCTGCACCCTCGTTTCCCAACTCCCGCCCCCAGCCTACCCGCACTCGGGGCGGTACGTGCGCGCCCCACCCCACGGTCGGGTGGCACCCAGCGCAGCACGGCGGGCCAGCACCCCGGTCTCACACTGATGAGATCCCCGGGGATGGAGGCCCGCCCCCCGGTGCCCGCCCGTGGCTCCCGCGGCGGGCACCCTCCCGAGATACCTGACTCTGGGTCACCGGGACGGTAACCCTTTGAGGAGGGGGAGCTGTGAGAGCATTACTGGCTGTCACGGCCCCGGATCCGGGTCCCCTCACAGTCGGAGGGGGAGGCGAATCCCGGCAACGGGTCGGTCGGGGGCAAATCGAATCCCAACCGACACCCCGCCCTTACAGCGCAAATATGCCCAAGTTCCGCATATTCCGAGCCGTTCCGGTGGTGATCCACCCGTGATCACCCCGTCGCTCACCAACCGCAACCGCGATCTCGTGGCTTCTCTGGGACAAGTAATCCCCAGCGCGGGCCGCCAGTTAAGGTCCTACAATTTTGTGAGCCCGACTTGGGCTTCTGACCAGTATTACACCGCGCGCCCGGCACCGGGGCGCCGCGGGGGTGTCACGTACCACTCTTCCCCCGCCCCAAGTCAGGGCGGTGTCCGATGCTTCGACCGTCCTCCGCTGAGACTGGCCCCATGGGCACTGAGGGGAGGGATTCTGAGGGGTCCCTGAAGGTGTCTGAGGGGGTTTCTCTGAGGGTTCTGAGGGTACGGACGGGGTGTGGAGAGGGTAAGAGGGCGAGCCGTGAGTGTCGCCTCGAGGCCTTCGACCCAGGAAAGTAAACTTTTAGTGACACAACTCGTGTTTGCGCGCTCAGGGAGACCTCCCCAGTTCGCGGCCGTGCGTGTGTGCTCTTCGGGGTCTCCTCCCGGGCCGGGTATTCCCCGTTAGGACTACCCGGCGGCATTGTCCGGCCCGCCTCCCCCGGACTTGGTTAGGTAGGCTGGGCATGCTGTGCCAGGTGTAGAGGGGCCCTGTTCATCGCGGGCCAGCGTCATGACCTCCTCGGCCGCCTTGTACTTGCCCGACGTCTAGGTCACCAACTGCTGGAAGGACCAAGCCTGCGTGTTGTAGACAAACGCGTCCGTCCGGATGTCGGCCGGCAGTCCTTGAATGAGTTGCTGCTTCATGGTCCCTTCCGTGTGGATGCTCCCACAGCGGTCCGACACGCCCCGCAAGCGGGCCGAGAAGGACTCGATCGTCTCGTCCGGTTCGATGGTCGCCCGACTGAAGGTGTCCTGCGCGAGCGCCAGCGTGTGGGGCTCCGTGTAGGTCTCCAGGACCCAATTAACCGCCAAGAGGTAAGACGTGATTCTCGAGGCGCCCAGCGCGGTCCCAGAGTCCGGTAGTTCGCGGGTGCAGCGTAGTTTCGCGTCGCCCGACAGGAAGTGGGGGATCGCGCAGAGGGCCATCCCTTCGGACATGTATTTGTCGTCACAGGCTTTGACCAACTTCCGCAACCAGAAAAAGACCTTGAGGGGGTCCTTTTCCGAGAATGGCGGCAACCGCCGAAGGAGTGCTTCATGTTCTGGGGCGTCCGGCCCATATTTTGTTCTTGGGCCGCTCCGTAGCGCGTCCGAAGGTTCCGCAGGCGGTAGGTCTTGTATTCCAGCACCCGCGAAAATCGATCGTCCGAACATTTGTAGAGCAGGAACAGGGGGGACCGTCAGATTGGTCCCGTGGGGCGGAGTAGCGCCCCCATCATCTTGGCCGCTGGCCAACCCGGAGGACGATCCGGCGGACGAAGAAGATGACGAGGGAGGACGGCGACGCCGGGAGCGGTGCCGCCGCGCGAGGGACCGGCTGGTCCTACCTAGTTCGGACACTTGTCCGCCGGACTCCTCCCGTCGAGGGGACTCGCTTAGGGCCCTCGTAGCGTCCGCCAGCATCTCCGACCGGAACGCGTTCAGCACAGACCGTAGGTCAGTCGGCATCAGGGAAAATCCACCACGGCCAGGCGGGTCCCCAACACCAGTAGGCGGGGGCGGGGGCGTCGCGCGCAGCGGGATCTTGGTCGGGCCCCCGGCGGAAGTAGGCCGACGGATACCTGCCCCTTCCCCTCGGCCAGCAGGAGTAACAAGAGACACGTCCGAGGGCGCACCCCGACCCCGTCCACCAGCGGGAGGGTCCGGCATGTTAGCCCCACGGCACTCGACTGGTCACCTCGAGGCACCCGAGGGAAGACAAGCAAAACGGACAAAGAGAGGAGAGGCTCGGCCAAGAAAAGAGGAGAGGCGTCCCGATACGGGAGAAGAGTCTGTACCTCCCCTGCTTCTCCACCATTTTTGTAGCGGTTTTCTCTCTTTCTTCCGGATCGGAAATCAGTAACCCCTGAAGCCCAGTTGTGGGAGGCCCAGAAGTAGCCACAAAGGAAAAATTGCAGTCCACGCCCGTCCCGAGGAGGAGGACAAAGGTATTACGGCACAAGCCCGAGGGAGCAAGAGAACCAAGGCACGGTTGGTTTTTCCTTTGGACACGAGGAGGAGGCCGACACCTCCCTTGAAAGCCCCCATGGCGGCCACCTAGCGGCGCAACAGCGGGCCAACACATGCCAGCACCCCCTGCCCCTAGAGCGAAGATGGGGCGCCTTCGCTGGGAGGCCGCTATTCGGTCCAAACCGGCGGAGATATGTGGAAGCAAACGACCCTCGGGAGCCCGTGGCTCGGCCACCAATCGCGGCCGGCCAATGCAGGCCACCCTCAATGCGATAAGCAAGTCCCTCCAAACAATGCGAAATACAATCAGAGAAACCTCAAGTCCCCACAAGCGCCACCATCAACGGGAAAGATGTCCAAGGGTTTCCCGGCCAATCACGGGGCGCCATCATCTCCGCGACCCGTTCGCGAGGCGCGACCAGCGTAGGGGCCTCGAAAGCCGTCCAGCCACGGCACGTCCGATCCGCACGGCCACGTAGGCCACCCCAGGGCCGTCCTGCTACCGGCGGGCCCCAACCGCCACACCGCCGACGGCTTCGATGTGCTCGTACGGCTTGGAAGCGAACATCGGCGTCTCAACTTCTTGGCACTATTCCATGGTAAACACCGACAAATCTCACAATCACGGCAGGATCTGGACTCCGCGCCGAGATCTTTCGTTACCAGAGCAGCAAACAGTGACTTCCGGAATGGGCAATGGCATTGCATCGAATCCGCACGTTTCATCGGCATAGAACTTGTCTGACCGCCGGTCTAGGCCAGGAAGAAGCTCGTAATCACTCTCAGTCCCAGTTTCAGTCCCCCAGGACGAAACTTAGGGATCAGCATTATTTTATTCTTTTTACGAAGTCAGACCTAAATGGACTTTGATATTGAGGGTTGTCAGGTTTCATCGAGTCGGGATCTTTTTGTCTCTCGCACACGACACCTGAGCCACAAGTCGCACCGCGAAAAGCAGCCTTGACGGCGGACGTTGGGGCGGCGAGCACGTCGAGAGTCCGGCCAATCGCGGCGGTTGCAGTGGCGGTGGTGCGCCACCGCGGAGGGGGGGAAGCGTTGCACCCCACGCCTCCGTCGCCGTTGCGGCCATCTCCCCATCGTGGATACGGCGAGGGTGTGGAGGAACTGCAGTGAAATCCCTGGACACCTAAAACAACGCACCGAAGCTCCCGACTCGGGAACGGCGGCTGTGATGTCGAGTCGGCCCCCTCGGTCCCGCCCTGCAACCGGAGCGCGGGCGGTGCTAAACTGCCCTCTGGTGGCCCGCGCCCGGGAACGGTCGGGCCAAACAAACGGCCTGGGCACCTCCTAATTGGGTGCGCCAGGCGACCACACAGGCCCGTCAATACATGTTGAGCGATGCTCAGCAACTCCACATGGCGAAGTCTACTTGGCGGGACAAGTCCGGGTGTATTTCCCGTAACTCCCCACCCAAGTTGGACTTGTTCTGATGGAACTGGTGATTGATGCACTACGGTGTTATTTTGTGTGTTTTGTAGTGGCATGTACTTTGATGTAATTGTTTCTGGGGGACCCATTAGGGGTTTGTCTCCGGGAGATCGGCGAGTTGGTCGGTCGAGCTTTGTGGGGTGGTGAGAGCATGTGCCCTCCGGGCGAGGGAGCTCTGCCTCGGGAGGTGCGTCGTGGGCTCCGTCACTGCGTGGGCGGGGGTGTGCCTGAAGGACGCTGAGAGAGGGTCCTACGGGGGTTAAGAGGCCGCTGGCCTAGCGCCTGGGACCGGTCCCGAGAAAAGCAACGCATCCACCCAACTACCTCCCGCTTCACAATCCAAGCCCGATAGGAAGCCGATGGACAATAAAACTTTAGGGACGATGTTCACGGGCACCCCGATGGCTTCGTGTGTGGGAGGTCTAGGAGAGGAACATGGGGGCCCAGGGGAGGTCCAGGGAAGGTCCAGCCTCTGGTGCAGCCGGAGGGTTGTTGGCACCACAACGCGACCATGGCGCCAGCGAACATGGTGCCAGCAGTTTTGGAGCCAGGTCGCCCCAGGCTCTGAACACAGACTCCGCACGGGTTCCTGGGGCCTCCTGTTGCGCTGAGTGCCCCCAGTGCAGCGGGCGGGCGTGACGTGGGCCCGTTGCGCGGTTGAGGGTGCCCACATCCGCATCCGTATCGCGCTGCTCTCGCCGTGTGCTTTCTGCCTCGTGTTCTCTGGCCTTGTGCCTTTCCGCCGTAGCTGTGTAGCGGAACCCGGCCGAGCGCCCTCGCGCGGTTTCAACAAGCGCCGAACTGTCTGGTGTTGCGTGGGCTTGGGTTGTGCGGCGCGCGCGCGTTAGAGAGGCGGGGAGTGCTGTTTGGTTAGGTAGCATACGCGCTTTCTTGCACGTCACGGTACGTTTTTGGCGTTCCGCCATCGTCGCGCTGCTGGGAGTGAGGTACCAAATGAGCACGCGTGGGGGCGGGGGTGCGCGAGGCGGGGGCCAGGGCGAGGGCAGTTACTACCGCGACCACGACGCCTCTTTCTGACGTCCGAACTGTCGCGGCGGACGTGCGCTCGCGGCTGAAGAACCTCTTAGGTGGGGCAGTCGTCGCGGGCTCGTCTTCTCGGCGGTTGGTGGGAATGCTGGCGGCTATCTCGGACTACGCGGCTCAGAACCCGCGTGTCAACGTCCACTTGCACCTCATTGACTCCGACCAACATGGCAACACGTTTTGGTTGCCCACACACGAAGACCAGCAGCTGTTCGACAGCGCGGCGGGTAAGGTGATGGCAAGGGTGTACCGCGTCTCCAAGAGCGGCGACGCTATGCAGCATGGATCAAACGCAATTAACCCGCTTTTGAACGACAGGGCACCGGCGGGCGATGAGATGTTGGGCCAGCGGCGGCGAGCCGGTCCTGTGACGATCTATGATGGTGCCGCACAAGCAGGTGATTCCACACCTGCTGGTGCAGCCGTGTCTGCTGGCGCCACTGCCGGCAGTGCCGCCCATACCACGCTCGCGGCCTCGCTATCTCGTCCAAGTGCTTTTTTCTCCACGCTCAACCCGCGGTCCCAGATCTCTACTGCTCCAGTTGCGTCTACAGGGCCCCTGATGTTAGTGGCGCTGGCGTTGTCGACTTCAACGGGTCCTCCTGACAGCCGGTCTGGTGAAGTCGCGTCTGGTTGGCGCGGCGTGGGTGTGAACGCTTTTGCGGGCCGCGACTTAGCGGGACGGGACACCCCGCAAGAACCAACCGCTGCGCAAGAGCTGGCCGCTGTTCTTGCCGGTGACGGTACTGACCAGAGCAGTGCACACGACGACTCGCACGCAAGCGATGCAGGGAGTGATAGCATGAACGAGGATGAGGACGGCGGCGACTTTCTCCTCCAGAGTCGCTCTCTTCATCGTTGACGCTGGGAGAGGGTGTTGAACGTACCTGTGACTGGTTGCCAACCGGCCCCGGTGTTCTTTTTGGACTCTGTCATGCAGAAGGTCCTAGAGCTGGTCGAAAAAACCCGTCCCAAGGAGCACGTTCGCGCGGTGGTCTCCCTTTTGTCCGCGGCTCTGCAGCGAGCTGGTAGCCGCACGGTGCAGTCCTTGTTGCTGATGCTGCTCTGGAGGCCGCGAAGGTCGACCGACGACGTCTGGCCGATGGCTTTCGTCGTCCGCAACTGCGTGTTGACCAAAATCATCCCCAAGTACGAGGTTTCGGACAGGAGAGTTACAGACACTCTCAAGCGGTGGCTAACCGAGTGACTTGACCCGCCGGTACAGCGCGTGGCCAACGTGCTTCTCCTGGCCGACATGAAACCAGCGGCAATGGATGCGCTCAAAAGCTACATTCGCACAATCTAGCCTTTGCATGAGGTCGCACGATCAGCTTCGCGGTTGGCAAGTCTCTCTTCCATGGCTGGTCTTAGAGCTATTGCGAGAAGGGCGCCTACACCGGGAGAGCTGGCGAGACGGCGGGCGGATCTTCGTCGGCCGAACACGCCCTTCTCTGCCACTCCGCTCCGCCTTAACAAATGTGTTTCCAACGGCCCTGACCCTCCCCCGCATCACCCTTTCCGCATCCCGCCGCGTCCTGTCGGCCCCAATTGTCTTCCGCCGGGTGGCTCGTGTGGCGGTGCCGGCTCTGGCGGTCCTCCAGCGCCGGCCGCGAGTGCAGCCAACAGCGCGCAAGAGTTCCACGCGGAGAGCGTGAAAGCAGCCTTGTGGGCTGCTCAGCGCGTGATTTATTCCTGTGCACTCTAACGTGTCGCTGAAAGGACCTCACAGCCTGGCGGGGCCAGAGGACGGGCCGCCGCTTCGCCAATGCCTGTTAGCCGCACGCGATCAAGCACTGGTCCTCTGTCAAGGGCTGCTGCCGCTTCACCCACTATGGCCACACCGGCCGCGGCGTCAAATGCGTCGGTACAGCCGCCGGTTCCTCCGCAAGCTAGGACCACACCGTCCGCTGCTGTTGCTGCATCAAGTTGCCAACAGCCAACTTTTTTTAAGCGGCTACGGCCACACCTGTCGCTGTTCTCACTAGAGCGCGTGCGCTCTCTCAACAAGCGCATTCTCCACAAACAACGACCACCCCGGCCGCTGCTGGTAGTGCATTTACTTCCTCACAGCTAGCGGCATCTCCATCAGCAGCGGCCACACCGGCAGATGCTTTTGCTGCACATGCTCCCCCTCAACCGGCTTGCTCTTCACTCACAGCTTCACGAACGCCGTACACTCCATCTGCTCCTCCGACGGCGACCTCTACACCTGCTGCTGGACGGGCAGCGCCTCGACCGACTGCTGGAAGTCCTCGTTTGGCGGCTGCGCCCACGCCGTCTGGGCAGATGGCTCCTGTATGTCGGTATGAACTGGATGCAGTCAGGACGTGAAGGCGAGCACGCCAGGTCTTCCGGGCACCGTATCAAGCGAGATTTGCCGATGAACGTTGCGGGACCCCAGCAGATCTGGGACCGGGGCACAGGCCGTGGGCTTGCGCCAAGTGGACCGATATGTTGGGCGAGTGTCAGAAGAGATCGACATCAAAGAGAGCCTCTGGGTGGACCGCTAGGCCGCCTGTGTGGGGAGTTATGGGAGGCCGGGGGCATCCCGGCCTCCGCTGAGTAAGAACGTTGACGCGTTCAATCGACAGGTTGTGGGCCCAGTGGACGGCAGTGAGAAGGACAACGCCACACCGTCCCCTGCGTACGATACACGACCGTGTGTCCCCGACCGCCCCAACCCCGCGCGCGCCCACACCGACCCTGACCACCCCGGCCGACGTGACGGAGCCAACCGGAGCTTCCGAGTTCCGGATCGACAAACTAGACAAGGACTACAAGACGCGGGCGGCCGTGTTCAGGGCTTCGCTGCGAGAGAGCTGTTGTGGGAGGCCATCGGCGACCCGCCCCCCAATGCGGCGAGCGACGCGGCGGCATATGCAGAATGGGTCGTCAAGGACCAACGCGCGTATGCTCGCCTGATGATGAGTGCGGACCTTCACCACCTCCCGACCGTGCAGGGCTGCAGCAGCGCCAGAGAGGCCTGGGACGCTCTGGAGGAGCTGTTCACCGCACAAAATAACGCGCGGCGGCTGCAGCTGGGCAAGGAATTGGCGTGGCTCAACATCAATACGGCCGAGGGCCTGATGGCGCACTCGGGCCGGACCAAGAAGTTGCAAGCCGCCATGAACGCCGCGGGCCACCCCATCGACACGAACACGGCCCTACTGCACTTCCTCATGGGGATCGGGTCGGAGTACGAGATGGAGAAGAAAATCCTTACTAACTCGAACGCAGAGATAAGGTGGAACACGACACTGCGGACGCTCTACCCCGTGGAGGAGGCGGCCGCCGAGGCCGCGACGACGTCCGAGGGGCCAGCGGCAGCGGCCTTCGCGACCGGTACGGTCCGGGACACACCCCCGGCGTGGCCAAGGGGCACGCCTATGCCTCGGGCAGAGCGCAGGCGACGGGTTGTATGTTGGAGCTGCCGCACCCGTGGTCATTATGCCCATGAGCTACCGACGACCACCGACCGCCCGCAGGGCAGCGGCGGTGGACCGTTTGCCTCCTTCATGGCCACGGGCAGTCGGCCACGGGTGCGTTTCAACATGGACGGGGCCCCCGACGAGATCAAGAAGGTGCCGGGCGGCTCGCCGAGCGACCAGACGTGACTGATCGCCTCAGGGGCATCCGACAACATGCGACCCGGCCCAAGCGGCTACACGTCCTTTACCGAGTCGCCCAGCACGGTCGCGGTCGCCCACGGGATCGAGCTCGACTCTCCCGGTTGCGGCTCACTCGTGTTGCCGACGTCCCTCGGCGGGCAGTTGACGCTCACCAACACATTGTTGGTCCCTGCACTCTCCACGAACCTGTTCTCCGTCCGCGCAGCGGATCGGGCGGGCGGGGACATCCGTTTCTTTGGGGGTGCTGTGACCGTCGTGAAAGACGGAGTGCTCGTGGCCAAGGGTAACGTCAATCGGGACGACCAGTACGAGCTTGCGCAATCGAGGTTGACCAAGGAGCACGAAGGACCAGCGACCCAGGCGGCCAACGTCGCGTACGGCAAGGCAAGCCACATGGGCGACTTGTGGCACCGACGTTTTGGCCACCTTGAGTACCAAAACGTGGACCGGGTCGCCAAGATCGTCATCGGCATGCGCATCACGAACTCCTACACCAAGACCGACGTTGGGGTCATCTTTGAACCCTACGTGAAAGCCCGTATGCACGTACACCCCCATGGGCGCGGTGAGTGAGCCGAGCATCGACTGCAGCGCCTCTGTGTCGACCTCGTCGGACCGATCACCCCCCGGTCAGGTGGCGGAGCGGTCCACGCCCTGATACTCGTCGATGACTGTAAAAGTATGTCGTTCGTGACTCCACTCAAGACCAAGGCGGAGGCGGGCGCGGCGCTGCGGAATTGGATCGCATTTTTAGAGAACAAGACAAGCGACGAGGTCAAGGCCATACGTACGGACGGCGCCAACGAGCTTATCAACAACGACGTCATGATTCAGTACATGAAGGATAAGGGCGTCAAGGCGGAGCCGTCCGCGCCGTGCTCCCCGAAGCAGAACGGAAACACGGAGCGGCACAACCAGGTCCTCCTCGAGCGTACACGCGCCATGATCCTCGGTGCCGACCTCCCGCTGAGAAACTTGGCGGAGGCCATAGTTAGAGCCACTTTCCTCATGAACCGCTCACCGACCGGGGACGGAAAGACGACGCCGTATGAACGCTTCTACGGACGGCGGCCGGACGTCTCCGTGCTCCGTGTTTGAGGCTGTACGGCGTATGCGAAGCCACCACCGAAGCGCGCCGGCAAACTAGAGTCAACGGCGGTCGTAGGGAACATGGTTGGCTACGCGTCGGGCGGACATGCGTGGCGCACTCGGTCGGCCACCACGGGAACGATCGTGACACGGCGCGATGTCGAGTTCGACGAGACCGCACCGGTGAGGGCGACCAACATGGATGCAATGCCGGTCTGCCTGTTCCTCCCCGACAATTGGTCTGAGGCCGACATCGCGGCACCGGACATGGAGAACGATGACACGGCGGCCACAGCCAGAGCAGACGTCCCCGTAGTCGACGAAATGCTCGACGCCGTTGCGCTGCTGCCCGCCGAGACCCCCCCACCTCCGGCCAACACGATGCCAGAACCACAGGCCTTGTCTGCCCCAGGGCTCGCGCACCCTGTAGCGCCCGAGACTACCCACGGGTACAGCCTGCGAACAAGAACGGTCCCGGGGACGCCCTCCGCACTCGCCGCGGCCGCAAGTACTGTGGTTGGAGCACCCACGTTTACACCCATGACGGTCGACCAAGCGATCGGGCGCCCCGACTGGTGCACCCAGCCTTCTAAGACGCGCGGAGAGGCCTTAGCCCGCCTTTATGCGTACCTGTGGCGGACGGCGATGGACGACGAGTACCATTCACTCGTCGAGAACAATACCTGGTTGGTCGTCACGCTCCCACAAGGGGCACGAAAGATGAAGGGACGGTGGGTGTACGACTACAACCGAGACGCCGACGGGAAGGTCAACCGCTGCAAGGCACGTTGTGTCGGCTGCGGGTACTCGCAGCGCGCAGGGGTCGACTACCACGAGGTCTGGGCCCAATGCCATGCACTGGCCACCGTCCGCGCCGTACTCGCGTACGCGGCCGCTCATGACCTCGAGCTGGACACTATTGATATCAAGACGGCATACCTTAATGCCCCCATGGACGTTGATGCATACGTAAACCTGCCGGACGGGTACTCTGGCGGCGGACCGGATATGGTGGCCAAGCTCCTGTAGGCGCTCGACGGGACGCGGCAGGCCGGGAGGCTGCGGGGAGAGCATTTGTATGCCACGTTTACGACTGCGGACGCGGAGCGATTAGCAGCGGATCCGACGCTGTACCTATGGCCGCTGCCAGGCCTGGGGCGAGTTCTTCTTCTCGTGAACGTGGAGGACCTCGCGGTCTTGGGCAAGACGCGCGCAGCCGTGGACGCGGCGAAGAAGGTCATCCTCACTCGGTACAAGGGGCGAGACCTAGGACCAGCAACAACAATCCTGGGCATGCGTATTATGCGCGACCGGGGCTCGCGGACCCTCACCATCAGCTGCCCCGGGTTGATTGAGGACCTCATCTCCAACCTGGGCATGACCGAGGCGTACCCGGCCAAGCTGCCACTGCCGGCCGGCACGACGTTGGCCCAAGCCGACGACCTACCGATGGACAACAACGGCCGCTATCAAGAGCTCGTGGGCACTCTCCTCCACCTGGCGGTCACGGTGTGCCCGGACATCGCTTTCGCGGCCAACACCCTGGCCAGGTTTATGAGCCGGCCGACGGAGCCGCACTGGCACGCCACCAAGGGGGTTGTCCGCCACTTGGCCGGCACGGTGTCCCTCGGGCTCCCGTATGGCGGACCGGGGGAGCTGGAGGGAGCCGTTGATGCTGACTATGATGGATGCCCGGATACCCGCCGCTCGAGGACGGGCTGGGTCTTTACCTACCGTGGCGGGGCGATCTCCTGGTCCAGCAAGCGACAGCCGACGGTCTCATGCTTCATTGCCGAGGCCAAATACATCGCCGCGGCCGCGGCAACCCGTCAGGCGCTGTGGTTGAAGAAGCTGATGATGGACCTTGGGGAGGAGGACCGGCCGGTCCCCATGGCCGAGGACAACATGGCGTGCTTGGCACTCATCGCCAACCCAGAAGGTTCTGGACGGGCCAAGCACATCGATACGGCGCACCACTTTGTCCGCGAGCGGACTGCACTCGGAAAGGTCAAATTCGCCTACCGCGCCGGTGCCGAAATGGTTTTTGACGGTCTCACCAAGGCGTTGGCGGGACCGGCCTTGGCGGACTTCCGCCGCCGACTCGGGATGGTCGAGGTGGGCGCGCCGACCGCGCATCCCATGCCCAAGTGAGCATGCCACCCGCCAACCCGGCCGCGGAGGACCCGACCGCAGGGGAGTGTCGGTATGAACTGGATGCAGTCAGGGCGTGAAGGCGAGCACGCCGGGTCTTCCGGCCACCGGATCAAGCGAGATTTGCCAATGGACGTTGCGGGACCCCAGCGGATCTGGGACCGGGGCATAGGCCGCGGGCATGCGCCAAGTGGACCTATATGGTGGGCGAGTGTCAGAAGAAATCGACATCAAAGAGAGCCTCTGGGTGGACCGCGGGACCGCCTGTGAGGGGACATATGGGAGGCCGGGGGCGCCCCGGCCTCCGCTGAGTAAAAACGTCGACGCGTTCAATCGGCAATGTACCCACGGGCGCTGCGCCGGACTGAGGTGCAGCTCCTCCACTGCCATAACCTGCTTAAGAGGCACTGTCAACGGCTGCGGCCGGCGGGCTCTCATCTGGACATCATGCGGTCTCGTGGCGGTCGGTCTCGTGAGCAGACGAGGCCGGAGCGAAGGGTCTTTTGGCCTGGCTTCTGATTTGGCACAGCCCCACGCTGATGCGGCTTATGGGGTGGGAGCTCGGGCGGAGACGCTCGAAGGCGGGGTGGGTCTGACCGCAGATCGTACCTCAGCAGCCAATGTTGACCGGCTTTTGGCGAGAGACCGTTCGAGCAAGTGTGCGCGCGTCGGGGTGGGAAGGCGGTCGTGTGGGTCCGGTCGAGCTCTGGCGCAGGTGCATGTAGCGGTCGGGGAACCGCCGCGCCGCTCGTCGAAGGGCTGTCGAAGGAGCTGCGGAGGAAAACCAAAACATAACCCTGCCCGCCCCGGCGCGGGGTGAGGTTCTACGGCAAAGCCCAGGGGGAAGTTGGTCGCCAAGGCACAGTTGATTTTATCAGACGACGACGACGGGGGTCCCGTCCACCCCTCAAGAACCCTCTGAAAATCCCGCCAACAACGGCCAAAGTGGCCGCCCAAAAGCACCAAAGCAGATAATCCCTCCAAGACGACAATTTGCAAACAATTCAGGGGGGCTAGGAAAACCGCTTGGGAAAAGCCCAAAACCCCCATCGGACCTGTTCCGCCGGGGTCTACTGTGGGCCCACCCGGTCTCCGTGTAGATTTTCCGGGTGCCGACGGCTGACCCGCCAACCGCCACAGTGCAAGCAGCTGTGGTGGGGGTGGCTGTTGCTGCCGGATCGACATCTACGTCCTTAGTGGGGGGCTCTCGCTCGTCCTAGCAGGGTACGCGCTCGCCCCAGCAGCCGTGCTCCGCGGCCGTCTCACCTGTCGCCGCGTTGGAGTCTCCTGCGCTGGAGCTGGCGCTGCAAGCACCCCTGATCGGCGTTGGTGCTGGCGGTATGCGCTTGCGTTGAGCCGCACCAGAACCTACATTGAACACGGAGCCGTCACTCGGTGTGTTCGGCGCTGCAGCGGCCGCGCTGCAACTCTCTTCGCAGGAGGAAGATGCGACCACTCCTCTGTCGTCGCAACCCGTGACTCGGAGCTCGGCACGTTTCCGTGCCTCTGCGGCAGTTGGTTCTGCGGGGCTGCGGGGCACTGTTACTGCCAGGTCGTCGGCCACTCCAAGCACATCGTCAGCCTCCACTCAGTCGCAATCGCCGCCACGAGCCAGGAAGCGGCCCGTGCCAGCGTCTGCAGGCGCGGTCGCGTCAACAACTCCGTGCAGTACCGGCAGTGAGCTGGGAGCTGCCGGAGGTCGCGGCCAACGGGCGGTGGTGGTCGACAAGTCGGGCGCGCCAGTGGCCAAGCACAAGCCCGCGGCCACATCCACCGCCAAAATCCCAGGCAGAAAGCGCGCGGTCCTCGAAGCGGCTGCCGTCGAGGCTGAGCCCGGGTTGCTGACCAAGAAAAGACGGGTCGGGATGCGATCCTCGGCTGACCGTCCGCCCGTGAAGCCGACCTCGAGGCCAGCGGTGCAGGCGGCACCGAAAACGCTGCAGCTGTCGGTACAGGCGGCCCCAGACAACTCTGTCCGCCAGTTGTACGTGGATGGAGGTCTGTTGGTCGCTGGGGGGAGGCTTTTGAGGTCAAAGCGAGTGTTGCATGGGAGGCTGGTGGATGCTGATCTGGTCGTTGTTTGTCTGTTGAGTGTGAGGGCTGGGCTGCACTCGTACCCGTACCAGACTCGGTTTCCGCCGCCTTCCGCGCAGCGGTCAAAGCTGAGGATGGCCGACGTATTGCGGACATCGATTTTCGGGTCTCGTGCTCTTGTTCGTGTCGTCCAGTTGCATTTGCACGTTGTCACTTTCGTGTAATCGGTATGCTAGTGTCGTATTCTGCTTCTTCGTGTCTTTTGTCCGTCAACGTGCCTTTCGAAGCGTGCAAGGTCAGTGCGTTCCCGTGCGTTCCATAGCCCTCGCTCCCCTCCTCACGACTCCCCTACCCGCCAGTGCACCGGCCACTACCACCACCCACCACCACGCAGCCGCCGCGTTAACCTTTTGTCAGCACTCTGCGCGCAGGTTTCGACTCCAGGTGCGCCTCTTGGGTCCCAAACAAAATAGGCGGCATCATCGGCCGTTGAACGCTCTGCTTAAAGCGGGGGGTGGGGAAGCCCAATCGCACTGCAGGTAAGTACTCGAGATGCCGAATAATGGTGGTGACAGGCGGCGGCGGTGGTGGCTGGTGGCAGCGGCGGCATGGGCGGCCTTGGAAGGTAAGGTGGCGGCAGCGGTTGTGGTTTTGGCCGCTTTGGTGGCAGCCGGCAGTCGAGGGAGGCGGCTCCTGTCGGGCGGGGACGGCGATTTTGACATCCTTGCCGTGGTTTGCCTCCGCGACACCCGCCCCACTGCAAAGCGAGCGAGCGGCGGGTCCTTGCCAAGGCTGGCTCCCCTCCCTGGAGCCCGGGAACACTTGCTCAGAAGAAGTGGACGACGTCCGCCACCGTCCAATGATATCTCGCTTCCAGGCCATTAAAACTACAGACCTCAAGAATCTTTCGCCTGTCTGGCTGAGATTGGCAATAATCTCACCAACCAAGACGCTTCAGCAAGCGCCGGTGCAGTCCAGGAACGCTGAAGGCCTGTCCCGAGAGTAGTCAGGGCCGTGCTGAGGCCATGTCTTAACGGGAGTGTTTGAGCGTGTCTGAACATAAACAATGGTCTCCCATTGGTCAGACATGTAGTCGAAGACGTGTCTCACCAATGAGCACTCTGTATTTATGTTTGGGCCTGGCATGTTGAGACACGGCCTGACCGTAGCCCACAGTTGCGAAGCTCCCTTAGTCGTAATCTCGAGAGACACCGATGGGCTCCAGAAGCTCCAGAGTTTTCTCGCATGCGAAGAACTGCTTCAGATAACGAGCTGTAATACATTCACTCAGAGCGATGACCGGTGTCTTCCGGATAACAGCTCACTCTGATGAAGACGCGCGCTTTCAGGTCCTTCCCTGTTGCGTGAGCTGCACAGAATGGGCTTTGATGCAAGGTCGGAAGCTCATTTTAGTTCTGGAAGTTGCGCACAGCACGCCGGAGCAAGATGTGAGAGGATGCACACATGAGTTTTCGACCGAAGTGAGCCGATGACAGAGCGACTGGGATCTTTTCATGCGATTGTAGCAAACAGAGATTTGGCGTTTTGAACCTTTTCACGCACCAAGTACCGCCAGTGCCCCTACCCTAAATCGCACTGTCTGCCTCCTCTGGAGACGTATTGAGTTCGGTAAGAGTTCTGTCCAGTGTGTGTAGCATCGGGATTTGGTACTGTGCTTAAATAGCCTTTCGAACCCTCACCAGCTCGTCTGCCGGGACGCCCCTTTGTGAGTGACGCGTCTCTGGCGTACCATCCTCCTGCAGTCCAGCGACGTAACCCTATCGGGTCAGGCGTGAAATTGTCGCAGCACTCACACCGCTCGCCTCCGCAATGCGCTGGGGGGGCCTAAAAAGTTTAAAGGGCTCGCAAGCAAGGCTCTCCTTCTCACAGTTAGCACGCATGCTCACCAGAATCTTAGTGGTCCTCGTGCGGAGAGCCCGCATGACGCGAGGCCGCCTGGGCTTGATGCCGGGACCCACCGCCACGGCACGCTGACGTGGTGCCATCGCTCCCCACAGCTGGGTGGAACGGCAGATCCGGCATGGGAAGTGGGGGGGCGAGGGGGGAGGCGCGGTGGCGGGCAGTTTTCGTGAGTAGTAGCGTGAAAGCGCTTTGCGCCGAACGGGCAGCACTGTTGGAAGCACGGGCTGCTGCATTGCGGATCTGTCTTCAAGGAATAGTCTCAAAGGAAAATACAGAATGCCGATTGGCCAGACACTCCGTCGGCCACGTGTGTGACCAATAGGAGGCCTGTTTTTGTGTCCAGACAAAGGTCGAACGCCTCCGTTTAGACAGGGCCTGAGGCCCGTTCCAAATATTTTTCCGTGCGCGCCACATCGGATGTGGCGCTTGTCCACCACTTCGCCTGCCCCCACAGGACACGCGCGCCTTTGACACGCCTTCTTGGTGTCCTCTATTTCTTTGTGCTCTCCCTTTATCCCCGCCGCATCCTTCGTGGTTTTGTTGCCGTCCCCCCGCCTCCCCCTCCACCAGGCCCATAAAGCTGGGCTCTGGAATTCGCACAGCGCGCTCCAAAAAGCGGCCATAGCGAGCACAGACGGCGGGAAATGAGAAGGATGTGGTGTAAAACGCGTTTACCAATGGTCTCGACAGGACACCCCGTCGCAACGCACAGCAGACGCGATAGTGCCTGTGATAGCCGCCTGCTGGTACATAACAATTGTCACGGTTGAGCAGTTGATGCGCTGGCACGACAACCCCGTCGGATCGTGTTCCACAGCCGACGTTGCTTCTATCTGACGTCTCGTCAGTCTTTTTCCCTCAATAAGTGCCAAAGGATTTGAAAACATCGTGCCAGTGCAAGTCCATCTTCGAGAATGCACGCGTGTGGTGTCTCCCGCAGGGCTTTCCAAGCCAGTCACAAGTGGCGTGTGGCGCGCCACAAAGGCCAAAGAAACATCGGAGCCGGCCTCAGCGGATCACAAGGGCACGCAAGCGCCGCGGACCAAGCGCCCTCGATATGATGAGCGAAAAAAAAGCCGGCAGCTGCACACAAAACGTAGCCCCCCCAGACAATATGGACTCGATCACGGAATTCCATACAAGGACCTGGCATCTACCGACCACCGGCGCTTCACTTCTTTGGAGACCCAGAAGCGCTTCAGGAGTACGAGTTTTCGAGCGCCAACCGGATGCGAGGTTTTTACGATGGTACATTGCGACTCCTACAAACGTCATATGTGCTGTTTCCCGTTTCAGCGGACACGCCACAGCGTCAAGTGTGAAGAGAGGCCCCCAATTTTGCCAGCCTACTTTCTTTGGAGGTGCGATAAACCAGTGCTTCTTGCTCTGGAACGTGGATCTGACGACATGGTCATGATGCCTCTGACTCACTCGTCCTGTCTGTGTGCCGTTTACTCTTATGCGATCCGTGCTTTGCGTCTTTTTACAAGCCCGATAATGTGCCGCCGCCATCTGTCTTAATCGTAAGGTGCATGTTTAGTGGTTGTTCCGCGCCTCGTGTTCCGGTACGTTAACTCGTACTCTGCCACCATCATGCTCACTCTGCCAACAAACCAAGACGTCCGGCTCCTCGCCCGCCACGGTCAAGTGCACTACTCGTAGATGTTCATTTTCCAGGACCATCAGCGAATAAGTAGCGCCGGCATCCTCGTTGAGGCCTTCAAACGTCGTGTGCCGAGGGACAAGGCGAAGCTCCCGGACGCCCCGGTCATTGCCGCGCAGCGGGGATTTTGCTCTTTGGTGGATGCTGCTACAAATAAGCAGTTGAATTCCATGCCTCTTGCGACGTACTTACTCCGCGGTGACGGTATCTACGCATCGCAGGACTTTTTCCCTTTGCTTCCCGGTCAAGCAATCGCCGTTTATAAGCGGTACGCCTACGAGGGCGTGGTGGCCTGTTGTGACAAGAAATTTGTGTTCTCCTCCGCCACAGATGACTATTGGCACACGTCGCTCGAGTTGGAGGCGGTGCCCCACTACTGGCTCGTAGAGCGCTAAGAGAAGGTTCTGCTGCGGAGCAGCGTTCGCAGCCGCGTCGGCGGCGTTTCCTGTGAGTCAGCGGACGTGCCTGTGACTGGTACCGCGGACGGCGGCAAGGACGAAGGCTGCGGAAGGGGTGGCGCGGGTCTGTGGTCGTCTGTCAGGGAACGCCGCCGTCGCTGCCGCGGCGCGCGGCGGCGCAACGCACGCGTTGGCGCGCCGCCAAGGGCGTCGGCGGTGGCGACGGCGGAGAGCCTTTGATGCCGTTGGCAGCAGCCCGCCGCGCCGGGATCGGTTGCGCATTTGTGGGGGTGTGGGAAGGTCGTCGCGGCAGCCGCAGTGGCAGGGCGGGGCGCCGCGCGGGGCTGCGCGGCGGAAAGGGCAGCGGCGAAGGCAACGGCGGCGCGCCCGCCGCGCTGTTTGCGACGGGGCGCCCTGTCGGCAATGGCGGCCAGCGGTTGGCGCTGCTGGCGCTGGGCCGAGGCGGCGGCTGCGGTTGCGCGCCGCCGTGGCCGGGTTGACTACCGTCGTCGTTGTCTTCTGCTTCGCCCACCACCTCCGCCATCATCCTCGCCCCCCGCCTCTCCCCCGCCGCGCCCGACTGGCTGCGCCGCCTCCCCCTGCAAGGCAATTACGGTCGGCAGCGGGTACCCGGGTCGCGGTGCAGTGGGTGGGGCGAGGGGGGCCGCCGTACGCGGTCGCCAACTTCGTCGAGAAGGGGTGAGAATGCCCTAGGGCGCGAGGCGGCGGATGCGCGTGGCTTGTAGGGTGCCGCCCGTGTCCAGCAAGTATTTCTTGTGGGCGCATTCCAGTTGCGTAACTGAAATTGTCGTTTGGCCTACATTGTTGGTCACATGTCAGTACAGTGCGTTCTCATCACAAGAGACAGCTGATTCAGCTAAATATGAATGAAAAGTAGTCTTTGCGGACTGGAAAGGAATACTCGCGACCCACGTTCTGTTGTTTTCGAATCTCTTATAACGAGAAGGCACTGTAGTCGATTCGTACAAAATTGGACCCGTAAATCCGCACCCGCCAATTAATATGGAAAAGTATACCCGCCGTAAAAATATATATGGTGCTTAGCTGAGAAATGGTGCATGCACGTTTGCGAGCGCAATCGTTTGCCAAGGTGGACCGATGTCAGGATGTCCATCAGATCGTCTCTCACCTGGCTTCCAGGGACCGATAGCGTCCCAAGCGCAACTGAACCTGGCATCACCAGCTAAAGCCACAGCCAACAATTGGTACTTGGTAAGACGTGGGACTGAGGGCTCATCATTCCGCCAATGACTTCTCATGACTCAATGTCAAGAACACTGCCCAAAACCTGCCAGGATGCAGGTTCAATGAATGTGACTACGTGCCCATTGGCTGCGTCAGGCGGCCTAGTTTCACAGTTTTGAGCAGGGTCTCCACCGTCCACAAGACATGGACTGCGCACCTGTGCCATCTGGTGCCCCAGAAGAAATGCAAGTGGGCTGGATCCTGTCACTGCTGTACCCTCCATCGATTGTGATTAGTCAACAGAATGTCAGTGACACGTCTCAATGTCAAAGAACGAAGGCGATCTACTGGTCACGGGGCTCATGTGTTTGGAGGTCCAATGAACGGCCCAAACAGACGGAAAAGAAATGCAAGATGTCCTCAAACGTCATGCATGTTCGGAGGCCGATTCAGCCTCTGCGAGCAAACATAAGGGGCCGGTTAGGGGGGACGCTCCTGACGGGACCGCTGTGGCCGGTGGTTTAAGAATTCTTGTCCTGATTAGGCTGTCAGCGTGCATGTCCTGACATCGTTTCACAAAGACAACCTCGGGTGTCAGCCGGTACTTGCCACCGGGTCACTCAGAGTGCGTTTTCCCAGCTGCTGTCCGCCTTCGTCGGCCCAAGGGCCCCGCTGATCTGGTCGGGATTCTCGATATGTCACACATCACCCGGTGATATCATGGGTCTCCCTGCAGCACGAGTCAATGCAAAGAACAAGCCCTCACAAAATTTCCAAATCAAAGATGGTGCTTTTCCAAAAAAAAAAGCGCTCGTCAACTTTGAACTGCAACCTGCATGGCACTCCACAGGTCACTGCGGGGGGGTGGCAGGGTCAACAGGAGTCTCTCAGAATAAGAGCCTTGGGCGGATTCCCCGCCTGCCACCTGGTCTCACGAGACTTCACCACGAAGTCGGCATGACTGGAGGTCCCCTAATTCGTGGCCGTCGGGAACTGGCAGTGCCAGGCGAAAGAGTTCCACAACCTGCTAATCGACTGCTAGTGGACTGCAGCAGGTTTCTAGCCACATTGCGTCAAGGGGGCTGCGAGAGCCAGCCTTGCATTGCCCGACGGAGGTATGCTCTCCGAGCCTGAATCCTGATCGCAACCTGCATCACGTGTCGGCCGACTTGCGCTTTGTCGTGCCAGGGGTCTTCCTTTTCATTGGATCGCAGAGCGGCATCAAAGCGGAGCGTTAGACCTCGTATCTGATACTCGTGTCAAAGCAACCCCCTGCTACTCTCCTGTCGACGGACTGGGCCATGATCGGGGTACAGATGGGACGTTGTGGGCTGTTTGCCTGACAAGGTCGGAGAAGGTCTTCGCATCAGAATTCGAGTGTATGCACGCGACATGGATTCGCGCAATCACGAAAGAGTTGGCATGTAGTGTCACATGTTCTTTTTACTGTGGCGGCGGCGTTCCGGCGCCGGCCGCCGCCAAGTCCAGCACTTTTGATGTTGCGGGGGGGAAGCTGGGAAGTGGGCTGTGGGATGCGGCTGCGGCCGCCGCCTGGCCTGCGGGGGGAGTTCGAAGAGGGCTGTCGCTGTTGGAGAAGGGCTGTGGCGTTGCGTCCTCGGCCGCCGCCTAGCCTGGGCTTGAGGGGGGTTGTTGTTTCTGGGGAGGGGGCGTCGGTAGACGTGGGCGGTTTTGTAGCAGCTGCGGCCGCCGCCTAACCCGTGGGGGATGTCTTCCGCAGGACGGAGTCTCGTAGTGGTGGTGTCGCGGCTCAGCCACCGCCTAGCCAGGAGGGAGGTGGCGGTCGAGCCACCGCCTAGCCAGGAAGGTGGAGCTTTCACTGGGGGGAAGCCAGTGGTCTTGGTGGCCGGTGGCGTTTCGGCTTGGCCGCCGCCTAGCCTGGGGGGTCGGCTGTCACAGAGGGGTGGCTGTTTGTGGAGGCGTTGTTGGCGTTGCGGCTTGGCTGCCGCCTGGCGCATGGGAGGGGGCTGTTCGTGGGGGGTTGCCGGTGCTGGTGCTGGGTTGTGGCCAGGGGTTGTCATGGATATATCACTGAGGAATACATCCGCGCACTATACCCGTATCCACTTCGGATACGCGCCGAGGACGCATATCCTAAATGCATTATGATAAAGAGAGGAGAGGTTATATCTATCCTGTCCGACAAAAATTGCGAGACTATATCTGATCCGTATCCCAGCTATGAGAGTCAAGATACAGGGATATATAACATGATGAGACTTCTCGCGCCTGCAGAGTTCTAGTATAACACAGTCGACCTCTCTTTTCGCGTTCCGACAATCGAGGGATTCATATGCACAGATGTGGCACCGACAAGCGGCGATCCTGCCCGACCCAGAAGGAACCGTTCAATCACGCAACTCGACCCGCTTGCATTGTCATGAGAGTGTGACACGAGATTCGGAATGGTCATTCTGACGTCCGTTCACAAAAACGGCGGGGAACCGCCTTGACGGCGCCCGTTGGGGCGCACAAATGAACTGTGATTTCAAGTCGTACTTGACCTCCATTTAGCACTCGAATAGCGTCTGGATGGCGTCCTTCTCTGATTCTAATTGTGCTGTCTGTCGGACTTGTGGGAATATATTCGGATACGATAATCGTATCCGGATACGGATGTAATACACTTAATAATCCGGATTCGGAGGCAGATATCCTTATCAGGATCTCAGCTAAGGGAGTTATCCGTAATCAGATACGAAGCATCGGCGTGTATCCGTATCCAATTACGGCCCAAAAAGCATATGCTGACAACCCCTGGTTGTGGCGCTGCCGATTTGCCGCCGCCTAGCCCGGGGCGTGCGCTCGTCGCAGAGGGGATTCTGGGTGCGGACCTAGTGGTGGCGTTGCGGCTACGGCCGCCGCCTGGCATGTAGGGTGATGCTTTCTCGGAGTGCCGCTGCTGTAGGAGGTGGCCGGTGGCGTTGCGGCTACGGCCGCCGCCAGGCTAGGAGGGTGAGGCTGTCGCACGGTGTCGCTGTTGTAGGAGTTGGGCGGTCGCTTCGCCGCTATCGCCATCTCCTAGGTGGGAGATTGCGGCAGTCGCGGGGTTTCGCTGTTGTAGGATGTGGGCAGTGGCGTTGTGCCTACGGATGCCGCCTATCCCGGGGGCCTCGCTGTCGCTGGGGGGTGGCTGCTTGTGGAGGGGGTGGTGGCGTTGCGGCTACGGCCGCAGCCTAGCCCGGTGACGTTTTGCGTTCCTGAGGGGATGCAGGTTGCGGCGCTGGTGGTGCCGTTGCAGCTTGGCCGCCGCGATGCCGGGGGGGGCGGTCGTGGCTGTCGCCGGGGGGTGGCTGCTCGGGGAGGCGGCGGTGTAGTTGCGGCTACGGCCGCCGCCTTGCCTGTTGAGTTTGCCGTCGCTGGTTTCTGGCTGCTTGTGGAGCCAGTGGTGGCGGTGCTGCGAAGGCCGCCGCCTAGCTTGGGGGGTGTGGCTGTCGCAGGGGGCAGACAGGTGTTGGAGGTCGGTGGCGGCGCTGGCCCAGCCGCCGCCTTGTCCGAAACGTCTTGCTGTTGAGCAGGCGAGGTGGCGGTCGCGGGGGGCGGGGACGTTACCTTCGAACGGGTACGGTATTCGTTGTGTTTTCGCTCATTAGGGAGCCTTTATTTCGGTGCAAGAACCAACTTTTGCCCCAATGCGACGTACCCTACCGCCGTTCTCCCAAAAATCCCTCACTGCAACTGTTCCAAAAGTGTTCCAAATCGGCCTCTGTGGGGTCGTAGTGGCCGATTTGGAACTCTGTTGCAACAGTTGGAGTGTGGGATTTTTGGGAGAACGGCTGTATGAGTCACTCTCTTCATCCGTCACCGGCGGAGGCAGCAGGACTCCGCATAGCAAGCCGGTCGACGCTTGCAAACGCAAGGCACCCATGTTCTCCTCCATGAGGGTTGTTGGTGCCCGCAAAGTCACACAATCATCAAAAAATAGAGTGAACACACCGCAGCTACCGCCGTCACTCTGCAGCGGGGTGTCGCTGTTCATGTCCGTCTCTCAGTCCTCGACATCCAACGTCAACGCCTCGTCCGAGCTCTTCTTGTCCGCGACCTCATGAACGACCCAGGTCGTCTGCACGGTGATGACCCCTGCGTCGCTTCCCCCGCGCAGCGAATGCATGTGGAAGGACAGCCCTGCGTTCATGTCCGCGCCCGCCAGGATCCAATGGCTCTTCCTGATGTTGACCGGAACGATGACAAAATCCAACTCGGTGATGTCGACCACAGCCGTCATCGTTCACCACGCCACGCCGCAGTAGTCGTACACCCGTCAGCCCTTCGTCAAACGCTGGAAAAAGCATGTAGAGAAGCAGCCTGCGCGCGGCATACCCGGAAACGTCCGCGCAGCTTTGGAGCGGCTGTTGACTAGAGCCACGTTTCCGTTCCTGACGCTGTCATTGAGCTACCCATTGCCGATCAAACTCTGCAAATCATGAGTGCAGATCTCCGACCCGCCGTGCAGATTGTACATGACCGCGCCGTCAGGCACACCCTGCGTAAGCGAGGTGATGTGCTCCGCAACGGGTCGCGGAGGGGGCTCAACCGCCAATGGGCTGCTTCGCGTCACCCATCCGACTGGAAGTGCGTGGTGCTCTCTTATCGCCACCGTCATTGAGGGAAGCACCTTGAGCTGGGTCGTGGCGTGCAGCACCTCGGCCACCGGGCGGCGGATTGAGGTGGGTCGTGGCGGGCGGCACCTTGCAATAGGTCATGGCGGGCGGCACCTTTGCCGCGGTTGCCGCGGGCGACAGCTTGAGCTCGGTCGTGGGGGGCACCACCCTGAGCTCCGTCGTGGCGGGCAGCCTGGTGGCCGCCGTCGTGGCGAGAACCACCCTGGCAGACGTCGTGGCGGGCACCACCGTGGCCGCCGTCGCCGCGGGGGGAACTTTAAGCTCGGTCGCGGCGTGCCACACCTCAGCCGCTGTCGCCGTGGGCGGAACTTTGTGCTCGGTCGTGGCGGTCAGCACCTCAGCCGCCTTCGCCGCGGGCGGAACATTTTGCTCGGTTGTGGCAGGCAGCACCTTGGGCGCCGCCGCCGTGGGCTCCATCTCGGCCGCCGTCGCCGCCGGCAGTACCTTGGCCGCGGTCGCCGCGGGCAGTACCTTGGCCGCCGTCGTAGCGGGCAGCACCTCAGCCGCCGTCGCCGCGGGCATCATGTTGGCCGCCATCGCGGTGGGTACCACCTCGTCCTCCACAGCCGAGGGCAGCACCGTGGCCGTTGTAGCCGCGGTCGGCAGGACCTTGGCAGTCGTCGCCGCTGGCAGCACCTTGGCCGCCTTCGCCGCGGGCACCACCTTGAGTACGGTAGTGGTGGGCAACACTTTGAGCTCGGTCGTGGAGGGCAGCACCTTGAGCTCGGTCCTGGCGGGTGGCACCTTGGCCGCCGATGCCGCGGGAACCACCTTGGCAGCAGTCGCCGCGGGCACCACCTTGACCCCGGTCGTGGTCGGCAGCACTTTGGCCGCCGTTCCGGCGGGCGCCTCCTTGTCTACCGTCGCGTTGCCCACGATGGCGGCGGTCTCGTCCGCTACCGTCGGCCACGGAGCGGCCAAGATGGCTTCCTTCACGTCCGGTGCCGTCGCACACGGAGAGCCAATCTTGGTGACGGCACGGGTGGCTGTTTGCTGTACCAGAGGCGTCCGTACGGCAGGCGTGTCTTTTACGACGTACGCCACGACGTGCAAGCGCGGCCTCTTGTTGGTCACGGATGTCAGTGGCCGGATGCAGCGCGAGCGCGTCGCCCTGTTGGTACAGGTGGCGGTCGTCGGCAGCCGTACCCTGGGCTCCGGCGTGGGGCCCAGCACAATTGGCGCAGTCGTCCAGGGCTGCACGAGTGGCGCCGTTGGGAAGGGCCACACAACGGGCGCCGTCTTGGGGCGCAGCGCCATCGGCGCCGTCGTTGAGGGTTAAATGAGTGGCGCCGTCGGGAACTTCCCGCCCTTGAAGGGCGACACAACGGGTGCTGTCGTGGACGCCGGCACGAAGGGCGCGACGGCGACTTCCTTCTTGATCGGCACGGCCACCATCACTGACTCTCCATGTGGATCGTGTTGACTGTCGCTAGGCAGAGGGAGTCGCATCCGGTTGCCTTTGCCACCGCGGGTCCCTCCGCGCGGCCCCTTCCGACGCTGGCGTTGTACCTGGTCCATCGGAGACGCGACAAGCGCTGGCCGGCGTCGCAGGAGTCGCCAGAAAACCACTCACCAAGCACTGGAAAATATTCCCCGGCACACTACTGGCCCCCTCCGTGAGCTAAGCGGCGGTCAGAGCCGCGACGCCACCACACACACAGCGCGAGATCGTACAGTCATTAGAGACCTTCGGCAACTCAAATGTGGGTCGACGGCGTGGGTCGGGGACACGTTTCACGCCACGTTAAGCCTTCGACCCACATTTCCATCCCATTTATCGCTAAGGAGGCCCTCCGACCCACGTCAAAAACCGGTACCGACCAAGGTGAATGCAGCCACGTTGCTGTGCATATGTAGCTTACATTGCCATTTCCACCAATCGCTGGCATGCATTGGCCTTCGATGCCCGGTCTTATCGGTTCTCAAGGACAGATGCCCGATCGCTTCTCTCTCACATGACCGGCGCCCTTCCCCCGCCGCGCCTCCACGGTGCGGGTGGTACCCGTCCCCCCACCACCCACCCACGCACCGACGGTCCTTTCTGTTCCATGTCTACCCCGCTTCTTTGATCATGGCCATCAAAGCCTCATCGTCTAGTGTGCCTGACGCCGGCTCCGGCGCCGTCGGCAGTCCACCCGCGATCGCAGGCGTACGCACAGGGCGCCGTCACCGGCGCCGTCGGCAATCTCCCCGCGGTCACTGTAAGCGAATCCGCACGGAGTGTGGCAGGACTGCCTACCCACATTTGATACATGCCGACGCTCCGAAGGGTGGATGTGGCTTCCTTAGAATACCGGTCGGGCGACCCACAAATTACCCACATTCGATGCCCACGTCGCAGTTGCCGAAGGTCTCTATTATTCCGCTATATCAATCGCCATTTGTTTACAGTCGCTGACAGTAGTTAAATCCGTCCGACGGACTTCTCGATCGGCTGCAATGAGGTGATTTCAGTACTACTGGGCAGAAAGAGAAGTACGAAAGACAAAATTTACGGGAACTCGGACGAGATGAAGTCCCGTACTTACTTGCCTGCGCAGGATCTGATCACGCAAGAGTGTCCCTCGTACGAACCCCCCATGCCCCATCACTCTCCATCGTCAGCCCCAGCCAGAACCACGTCAACCGCCTGATCGACGGCCTCAATATCGGTCTCAGCGGCCACCCAGCGACGCATCACCTGCGCCTGGTCTTACCCGCTTGCGCTCGCAAACTCGCGCTGCAGCGTCGTGTTGGCCATCATGGCTACAGGAGAAGACACGTCCAAGGTGTCGTTGTCGGCAACAGGCTGAACGTCGCCAAGATGGTGACTGAGGTCAGCGTTGGCCCTTTTGGGCAGGCAGTCCGACTTCAGGCAGACCAGCGGACAATCTGCTCGGATAACATTGCATTCCATACTTCCAGGATCAGCTTGGAGTTATGTCAGTTGATCTGGTCTGAGAATAACTCCAACAGGTCCACCATAAGTGAGTTTGCAGTCCACATTCCCCGTTCTCTCGGCGCCGGTGGTGCGTTCTTCGGCCCGGTTATATCCAGTGTGGATACAAACGGGACGCACCAACAAGTCCGTTGCACTCGCGCGGAGGACCTGGGGATGGTCACCATGGATCTCTCTGGCATTTGCGGGTGGTCGCCAACTCGCGCACGCACGCGGTTGGTGTGGCAACAAAGAAGGCGCGAACAAATACCCCGTGGCAACACTGACAATACAGAAGAGAAGGACCCAAAGGGTCGACCTCCCGAGAGGACCTAGACGGC
>ENA-ORXR01001156-ORXR01001156.1-marine-metagenome-genome-assembly--contig:-NODE-1156-length-29350-cov-152.429406_pt1 | contig 29350 bp, 21 predicted proteins | sample MGYA00237866_ERZ511479 | MGnify/ENA metagenome assembly ERZ511479
GATCGTTGTTCATGTCGTATAGTTGACCCGGCGGTTCGCTGGCTGGCTTTCCTTTGTCGTAACGATTTGAAAACCCGGCCGAGCCTTTGTGCAGCAGCAGTTTCCAGCGCGTCGAACGCAGCATGAATCGCTTGGACTTGCCATGCGCCAATTCCGTGCGGGCGTTCGGGTTTTCTTTACCGAGAATACTTGGCAGAAAGGAGATCGAATCGGCGGGGATGCTTTCGGTCACGCCGGCCAGTTCGGCGAGGGTCGCAGAGACATCGAGAAAGGACACCAGCGCGTCCGAACTCGACCCAGCCACCGCCTTGCCGGGATAGCGGATGATGAACGGCATGCGGTGACCGCCTTCCCAATTATCGCCTTTCATGCCGCGCAATTTGCCGACCGAGGCGTGCCCGTATTTCTTCTCGTCTTTGGCGTACCACACTGGACCGTTGTCGGAGGTGAAGAGCACCAAGGTATTGTCGGCGAGGCCGGAGTCGTCGAGCTGCTTTAGAACGCGTCCGACCTCGTGGTCGACCGTCATCATAAAGTCGCCGTAACTGCCCGCGCCCGATTTTCCGACGAACTCAGCGGTCGGCAACCAGGGCGTGTGCGGGGAGGGCAGGGCGAGGTAGAGAAAAAAGGGCTGGCTGGCGTTATCTGCTTTGTCGTTCTGCTCGCTCTGCCGGGCGATGAACGCCACCGCCTTGGTGCCGAACATCGGAGTGACCTCGGGCAGTGACAGATCCCGGCCGATGCCGCCGGCGCGCCAGAACGCGCCTTGAATATTGTTCCATCCGGTCGTGGCTTCATCGTCTATTCCGGCACCAATTTTCTTCATCGGCATGCCGGTCGGCAGGCGTCCGTCGATGTAGTAGTAGGGCGGGATGTCGGTCGAGGCGTGGATGCCGAAGAACGAGTCGAAGCCGCGATCCATCGGCCCGCCGGTCAGCGCTTTGCCGGCGACCGGGTTCGGCTTGTCGTCAAAACCGAGGTGCCATTTGCCGACCATGGCCGTGCGGTAGCCACCGCTCTTGAGCAGGCTGGCGAGGGTCGGCATGTCCTCGGGGATCAGCGGTACTGTATCCCGCATCCCGCCCTTTTGATGGAACGGGTAGGTGCCGGTCATCAGCCCGAACCGCGCCGGAATGCAGGTCGACCCGGTGGTGTGCGCGTCGGTGAAGCGGATGCCTTCGGCCGCCAAGCGGTCGAGCGCCGGCGTCGGAATTTTTGAGTCTGGGTTGTAGGATTTCAGGTCGCCGTAGCCCATGTCGTCGGCGAGAATGATGACCACGTTCGGCGGGCTGGCGTTGGCCTCCGCATGGATGGAAGCAAAGAGCAGGCAAAGCGGGAGCAGGGTGAGGTTTGGGACAAGTCGTTTCATATGCAGGGTCTTAGCCTAAGGTACGTTTCTTCAGCGCGAATTTTGTTCTGCGGTTGCCAGACCTGCGTCGTCTTTGGTTGAGTGTTTCTATGAGGGTTTTCGTCGTTCTATTTTTCCTGCTGCTGCCGATTTGTGTGTCGGCGCAACAAAGCTCTTCGTCGGAACCGGAGCGCGCCCGAACGCTGTTCGAGAAACTCGACGCGGAGGCCTACCGCGAACGGGTAGATGCGCAGAAGAAGCTGGAGGCGCTGGCGGGAAACCATCCGGAGATCCTCGAGTGGTTGCAGGCTAAGGACGAGCCGAAGTCTCCGGAGCAAAAACTCCGCCTTTCCGCTATCCTGAAAAAATTCCCCACCCGCCACTTTTCGTTCGAGAAGGTCGTCGGGGCTGGCCGCAAATCAGTGGCCGGGGTGCGTGGCAAGGCGATGCAGCTGGAAGGAACCGGCAAGCCCTTGGTGCTGCACCCGGACACCATCGAAGCCAGCCCGTTCACGGTCCGCTTCTGGTTCAAAACGTCGCAAGACAAGTACGCGCAATTCCTGCTCTCAAACTACGTTCCCTGCAGCAATGATCCGCGCGGTTTCAGTTTGGTGTTCTACGGGTCGGAACTCAACGGAACGCCAACGCTCGGCTTGGTGGTCGCAGGCAGGAACCACCTCGACATCGGCGGCGCCAAACTGGCGGATGGGAAGTGGCACCACCTGGTTCTCTCTGTCGACGCGAAGAGCACCTCGATCTATCTGGACGGGGAAAAACTCAAACAGATCGACCAAACCTACCGAGCCGCGGAAGAACCCCTCCACGTCGGCAGGATTCGCAGCCGCTGCAACCGGCAAGGTGATGACGGGCTGGTCGGCACAATCGACGAACTCAGCTTCTTCATGAAGGCATGGACGCCAGAGCAGGTGCGCGCCGACAAGCTGCGTTTCGACAAGTAGCCGCCGCCCTCAAGCGCTTGGTTCTGATGGCGTATCCGTGTTCGATTCGTCCGCGTAAATCTCGCGCCACACCTTGTGGTGACTGAACGCGGACGCGAGCGCACGCAGCAAGGCGACCATGGCGATCGCCATCAGGAATTTGTAGAAGGTGCCGGTCTGGTGGTCGACCAGGATGGCGGCGGGAATGTAACAGAGGTAGACGATCAGTGCGGTCAGGGTGGCGCCAAAGGGCTTGCGGAACTTGGCGAAGCCGGCGAACAGCAGCATCGCGCCGGCAACGACCATGCTGAGATGCACCGCCATTTCGTAGCGCCCGGCCATGCCGCGATTGAAAATCATGCTCAACTGGCCGACCAGAATCAGCACGTGCACGGCGACCGCGACGCACAGGAACAGGACGGCGTTGCGGTGGGCCTTGAGCAGTCGCGGGTCGCGGCGGCGTTCGGACTCGATACGGCGCTGGCGCTGGGTGGCGACGAGCGCGTCGGCTTCGCTCGCGGAGAAGCCAAAGCTCTTCTTTTTCAGAGGACCGCCTTTCAGCGAGACTTTCTTCTTTTTCGTGGTGCGGATTTTGGCGGCCATGGAGAGAACTGTAGCATTCAATGGCGAGATTCGCCACGTTTCGTCTCATCTCACCAGATTTGACTTTCCGCAAAGCCCCCCTATACCTCCGGCAGAACTATCGCAAAAAGCTATGCCAACCTACGACTACGAATGCGCGAAATGCGGCACCTTCGAACTCTTTCAGAGCATGAAAGACGACGCGCTCAAGGTGTGCCCGCACTGTAAGGGAAAGAAAATCACCCGTCTGATCGGCACCGGTGCCGGGATCATTTTTAAAGGGTCCGGATTTTACGAGACGGACTACCGCAGCGAAAGCTATAAGAAGGGCAAGTCCGCCGCCGAGTCTTCCAAGAAAGAGGCCTCTTCGTCTGATACCTCATCTTCCGGCAGCTCCGCCTCGTCCGACAGCTCCTCGTCCGACAGCTCCGCCTCGTCTGGTAGCTCCGCCTCGTCCGGCAGCTCTTCGGGCACGAAATCGAGCAGTAAAAAAAGCACTGCCAACAAGGCCAAGAAAAAGAAAAGTTGAGCTATGGCCGACCCCTCCAAAGAGCCCGCTACCGCCGATCAGAAAGCGTTTCTCTCTGAGCTTGGCATCAATTTTCAGGAAGACATCTCGCGCCAGCGCGCCACCGAGCTGATCAGCAGCGGCGTGGACAACCGCGACGCAAAAAAAGCCGCCGCCGAACGCGACCGCAAGTCCGCCGTCAAAGCCCGGAAGAAGCAGGCGAAAAAAGGCGGTGGGCTGAAAAGCCTCGTGCGTCTGGTGCTGTTCCTTGCCGTGCTCGGATTGCTCGCCGCCATTTTCATCCCGAGCAAAGCCACCGGCGACGGGTCCGAACTCGATCAAGACCGCATTCGTTCGGCACGCAGCAAACTGCTCGCGCTCAAGGACCAGCCGCAGTCCTCGCAGCGGTTCAGCGAGGCGGAAATCAACGCCTACCTTCACGACGTGGTCGCCAACCGTAACGTAGCCAATGCCGCCGGTACGCAGCTCCGCCCCGAGGTCATCAACGTGAATGTCGGTGAGAACGCGCTCGACCTCACGGTGCAAAGCAAGTTCGGCAATCTGCTCCCCATCTCCTATCAACTCTCCCTGCAACCGTCGCCGGACGGTATCGCCTTTGACCCGCAGCCCACCGCCGCCAAACTTGGCATCCTGCCAATGCCCGGGCCGCTGCAAAAAAACATCTTCCACAAAATGGAGGCGATGTTTCGAGGCATGCCGACCGAGTCCGGCCTCTGGAAGCAACTCGAACTGTTCGAGGCCAAGGATGGCGCGGTCACCGTCCGCCGCGCGCGCTAGAACGGTGAACCCGGAACGACGCTCTTTTTATATATACCTGAACAAACGAAATCGGCTCGGCGGCCCCTCCCCTCCAGTTTTGAAATTTGAAATACTAGATTCTTATATCTGCGGCCCCGCCCGCCCACTGACTACTGACTACTGGCTGCCGACTACTTTTCAAAGGCCGCAGGCCGCCACCACTGATCACTGATAACTACCCACTTTACTAATCTCATGCTCGACCGCCGCGAAACCTTCGACCTTATCAACCAACTCGACTTCGAACCCGTTCAGCCCGGGCGCGTGTCCGGCCAATTCGATTTCGGCCGCTTTCAATTGAGCCTTCCCGAAACCGCCGCCGCCGGCTGGACCACCATGGGCATCCGTCTGCCGCAAATCGCTGCCGGCTTCCCGCCCGAACTATTCGGCACCCCGGCCCGGCGCACCGCGTTGGAAGACGCCGCTCTACGCCGCATGGCCGCCGCCGCCGCGGCCTGGCCAAAGCATCTGCGCGTGCCGGAGCCGAGTTCGCAGATTGTGCCGCGTTCGACGATCAACATCTCCAGCGAAACCGCACAGGCCACCATTATGGTTCGCCTCGTGCCGGAGGGCGATGAAGCCTATTCCGCCGAACATCTGCACACCCTGTTTGCCGAAGCCATTCCGGCGGTCATCAGCAACTCGTTGTTCCATTGCAATCACGACGAACACAGTCTCAATGTGGCCGTCGCCTCCATGCACAACCTCGTGCAACTGCGCAAAGCCCTGTCCGGTAGCGGCCTGGTCGCCTTCCTCGGCGAAGGCGCTGGGCTTCCCGGCGGCAAGCCGCTGCGCGCCGATGACAGCTTGACCGGAACGCTCAAGGCGGGCGACCTCAACCTCCCCGGCGTCGGTATCCCCGCCGGTCTCACTGTCCTCATCGGCGACCGCTACTCCGGTCGCCACGAACTGATGCGCAGCATCGCCCATGGCGTGTATAACCGCCCGCACCGCGACCCCGGCGAACGCATCATCACCTCTCCCGACGCGGTGCTCGTCTGCGCCGAACCCGGTCGCGCCGTCAACAGCGTCGACTTGCGCCCCTTCCTGCGCGAACGCCCCGGCGTGCCGGTGGAACGCTTCACCACCGACAACGCCGACGAGATTAGTTCGCAGGCGGCGGGCGTGCTCGAGGCGATCGAGGCCGGTTCGCGGGTGTTACTGTTCGACGAAGCGAGCAGCAGCACCGAGTTTCTTTCCGGCGACGGCGGTCTGCTCGCCCGGCCGCAGGTCATTCCCCTCGTCAGCCAGGTCGACTCGCTGGTGCGCCAAGGCGGCGTCTCCATTGTGGTCGCCGGTTCGGGCGCGGCGATGGCCCCGTTCATCGCGAAGGCCAACAAGGTTTTGTCGATCGTCGATGGCTACCTGTCCGACGTTACCGGCACCGCCAAAGAGTTGGTCGGTTCGATGCCGGTGGCGACCCCCGAATTTCCCGCCCACGTCGCGATGGATCAGAAACGATGGATCGTACCGTTCAGCATCGACGCGTCCTGGGCTCAGGAAGAAACCAGCGTGACCGCCAGCGGCGCCGAACTCACCTTTGGCGGCGATGTTATCGACCTCGGCGGCGTGCCGCAGATCACCGACGAGACCCAGCTTGAAACCATCGGCCACGCCCTCGCCTACGCGCGCCGTCGCATGCTCGAAAACGGCCACCACGTGCGTTCGTTATTGGACGGGATCGACGAGACCATGAGCAGCAACGAAGGTCTCGCCCTGATCAGTCTCGGTGCCTCGCCGCGCCTGGCGCGCCCGCGTCGCTACGAGACGGCCGCAGTACTCAACCGTCTGCCGTCGCTGCGCATTTCCCAGATCGGCTAGCCATTGAACAGTCCGGCCGAAGGCCGTCAATCCCTGACGACCGGCTACTGGCTACCAACTCTTTTCTGACAATGAAACTCGTGATCCAGCGGGTGCGTTCGGCCTCGGTGGTCGTCGCCGGCGAAACCATCGGCGCGATCAATGCCGGTCTGTTGATTCTCGTCGGCGTGACCGTCGGGGATACCGACGCCACCGCCGAACACCTTGCTGGCAAGGCGGCGCGGCTGCGCATTTTTGAGGACGATGAGGGCAAGATGAACCGGTCGGTGCAGGACATCGGCGGCGCTTGCCTCGTGGTCTCGCAATTCACGCTCTATGGCGACTGCAACAAAGGCAACCGCCCGAGTTACATCACGGCGGCACGTCCAGAGGAGGCAATCCCACTCTACGAGCACTTTGTTGGCGCATTACGCGCGCAGGAGCTTCGGGTTGAGACGGGCAAGTTCGGCGCGGACATGTTGGTCTCGCTTGAAAACGACGGCCCAGTGACCTTGATCCTCGAAAGGTAAAGTAGCGCACGCTTCCAAGCGGGTGTCGGTACGCGGGCTTCTAGCCCGCACGTTCAGCGTGCCTGCCTTTCCAAACAAAAGGAAAGGCATGATGCTAAAAAAGCCGACGATCTAGGCTTCGAATGCTTGCATTAAATACGCCAGTTCCTGCTCCGCGTCTGCGCCGGGCGCCAGCGTGTCCGCGACCACTTCACGCAGCGCGACGCGGAAGGTCTGGCGGATTTCGTAGGCCCAGTAGCGAACCGTTGCCTCGGTCACATTGGTTTCCGCAGCCACTTGTCGGTAGTTCACCGGCGCGACGTCATCGCGTAGGCAAGGGGCAAGCTTCTGGTACTGATCCGATTTATTCTTATTCTGGTAGATCGTCTCGACGCGCTCCCGCGCGAGTTCGATGACCTGCCGCGCCCAGGCGCGATCGAAGCAACGGTCGGGCGAGACCATGCCGACGTTCATGTCACTGATTTCATGTTCGGCGGTGGCGAAATCGAAACTGACGATTTGTTTGCCACCGCCGCGTTTCTGCGCCTGCTGAAAACGGTGGGCATCGCGCATGGAGTTCTTCAAGGCATGCAACAGAAAGCTGCGCATCTTGCGGCCGTCCTGTTTCACGTTGGCCAAGGTGTCCTTCTCCAACACGCGCAGGAAAAAATTTTGAATCAGATCCTCGGCATCCTCCGTGGAGCACCCACTAAGCCGAGCGTAGCTGTACAATGGTTTCCAATACGCCCCGCAAAAGGCTGACAGGGCCATGGGGTCCTGCTGCTGCGCTTCCATAATCAAACTCCAACGAGTTTGTGGAAACGCTCCGAATTGTTCGTTATCTCCCATCCGTCTTGAGTTTCGCACACTCGGAGGGTTGAGGCCAACCCAAACCGTCGCCGCTAACGGTTCGATCTGTGGGATGTAGGAGAAATTGGATGCGTTATTAGCGGACCACTTTAAGCGGACAATCGCGCACCCGAACTTCATCCTCTTTTCCATAGCGGAGGACCGTCCATTGTTTCTCAATCGGCAACCGGACTTCCATCCACTCCCAAGCGTCGGGTAAGGCCGGGTTGATGGTCAGCTGCCGTTCGGGGATCGAGATGTTCAGGCCGGCGAGTCCTTCAAGGTACAGCAGGATTTTGCCGGCGTTGAAGTTCGAGTACTGGTCGCCGAACAGGCTCAGGTCGCGGCGATAGGCTTCGGGGGCGACGGGGATCTGCCATTCCCCGTGCCAGTTGTAATGGGCCAGGTGATTGAGGGTCAGTTCGGACGCCACGCGTTTCAGGTTCTGGCGGAACATGCCGTCGAGCGTGAAATAGGCCGTGTCCGGGGTGTAGCCAAAGGCGTGGTCGTCCTGGGACTTAAAGCGTTCCATCGACTGCTTGGCCATCGCCAGCGGGAAAAATTCGCCGTAGAATCCTTTGTGTTTATCCAAGGCCCAAGCCTCGACCATCGGCTTGGCGTACTCGTTCGGAAAGTACGGCGAACGCATCGCCCAGAAGCTGGTGGTCATCAGCATGCGGTTGTCCGGGGCGGCGAAGTAGTTCGGGACCTCGTTTTTTCCCCAGCGTTGCTCGAACATCAGCCGGACGTGTTCGGGGTCGCGCCGGATGATGCGTTGCCAGTGTTCGACATCGGCTTCGTTGCCGGTCAGACGCGCCATCTTTTCGAGCGTCTCAGCCACCTCGAACTCGTTCATCGCAAAGCTTGGCAGACGTTTCCAGAAGAGCGTTTTGAAATGATCGTCGTAGCAATTTTTTAGGAAGTCGACATCGCCGCTATGTTGGTAGATCTGCCAAGCGCCGAGCACGTGTTCGGAGGTCTCCACCCCGTAAGCGCCGCTGTGCCAGGCGATGCCTTTATTGTCGGCCAGCATCCGCAGTCCGTCCGCCTGTTCGCGATAGCACTTGTTTTTGGTCAGGTGCTTCCAGGTCAAAACGTTGCCATAGGCATAGGTTTGTTTGTCGGTCGCCCAAGCGCCGACTTTGATTTGAAACGCGGCATCGTAGCGGTGGATGCCGAGAAAATTGTTCACCGCCGTCTGTGTGTGCGCCTCGGTTTCCCAGCCTTCGCCCACCTCGATGCTGTACATCAGGTAGAGCGCCCAGAGGTAGTAGTAGATGTCGACGAAACGCTTGTCCGGGCAGCGGAACCACGGGATCTCCTCATTGAGCTGACGGTTCATCTCGGTTGTTTTTGCGGCGAGCCACGGTTCCGCGTGTTCGATGATCGCGCGCGCGGATTTGACCGCCACGGCGCGTTCGTCGTGCATCGCCCAGGACAGGGTCGTGCCTTCGGCGTCGCATGGAATCTGGAAACTGTAGTGCTGCCGCCCTTTGTCGTCTCGGTTTGTTTTGACGCGCGCGGCGAACGGGCGCGACGCGCTGAGCGCGGTTGTCATGCCCTCGTACACGCAGGGACCGACGCGTTCCGGACCGCCGGGGTCGGGTTGTGATTTCGCGGTGCCGCCCTCGGTGATCAAGAGGCTGTTCTGTTCGGCCTCGAACGCGATCGCTGCCGTCGAAGACACGCTGTTGCGATGGTAAAAGCTGTGTCCGGAAAACGACAGGGTCACCGGCTTCGACGCGGTGATCATCGAGGCGGCCGCGTCGTTGGCGGCGATGAACTTTTCCTCGCGGATGGTGACGCCGCCCAGCTCGTATTCGCAGATCATTTTGTCGGGCCGCCAGCGCATGCTGGTCGGCTTCGGGTGCTTGTAGGTGGTGCCATCAATGATGACGCTGCCGTACAGGACGCGGGTGTCTTTATAGAATTCCCAACCGAGATAATCGTTGCCGGTGCCGGTGTGTTCGGTGCCAGAGATTTGGCTTTCCGCGAGGCCGACGCCGCGACTGCGTAGGTCGTGGTGGAAGGGATGGGTGAGGCCGATGGTCTCGTCTTCGAACGGGGTCCAACTCGCGTGATACCCGCCCACGTAGTAGCAGAGATTGCCGGCGAGGAAGCCGTGTTTGCGTCCTTGGACTTCTTGTTCGAGGCGGTCGCAGTAGTCAGTGAATGGCGGCGCTTCGGCCAACGCGGACAAAGCGGAAAAATCCCAAACCCCGGGCAGTGACAGACCGAGAAAAACCAGCGCAAAACAAAGGCGTTTCATGTCAGCTTTGGCGAATTCAAATGCCAATCGCAGTGATTCTATCCCCGTGTTTGAGGACCTCGGTCGCCAATACAATCGCTTGATCTTTGCGTCCCTCTGCACATTTACTGCCTTTCTTGGCAATCAGCCGCTCTACCGCTTGATCTGAATCATCGCAGCGCCGAAGGTACTCGACATAGGTGGCGGCGAGCTCGAGCACAGTTGAATCTTCCTTGATGAGCAGACTCAAGACATCCCGATAAGGTTCTAATTCTGGTACATCGGGGGCGAGATTCGTGGCTTCGATTACATAGTAGTTTCGGGAGCCTAGCTGCTCTCCTTCCTGGTGCGTTTCCTTTGCAAGTTTGTAGTGCTCAAGAATTTGGAGGTCGGAAATGATCTCGTCGGTGTACGGCCCGTAATGGTGCATGCGAAACGTGTAGTCAGTAGGGTAGCCAATCTCCTGAAGTAGGCGGATTGATTTTTGCAGGCGGGTACGCCCGTATACCTTGCGGCCAGGAAAGGCGGCGATGACAGCGGCGAGTAGTTCGAACGAGTGTTTCATGGTTTCAACGGGGCTTAACGAAAAGATCACGCTTTTCTTCCGGGAGATAGAATCGGGTCATGTCTTTGCGTTTGGTAAGGGTGTGGACTGGTTCGGAGAGGATGCTTAATTCTTGCACTTTGCCGAGGGAATCTCGAATCAAGATGGCGTTCGAGAGGTTGTCTCTCTGAGGAGAATAGGGCTTATATGGAAGATCGCTGGAGAAGTACTGTAAAAAATAACACATACTGTCAAGCTCCCCTTGCTCTAGGGTTGCCCGGATCGCTTTTTCAAGAGCGCTGATGCCGCTATACTCCATTCCTGTCACATCGTTGCATTTGAAGAGTTTGCGGTGGAGCAAGCCGCTTCCGAGTGTTTTCAAGTCTTGATCTCTCGATTCAGCGCAGGCCCTGAAGAATGTCCACGCTGCAGTGTCGTCGAGTTGGAGGTACGTTTCGAGACTCAGCTCCGTTCCTTCGAAGGCGGCTTCAAATTGGGGAGGCACATTCTCGACATTTCCTCCACCGTTCAGGATATGACGGTACTTACGGAAAAGTGCACGGAGCATGGCTTCGGCCGCGCGAGTGGTTTTGTGAAAGTAGACCGTCTGATACATGTGGGCCCGAGCAAAGGCGTAGATTTCCAAAGGATAGAGTGCCTTGTTCGAAAAGCAAAGGTGGCGCTGACTCGGGCCATCCTGTTCATCGTCTTCGCCTTCCACGTCTTCATCCGTCAGCTCCAACTGGCCAATCAACCAGTTCAGATCGAAGTTGCCATATGCGACGCCTGTTCCGTGACAGTCCCGCTGGAGGTAGTCGCCGCGGTCCGCATCGAATTGACTGGAGATGATGCCACCAAGCCAGGGAGGAATGTCTGTGTCCGCGAGATTTGTATCGTCGAAGAAGGGAACGATTTTCTGGGGCAATTCCGCGTCGAACTCTGTCAGGACCTCGTTGACCTCAGTCGTTTCAGACAAGATAATCTCAATGGTCCTTTGCTCATGATTATCCTCTGTGACTTTTTCAAACGCATGGGAAAAGGGACCATGGCCAACATCGTGTAGTAGTGCGGCGCACATGCAAAGAATCTCCTCCTCATTTTGGGCATCTTCGGGGCAGATCCTTCGAATCGCTTTGAAAAATTTCCAGCCGTTTGCATGACTCCGATGGAGTGGGCGAACCGTGTATGAGTTGCTCCCGGAAAGACCATATCGGAGAATCCGAGTTGTTTGATCCGACGCAGTCGCTGGAATTCCCTGGTATTAATCAAGCGGAGCAATAGCCGGTCCAAGACATTGTCTCCGAAGGCAATGAGATCATGGACAGGATCCCGAATCACTTTTGGCCAAGTACCGCTCACGATCTATGCTTTCAGAATTTTAGGCTGTGGGAAAAGTTATTAACAAGATATTATCAACCCAGCTGTTCTGCAGGTAGTGCGGAAAAAAGAAACTTTCATTTCGTTTCAAGTGTCGAGATGCTTGCCTTTCTGCCGAACCATGCACCATCCATCCCCATCTCCGAACGCCCTCATCATCCCCGGTCCGCACCCTGTTCTCGCCGTTGTCTCCCTCGGCCTGCTGTTCTGCCTTACCGCGCAACTATTCGCCCAACCGGCCGCGCCGCGCCGTCACGACGCGCCCACCTCCGATCCGGAAATCAACCGCTACATCGCGGCCCGTGATCTGAACGAGATGCCGTTTCCGACCATCCATTTTCTGGTGCGCGGCGGTGACTATCAGGACAAGGTGCGCATCGGCAACTGGGCCGAGACTATCTACCGTCAGGTCGAGGCCGAACTGAATACCAAGCTGCCGTTCAACCAGGCGTCGCCGATTCGCATCTCGCTGGAAAAACGACCGGGTGCGCCGGGCGCTTCGCCGGCACAGTCCATCGTGCAGAACGATCTGGTGCAGCGGCTCAGCATCAACAATCTCAAACGAACCGACCAAGAGGACATGCTTGAGTCCTTGGTCTTTCTGTTATGTTCGCGCCTGGTCTGGCAGGAAGCGCGCCGTCGCAACGGGCGCAACGGCAAGATGGTCACCCAAGCACCGAACATGGCCGAGTGGTTTAGCACCGGACTGGCCCAGTACATGATTCCCGGACTACGCAACCGCGACCGCAACATCGTCTGCGACGCGTGGCGCGACGGACGCTCGCCGGTGATTTTCGATTTGCTACAACACGTAGTGTTCCGTGCCGGACGGCAAAACGAAAAAGCGTCGAGCGCTTTTCTTTACGCCTTCCTCAAAGACCAACCGGACTGGACGCGGCTGGTTCGCCGGCTGTTCGTCGTGTGGTCGGAGGGCGGCGATATCGACTACGATTGGTTGCTCGAAAACATGGAGGAGATCGAGGAGGAGCTTGACCTCGAAAAGGACTGGGACCTGTTCATGGCCTGGAACGACGGACAGCGTAAAGTCTGGAACCGACCGATGCTCGATCAGGTCGAACAGCTCAAAGCGCTGCTCCGCTTCACCCCACGTTCGATCGGCGTCCTTGGCCATCCACGTCCGGGGCAGCTGATGACTTGGGACGACATTCCCGAAATCCCGCGCGACGACCCCTCGCGCCAGATGATCATCAGCCAACTGCAAACCCAGCTCGGCATCCTCGGACTCGGCCAGCCCGATCACTTCACCAACTTGCTCGGGGAGTTCAATTCCTACCTCGTCGCGGTGGCGGCCGAACCACCGAAGCGCAAGATTGTGCGTTCGCGCACCCCCGTGGTCGAGAACACGCTGGCCCAGCGGCTGGCCCGCGCCGAACGACAACTCGCCCTGTTCCAATTGCGCCTTGAGGACGCGCGTTCGATGATCGACATGCTGCGTCCGCCAACCAAAGCCCAGATGGCCGCACTCGAACCCGACGCGCCCACCGGGGTGATCTACGCGATCCCGCCGGGTTCGGGCGGCTCCCTTTCTTCGCCGGCTGCCTACGGTCTTCCGCCTCAGCCTGGCTTGCAAGGGGGACTTGGAGCGACTCCCCTCGGACAGCCCGGAACGGCTGGCGGACCGCCCCTCGGAACCCAGCCTAGCGCGCTCGGCTACCCGCAGGATCCGATTGATGAAACGCTGGTCAACGAACCCTTTTTCCCCAAAGTCGACTACAGCCTACCCGGCGACGCGACCCCGTTGCGCGGTGGACCTGGCGAGGTTGGCGGGGTTGGCGCGGTTGGCGCGGTTGGCGGGGGTGTTGATGCGCCGATCCTGGTCGATCCTGGAAACCGTCCGTCCCCCGAAGCGGCGCCGTTTGTCCGTGATGCGGCGCCCTTCTTTCCGCCTGCTGGCGTGCCCCCGACTGCCCCAATCAATCAAACCACCCCCCAGACTACGCCAAGGCCAGATCCGTCTCCGAGACCGTCCAAAGAGGATTTTCAGAATATGTTGCGGCGCTTGGAATCGATGGAAGCCGACGGCCGCTGAGCGGAAAGCAGGCTCAGTCTGAAGCGGGCTGGTTGCGTTCGGTCGCTGTCGGATCCGCTTCGAGAGCGGGGGAGGGTGATCGCGCAGCAGGCTCCGCCATCCGTCGGCGAATCTCGCTCTCCTCCGCTTCCGTCACGTGCAGCCAGACGAGGCACTCATCCAGCGTTTTGAAGATCCCGTAATGATGGCCGGTCGTTTCCACGTAGGAGCGGAACATACGTGAGAGGCCGTAGGCCAAATTGTTAGGTGCATACATGGCGACGCGGCAGGCGCCGTGTGAGGCCTTGATCTTCTCTTGCAAGGGCACGCAGCTCGCCATGTCTTCGGCAGTGACCAAGCCTTCTACCATGGTGTCGAGCGCGACCAGAAAACGCATGTGTTTGTCCAGCCCAAGATGGTCTAAAACCGATTGGTGTGTTTGGAGGAGTTCCTGTGCACTCGTACTTCGTCCGACCTCGCGCGTTAAAACGAGATTCGTCTCCGAGGATATGATAGTGTGCAACAAAGCCATTGGTTGCTGGTAGCAGGCCAAATATCACTTGCAAGAAATGAAATCATGAGAAAATCCAAGGAAATTGACAAATTTATGGCTGGACTTGTTCGCCGTAACCCGCACGAGACGGAATTTCATCAGGCGGTTCATGAGATCGCCCAGAGCATCATTCCGTTCACGGCGGACCATCCCGAATATCGGAAGGCGCAAATCCTCGAACGCATGACCGAACCCGACCGCGTCGTGATCTTCCGGGTCTGCTGGGAGGACGACGACGGCAACATCCGCGTCAACCGTGCTTGGCGGGTGCAGTTCAACAATGCCATCGGCCCGTACAAAGGCGGCTTGCGTTTCCATCCCAGCGTCAATCTTTCCATCCTCAAATTTCTCGGCTTCGAACAGACCTTCAAGAACGCGCTCACCACCCTGCCGATGGGCGGGGCTAAAGGCGGTTCGAACTTCAATCCGAAAGGTAAATCCGAACGCGAAGTGATGCGCTTCTGCCAGTCGATGATGATCGAACTGCACCGCCATATCGGCGAGGACGTCGACGTACCGGCCGGCGATATCGGCGTCGGTGGCCGCGAGGTCTCGTTTTTGTTCGGCCAATACAAACGTCTGGAAAACCGCTTCGCCGGGATTCTTACCGGCAAGGGTCTGGCCTTTGGCGGTTCGTTAATCCGTACCGAGGCGACCGGCTACGGCGCGGTCTATTTCATGCAGAACATGCTCGGCGCCAAGGGCGAAGAAGTGGAAGGCAAGACGGCGCTGGTGTCGGGTTCGGGCAATGTCGCCTTGTACTGCATCGAGAAACTCAACGATCTCGGCGCCAAGGTGCTGACCGCTTCGGACTCCGGCGGGTTCGTGCATGACCCGGACGGGATCGACGAAGAAAAGCTCGAGTGGTTGAAAGATTTGAAAGAAGTGCGGCGCGGTCGAATCCAGGAATACGCGACCAAGTTCGGCGTGGACTACCACGAAGGCAAACGCCCCTGGCACGTGCCCGCTGATCTCGCCTTTCCCTGCGCCACCCAGAACGAACTCAACGAAGATGAGGCCAAGGCCCTGTGCAAAAACGGCCTCATCGGACTCGGCGAAGGCGCGAACATGCCGAGCACTCTCGGGGCGGTACATGTGTTCGGCGAACACGGCATTGCCTTCGGTCCCGGCAAGGCCGCGAACGCGGGCGGCGTGTCCGTGTCCGGACTGGAGCAATCACAAAACTCGCTGCGCATCTCTTGGTCCCGCGAGGAAGTCGACAGCCGGCTCAAAGGCATCATGGAAAGCATTCACAGTTCCTGCGAAACCTACGGCAAACGCGAAGACGGCAGCATCGATTACGTCAAAGGCGCCAACATCGGCGGCTTTGTCAAAGTCGCCAACGCCATGCTCGCCTACGGCGTTGTGTAGGTTGTATAGATAGTAATCCGGCGTATAATTTAAACAATTTAAACAATGGCAGTCGAATATCCATTGTTCCCCAACCAACGGAGATCGCATTCTTGGGACCCGAGCAAACGCGTTCTTGGACAAGGGAATGGGGACAGGGGAATGGCCATAGATTGGATTGCGGGCTGCATGGAAATGGAACGCGAGGAAGGATTGGCTTTTCCGCCTGCGGCCTGAATGCGCTTGGCGGTTTCCCCCATACCAGCGAATGGACATAATGCGCGCTCCGCCTTCTGTCCGATCAAGAGTTCACACCTCGTGTTTTCAAGGGAGCCCAGGTCGCGACGCCGGTTGGCGGCACAAGATAAAGAATTAAACCTCGAACGGATCAACCAAAGATTCGACCATTCCCTTGTCCCCATTCCCCTGTCCAAAGAACGACATAAGAGAAGCCCAGACGTTTAAACAGACCTAAAGACAGCGGCCGCGGGGTCGAGCTCGTAATTGACAAGGGCAATGCGTCATCCCCTTCAGGCTCTCCACCAATAGCATTGAACATCACCATTCCGGAACAGAGGCTACGGAAGTATCGAGCGTAGGATTTTTCTTTTGTATTCAGCTTGGACATTTGAAGTTCTACTTTCCTCGTTCGCAATTGGAGCGAAGGAGGAAGAAGGGGCTAGAGGTCAGAATGCCTCTCTTATTGGAATAAACAACTAAGTGAAAGCTCTGATCACTGATGAATGATCACGGAGAAAGCCCGAAGGGCGCCCCACCCTCACTACTAGCTACCAGCTACTGACTACTCCTAACCCTTCACCGCTTCGATGGTCGCGGACACGACATAGTCTTCAACCCCACGGCCGGGCGCCCAATCCTTGATGAACGCGCGCGACTCGTCTTTGGGTTCGATGCGGACGTTGGAGAAGCCGGCGTCGGCGATCATTTGTTCGAGGTCGCCGACGAGCGAGGCATTGCCCATGCAGCCGGCGATCAGCGCCGGGTCGTTGCGCATCTCTTCGGGGAGTTCGACGGTGGCGACGACATCGCTGATGGCGAGACGCCCGCCGGATTTGAGAATCCGGAAGGCTTCGCGGAAGACTTGGTGCTTGTTCGGCGACAGATTGATCACGCAATTAGAGATGATCACGTCGACCGTGCCGTCGGGGATGGGCAGATGTTCGATCTCGCCAAGGCGAAACTCCACATTGCTGAACTTGCCTTTCTCGGCGTTGAGGCGGGCTTTGCTGAGCATGGTCGGGGTCATGTCGACGCCGATCACCCGGCCGCTATCGCCGACTTCACCGGCGGCGAGGAAGCAGTCGAAGCCGCCACCGGCGCCGAGATCAACGACGGTCTCTCCGGCTTGCAACGCGGCGATCGCTTTGGGGTTGCCGCAACCGAGTCCCATGTCGGCGCCACTCGGGACGCTGGCCAGGTCTTCTTCGCTGTAGCCGAGTCGGGTAGAGATCAGCGCGTTGATGGCGCCATCTTCGGACACGCCGCAGCAGGAGGACTCGATGCCGCAGCAACCGCCCTCGTCGCTGGCTTTCGCTACTTGGGCGTAGGCGTCGCGCACCTCATTGCGGTGGGCGTCCTGTTTGGTAGGCAAGGAAAGGTCGGCGGGAAATTGTGGATCACTCATGCTATTTGTGTGCGGCAAACGACCGGATTCTGACAGGATTTTTTCGATCCATGACGTCGACCAAAAAAACCCGATCTGCGGGAGTTCAGGGTCGAGCAGAACCCACAGCGGACACCACTTGGGCGCGGCCCCGCGCGGTGATGCGACGTCCGTCAGGATTGACGGCTTGAGCGAGGTTGACCTGAAAAGGCGCGGCGGCGGCCCCGTCGGATTGGAAGAACACGCGTGCGACCTTCATCGTGCCCGAACCAAAGCCAGCGGTATTGTCGGAGCTCTCTGACAACCGAGCGCGCCCGCTCTTGAACTGTTTCGGATCATGGCGCGGGGCCGGGCCGAACCCGGAGGCGGACTCGACGCGGAGAATGCTCACCTTCGTGGGATCAAAACCAAGTTCTATGGCCCAACTCCCCAGCGTATCGACGCTGGTCGTGTCGACGAACAGGTCCATGCGGAGTTCGCCACTCTTGCCTTCCGGGATCGGAGCTGCGGCGATCGTTGCCGGGGCGACAAGCTCGGCAAGGGGCCGGGCGGTGGCAGATTCCGCATTTGATTTTTTGCGCAATTTTGCCACCCCGGCGCCGGGTTGGGCCGGCGACCAGCCTGACGAGCTATAACCAAACCCTCCGCTAGCGGAACCGATCGCAGGGGAGTTCATTGTCGAATTGCTTGATCCTATCGCCGACGTGCGTTGGACCGCTGACGGGCGATAGCCACCGACTCCGCCGGACGATTCCGCTTGGCGGGAGCTAGGGGCAGGAGCAGACCGCGCCAACTCGGAGGGAACAGGAGAACCAGGGAATGGGCGAGCAGAACGAACCCGGAGGTTGGGTTCAGGCGGCGCCGATTGGAAGCTGCCGCGCGAGATAGATCCCGAAGATGAATCTGCGGATGCGACGGCTCGCCATGGGGTGGCGTTGGTGGCGTTGGTGGCGTTGGTGGCTTTAATGGCGTTTTCAGGAGAAACTGGATCAGCGGCGGAGGCGATGGCACCGCCGGAGGCGACTGCTGGCGCAGCCTTTGCAGGCGGAAGGGATTGAGCGAGTTGCTCCCGCGGCGTGGCAGGGAACGTTTGCGGAAGGGCTGCCCGACGTGCCCGTACCTCGGAATTCAGCGCGTCGGAAACCGCGGCAACAGAGGCAGCAGGCGCAATAGAGGTAGCAGGCGCAATAGAGGTAGCAGGAGCAATAGAGGTAGCAGGAGCAACAGATGCAGCGGGAGAAACAGAGGCAGGGGGCGTTACAGCAGCGGGCGGCGTCACAGCGGCGGGCGGCGCAGTGGCGACAGAAGGACGAGGCAGGCGCGGTGCGGCAGGGGTCGCTGCTGCGTTAATGGAGGACGCGGAAGCAGCGGGAGCGGCAGCAATAGATAATGGGGGAGCAACGGATGATGGGGCAGCAACAGCCGGCGCGGCAATGACAGAAGGCTCAGCAAGCGACGTCGCAGCAGCGGGTGCCCCGGCTCCGGCATCAACCGCAGCCCTTTCCATATCGGCAACAGCATCCGAGCCATCCGAAGCACGACTGGCGATCTCGTTTCCTGCCAGCGCGCGAACGGGTTTGGTGTCCACTTTAGCGCGGATGGAATTAGCCGAAGGATCGGATGCACTGCGCGACGAGGCGAACGTCGCGGTGGGTGCGGCTGCCACGGGTGATGCAACGGCTGGTGCAACGGGAGATGGGGAGGAAGCGACGGAGTCTGGAGAAGCGACGGCAGCTGGATAATCGGCGAAGTCTGGGGACGCACTGGCGTCCATGATCGTTTCGGACACGGACACCATCTGTTGCTGTTCCTCAGAATTGATTTCGCGGGGAATTTCGGACTCGGGCGCATGCACCACATCAGACGCGACCTCCGGAGCAATTTCGCCAGCCCCAGCGGTAGCAAAATCATTCCGCGACGACGGGTCATCGGGGGAAATCAAAAAGAAGGTCAGCATCAGCGCGGCGGCAAGAGCAAGCAACCCTCCGACCGCAGGCCACGGCATGCCCAGAATCCGACCGCGGTCGGCTGCCCCAGGCTTCGAGCCCACAAACTTGCCGCTGAGCAGCTCGTTAAGAAACGCCTCTTCACGCGCCTCGCCAGCCCGGTCAAGGGCGGGCGGACGCAAGGCCTCGCGGAGCTTTCCAGCGAGTTCGGGGAACTCTGATTCGTCGTATTCGTGCATGATTTCCCGTCGAGAACGGGTTCTAACTCAATCGTTTATCGTAAAAGATGGGTAAAACGTTCACCAAGTTACGCATTTTGACAACCAATGCCAGCGATTGCCAGTGATTGATAGCGGACGAGTGGTTGATAGCGGACGAGTAATTGATAGAGAACCTACCGGCTGCTACCACAGGCTGCTGAAGTCGCCGATATTCTCCGGCGTAACCAGAATGTACTCTTGCCGGAACAAGGTCTCGAGTTCGTTGAACTCTTCGTCCGTGGGTTTTTCCTGCCAGATCATCGGCACCGCCACCCCATGGAAATATTTTTTGCTGACCAGATTCCGCCAGTTCATGCTGCGGCCGTCATAGTAACCGTAGACCGGTGGCAATTTGGGCAGGACGCGGGGATTAAGATTTTCGCCCATCATCGGGAAGGCGGTGATGATCGCATCGACCCCTTGTAGTTGCGGCGCCACCGAACGCAGCACGGTGAGGCCGTCGGCTTCTACTCCCTTGCCACCTTCGAGTGTCATGATGTCGATGGTTCGGACCGTCAGCCCCTTCTGTTTTTTGAGCGCATCCTTGGCGCCTTCGGCCATGTCCTCACTCACGGTTTTCCACGCGGGGAACGAGGTGGTGAGCAACACCACTTCATCGCCCGTGACCAGTTGCTCCAGTGATTGCTTGGCGAGCACGTGGCCGATCGACACGCTGCGGGTCGCTTCGCGCTTCATGCTGGTCGGCGGATCGTCGCCCGAATTCTTCAGGTACCAGAACACACAGCCCAGCGCCAACACGATGAGCAGCACCTGAAGCGGCACATTTTCTTTGCCGCTAAAATGGAGCCACGCCAAGCCAGCGAGGATGAGCAGAAGAAAAATCGCAGGGAGTATCATGCAGCGGTGCGGTCTGTTTTTGTTTCGTCCGGGTACTGAAGGTTGGTGCCGTCGCGGTTTGGTTTAGTTTCGGCTTAGTGGCCGTTGCCGCTAAACTCCGACGGCACATTCCACAGGCGCGTGCGCCCAATGTTACCGGGGGCCTGGTTGTTGTAGTAATCGTCGCGCGAAAGTTTCTCGGCACTGCCGTCAATCATGGCAACGCTGCCCCACTTGATGTGGCGTCCGGTCATGCCTTCGAACGGAAAGTTGGCGGCGTCCCACCACATGCCTGCAGCGATGCGGGTTTCGTCGGCTTCCCAGATCATGATGTCGTCGCCGTTAAATAACTCGATCGGCAAGGTGTTGCGTTTGCGACCGGTGATGGAGGGGCTGTACGCGCCACGGTTTTGACCGAAGCAGATCGCGGAGCCGTTCATGCAGAAGCTGGTGAGTTTGTAACAATTGTTGTTTTGAACCGCCTCGATGGCGGCGTAAACGCCAGGATTGGGCGGGCTGTCGGCGGGGCAACGATACACTTTTTGGGAGCCCATGAACGGCCAGATCAAACCGGTTTGCACATCCTCCGGAACCTGCATTGTATTGTTCGCGGTGAGCCAATTGTCCGCCCCACTGCCCCAGCCGGGCGCGGGAAGTTTGCCTTCGTTTTCCATGGCATAGGCCGACATGCCACTGGCGATGGCGCGGACGTTGGTGATGCAGCCGGTGTGCTGCGCCATCGCGAGGCCTTTTTTGATCATCGGAAAAAGGAGGGCGATCAGGATACCAATGACCGTGATCACGGTTAGCAATTCGATCAGCGTGAAACCGTTCGGGCGGATAGGCTTGGTGTTCTTTTTCATCGGTTCTCCTGGTGCAACGGGCAGGTGTAAACTCAAGCGGGGCTCACTTCTTTTGGCTCATTTTTTGAGTGTCAAAAGTAACTAGCTCCGTTGGGTGTTTTATGGAGTTTCAGTTGTAACATGTCAATACGTTGACCCGTCGGTGTCAGCTCGATCATGCCCTCGCCGGTGACCACGCGGGTGTTACCAGAGGGCAGGCGAACGGCGTTGACCGGGTCGAGACCTGGCGGCGATTCCCACACCCGTTTTTTATCCGGCGAGTACTCGAGAACTCGGCCTTTCATTTCGACGACGAGCGTATTGCCATTGGCCAAGCGGGTGGCGTCGCGAAGTCGCTTTTCTGTTTTCAATTGCCAGATGGTTTTGCCGTCCGGGTCGAGTTCGGTCACGCCCTTCGGGTCGATAAAGGTGACCAAGGTGTTGCCGTCGGGGAGCCGTCGGGCACAGAACCAGGCGCGGTGTTCGAACGCCACCTTGCGAAGCTCTTTTCCAGTGGGGTCGAACAACAGCATCGCGCGCTCTAAGGCGACATGGGTGTTGCCATTCGGCAAGCGCTGAACGAACACCGGGTCGTCGGGAAGCTTGGCCGACCAGACCTGCTCGCCGACCGCGTCGAACTCGCGCACCTCGCGATCATTGTGTCCGACGAGGAGACGGTTGCCGTTCGGCAAGCCTTGTACGCTGGTCGCGTTCTTGGCCTCAAACTTCCATAATTCGTTGCCGTCCGCATCAAACTCCAAGACCTCGCCGCTGTCCCAGATGGCAACCAGGAGGCGGTGGTGGACAACGTCCGGTGCACCATCCAATACGTTGAGTTCGGCGGTCGCGCCATGTTCGTCGACCCACGTCTGCCAACCGGCTGCGTCGGCAAAATATTTTCCGGTCGCCAAGGCGAGCAGTCCGGAAGCGCTGGGGAGTAACTTGCCCTCCTCGTCCACCATCGAGGCCAGCATCGCCAAGGGCTCGCGCTGACCATGCTTGAGCAATATGTGAGCGGCACAGAGATTGAGTTCTTTGCTGTTGGTTTTTTTGCGGTTGGGTTCCTTGCGGTTGGGTTCCTTGCTGTTGATTGCACCGTCCAGATACGGCGCCACGTGGGGGACGGCGTCTTCCGCCAATAAGTACTCGAGGAGATTGAGTTGGTAGGGCGCCGGACGCGCGTCGAGATCAGCCAGGATTATGTTCAAGTCGTTGGTTTGCGCCGTGGCCAGGAGTGCTTGCCGCGTCTGATGAACGAACCGGCTCGAAGGAAGGTTGGCGGTGAGGTGGAGGAGCTCGGCGGTGAGTCCATGCACGGGCTGGTCGCGGTTCGAAATGGTCGCGAGTACCTGCATGAGAACCCGGCGGTTGCGATCGGCCGTCTCCTCGCGCAGACGTTCGGACCACATGCGGACTTCAGGATCGTCGTCGCGGACGGCCTCGAGCACGCGCACGCGCGGGACGAAGGGGCGTTCGCGCAGTTTGACATAGGCCTGGTGGCGTTCGGCGTAGGTGGCAGCGCCCAAGCCCTCGAACTCGGCTTCCATCTTGTCCAACTCCGGGCTACCAGGCCGGAGCGTCTGGAAATAAGAAGCCAAACTCTCCTCGGTTGCCTCCAGTCCGAACGCCGACAACGCCGCATCTTCCGCCGAGACCACGCCCGCGCACAGGCCCCACAGGAGGAATAAGAGGTGAAACAGTCGAGGAGAAGACATACGCTCTGAGTATATCCTATTTTCGCCGATTTGTGTGTAAGAGTCGTCGATAGATGCGGCAAGCCCTTTAGAGCTGATGCGACTGGATCCCCTCATCATAAATTTACAAACGGTTAGAATTGACGTACTGAGACGGAATAATGCGAGTCTTAGGTTGGATTTTTAGTAGCTGTTTTGCGTTGTGCGCTGTCGTTGGCGCGCAGGTGGACCCATACGTCCACGGCCTCAGTGATTTCTGGGAAAACCTCTATCAACCCATTCCCCTACCGCTCTCCGCAGATGCGGATGGCGACGGACTGCGCAATGGCGACGAGGCGACGGCTGGTACGAGTCCGAACAGCGCCGATTCGCAGCTCAACCTGTCCACCAAATATGACAACATCCCCGGCGAAGAATCACGCATGCGGATCGGCTGGTACTCGGTTCCCGGAAAACGATACGATCTCCAATACGCGATGCCGGACAATTCGGTCTACCGCAACCTGGCCGACCCGTTCTACGGCAGTGGCGAACCAATGTACACGCCGAATGGCACGGATGCTGCTTCCGCTGGTTCAGACCATGCCTGGGGCGGACACGCCATGGTCGTCGGCGGTTCGGTGACCGGCCAACAGATTTACGGCACCATGCCCAACCTCACGCTCGGCGCCCTCGACGATACCGAACTCACCGCCAACGGCAGAGTCTCCCGAGGCCGCTGGATCCCCAGCACCTCGGTCGACCAATACAGCGTCACCGACACCAAATGGTATGGTCTGACCCCAACCCGCCTCGCTAAAATCTTTCCCAACTTGGGCCGCTTTGACAATCCCGACCTCGGCTTTCTTTCCTGATGAACAAACTCCTCTGGGTCGCTTGCGGCCTCACCGCCCTCGCTATCGCTGCCGTTCTGGTTTGGCGTCCCGTTGCAAAAGACCCGAACGCCGCCGCCACAAAAACGGCAACAACCAGTCCCACGGAGAGCGCAGGGTCCGATTCGACGAACCCGCCCATCGTGATCGACACCGACTTGGCCACCAAGCCAGCCGATCTTCCGCCGCTTCCAAATCAGCCTGGCGGCCAAACCGCCCCCCCGCCGCAGCCGGGCCGCACGGGAATTGTGGGCGCAGCCGCAGCCGCCCCGGGATCCGCCGCAGTCCAGCCACCGGTAACCGCCGAAGCAAGACGGGCCCGCGTTCAGGCCAAGGCGGCGCAAGACGCTGCCAAACGCGACTGGCTCAACGCCCGCGTAAGCCCTCCGGCTGCCGGTAAAGCCGTCCCCGAACCCGTTCTCGCCCTCAAGCTCGGAGCCGATCTCGGCCAGAAAGGCATCGGTGTCACGGATGAGATTGAGATCGTGCAATCGATCTTCACCGAGTTCCGCCGGCACCACAAAGAAAACCCGGTCGGCGAAAATTACGAGATCACCGCGACGCTCACCGGCGCCAATCAAAAAAAGATTTCCTACCTCTCCCCCGAACACACCTCGATCAACAAGCGCGGCGAACTCTGCGACCACTGGGGCAACCCCTTCTGGTTCCACAGCCAATCCAAAGACCTCATGGAAGTCGTCAGCCGCGGCCCCGACGGCGAGTTGCACACCGCCGACGATGTGAAAATGAAGTAGTTCGGCAGGGTTTGTTCCGGTTCGAGCCAAAGGATTGAGTGAAACACCTGGAGGGCGAGCGGCCCGCGAGCCAGTTCTATCACCTCGAACCCGAAGACAACCCACGGATGCCGAGGCCGGCATCCCTCCAAAGGATTGAGTAAAACACCTGGAGGGCGAGCGGCCCGCGAGCCGGTTCTATCACCTCGAACCCGAAGACAACTCACGGATGCCGAGGCCGGCATCCCTCCAGAGGAATTGCACATTTCAAATAGCCCAAGGCCGACTCGCCATCAGGTTTTGAAATTTGAAATGTGAGATTTGAAATCCCGCCGGACCCGCCCTCAACCCATAAAGCCCAAATCCGAACTGGCGAAGCGGCCGATGTTCGGAACGACCAGCGGCAGATTGCTCGGCGAAACCCCGAACCAACGCGCAAGCGTGGCAGACATTTGATCCACCGCCGTACTCGGGATCCAACGACCGGACTCGGTATCGTCCGGTCCGTTCACCGCCAACACGGGCATGTTGCCGTAGATATCGCCGCCTTGCACCGCCCCGCCCATGATTAACGAGTGCGAACCCCAACCGTGGTCGCTGCCACGGCCATTGCTCGTGTACGTACGACCAAAGTCGGACGCGGTAAACGTGGTCACATCGTTTTCCAAGCCGAGTTCGGCCATTGCCAATTGAAAATAGTTCATCGATTCGCTGACGTCGTTAAGCAATGTCGTGTGGGCGTTGATCTGTTCTTCGTGGGTGTCAAAACCGCCGCGCTCGACGAAGAAAATCTGCCGCTTCACACCAAGTTGGGCGCGAATTTTAATCAGGTGGGCGACCATGCGAAACTGGTCGGTGAGGTAGGTCGTTCCATCCGTCGGGAACGCGGCCGGGGCGGGCGTCGCGTCGAGTTTCGATTGCAGATTCGTGTTGGTGTCAATCGCGCGAGCCGAGAGTTCGGCGAACTGGCGTTGGAACAAGTTCTCGTTTTGCAAGTTGTACATCGCACGCGTCGCATCCCGCCGCTCATTGTTGCCGCCACCCCAGAACCCAGTCAGGGAGGGCGCGCCGCCGGTCGACACTTGGTAGGAAAAGACTTCATTGCCGATCTGGAAGGTGTTCGATCCGTTGATCGAGATCGACATGCTGACTTCCGCATTGTTGTTCGAGCAAGCCACGAGATCGGCGACCCGTCCGCCCCAGCCAGTCAGCTTGCCTAGCTGATCGGACCAGGAGGTTTGCCACTGCAACGTTTGGTCATTGTGGGAGAACAGTTGCGGCGGCACCGCCACCGACTCGGCTAGCCAATCGGCGCGCGTGGTCGGGTACAAAAGGGTGCCGACATTGGCGAGAACCGCGAGCTTCTGCTGGCCGAACAGCGTCTGCAGCTTGTCGGCGGCGGGGTGCAACGCCCAGTCACGACCGTCGTTGGTGGCCGGGTTGATCGGCAGGAGGGTTTCGCGTGCCAAGGCAAGGTTTCCGCGGTCTGCACTGTATTGATCCCAGTCGGTTTGCGCATGGGGGATGATCAAATTGTTGGCGTCGTTGCCGCCACCAAGGTAGAGGCAGACGAGGGCCTTGTAGCCGGTCAGGTCACATTGGTCGGCGGCGAGAGAAAGTTCCTGCAAGCCATCGAGGGCGGCAAGTCCTCCAGCTCCGGCGGTGAGCCCGAGCAGGGAGGTGCGGAAAAAGTCACGGCGTGAAGAGTTCATAACGGTCCTATTTTTGAACGGCGAAAGCGGGGGAGTTGACGACCTGGCGGATGGCGACGCGGGTGCGGAGGGTGTTGTCCGTGTTGTTTAGGGCAATGAGGTCTGCGTCGAGTTGGGCGATATGCGAACGCAGTTCAGGGCTGATCTGGCCATTGCACAGCAGGGTGTCGAGATGGGTGATCAGGGCGTCGATGCCGCTGTTTTGGTAGATGGATATTTCCTCGCTGAGGTCCAAGGTGCCCCGGGTGGAGGACCAATGCAGGCCGTTGCCGAACAGGATCGGATAGAAGTAGTTGGCGTTCTGGATGACCTTGGTTTCGTCGGCAATTTGGAACTCGGGACCGACCAGACCTTGTTCGGAGAGCAGGCCGGGCGGGCTGTAGCCGGGTTCGAAGAAGTTGAACACGCTCGGTGCGCGCAGCGCATTTTGGTGCAGGTTGTCGCCGGTCCAGTAGATGCTGATGCGACCGCTATTGATCGGCGGCACCGTAAAGTCGAACGCGCGCATCAAGTGCGACATGCGCAGCAGTGGTTCTTTTAGGTGGCCAAAATTTGGGGCGGCGGCCGGTGTCGGATGGCGCGCCTCGTAGTCCATCAGGATGGCTTTCACCACCGCGCCGAGATCACCCCGAACGCCCGCGCCGTTGTCGGCAAACACCCCGGCGACCCGGTAGATGTAGGCGCGCGAAGGGTTGGAGGTCACCAGTCGCTGGATCAACTGGCGAGAGATGAACGGGCCAATCGAGGGGTGGTTGAACAGCACGTCCAGCGCCATGTCGAGATCCTGCTCACCGGTTTGGCCGGCGGGAATGACGATGTCGTCGATGATCTGTTTCTCGCCGGTGTCGTGGTACTCGGGATATTGCATCATCGAATTGATGTCGTCGCGCGGGCCGTACCAGAAGTTGGCGTTCGGGTCGGCGCTGTTGTAAGCCCAGCCGGTGAACACGTGAGCCATGCCGGTGATGTCGAACTGGTCGTAAGTCGGGATCGGCCGACCGGTTTCGTCGAGTACTAGCGAGCCGTCTTGATGCAGCCGCCACAGCCCGATGGAAAACAACTGCATGACTTCGCGCGCGTAGTTCTCGTCGGGTCGCACGCCGAGGATCGGATCGGGTTTGGGGTTGCGGAACGAACTCAAGTAGTTGCCCATCAGTGGGTGCAACGAAACGTCTTCCAGCAGGTCGCGGTAGTTCCCGAAAGCTTGGGTCACCAACATGTCGTAGTAGTCGGTGGCACCGAGTGGCGCGCTGTAGACGTAATCATTGTCGGAGGAAATCACCAAGATCTCGCTCAGCGCGAACGCGACCCGCTGGCGCAGCTGATCAGGCTTGGTGGTGGCCCGATCCCAGAACGCTTCCCAGCGATGGCGCTGCTGGTGTTCGGTGTCGGTTTCGCTGTAGGACCCGTCTTCATTGTAGACGAACGTGATCGGGAACTGCGTCTCAATCCAATCCATGTACGACATGTGGGTGGTCGGGGACATGGCGATCTGGTTGTTGATCCACCCTTCGTAGCCCTGCGCCTGCACCTCGTTGATGCTCGCCGCAGTCGCGCCGAACGTGGCCTGGTTGAGAAAGCGCGCCGCGACGTTGTCCGAGAGATCACCTTGGTTCCAAGCGGGCGGTGCTGGCGGCGGGTCGATCGTTTGTCCGCCCTGCACCGGCTTGTAATGGCCGCGAATCTCGCCGGTGAGATAGTTTTGACTGTGGGCGTTGATGTAAAGGTTGCCGCTGTCCAGCGCGTTGCGGATGTCGGCCGGCGAGAACTGACCGGATTGAACGATGGTCCACGGAAAGTCGTTGAAGCTACCCGAGTCGACCCCGTGGATGACCGGACCGATAATCTCGGGCGGCGCCAAGTGGATGTGCGCTGCGGTCTGCTCGGAGGTCAGCCCGCCGAACTCCAGATCGACGTGCCAGTAGGTGTCGTTGGCGGCCAGGCGCAGAATGGAATGGCCGGACGCGGCGGTGACGGCACCGCGTTCGGGGCGCAGATTGGCGAGAAAGACCTCGGGCGCGCCATCCTCCACGGTGCAGGTCACGGTGGCGACGCCGCCAGGCACATAGCGGGCACCGGGGCCAATGGAAATGGTGACTTGCTCCAGCGGTTCGGTCTGGTTGTCGTTGTTCGGCATCAGCTCGAACTCGACCTCACGCACGCCGACGCCGAACGCGAGCGAGCTGGGCAGCCCGTCAAAGTCAGCGGCGGTGGTATCGCCACCGGCGATCAGATTGACCGATAGCGGAAAGTTCGCGCCGCTGCGTTTGGCGCGGATACGGGCGGCTTGGCGGGGCGCGCCGTTGAAACGTTCGTAGGCCGCTTCGCGCAACACTTCGAGCGATACAACCGCGTCGTCGCCGACCATGGCGGCGGAAATTTCGGCGGCGGTATTGGGCACGCCAACGCCGAGGCCGAGCACGGTTTCCTCCCAGTTGCTCAGGCCGTCGTTGTCATCGTCCTCGTTGGTAATGCGCACGCGGAAAAAGTGCGAGTCGACGAGTTCGACGATCTCCTGATTGCTCTGCCACGGGGCCAGATGGCGGGCACCGAGCAAGGCGGGGGTGGCTTGGTCGGGTTGTTGCCAGAACACGCGAAAGTGGTCGCCGCCGCTGCCTTCGATGTGGCGCAGTTCGATGTAATACGGGGTGTTGGCTTGCAGCACGATCTCGGCCGACTGCTGTTCGGGGAACTTGTCGAACTCGTTGTAGGCGGTCCACTCGGGAACGCGGCAAATCGATGCCATGTTGGCCGGATCGCTGTCCGGACTCAGGAACAGTTCGGTGACGTCGTCGCCGCTGACAAAGAAACGGTGCGGGCCGGTGGTCTCAGGGACCACGTAGCCGAACATCTGGTCGATGTAATACTCGCCGGTGTTGGCCGGAATCTCGATCGCGGCGGCAATCGTATCGCTGTCGGGCGGCTCGGTGATGATCTCGGGAACGTTGTCGTACCAGACGCCCTCGCGGTTCCAGACGCGGTGGCGGATACCGCCCATGTTGAGCAGCGGGACTTGTTCGTTGAACACGATGTCGCGCGGGCCGCTGACGACATTGTAGAGTTGCAGACCGTGCGATTTCCACACGCCTTCCGTGAGGTCGTTGCACAGCTGGACCTCGTAGGTTTTGCCGAACACGCCAGGCCAGTCGAGGTGCAGGCCGGCGGGGCTGACGCTCAGTTTGACGTTGGCGACATCGGCCGGGTCGAGCGGATTGGTGCCAGCGCCGGATTCCTGCAAGTTGGAGTGGCCGTCGCCGTCGCTGTCGGCGGCGGGGTCCAAGTTGTCGCCGTGCATCAACTCGAAGACGTCGCTGAGCAGATTGCCGTCCTCATCGAGTTCGGCGGCGGCGAACCAGGTAAGTCCTATGAGCAGCG
>ENA-ORXR01001157-ORXR01001157.1-marine-metagenome-genome-assembly--contig:-NODE-1157-length-29320-cov-11.883733_pt1 | contig 29320 bp, 35 predicted proteins | sample MGYA00237866_ERZ511479 | MGnify/ENA metagenome assembly ERZ511479
CTGCCGTAATACCTTTGTCCCCCTCTTTGGGACGGGCGTGGACTGCACTTTTCCCTTGCCGGTTCCTTCTGGGCCTCTCCCCTTTGGGCCCCAGGGGTTGTTGATTTCCTGTCCGGAATTAAGAGAGAAAACCGCTACACCAGGATTGGCGGACCCGAGCTGTGCAGGGCCGCCACGCTCCATGTCGGCGTGCCGCCGCTTCCGGGCGCGGTACGCGGCCGATGCGGCCGCCTCCTCCGTCGACGGCGGGACATTTCCCGGGTCGGACAAGGGGAAGCCGTCGGGCACCGCCCAGGCCTCCTCCGTCACAGGTAGGGACTGCGGGACGACATCCGAGAGCCGCGGCTCCGCCAGCATGACTCCCAGTGAGGCTCGCGGCGACCGCGGGACGCCCACGATGCGGACGTAGTGGCTCCGGCGGTCCGCGACGGTACCCATTTGGTGGGGCAGCGAGCTGCTGGGAGCCTGACGGGTGAGGTCGTGGTTGTATGGCAGCAGGTCGTGAACGGCTGCCCAGGGCACCGCCCGTGCGATGGCGTCGTACTCCACAAAGGCATCCGCGGCAGCGCGATCACCCGACGCCAGGTCGTCGACCGAGAACTTCTCCGTCAAGGTGTAGTAGCACGGCGACGGCTCGAAGACGCGGTGCGTCTCGCGGTACACGCGGATAAACCCCGACACGATAGCCGTCGTCATCATGACGTACGCTGTACCCTGAATGGGGTGACACGGGTACGCCTGGAGCAGGGACTGCTGTTGGTGGATGACAGGTGGATTCTCATACGTCAGCAGCCGGGGCGTTGCGCGCCGCGAGGCTATTGCCGGCGGCAAGGGAGCACGCGCAGGGGCCAACCCGTGGCCGGACCGCACGGGAAAGAAGATCTCCCCATGCCCTGCCCGTCGGGTGCTCACAAGCTCACCGCGCGAACAGCGTGCGGCTCCCAACGCCATATCCGCCGGCGCGGTCGGCGGGCCTACCGGGATCAGAGCGAGCAAGGGGCCCACGCCCCCGAAGTTGGCGAGCTCCAAGGAGTGGCCGAACGGGACCGCGGGGCGGTGGCGCGGACGGGAGTGCCAGTCCAAGAGGTAGGCGTACTCTTCGCCGCCGGCGACAAACGGTAGCTCGGCCGCGGGGTGCGGAACCAAGAGCACCCGACCCGGGTTGCACCGCAGCATGCAACGCAACAACGCGGCGCTACTACCAATTGAGCGGATGACGGACCCGAAATCGCGCTCGGCCCCCGGCCGGGCGTCGTAACCCGCCACCACGGCGAACTCCCGGAAGGCCCGCCACCGGCCTGCGCCCCGATGGCATCCTTGGAATGGGCGGACCGGAAGATGTCACTGACAAGCGGTCAATCGTCCGCTGCCACGGCCGGCCCCAGCGGGGCGATCCACGATCGGACGGCTGGCGGTGCAGGTCGCGATGGGAGAACGGGGGTCACCTGCCCCAACGAAAGAGGGCGATCCGCCGACGCGACCGCGAGACCCCCGCCTTGCGCCGGGGTGGTGCCCGAGCCCACGGCGGAGGCCGGGGACGCCGCGGCCCCACCCCTGCCACAAGTCGCCGCCGCCGCTTCCGCCTAACCGGGCGGCTTCCGCCACTCACGACCGTTGGGGTCGTACGGCAGCCGCAAGCCAGGCTGAAGCGTCGGGCGCGCGGGGACGGGCGGACGGGCCCTCGTCGGTCCCGGCGTCGCCGGTGTTGCAGATGAAGGCACAGCCCCCGTCGCGGCGTCAGCCGCAGACGGGCTCGCCAGGGGCGCGGCGGGCGGGACCTCGACGCGTTGGGCGCACGGTCGCGTCGGGGCCGCGGTGGATGGGGCCCCGCCTGGGCTATCGGGGGGCGTCGCCGAGGACAGATCCATCTCAGCCGAAGGGGATGTATTACTACGGGACCCCGTCGTCGACGGTGGCACGGCCGGCGAAGCACCGGCGGTGCGGCGCACGGAGGGGGGTCGGCGGCGCGCACGAGCTCGGGCACGGAAGAAACGGGGGCGCGGGTACGTGGACGGCGGGCCCGCCTTTGAGCGCAAGTGCGAGCCGGCGAAGGGGCGCCTCTGGCCGAGACGCCCGCCGCGGGGTTCGGCTGGCCGCGGCCGGAGGGCACGGCAAGCGACAACCAACCGGGCGCCACGTGGTGGTCGCAGCGCGTTGCGCGCGGAACGGTCACTCCCCCTCGTCTGTATTGATCGCCTCGGGGGACTTTATGTGCATGGAGGGAATTATCTGCATTGGTTGGTGACTGCCCGGGTCAGATCCCTATCGGGGATTTTGGATCGGGCGACGGTTTCGGCCCTTTTAGGACGAAGGGCAACGACGGTGGGAGGCACCGTCGTCGCCGGCAAGTAAACAGTGTCTTCATATCTTGGCGTTTCGATCGGCCCGACTTCCTGGACCTCGAGTCCCATAGCGGGTGTCGCGCGAGCGCCCGAGACGGTCATTACTTCCCTCCTCCTGAGGTCACCCCCCTGACCGTGGTACTGCGGAAGACGTCCGCCAACTCGAGGGCCCACAGGGCCGCCAACATCAGATGATAAGGGCAACCAAGGGGCTCCCCGATGAGCTGGCTCCCCTGGAGTGCCACCATCTAGGGCATTCGCGCGGCCATACCGCGGGGCACTTCAACTTGCTCCCACCACACTGGTGAGGTGGGATACAGGGCCTTGCGACATACCACAGGTACGTCGCGCACCTCACGCAGTTCATACAGCGTAGGAAGGCGGAGGGTGGTACGAACCGTCCACTCCCCCAGCGCACCCGCACGAAAAAGCCGCGGTCCAGCTCCCCCAACTTAATGAGAGACCCCGCTGTGGCCGTCGGGGGGTTCCCCGGCTGGAAGGGGCGCGGCCCCTCAGCTGTGGACAGCACACCCCCAGGGGCACCCCCAAAATATCCCGATCCGCGCCAGCAAGGGAATGACCTGTTCGAACCTCAGGGAGATCGGATCTGGTCGGGGGCGGGGCTTTTCCCTCGTGGGTTTCCCAGCTCCCCTACTACTTGTTTGAACTTTTTGCTTTGGAGGGATTTAACCGTTTGGCGCATTTGGGGTGGCTACTTTAGCCGCTGGCGCTCGGGTTAGGGAGGGGTTTAATTACAGTGGGGAGGTCGTCCCCATCGCCGTTTGATAAAACCAGCTGTGCTTTGGACTACGATTCCCCCCTGGGCTTTGCCGTGATCCTCTCCTCCCGTTGGGGGAAGGCTGGTCTGTGGGTCGATTTCCGGGGCAGTTCCTTCGACGGACCGAGCTGATCAAGAGGTCACTTCGGCTCGACGACGAACCAAAGTGGTGGTGCCGAGAACCGCCACACCTGGGTAATACTCCCAGGAGAAATGGGGCTTGTCCCCCACATCGGTGGGGATCTCACGCACGGCCAAGTGCCGAAGCACTTGGCACACGAGCCAGTCCTCCCGACTACGGAGGAAGGGAAATTCCGTCACCGTCCCCTCGGGGACGGCGTAAAGGGTGTCGTACATCTCCCGGATGGTCGTCCAGATAGACGTCATACGACGGCTGTCGACAGCGTCAAAGCGCTGTTCGACAATCGACCCCCCTGGGGGGGTCCACGTGTAGCGCCCATACTTATCGTCGACGACCGCGGGGGTCGGCCACGAGGCCGACAGGAGGTTGGCGAGGACATCGTCGTCGATGTCCTCCTCGGGGCCCAAAAGGGCGCCCGCGCCCTCGGCCTCACGATCGACCGCCATGGCGGCCGGCGCGTCGGGAGCCGCAGAAGACGCCATCCCGCCTCTAGAGGCAAGGAACCGGGAAGATAAGGATGCCCCACCCCATGGTGGGGCTAACGGACAATGCGGGACGCGGGGAGATCCAGGTCGAGCACGACGGGGTGGTCCTTCCGGTGACGACAAGGGTAGCGACCAGGAGAGTCGAGGCCCCCGGTCACCGCTGACGGTGACCGCCCCATGAGACTGCCGCGAGGGTTCCCCGGCTCGGTGAGCCCGTCGGTCCCCCGCCGTATGGCGCCCCGGAGCGAGCCTCCAGGGGCATTCTGTCAGGCAGCCACAGGGCAGGGTTTCCCTTTGGCTTAGGGAGGGGGTGGCGAGACGCCGCCTCCGGTGCCGCGAGACGCGGGCCCTGAGGTGGGGGATACGTGGGGGAATCCCCCTGTCAGGGGTGACACGACCCCCCGGCATGATCCGGGGACGGGTCGTGAACAGTCAAGCAACACCCCCCTACGGGGGTAGCGTGGGACACCCCCCTTGGGCGGGTGGCCAGGGAGCCCCAGGGCCACACATGAAACGACCCCTCTAGAGGGGCGTGAGGCGGGTAACACCCGATCGGGCCCCTCTGGAGGGGTCTGACTCACAACAGGGAGACAGACATCTTCCCGAAATCGGGCCCTCTGGAGGAACCGGCAAGCTTGTGGAAGCTTCCGCAATCCGAGCGTAAGCCGGACCGAGATAGGTTCTCGACCAGAGATAAAATCCCAGCGGAATTCTGTCCGGGATGATTGAAAAATCTTGGGATAAGTCCCGAGGTATTGGTTTTGGGTAAACCGTGAAATCTAGGAAGTCTTCCTGACTTTCCTGTTTCTGCCCGAGACGGGCAGGGGACCCCTTCCAGTGCAAGGGCTGTCAGGGATGCTGGGCAGGGGCCACTAGAGGCCCGGGCCTGAGACCTTGGCCCGTTGGGTACCGGTCCCTCCATGGTAGCGCCCGGGGGTCGGGATTGTGCACGTCCTGCGTCTTGTTTCTGAGGGTATATGAGTGTATGCTTTGGGGTCATCGTGTGTGTTAGTAAAAATCATCGTTGCGCTGGCGTTACTTCCGTCATTTTGGTGCGCTTCGCGCCCAGTGATCCCGGACTTCGTGTTGTGACTCTGGCATGGCGTTCCACATCCTGTGCTGTGTTCTTCGACGGGGTTATACCCCGTCGGCTGTGAGGGCAGGATCCACTACAAGCGGGTCGCCCCACGCTGATGAATGAATCCCCGTTGTGAGACAGCTTCCAGGAGGCGGCGTGCAGCTTGAGAGCGACTCGCATGTGCCCAATAAAGCCTCAGAGTGAGCAATGCAGAACGTTGTTGCGAGAACTTCCGCGGCGCGAAAGTGGGTTGTCTGGAAGAAGGCCTTGTCGGCACTCCAGAACCCGCAAGATTCTAGTGCGCACCGCATGGCCCTTGTATCCCTGTAGTGCCACACTCAAGGAGATTACCTCAGAAAGTCGGATTACACGGCCATCTCGGCCGCTCGCGCGACGCCCTCTATGGGAATCGAGGTCCGGGAAGTCTGGCCGATCGAAACGCCTCGACATGAAGACACAGTTTACTTGCCGGGGACGCGGGTGACTCCCACCGTCGTCGCCCTTCCCCCTGAAGGGGCGGAAACCGTTGCCCGGACTCAAATTCCCGAGTGGGAGCTGACTCGGGCATTCACCTACCAATGCAGATAATTCCCTCCATGTATATCAAGTCCCCCGAGGCGATCATTACAGAAGACGGGGAGTGAGTGTTCCACGCGTAACGCGCTGCACCCGCCGCGTAGCGCCCTGTCGGCTGTCGCCTGCCGCACCTTCTGGGAGCGGCAGCCCAGCCCCCCGTGGGGCCCGCGTGTCGCGGCGCAGCGGCCGGGTACGCCCCTGCGGTGGCTCGTACCGGATCACGGACGGGCCCTTCATCACCGCTCCTCCTCTGCCGTCCCGTCTGCGACTGCTGCCGCAGGCGTCGCCACCCCCCGCCGGTCTTCGTGCCCTCGGCGCCCCCGGTGTCCCTTCCGACAGACCCCCTGGGGAACAGAAGGCACCGTAGGACTACCTTTCCTTCAGCTGCGATTGAGCCGTTCCCGGAGATGCCCCCCGAAAGACCCGTCGGGGGTCCGCTCGCCGCGTTCCCGGCGCAAAAATCCGCGGCTGCCGCCGCGCCGGGAGCGGTGCCGGCACCCGCCGTGCGGGAAACGCCGGGACCGACCGGGACCCTCCCAGCTGTTTGTGGTCGTCCTCCGTTGCCGCCGGGCCTGCGGTTTCAGTACCACCCCAACGATCAGGAGTGCCGACACCCGCTCCGACTTGTGGGTGCGGATGCGGTGTTCGATGCCGGGGGCGAGTCCGCCACGTCGCAGGCGTCCGCAGTGGGCGCGGGCTCCGCCCCAACTCCAGGGGGGGGTCCCACCGTCGTGCCGCAGTAGCGTCCGCCGTTACTGGAGCCGGCTGCCCCCGCGTCTCCGCCGCAGCCGGCACCGCCCGCCGTCCGGGCTTGGCTCGTCTCCCTGGGCCCGATCGTTACTGCGGCATACTGGCCGCTCGTCAGCGACTTTTTCCGGCCCGCCCATCTCCAGCATGTGATCGAGATGCACACCGTGTGGCCAGTCCTCCGGGAAATCGCCGATGCGGCGGGGTACTCCGCCCGGCCAGCGGCCGAGCGCGCGTTTGTGTCCTTCATGCTCTCCACCGGCGGCAGCGCGTGGTGGTTGAGCTGCATGATGCGGTGCAGCCCGGGCCGGGTGCTCTTAGGCGCGCATTCCGCGGCCGAAGTACCGTTCATCGCCGGCGACGAAGAGTACGCCTACATCAAGGACTGGCACACCCGCCTACGCCACCGCCCCGCGGACCCGTTCGGCCATTGCTTCGTGCTCGTCAACTTCGGAATCGTGGGACCCCTGCTCTCCCTGAACCCAGTAGGCCCGACGACCGCCCCGGCGCATTCGGCGTTGGAGGCCGTTCGCCGCGTGCTCGGCGAGATCGTGAGCGCCTGCCGGAAGGGGCACGGAGCCTTCTTCTTGCCAGTGCGTCTCGGCATTTGAGTGGCTCCGGCGCGAGTTCCCTCTCCGCCGGCGATAGCCACGCGGTGCGCGACGCCGTTGCTGCTGACGTATGCCTTCCCGCCTGTCGTGCCCCAGCAGCAGTCGCTGCTCCAGACGTTTCCCTGTCACCACATCCAGAGCACGGTCGACGTCATGGAGACGGCAGCCATCATGTCGCGGTTGCTACGCGCGTACCGCGAGACGAAACGTGTCTACGAGCGGTCGTCGGTGTGCAACAACGCCCAGACGGAGAGGTACTCGGTCAACGCCCTTGCGCCGGGCGACCGCTCAGCCGCCGATACCTTGACGGAGTACGACACCACTGCGAGGGCGGTTCCCTGGGCACCCTCCCGCGACCTGCTGCCCTACCACCACGACCCCACTCGTCGTGCCCTCAGCACCCTGCTGCCCCTCCAAGTGGGTACCGTCGGGGACCGCCGGTGCCACCCCGTCCGTGTGATGCGCGTCCCGCGGTCGCTGCAAGCCCCGTCGGGGGTCATGCAGGCGGACGTGAAGCTCGTGGACGTCGTTCCACGGGAGCAATCCGTGACGGTGGAGGCTTGGGCGGTTCCCGCCGGCCTCGCCTGACATGACCCGGGTGACGTTCCGCCGTCGACGGGGGAGAGAGCCGCGTCGGTCACTATCCACGCGCGGAAGCGGATTTACGCCGTCATGGTGCGCGGTGGCCCGTCCCAGCCCGGGCCTTACGCCCCTGGCTCCCAGGTCGGCGCGGCTCCGGGTGCCACTGCTGGGACAGCCGCCTTAACCGCGTCAGGGGTGCACGCTTGAGAGCCGCGCTATCGAGGCCCTGACGGGGACGAGGAGGAGGCACGTGAAAGGGGTCCTGCGGGTTCCAGTGCCGACTCCTTCGGCGCTGACGCGTCGACCTGGGCGGGCTGCGCCGATTAGGGCCAGCACCTGGTGGCCCGTAGACACGGTGCCGGACCGGCCCACGACGGCTGCTACGCCGATGAGTGGCCCGAAGTCCACCTAACCGCTACCGGCCACGCGCTCGGTAGCGGATGGCCGGCCGATTCCGGTGGCGACGCCGCTCGCGCCGGCAACCTGCGCGAGGGTTGTTTGGAGGGTGCGCACGGCCGCAATGCCGACGCGCAGGATGACCGCGCGTGACCTGCTGCCAGTCAAGACGACGTTCGCAGCCATGCTGCCGCCGGCCGTGACGGGCCCGTGTAGCGCTCCAGCAACGGACAAGTCCGCGGGGGCGCCGCCCGCGGCGACCGCCATAGGGACCGAGTGCCCCGACGTGACGTCGAGGTAAGCCCGACCGCAGGCGCCGGGGCAGCTGCCGGGTTGCGCTTGGCGCGCTGGGACGCCGGTCCCGACAGCGACGGCCGCACGCTGGCGCTGTGGGATCCGGCGACCGCGGGCCCTGTCCTGACACCGAATTTTGGGCAGCCGGACGTCGCCTCCAATTGGTGGTTGTCCTTGTCGCGGGATCCCCTTTCCCGGGTGACGACCACGGTGTGGCGGGAGCCGCTTACTTCCAGAATTGTCGTAGCTTTTCTTGGGCACGACTCGGACGTGAACTGGGCCGATGTGGGTCCCCCTGAGACCTCCGCTGCCGTGGTGGAGTACGCCCGTATCGGGCTGCCCGGCGTCATTCCGCTTTTCCTGGAGTACCCGAGGACTCGGGTGAGGCGGGTCCTCGCCGCCCTCCGGCGCGTCCTCCGCAATGAGAGCTGCCGCACTCACGAATGGAAGTACCGCGGCCGTGCCTGAGGGCGTCGCCCTGGCCCCATTGGTGCCGCGCTGGCGTCGACGGCGTTAGGCCGTTGTCTGCCTCGTCATCAATACGCAGTCTCTCTCCTTATGCCCCTAGAGTGAGCACGGTCCGTACTGGCGCCGTCGCGCTGCGCCGCCGCTCCTCTTCCGCTGGTCCAAGCGTCCAGATGGCCCCACACACCCGAAAATTGCGAGCCCCCCCTCGCCGCACCCGGCCGCCGCGCCGACCCAAGCGGTCAGGCACGGACGGCCGGGGGCGGTGCGCCGGCGACAACCTCGGCTGCGCCGACGGCGGGAGCCGCGTGGCATAGGGCCGCCCGCGTCGGATAGGCAGACGTGTGAGGCAACCCCAAGCGTGCGGCGCGGCCCAGACAAGTGTGCAACGTCGCTTGTTGCGCTTCCGTGGCGTCCGTGCAGTTGAGGTGCCGGTACCCGGTCCAGTAAACATGGACCCGGAGGGTCCCATCGGGCGACGTCGCGTGATCCGAGATGCGGTCCACGGAGTACTGCTGGCCTTCGGCCTGTGGAGGAGCGGGCCACTTTCAGCGCGGTATTCTGGGCAGGACAAGAGACGGCAGTGTCCGAGGCGTGGACGACGTCCGCCACATTCTTGGGGCGCTACTCTCCAAGCACGTCCAGGAGGACCGTGGGCCCGTTCAGGAGACCACGCGATAGGGCTCGCGCGCGACAAGTGTCAGCTTTCTGCCGGCACACCCCACCTTGGCGTGGTAGCGCTGCCACGCACAGCCTTCAACAATGAGCCTCTCTGCGGGCAGCGCGAGGCTCGTGTCGTGCTCGCGCATGTAGCGCCCTTGCGTCGCGTTGAGTATCGCCGTCATCTGAGGAATGAGCGGCACGAGGAGGGTCAGCAGGGCAGCCCGATCCCGCTCTTCGGCGGCGGTGCCGCACTGCGCCGTGGGGGGGTCCTTCCTCGTTCTGGTGCGATCCTTGAACACCCAGCTCGACACCCCCATGGGGTTGACCAGCTCCAGCAGGGCGACCCCGGTGCTCCGGTGTGGGAGACCATTGTACGCCAGCGTCAGCGCCTCAACGAGCTGGTCCCACATCTGCGGGTGCTCTGCCTTGTATTGGTTGAGGATAGTATGCATTATGCTGTTTTTCCGCTCCGTCTGTCCGTTCGTCTGCAGGAGGGACGACGACGTCACCTTGGGCTCGATGCAGAGCAGGTTGAAAACCTGGCCCCAAAAGTGGCGGGTACACTGGGGTCCCTCGTCGAAGAGAACCCGGTCCGGATGACCAGAGGCGGCCACCCGGAAGTCCAGGACGACCTAGGCGCAGTTCACCGCCGACGTACCGTCCATCGGGATGTCCCGCACAAGTTTGGTGAACCGATCGGTGATCACCAGGATGAGCCGGTGGCCGGCGGCCGTCCGGTCGAGGCGCCCGTGGAGGTCCACAGGAATGCCATGGAGCGGCATTGTGTCCGAAAACAAGGTGAGGGGCGAGCGCCGCGCTACGGGGCGGAGCCGCAGTCGTGCCCAGCTATCGCACTTCCTAACGTAGGAGACAACGTCCGCCGCCATACCCACCCAGTAGTAGTACCGCCGCATCGCTGCATACCTGCGGGATTCCCCCGGGTTCCCCGCGAGGGTCGCTTCGTGCGAGAGGTGAGAGACTTGCTCCCTTACGGAGGCCGGGACCACCACCTCGGGTGCGCCGTCGAAGGCCGCGCGTCGGCAAAGAACCCAATCTGGGTCCTCTATGAACCAGATGTGCCGCTCGGCGTGCAGGGCCTTCACGATCTTCTGGAAAAAGCCTTCTGTGGCTTGCGCCGAGAGCGCCGTACAGCGGTCGATGCCACGGGCCGTGGGGCCGCCATCGTCTTTGGAAGCGTCGAGCCCCCGGACTGTATTGGTTCGCACGGAGAACACCGGGACAGCGTCATCGAACGCCGGCTCCTCTCTGGCCTCGGACGCCAGGCGAAAGATGCTGTCCGCCATGTAAGGCGTCATCCCCAGTTCTTAGGAGACGTCATAATCCAACACACTCAGGTGCAAGCGCCAGCGCGCCAGGCGGGGGTTCCCCGATCCCTCAATGTTGAGGATCTACCACAGGCGCTCTCGGTCCGTCCGCACAAGGAAGTGGTCACCTTTGCAGTAGGGGCGGAGCTTGAGCGATGCCCAGACGACAGCCAGGCACGCTTTCGCCGTGACCCCGTAGGGGAACTCATTCGTTGCCATCCGCCGGCTGATGTACATCACGGGCTGGAGCTACCCATCGTCTTGCTCCTGGAGAAGGGTGGCGCCCACCTGCGTCCCGCACGCGTCCATGTCGAGGTCGTACGCTCGCCCGCGTCGCGGGAGTGCGAGGACCGGAGGGGTCAAAAGGGCCTCCTTAAGCCGGTCGAACGCCTGCTGCTGCAGCGGCGTGGCGGGGGAAACGAGGACAGGGGTCGTGGACCCCACGAGGTCCGTCTGTGGCGCCGCCATTCGGGCGAAGTTCGGCACGAACCGGCGGAAAACGTTGCACATCCCCACGAAGCTCCATAAATGCGTGCGGGTCGTGGGGAAGTGCGCTTCGCGCAGCGCGCGCGTGTGCGCGTCCAGCACGCCAAGCCGGCCCGGCTTAATCTCGCGCCGGAGGTACTCCACGGTCGTGCGGAAGAATCGGCTCTTGGGTAGGCGGAGTGTCACTCCCGCCCCGCGCAACAGGCGCAAAATGTGGTCGACGTGGCCGATACGCTCTTCCTTCGACTTGGAGTACAGGAGGACATTGTCGAGATACATGAGGCAGCTTTGCTACTTGACCCCAGAGAGGATGATGTCCAGGGCCCGCTGGAACGTCGCGGGTGCGTTGGTCAGCCCAAAAGGCATCCGCTCATACTCGTAGGCGCCCTCGTGGCACCCGAAGGCCGCCCTTTCCAGGTTTTCGGGCGAGATGAAGACCTGCCAGTAGCCGGCATTGCAATCCAGTGTCGAGAAGATGGTCGCCTCGCCAAGGCTGTCAATGCACTCGTCCATCCGGGGTAGCGGGTAGCAGTACTTCTTGGTCACGACGTTCAGCAGCCGAAATTCGACGCAGAAGTGGAGGGTTCCGCTCTTATTGGGGACGAGCACGACCGGGAAGCCCCATACCGACGACGTCGGTTCGATGAGGTCAGCTTCCAACTGCCGCTTGACCTCGGCCGTCTCGGCCTCTCGTGCGGTGTGACCCGCACGACGGGGCGCGAAGCGGACGGGCCGGGACCCGGCGATGATGTCTATGCGTTGCAGGGTGGCTTTCACGACGCCCAGCGCTTGGCCCTGCAAATTTGCCTTGTGCTTGTACAGCATGCGTCGGATCCGGGCGTGCAGCGCCGGGTCGGCATCGGGTAGGTCCGCGTCCTCCACTTGTGGCGGGGACCCGGGTGGTGCTACGGCCGGTAAGGTGCCCCTTTCGCCAAGGTCCCGGGGCCGCCCTGGTAATGCGGGCCCGCCCCCGGCGGCTGTCTCTCGTTCAGGGCTCCTCCCCGGTCCGGGGTCCCCCCGAGTGCCCGACACGGCCCACACCCCGCCCTCGGTGGCGGTAGGTGTCGTGAATGCCGGGGCGGGCGCCGTCCCGGTGGACGCCGCGTGGGGCACCTGCAGGACGCCCGTCGATAGCAGCTCTACATAGCCGGGGTGGGCTCCATGTCGGAGGCCGACCGTACGATTGCCGAAGTTGGTCACGATGACCGGGAAGAACTGCCCCGGAACATTGCCGTGGACGCCGTTGGCAATGGTGACCAGGCGCTGAGGTGGATGAAGTCGAGCTAGACATATCCGCGCAGTATACGCGGATATATCCACATTCCATGCGGTAGTTGTGTATTCATATTATTCTCCGCCCAAGCAGGAACGATCATAATGCGCCATAATAAGTACCCGAAGGCAGGATATAAATTTATCAGAGTGGAGTTCCTTGCCTGATTTGATACGACTCTGAGAATCGGCTGTGCACCTCACAAGCATTCGGAGGCAGCCCTTGGGACGGCACAGGTAAAAACGATGCGAACGATAGCCACCAGCTCGACGATAGTTGCTAAAGCATCGAAACTATAAGCGCCATGTGTCTGTAACACGCATAAAGGATGCGAAGAGCACGATGGGCAGGTGTTCGGGTATCTGCCGCATGATATTACCCTCTTCCGGGTAGGAGGATCCGAGCTGAAGGACTCTTCCGTCTTCTGCCCGGACAGGAAATCAACAACCCCTGGGGCCCAAAGGAGGAAGGCCCAGAAAGAATCGGCAAGGGAAAAGTGCAGCCCAAACCCGTCCTGAGAAGGGGGACAAAGGTAGTACGACAGAAACCCGAGGGAGCAAGAGACGGAAGGCATGGCCAATCACACAGCGACATCACATCCACAATCCGTCCGCGATAAGAAGCCAGCGTATCGCCCACGAAAGCCGTCCAGGCGCAGGCACGGCCGATCTGACGGCCGCGTACACCATCACCCGGGCGGGCCCGCGACCGGATGGTCGCAGCCACCACACAAGCCCCTCTGCTTACAGATATTCACAAATTGCGCCTCTTTGCTGTGTGAACAGCTTTTGGCATCCTCCACTGCTGCACTCTGATGAGCGCTCATCGTACACGAGGCAGCACTGCCCGCAGGGACACGAAACCTTTGGTAGCTGAGGACGAGATTGCAGCTTCTAAAGTTCACGCTGTGGTAGCGCAGAAACGCTGGACAACTCGGATTTTCGAGATGATTGAGACTACCTTGAGCATTTCTTTGGACCGCGCCACAGAATCTGTAGCAGGCGTCGGTGGACAACGTCTCGTTCCGAAATGCGCCGATCTTGATATGTGTAGAACCGTGCTCGGATGAAAAGTATCCATTCTGGGTACAAAGAGTATAATCAAATTCGAAGCAGAAATTTATCCGATCTTAAAACTGATCTATACTCCGACCAGAGACGTCGGATCCGATCGACGAATTGATTCTATCAAACACTCAAATCCGAGTGCTTGTCAGCGGAGGTGGGATATATGCGGACTTTATCGAAACTGAATGATTTAAAATCCCCTGATGGGGAAACCCTGCGTTGTGGACAGGCGCGAGGTGTCCACCACCTGGCCCAGGCCCCCGCACATGGTTCGCACCAAGACTACTGTCGCCGCCGACGGCGGCAACATCGTTTTGCGGGATGTGCCGCGAACGCAGGAGACGCCCATCGAGCGGTCGCCATCGTCCAGGTGCTTTCGCAGGATCGCGGTGACTCAGCCGTCCGTCCAACGGATGGACAGGTCCTGGGGCAGGATGGCGAGCGCATTAGCGTCTATGAACCGAAAACTCAGGATGACCAAAACATAGAGGTCTCCGACGACCAGTAAAGTCACAGGGACAATCCGTGCACCCGTCTGGAGCCACAGCGTGACGGTACCGCTGGTGCGTAACCGCGCGTCGTTGGCGTCCCGGTGGCGTTCCTGCTCCTCTTCGTAAGAAGTGACCACCTGGCGGAGCCATCCAGGGGCGAGGGAGCTCAGGCGGACCAGGTTCGGCCCCACCCCGGTGTCCACGAGGACTCCGATCGCGACGAGGGACAGCTTCTCCAGGCCCAGTAAGGCCAAGATTCGGTATTTGTGCAGGAGGAACAGCAGCACCTCCCCGTTCCCAAACAGAGAGGCCGGATACCCCTCGGTGTCCGCAACGGCGGCGGAATGGCGGGAAAAGCGGGTACGCTCGAGTCGGGCGCGTTCACCGAAAAGCTGCCGGGCCGCCCCCCCGATGCAGGCCCGGTTGGCGGGTAAGTCTGACGGGAGACCATCCCTACGACCCCACGCCCGGAAGGCGAAGTGGCCATGGTCCAGTGCCGATTCCGCGACCGGCGGCAAAGGTGGGGCCGCCGCGGCGACCACGGGCGCCGCCCGGGCTGGGGGCGGGTCCGGTGCCCCCGACGAGGCGCCGCTGGTCTTTTCCGGCCGCACGAGGATGCGGGCGCAGAAGGCGGGCGCTGAAGGGAAGGCCGCTGCGGCCTGAAGCTTGCCGACTAGGCGCAGGCGGCCCGCCGTTTCGTAACAGTGCGGGCGCGCCTGCATGGAAACAATGTCTCTGGGAAGCTTACTCAGCGGGCTACCTCGTACAAGTTTCCCTGTAAGTGGCAAGGGCGGCCGTGCTCGTAGCCCCTTTTGTCGCCCCCCGCGGTTCACTCGTCGGAGGAGCTGCCATCCGCGTCTGCCGCGCCGTCCGGGTACACCCAGTCATACGCTTTCACGGCCTGGACGAACGCGACTGTAACCAGCAGAGCGGGCCCTCTGTCGGAAACGGCCCGGGGCGCGGGCACGACTGGCGTTCCCGCGCCCAGAGGCAGTGGCGGTGGCGGTGCAGGCCCCCGCCCGGTACGGTGCGCCGCGACGGGGGCCTTACACAGCGCGTGTCCGTGTGACCGCAATTCGGTGAACTGGGCGGGTCACTCCCACACCGAGTGCCCCAGGTGGCCACATACGGAACGGGCCCCCAGCCGCCGTGGCGGGGGCGCCGACTCGGACGCACTGCCACCTCCCCAGCCGCGCGACGCCGGTCCCCCGCCTCTAGGATGCCGAGGAGGACGGTCCGAGTGCGGGAATACGGTACCCGAGCGCGGGGGGACAGGGGTACCCGGCACCAGGGTGCCGCGTCCGCGGCCCACCTCAGTACGAACGGGGTCCAACTCCGGGCGTCCACCCACTCGGGATGTTGTTGCCAGCCCGACGCGGGCGGCGGACTGTAAACCGGTAGTACGGGGGCGCCGCCTGGCGACCCGCATTCGGCGGACGCCCCAGACGCGGCCAGCATGGCGGCCCACTTGGCCCGTTCCGCCTCGGTGCCGCACTCCGTGACGGACAGGGCACCCGCGGCGAAGGCGGCTCCCACCTGCAGGGCCACGGACGCCACAGTCTGGCCCCGACCGGGCTACCGCTCTTCACGACCTGAGGACCGGGAGGTGCTCCCCTTGGGCTTGGCCTGCAGATTGATCCCGTGTGCCTCGCGGGTGGCTGCATCCGACTTGGAAAGATGCTTGCGCAGCTTGGGGAAGGACCAGCCCTGGATGTTGAAGTTCCGCCCAAGAGCCCGGACCTTCCGTCCGACTCCCTTGATGAGAATACTGTTCGGTTCGGCCTCTTGCTGGATTGATCCTAGGCCGCGGTTAGCGTCGAGGATGCGGTCCGCAAAATCGTCCTCGTCCTCCCACATCTTTCGAGACGCTTGCATGAGCGACTGCAGGTCGTCCACCAAATTTTCTCCGTTGAAAGACTCGCTGAGGAGGGCGCGGAGCTCGCGCTTATACGTGAGCTGCCGAGAGGTGCGGGTGTCCTTAGCTTGCTGAAGCACCGCGAGCACCTCGATCGTGACAAGGTACTGCAGCAGTGTCACTGACGTCCCCTCTTTCAGTCCGCTGGCGTCACACGCCCTCTGGACGTTCCTGAGGAGCGCCACCAACCCCAGAGAGGTATCGCTCGCGAGCTGCCGCGAGGTGTGCATCAAGGCCTTGACGTCCGCGTAGATGCCACGGTTGGAGTTGCCTCGTGGGAAGTGCAGGCGGACCCCTGCCTGTGCGAGCCGGTTTCGTTCCGGCGACAGGAGCCCCTTGAAGCGGGGGTCGACCACTGTGTCCTCCCGCTGATCACGTCGGAAGCTGCGCAGCAGCTTCTTCACCATGGCCCACTGCGGGCGCTTTCCGGCCTCGCGCGCCGGTCACCGACGGCTCGTTGCTCCGTGGTTGCTGCCGGTGGCGGCTGAGGAGCTTGAGCGGCTGATATCCGTCGAGTCCGTCCCACTGGGATCGGAGGACGCGCACGACGGGCTGTGCTCGCTCTTGGTAGACAAGGAGGGCCCCGAAGATGCGGGCGACCTGTCGTGTCGTGAGTTTCGCCGCCGGCAGTGGACCCGACAGGAGCCCTCCGTTTGGAGCGGACGCTCTCCGGCCTGTCGCGACCACTTCCTCGTGGGGCGTGCCGCACGGGTGGCGCCCACCGTCGAGGCGCACCCCATCACGGTACGGCCCTCACCCGGGGCAGCGTTCCCGGGTGTGTCTGACCCTGGTCCCGGTGCTACCGTTACGCCAGCGCTCACGGACCTGCGGGAGGGCCCCTGAGACGGCGCCACAGCAGAAGCAACGGCCGCACTGCGCCCCGTGACCAGGGTCCCGGCCGACGTCCCAGAAGACGCTTCCCCCGCGGCGTCTCGGAACACCTGATCCAGGTGGCGGGAGTATCCGGTGTCGGCTGCCGACCGCAACAGCCCTTGGGCTGCTACGCCGCCGAACCCATGAAGGCTGGGCCCCCCTCCGCCGGCCGCTGACGGTGGGTCAAGCGACCAGTAATCTTGGGTAGAACGCTGCCCCTGTGCTCGGGCGACGTCCTGCCCCTGTGCTCGGGCGACGTCTTGCGGAGTGACCCCGAACGCTTGTTATAACTCCCGGTGCCGTCTCTCCTCCTCCTCCAGCGACAGCTCGTCCACTGGACTGCGTGATCCCAGGCAGTCGGGCGTCCCGCCAGCCACGGAACCCCACAAGCTGCCGAGTTCGTTCACGCGGGGCGGGAGGAATGGTGCCGCCCCGTCCTAGGGCTGCCCGTACAGGAGGGAGGGGTGAGCCCCCACGCCCCCACGCTGGCACTCCGCCAGCGTTGCCGTCTGTCACGTGCTGGGAGGAGAAAGAGCCCCGGTTGTTGGCGTGCGGCCCGGGTCCTCGGGCGGGGAGTTCGACTCACCGGGCACCGTGCCGCCCCCGCCAACCGGGCCTGCCCTTCTTTCCCCAACGAAGGCCACGGTGCCCAACGCCGGTGTTGCCCCGTGTTCTTCCGCCGGTGGTGCGTCCGTCACCTGGCCAGTACCTGCCATCTCAGACGGAGAAGCGTCCGCGTCAAGCGCGGAAGATGAGGAGGATCCGCCGGCCATGGCAGCCGGGCCCGCGTATCGGTAGGTTATCCTCTGCCAGCGCAACGCAATGGAGAAAAGGAGGGTCACCCGACGGTGATACCAATAAGGTGACGATCTGCAACAGGCACCGCGTGTTTACAGCGGATCTGACCGAGAGCGCCAACTGTAGTAACACAATCAGGGGGTGTACCTCAGAAGGACGGATTACACGGCCGTCTCGGCCGCTCGCGCGACGCCCTTTCTGGGAATCGAGTTCCGGGCAGTCTGGCCGATCGAAACGCCTCGACATGAAGACACAGTTTACTTGCCGGGGACGCGGGTGACTCCCACCGTCTTCGCCCTGCCTCCTGAAGGGGCGGAAACCGTTGCCCGGACTCAAATTCCCGAGTGGGAACTGACTCGAGCATCCACCTACCAATGCAGATATATCCCTCCATGTATATCAAGTCCCCCGAGGCGATCATTACAGAAGACGGGGAGTGAGTGTTTCACGCGTAACGCGCTGCACCCGCCGCGTAGCGCCCTGTCGGCTGGCGCCTGCCCCACCCTCTGACAGCGGCAGCCCAGCCCCCCGTGGGGCCCGCGTGTCGCGGCGCGGCAGCCGAATACGCCCCTTCGGTGGCTCCTACCGGATCGCGGACGGGCCCGTGATCCCCGCTCCCGCCCCTTCGTCCGGTCTGTGACTACTGCAGCCGCTGCCGCCACTTCTCGTCAGACGTCGAGCCCCCAGCGCCCTCGATGTTCCTGCTGGCGGGCCCCCTGGGGCAAGGGGGGGCCCGTAGTACTCTCATCCGAAACGATCCTGGAATCCGCATGGCTGAAATATCGGCAGAGCGGGTAGCGCTGCTATGTACCGGAAGAGAAAGAAATGACACATCACACAGGACAGTTGGTGCTGAGGGGACCAAGCGGACGGAGTTAATAGTGGGTGCGTACGCCGGCAGTTTACAGTGCGCGCGTAAGCTGTATGCCAAATTCACGTTTCGGGCCGACTCATGCCTCATCCACGCTCGCCATCAACAAGCTTACAGATGGCCTCGTACATGCGATCACGTCCCCACCTCCCGCGCTTCTGTTGGCATAGATCTAGGCGCAGGATGACGGACAGTGAGCACGAGAGCGTTGCTCGGTGAGGAAAAAGGGAGGAGCTCAGACGATCAGGGTTGCAAAGATCGACCGCGGACGCCGGCGACAGGCCACTTCGATCTTTTTAGGTGGGTAGTGGGTGGCAAGTATCCTTTTGGCACGACCCAGAGATCAAAGACGCTCTTGTGGTGGCTGTATATCCCTCTGGGATCTGTCAAATTGCTTGCATGTCGCTGTCGGGGTGAGAAAAGATTGCAGCGCCAACCTGGCACATCACTTTCGGCGCCCTGAAGGCGCTTTCAGGCACAACTTCGGCTCTTGATGGATGCCTAGTCATCATATGGATTCTGCGGGTTGATGAATTTGCTCCATGACAAGAAGGACTCTTCACATCCAATTTCCAAAGACGACGGATCCAGTTCTTCTTTGTTACTTCTGCATCTGAACCCCCGTGTGACCCTCTCTCAACGTCCTGCTGGCACACCGCGGCCAACACAGTGACAGGGACCACGACACACCTCCCGCGACAGGGCTCCCTTCCTTGGAAGGTACATGCTCTCACCATCCCGCAACTAATGACGCCCATCCAGAACCTCACGAGAATCTCCCCGAGCTCAGCTCTGAAATAAGCTGTCGTCGAGATCGAAGTACAAATACTTACATCACCCCCATACAGGAGTGCGTGTCATCAGCACAGCAAAGCGAGCTGATGACTGCAAAAGGACTGCTGGAAGTGGCCAGGCAGTCCGCTATAACTCTGATGTACCTGCACGTGCTTGCGGGCTGCCTGAACACACGCCCCAGTGCCCCACAGCAAAGGCCATGGATTCTCCAGCGCGGCCACAGCCCGTCCCGACCAGTGCGAGATCTCCCACCGAAATCAGTGGTCGAGAAAGCGCCCAAGTTGATCCCCAGGCCCCAGTTGTTCCTCCTACAAAATCGACCTCCGACGAAATAGCCAATATCACGATCGACGTGAAGCAGACGTCCGGGTGAGTACAGCGTGCCTGGGCGCGACTCGAACAGCCACAATCCATCGCATCTGCGGCCCGTCGAAGTGTGGTCGGATTGCGGCTCATCGATCTCGCTGAAGTCGGCTCGACCCGTCGGAGCGGTAGGCTTACTGCTCCGTGCCCAAATCGAGCAAAATCGACTTGTACCAGAATCGATTCGCGTCCGACCAGCCGACTTGGCCCGACGCTGGAGGCCCGCAGATGCGGGCCCAAAGCCGCAAAAAACGGTTCGCACCAAAATCGACTCGACCCGTCGGAGCAGAAGGCCAATTGCTCCAAGCCAATGTCGACTTACACAAAATTCGACAACTCTGTGAGGGGGCCACAAACGTCCGTGTGCACCAGCTCACACTTGGTGGTCTTGGTGGAAGAGCGCGGGTGTGGTGCCTGCGTCATCTTTCCATCCACGCACGGCACACACACGGTGCCGGCGAGACGTTTCGCGTCTGCCACCGTCGACGGCATGCCGTCGACCATCTTGACCGCCCGCTTGAGGTTCTCAAACCCCAAGTGGTTGAACCGGCGGTGCCACAGCTCCGCCTCCCCAGCGATGCGCGTTGAGGCAGCGTTCGCCGACGCCTTGACCGGCGTCGCCTGAAGGGCATACTGCTTGTGGCGGTTGGCAGGTCAGCTGTCACGACCCGGGAAATCTCCACGGAGATCGGGTGGGTCCACAGTGTACCCCGGCAGAACAGGTCCGATGGGGGATTGGGCTTTTCCCAAGTGGTTTTCCTAGCCCCCCTGAATTGTTTGTGAATTGTCGTCTTGGAGGGATTGTTCGCTTTGGTGCTTTTGGGCGGCTACTTTGGCCGATGTTGGCGGGATTTTCGGAGAGTTCTTGAGGGGTGGACGGGCCCTCCGTCGTCGTCGTTCGATAAAATCAACTGTGCCTTGGCCACCAACTTCCCCCTGGGCTTTGCCGTAGTACCTGACCCCACGCTGGGGCGGGCAGGGTTGTGTTTTGGTTTCCTTCGCAGTTCCTTCGACGGGCAATCGACGAGCGGCGTGGCGGTCCCCCAGCCGCTACATATTTTCTGGTGGAGCAGCAGGGGAGGCGGCCTTAGCCACGCCCGTATCGGGCAGCCGCTTCCCCCGCTCGTAGTCGTTCTTCGCTTGTTCGCCGGCGTGGTCACCCACGTCGGCCCGTCGTCGCTTACCGCGCGGCCACTACCATGGCGCCGTTGCCTCGCGATCCCCTGGGGGACGTCGAGGACAGCGGCGGTATGCCGCCGGCTTTTTCCGCTGTGACCCCCGGGGTTCCTCCCACGGGGGCTTCCGCGGCTGGATCGGGGCTCCCCTCCGTGCCCCCGCTTGGCGGGCCGGTCGCCGAGGACGTTCGGCGCCGACCGCCCCGTGACGGTTCCCTACCGGCGCGGATCGGCGGCGGGACGGGCGGGGCACCGTCGGATGAGGAGGGCAAGGGCAAGATCGCCGGCGAGGGCGGGGACACCCCCGAAACCCCGCTGCGAATGGCGGACCTCGATACGGTCTTGTCCTCATTTCGGGCTTCCCTATTGGCGGACGTTTCGCGGGTCGTCGCGGCAAGCCCCGCGGGATCGGCGCAAGATGCGCCGCGCCACGACTCCCCTGTTGACACGCGGCGGAGCCGAAGCAAGGGCCAGTCGCGGCGTCGTCACAGTCCCTCGGTGTCCTCGTCCTCTTCCTCGTCGACGGCCGCTACGCCGACCGACGACGAGGTAGATCGACGGCGCCACCCCGGGCGAAACACGTTGGCGATCCTCGAGTGTCCGGACGATCGCTTCGCGACGGTCCTCGATCACCGGACGTACCGCTTGCGCAATCGCCGGTCGACCTACGGGGCGTCGCAGGCCCGCAAGATGGGGCGGACGGCCAAGAACATGAAGTTCTCCTTCGGGGGGACCCCGGTGTTCAACGGGAAGGAACCCCTGAGGGTCTTTTCGTGGCTCCGCAAGTTCGTCAAGGCCTGCGATGAAAACGATGTCTCGGAGGGGATGGCGCTCTACCTCATTCCGAACTTCCTCGCGGACGAGGCCGAGACGCGGTTCACCCGCAACCTCCCCGAGTCGGACGGTGGGGCGGGGCGCGAGTCCCTCTCGACGTTCCCCGAGGCCGTCAACTGGTTCCTGTCTACCTACGCGGAGCCGCATGCGTTGGGGCTGGCGCAGGACAAGTTTAGTAGGGCCACGTTGGCGGAGAACGAGAGCGTCGATGCGTTCGCGGGGCGGCTGCGGACCCTCGCGGAGCTCTGTGGCAACATCCACTCCGAGGGTACGATGAAACAGCAGCTGATCCAAGGGGTCCCCGACTTCTTGCGGACCGACGCATTTGTGTACAACTCGGCCCAATTGAGCTACCAGAACATGGTGACCTACGTGGCCGGCAAGTATCGCGCCGCGCAGGACGTCATGGCGCTGAGCCAGCGCGGGGCGCCAGGGACGTCGAACCGTCGCGGCTTCGCGCCAATCGTCCCGCGGGTCATCCCGGGGAATCTCCTGGCGATGCCCCCTTCCGACACCGAGGGGGAGACGGTCGCTGTTCTTCCCCCGGGGTCCCCGAAGAATCGAGGCGCGGCGCCATCTCCGTACCCGCGGCGGGAGGGACCCACGGGGCCCCCGCTGTGCTACATGTGCTGGAACCGGGGGCACCGCGTGCCCGACTGCTCCCTCCTGTCGGACAATCAGAAGGACCTTGTGCGCGCCGCGCGGATCCGCTTCCTTCGTCGGCGTGACCCCCAGGGACAGGCGGCCGCCGTGCAAGTGCGGGTGTCCATCGTGGCGCTATTGTGGGACGACCTGTTGGGGGGCGACGAGGAGCCGGCGGTCAGGGGGCGGCGCGGGGCGGGAAACGCCTAGAGGGGGGGATTCCGTCGCCTTCCGTCCCCGTTCCCGTCCCCGTCCCCATCCCCGTCCGTTCCAAACCCCCCGTCGCTCGCCGCGTGCGCTTCGCCTCACCGGAGGTGAGCACCACGTGGCAGGTCCCCTGTTACTGCCCCAGTCGCCGCGGTAGTCGGAAACCGCGGTTCAAGGGTACGCTGTTGTTGTTACGCAAGGAGAACTTCGAGATCGCCGCGTCGTTCCAGCTGGCGCCTTGGCAGGCGCCGACACCGACGCGGGCTGTGATCGACACCGGCGCGGGGCCGAGTGTCGTCCGCGCGGATATGCTGCCGGACGGTTGGTCTGACTACGCCGCGCGGGCCCCGGCTCGCACACAAGTGAGCGACGCCTCGGGGCAGCTCCTCAAGGTGAACGGCGAGGTCACCCTGACGATGTACGTCGGCGGGACGGCGATGGAGTATGACTTCCTCGTGGTCAAGTCGTTGTCGGTGCCGCTGATCCTCGGGTGGGACTTCCAGCAGAACTACGTGGAGGCCATCTCCCCCAAGACGCAGACGATCACGTGGGACGATGGCACGTCGACGGTGGCCCAGAGGCGTTGGGCGGGGGTGACGCGGGCGGCGCCACCCCGGCGGGGGAACAAGCCCAAGGCCCAAATGGGAGCCGTCCGGGTTCGGCGAGGGGTCACGGTCGGCCCCCGCTTTATCCAAGCGGTGAAGGTGTACAGTAACGTCCTCGGGGTGCACCTGGTGCGGGAGCGCCCCGTGCCAAAGCACCGCCGACGGGTGCTGTTGCACAACGCGGTGATGGAGTTGACCCCCGATAAGCCGTGTATGTTGTACCTCACCAACCTCGGGGACAAGCCGGTGCACGTCAACAAGGGGTACGTCATGGGGGTGGCTACGGCGTACAACGGTCCCCTGCACCCCGTCGTAGATCCCGCAGAGGCGGCGGCGGACGCGGTGCTGACGGTTGGTGGCGAGGCCATGACGCGGGGCAAGGAGGAGGACGCGGGCGCGACTGTGTCGGACGACGCGTGGGCCACCGCGGTGGAGGAGGCTCCCCCGCCCAAGCCACCGGATGCGCCGCAGCCGAAACCCGAGGTCGAATGGGCCAATGTCCCCGGGGAGTTACGCGGAGAGGTGGAGGGCCTCCTCGCGGAGTACGAGGATCTCTGGGGTGGGCAGCTGGGCAAGATCGACGTCACCCCGCACCGGATCGAGGTGGTACCCGGGGCGCGGCCACGCCGGGCCCAGCCGTACCGAGCGAGCCTGGCCTCGCGAGGCGTCATCGCCGCCGAGGTCAAGCGACAGCGGCACTTCGGGGTCATCGAGCCCTCGAGCGCGGAATGGGCTTTCCCCGTCGTCCTCTGCCCCAAGCCGGATGGCACAATGCGGTTCTGTGTGGTTTACCGACGGCTCAACGAGGTCACGGTGCGCGACGTCTACCCGCTCCCGCGGATGGATGAATGCATCGACTTCCTCGGGGACGCCAAGGTGTTCTCTACCCTTGATTGCAACGCGGGGTATTGGCAGATCCCCGTGTTGGAGGAGGATCGAGACAAGACCACCTTCGTGTGCCACGAGGGGGCCTACCGCTACATCCGCCTCCCCTTCGGCCTCTCCAATGCCCCGGCGACGTTCCAGCGGGCGATCGATATGATCCTCGGGGGGCTCAAGTGGAAGCACTGCCTCGTGTACCTCGATGACATCATCGTCTTCTCGCAGACACCGGGGGAGCACGTGGAGCACCTGCGTGAGGTCTTCGCTGCCCTCTCCAAGGCCGGGGTGTCGCTGAAAGCCAAGAAGTGCCACCTGTTCCAAGAGGAGGTGGAATACTTGGGGCACATTGTTGGCCGCGGGGAACTCAAGGTGCAGGACAAGAACATTCGGGGCTTACGGGAGGCGTCGCCCCCGCGGTGCAAGAAGGACCTGCGCAGTTTCCTCGGGATGTGCAACGTCTACCGGAGGTTCATCAAGGACTACGCCCGCGTGGCGCGGCCGTTATCCGCGATGACAAGCACCAAGGGGTCAGACCGTTGGACCTCCCTGTCGGCCGAGGCTCTCGCGGCCTTCGAGGACCTCAAGAAGCGGCTGACGGAGGCGCCCATCCTCGCCTTACCGCGGCGGGAGGGCGCGTACACGGTGGACACCGACGCCAGCGCGGGTCAGATCGGCGCTGTCCTCTTACAAGAGCAGCCGGATCGCTCCACGAGGCCGGTCGGGTACTGGAGTCGGTCCCTCAACGCGGCCGAGCGGAACTACAGCACGACGGAGAGGGAGTGCCTCGCGGCGGTTTGGGCATCCCTCCTGTTGCGGCCGTACGTCGAGGGGACGCGCTTCACTGTCCGGACGGACCACGCGGCGCTCAAGTAGATCCTCCACATGGACGGAGCCCACGGGCGGCTAGCGCGGTGGCGGCTGCGGCTCTCGGAGTTCAACTACGTCGTCCAAACCCGCCCCGGGGCGTCCCACCACGCGGCAGACATCATGTCCCGCATCTCTACCCCCGCCGAGGACAACGCCCCGGTACCCGACGCTGTGCCGTGCCTGGCGATGCCCCACTCGACGGTGACGTGGCAGATGCCCCGACAAGCTCCGGGTGGTGACTTGTCCCCGCTGACGCTGGAAGAGCTCCTCGAGGGGCAGGCGGAGGACAACCGGTGCCAAGAGGTGCGGGCGGCCATGGATGGCAACGACAAGTCGCGGATCCGCGAGGACGCCAACGGCCTTCTGGTCCGTGTGGCACCCCTCGACGGCTCCCTGCAAGTCTACGTGCCGACCCACCTACGTTACGCGGTGATGATGCGGGAACATTACCCCCCGCAGGCGGGGCACCCCGGTGGGAACAAGATGTACGCCTCGATGCGGCGGTGGTTTTATTGGGAGTCGATGGTCGTCGACATCTACGCCTTCGTAGGCAACTGCGTCGAGTGTGCGCGGAACCGCGTGGGGAAACGTCGGCGGACCAACTACCTCAAGACGTTCCCCCCGACGGAACCCCTGACGGACTTGTGCATGGATCTCCTCGGGCCGCTCCCCCGCACCGAGGTAGGGAACGAGTAACTGCTGGTCATCGTGGACCGCTTCTCCAAGCTGACGCGGGCGGTGCCGCTGCAGCGGACGGACGCCGAGACGGTATCCGCGGCGTTCCTCGACTTTTGGGTGGCCGCGTATGGGCCCCCGGACTCTGTCTTGACGGACAACGGGCCACAGTTCCGGGCCACGTTCTTCCAAGGGGTTTGTTCCTTCCTCGGGGTCGCCAACCGATACTCCACGGCGTATCACCCGCTGACGAACGGCCAAGTGGAGCGCTACAACCGCACCATCGTTGAGCAGCTGCGTACCTACGTCGAGGACCACCAAGACCAGTGGGACACGCTGGTGTCGATGCTCACGTTGGCCTACAATAGCCGACCGCAGCAGAGCACCGGGGTCGCCCCGTTGGAGTTCGTGACACCCGAGCGGGTCAAGAACCTCTCGGTGGAGCGGATGGTGGCTTCCCCCGTGGGGGCACCGGCGACCGACAACCCGCGGACGGCACGGGAACAAATCTGCGCCCGCCTGCGCAACGTCATCCACAAGGTTCGGCGCTCCCTCGAGGTCGCCCAGCGCCGGTACAAGAAGAGCTACGACGCGAAGGTGCGTCCGGTCAATCAGGATCTCAAGAAGGGCGACTGGGTGTTCCTCGACGGCAACGCCAAACCCAAGCAGAAGCTGGGGACCCGCGCGATGGGGCCGCACAAGGTGCTGGGCCGGCGGGGCGGCACGTTTACGCTGGACGTCGGGGGTTACCCCGAAACGGTCAGTAGCTACCGCGTCACGGCCGCGCCGGATCCCTTCGGGGACATCCAGGAGTTCATCAAGAGCCGAGGCCCCCCCCAAGACGTCGTGGTGCCGGAGGGGCATCAAGACTCGGGGGTGGAGTACGTCTGGGAGGCCTTCGTGGGCCACGAGGTGGCGGACGATGGGACGCTGCTACTACGGACGCGGTGGTGGGGCTACGAAGCCGAGGAGGACACCTGGGAGCCCGCCCACCGCTTCGACCGTCGTAAGATCGACGAGTACCTGCATCGCAAAGGTCTACGCTGGGTGGAGGACGTGGGGGCCGCGGACGCCCTCGCCTAAGCATCCCTGTGGAGTGGGGGCAGTGGGATCGGCAGCATGAAGGGGACGCGGCGGGACCGGCTGCGCGACGTGTCGGTGACGCGACACGTGGGATCCTCCACGTGTCCCCGCGTTTCGATGCCCACGTGTCCCTGTGGCGGCGTCCACGTGGCGGGGCGGGCCACGTGGCCGTGGAGGCGGCCATCATGTTCCCCCGCCCTTACGGCGCGCCCCCAAGGCGGCGCGTCGTTCCCGTGGCGCGGGTCCGCACGCCACCCCCCGATGGACGGCAGGGGGGCTGTCCCTGAGGAGGCGGATCGGACGATTTGACAAGAGAGGCGCTGTGGGGGCAAGACGTAGCGGATGTACAAGCAACGACTCCCGGCGGGGTTTTTATTGGCTACGCCGGGGGGGGTAGGGGACCCCCCCGCCCAGTCACACCCCCTACAACGGCCGGTACCGGCCGACTACGACTACAACTACGTCTCCCCGCGCGGGATACCCTCCCCCTCCATCGACAACGTCAGTAACTCCCGGAGGCAGAGCCGCGGTGCCCCGCAGGCGCCCCACGATGGCGCTGCGCGGGCGGCGTGTCGGCGTGGTCCCCCCCGCGGCTATGACGATGCTGCTGGCGGCGCTCCGCACCGTTGTACGCCGTCTCAAGCTCCCGCAGCAAGACGTCGCGGAGGTTACGACGGCCGACGAGGTGGAGCAGATGCTCGACTTGTTCCGGGCGGACCCCGGTGGACGGGTCGCGGGCCCACTGGGCAACGCCCTCCCCGACGGAGACCAACGTGTGGCAAAGCGCGCCGACGAGGACTCCCATGGTGTAGCCGCTCAGGTCCTCGGGGTCGCAGGCGACGATGCGCGCGAGCGCCCGGGGGATGCGCTTCACGGGCGTTGCGTCGAGGATGTCCAAGGCAGTGTCGGGGACGTCTCGGTGGTCCACGGGGTCAAAGGCGACGATGCGGTTCATGTCCCCCGGCGGCGGGTGCGTCCCCGCGGGGGTCGGAGGCGGACCGACGGGCGCGGCGGCAGCGGCAGCAACGGGCGCAGCGGCAGCGGCAGCAACGGGTGCAACCACGGGGGCAGCGGCGGCAGCCGGCGGCGGGACGGAGCCGCCCCCGGGGTAACGAGGGGCGCGCGAAGCAGCCACGGCACCCGCCCAACCCCCAGGGGTACCCCCGAAGGTGCGCGCCGTCAAGACGTGGGTCGAGTACGGCATGTCGAACGGCGACAAGTCCTCGGCGACCTTCGCCTGCTTCACCCCGTCGGTCACCTCGATCTCAACGGCGACCCATCCGTCGCGGTCGCGACGGTCGACGGCACGCTCGTGTAGACGCTTGGTGAAAGCCGCCCCCGAAGGGAGTTGATCCCCAAGGATGAGCAACGCCTCGAGGGTCCGCGCGGCCTCCTCGTTGTGGCCGTCGACATCCTTTCACACCTCGTCGGGCCCCAAGGCGCGGATCCAGTCGAGGAGTCCCGGGGGGTAACGCCACATCACCCGACGGTCGCGGAAGGTCTCGTACAGTTGAATCGCCGCATGGAGCGCCCACTCCGTGCGGAAGATGGCCCACGTGGAGGAGCGGCCCTCGCGGAGGTCGTCAAGGGCGTACGTGTGTACCCACGGGAGTTCCGCCATTCAGCCGTATGGCACCTCGACGCTCGGCCACCACAACGGGGTCGGCTGATAGTACCGCGCCCGGATCGCCGCGGGGCAGCTCGAGTACTCGCCCTGGTGCCACGCCACGAGGTGGCCGTACGTGCCGAGGCGGGCGGCGCGCGCCGTCGTTAGCTGGGTCGTCGTCGGCTCCTCCCCGTCGGTCGCCGCAAGCAACGGGGGCGACACGATGAGGAAGTCTGGCGAGGGGCGCCCCGGGATCGACGTGGGTCCCGCCGTCATGAAGTCGTCGTAGGCGCGGCGGTACATCATCTCGCGGGCGCGCCGCACCACGGTGATCGAGCGGTTCTGGTCGTCCAGGGGCGGGATGCGCGCGTACGGCATGGCTTGGATCTGCTTGGCGAACGGGTTGGCCGGGTTCTCCGGGTCGATGCCCCGGGAGACCTCGTGGGCCGCGCAGCCCGCGGTGCCGGGGCGGCTCTCCTCCCGCGCCCACGCGGAGGCCCACGTCGACGGGTCGGACACGAGGGGCAGCGGCCCCACGGCGTGGACGTAGCGCTCGCCGTCGACGGGGTCCATCGCGGCGGCGGGGCGTCGAGACCGGGATGCGGGCGGACGTCCTCGCGGGGGGTGACTCCTCCAAGGGGATGGGGGCGGTCGTACTCGCGGGGGGTGACTCCTCCAAGGTGGTGGTCGGGGAAACCCGACGGAAAAAGAAGCGACGGGCACCACGCGGGGGGGGGAAGTGGTTGGCACGTCGTGGGGTGGGTGGAGGAACTAGGCGGCGGACACCGCGGGTGGGGGGCGCGGCGGGTACGTCGTGGGGGGGGGAACGATGGTGTGCTGGTTCTTGTGGGGGCGGTCGCGTGGGTCGGACGCGTGGGAGTGCCGTCCCCGCGACCCACGCGGGGGGGGGTGTGTTGGACGGCCCGCGGGGGTCGTGTGCGGCCCCCAGGGTGCTGGTCCGCGGGGTCACCTGCGCGGTGGCGTGTCTCGCGGGGGGGGGAGGGCCCGAGAGTGGGCGCCCGGCGTGCGTTGCGCGGTGTCGCGCGGGCCGAACCGGACAACCCCTCTGGGGCCGGGATCGGGGGGGATCAGGGAACCGAGGCCGGGGGGCCGGCTCGGAACCGCCTCCTGACAATCGTCGCGAGACGGGCGGGGACGCTACGTCGCGCGACGAGAGGGCTGTGTGGCGGTTGGCACGTCAGCCGTCACGACCCGGGAAATCTCCACGGAGATCGGGTGGGTCCACAGTAGACCCCGGCAGAACAGGTCCGATGGGGGATTGGGCTTTTCCCAAGTGGTTTTCCTAGCCCCCCTGAATTGTTTGTGAA
>ENA-ORXR01001158-ORXR01001158.1-marine-metagenome-genome-assembly--contig:-NODE-1158-length-29271-cov-21.681955_pt1 | contig 29271 bp, 17 predicted proteins | sample MGYA00237866_ERZ511479 | MGnify/ENA metagenome assembly ERZ511479
GGGTCGGTACTAACGCACCTTATTAGCTTGGGGGAACTTTCTTGCTACAAACGGAGACGGTGCGCTGCACCTTTTATGTATAATTGCCCCTAATATTTTACACACTCGAATAAAATATTTTAAAACAATGTGTTCGCCAATTATGAATTTTGAATGATAAAAAATGTATAATTTGTTAATTATTAATTATCAACAAAAAATAAAATAAGATTTAAATTCATTTGTTATTCAAAATTCATAATTCCTGAATTCAGGAGTTTAGCAAACAGGATTACTTATTTTTTTATTTATTTAAAATATTTTAATTTATAAAATATTATTTTTCAATAAAATAGAAATATTTAAATAATGTTTATTTTGAAAATACTTGGCATTTAAAACTTATGTAGTATCGTTAGATTTCAAAAATGTCCGACGAGTAGGCTTCCTTAAAATATTAAATTTCAACTGCCAGAGCTATTACCTAATTTCCCAATTACCTAATGTACTAAATGTACTAAGCGATTTTTTTTAGTTTTCAAAACGTGTCCACTTTTGAATAATTTTATAAGACAACTCTACTAAAAAATACCCGACACATACCAATGACACTTCTATTTTTTTTACTCCTAAATATTTAATTATCAGATTTTTATGTATTAATTATTTGTTTTTTGACATCCATAGATATTACAAATATCACACTAAATTTCTCGCCAAACTTAACAAAAACTCCCCGTTATTTGCAGTAGTGACTTTTTGTGGGTGCAGGGCAAATTTTTGATTTTACATTGAAATGAGCCTGACGCAAAGCCTTCTAAAGTAGTCATTATCCTTACTAAGCAAGTTTTTTATAAAATTAAAATTTGCCCTGTATCTACTCCGTATTCCTATCCACAATTAAATAATTCAAAGTCTGATGTCCTGAGTTTCATAGCATTCTCTTTTAGAGATTAAGTTACTCTATTTTACTCGAAGACTAACCGAATTATTATTTTTCAAAAACCAGTTTTAATTATTTATTTATGAAAAGGAATTTACTACTAGTAGTACTATTTGTTATTAGCAATAGCTTGATGGCAAGTACACCGACTTTTACGGGAGAAAAAATGTTTGATAGTCAAAAACGAAATGACTATCAAACAAAAGCGAAACTCAATTCAGCTATAGATGAAGTGGACAAAACTTTGGTAGAGTATGTTATCTTTGATATAGACCTTGAGGCGATGAATCAGTATCTCAAAACTACCACATCTAAAACATCTTTTCAACTGAATTTAGGAGAAAAACAAGTGCAGCTCAATCTTTATCTGTACGACGTTTTATCCGACGATTTCAAACATTACGAACAGACACCCAACGGAGTCATCCTCCATCCCAAACCCGAACCTTTCACTTATAGAGGTTCTGTGGGCAATTCGTCAGATAAAAATGTAGCTCTGGCTATCAGAGACAATTGGATAGCGGGTTTTTTCATCTATCAAAACCAAAGATACTTTCTTACACCTCTCAAGCAATATGATACGAAGTATCAAAACAGCAATGCTGTCGTATTATACACCGATAAAGCAGGAAAGTATGGCGGCTTCGAATGTGGGGCGCACAAAAACAATCCCGCTCCGGAACAACTTGATCCGGTGACTCATCCCAACTCATTAAAAAGTGCTATGGCTGTGGAATGTACCGAGTTAGCAGTAGCTTACGACCAGGGCTTCAAAAACCTGCATAACGGAGTGCAGGGAGTGGAAAATATCATTGTATCAAGGCTCAATATGGTGGCTAATTTATATACCAATTGGTTTGAAATTGATTATTCTCTGATAGAATTATACGAAGCGTCTTTAAACGAAATTACACCGGAAAATAATTATGAAAGTTGTCAGGAAACTGCCTTCGGCTGTTCTGACGGTACCGTCTTGGATGATTTCAGAGAATGGGGAGAAGGACAAGCTCAAAGCCCTAATTTCGGCAACGGATTTAACTCCAACCCCGACGTGAGTACCTTCTGGACCAGCAGAGACATCAGAGACGGCAATAATGATTTGAATATCGGTTATTCCCATTTTGAAGGTATTTGCAATGATAAAGGTTACAATATTTGTGAAGATGCTGAACGATACAGAGGCAACGAACCCTTACAAATGACCCTGTGGGCGCACGAATTTGGGCATACATGGAATGCTTATCATGTCAATCAAAACAACAGTTATCTGATGAACTCCAGTGTAACAGCCGAAGCCACAAATGTAGCTAATAGCACAATAAATTCTATTGCAGAACATAAAGCAAGTCGCTCTTGTCTGAGCGACGGGTCTTGTGGCGACCAATGTGATCCGGCACAAGAAGGCACAGCCTGCGACGATGGCGATGCCTGTACTTCTGGTGAAACCTACGATGCCAATTGCAACTGTACAGGCGGTACCTTTCAAGACAGCGATAATGACGGCGTGTGTGATGCGGACGATGCTTGTTCGGGTACGGATGATGCCATCATTGGTACAACTTGCGACGACAGTAATGACTGTACCACAAATGACGTATATGATGCCAATTGCAACTGTGCAGGTACACCTACGGATGCAGACGGCGATGGTGTTTGTGATACCGAGGATGCCTGCCCCGGTATGGATGATGCGCTGATAGGCACATCCTGCGACGATGGCGATGCCTGTACTTCTGGTGAAATCTACGATGCTAATTGCAACTGTACAGGCGGTACCTCTCAAGATAGCGATAATGACGGAGTTTGTGATGCCGAAGATGCTTGTTCGGGTGCAGACGATGCTATCATTGGAACAGCATGTGATGATGGTGATGCACTGACTACTAATGATGTCTATGATTCGAATTGCCAATGTGTAGGAACTATCATTGAATACTGTGCGGCAAATGGTACAAGCGGTTGGTCGGATAGCTGGATTAAATATGTCGAATTGAACACCATTTCAAATTCAAGCCAACGAACCACCTATTCGGATTTCACCAATTTAGTGACCGAACTGGACGCAGGAGCAACTTATTCGATTCGGGTTGACTTGACGGACGGTTGGTTTAGTACCGGTGAAATTTACGCATGGATTGATTATAATAGAGACGGAACTTTTGATAATAATACGGAGTTGCTGGATTTTCCTGCTACCTCCGGTAGTAGTGCCACGCTTCAATTTACAGTGCCTGCCTCCGCTCAGTCCGGTTTATCAAGAATGAGAGTCAGAGCCGTCAATGGAGGGGCAGCCCCCGACCCCTGTGGCAACTATACCGGTGAAGTAGAGGATTATGGGATTGATTTGAAATTACCCTGTACTGCCGGAACAGCCTGCGACGATGGTGACGCTTGTACATCAGGCGAAACCTACGATGCGAATTGCAATTGTACAGGCGGTACATCCCAAGATGCGGACGGCGATGGCGTATGTGATGCAGATGATGCTTGTCCGGGCATGGATGATGCCTTGACAGGTACAGCCTGTGACGATGGCGATCCGCTGACAAGCGATGATGTGTATGATGCGAATTGCCAATGTGCAGGAACAATAACGAATATCGAATATTGTTCGGCAAGTGGCTCAAGCAGTTGGTGGGATAGCTGGATTAACTATGTTGGATTAAGCACCATTTCAAATTCAAGTCAACGAAGTGCTTATTCGGATTTCACCAATTTATCTGCCCAACTGGGTGCAGGAGCAACCTATTCGATTCGGGTTGACCTGACGGATAGTTGGTTTAATACCGGCGAAATTTACGCATGGATTGATTACAACAGAGACGGAATATTTGATAACAGTACCGAGTTGCTGGATTTTCCCGCTACGTCCGGTGGCAGTGCTACACTTCAATTTACAGTGCCTACCTCCGTTCAGTCCGGTTCAACCAGAATGAGGGTCAGAGCCGTCAATGGAGGGGCAGCCCCCGACCCTTGCAACAATCAGTATAGCGGCGAAGTAGAGGATTATGGTATCGAACTCAACGGGAGTTCGCCTAAATTGGAAACTGCCGAACCATACATGACACTCTATCCAAATCCTGCCGACCAATATATCAATTTGGAACTGCATGATTTAGACTTATCCATAGATGAGCAGATGACCATGATGATATATGCTTTGGACGGTAAACAGGTCTATGAAAATCGTATAGGTCAGACCGACTTATTACACCTTGACATAGCACATTTACCATCCAATCAGATGTATCTTCTGAATCTCCGAACGGATGATGGAAGAATGTTAAGAGCTAAATTTTTAAAGCTTTAATGAGTAATTTTTTGCAAGTAAGAATACGGAAGTCGCGCAAGTGGCTTCCGTTTTTTTATTGTTATACGACATCGGTTGTTTAAAATGGTATTAATAGGGTAGGGACGTACACATATTTTTTATTAAAAATGGAAAATATATTAAATTGCTTATTAATATAATTTATGTAAAATAAAATATATTAAAAGGATATAAAAAATTGGTTATTAAAATAAAACGCTCTATAATTGTGTAGCACATTAACGAAAAATACATTCCATTCCACTCCGCTCTCCACTAACTAATGATTACATTCGTTAAATCAATGTCTTCGCCAAATTATGAATTTTGAATGACAAATGAATTTAAATCTTATTTTATTTTTACTGATAATTAATAATTAACAAATTATACATTTTTCATCATTCAAAATTTTTCATTCAAAATTCAAAATTGGCGAACACATTGAAGCATACACCATTCAAAAAATAAAAAACTCCCAAAGTACAGTTTTTTAAGCATAATTAGCTTCGATACCACTTTCATGTAATAATTAGGATTTGTCTATGAATTATCAATTGTAATTTATGGACTGTTCATTTATTATCTTTTGCAAAACCAGTTTTTAATCAGCGACTTATGAAAAATAAAACCACTATTTTTTTTGTGTTTTTCTGCCTGTGTTTTAGCATAAATAACAGCTTTGCTCAGCACGAACACCACCACGATTTTCAACCACATCAAATGGACGACTCAGAAGTCCCGATTTACAAACAAATTAAAGTCGTTATCAACAGTAAAGATGACATAGGCAAGATTGCCCAATTGGGAATTGACCTACAATGCGGTGCATCCACAAAGCAGGTTAATGGACAAAATGTACTCATTCTCGAAGTCAGTGAAAATGAATACGAAAGCATCAAAAGTCATAATTTAAACCCCGAAGTTTTGATTGATGATTTGTCCAAATTTTACGAAGAACGCAACATAGCCGAACTTCCCGCAGCAAAGGCGGCTCTGCGGCAAGCCAAGCAAGACGCTCTACTCAAAAATACCGAAGTCGGGCAAGACATAGGTTGTATAGAAGACCAACTGTCCGTTCCGCAAAACTTCGAATTAGGTAGCATGGGGGGCTTCACGACTTACCAGGAAATGCTCGATGAGTTGGACCAAATGCGTAGCCTTTATCCCAACCTCATCAGTGCCAGAACCCCTGCTAGTAATTCTATTACTACCATTGAGGGTAGGACGGTCTATTACGTCCGCCTTTCCGACAACCCGGATGCAGATGAAAATGAAGCAGAGGTGTTGTACACCGGTGTACACCACGCACGCGAGCCGCTTTCGATGATGAACCTCCTGTACTACATGTGGTATTTATTGGAAAATTATGCTACGGACCCAACCGTCAAAAACATCGTCGATAACACTGAAATGTACTTTATTCCAGTAGTTAATCCTGACGGCTATCTATACAATCAACAAACCAACCCAAACGGTGGCGGTATGTGGCGCAAAAATCGTCGCAACAACGGTGGAGGCACTTATGGTGTTGACCCGAATCGCAACTATGCTTATAATTGGGGATACGATAATACAGGTTCCAGTCCGACCCCAAGTTCGGATACTTATCGGGGTTCTGCTCCTTTTTCAGAACCCGAGACGCAGATTGTACGCAATTTTGTACAGAGCCACAATTTTGCCAATACCTTCAACAATCACAGTTATTCCAATCTCTTGCTTCATCCTTGGGGATACACGCCAGATGCAGGACCTGACGAAGAGCTTTATGACGAAATTTCCGAACACATGTGCTGGCACAATCGCTATCACTATGGCAATGGCAATGAAGTAATTTATCCCACCAATGGTGGTGCTAATGATTGGTTTTACGGTGAGGAAGATATTCTCGCATGGACACCAGAAATCGGCTCGGCAGCAGAGGGTAGCTTCTGGCCCTCTCCATCTGACGTCGTTCCGCAGTGTCAGAGACAGATGAAAATGTCTTTAATTTTAGCATATTCAGCGGCAAATTATGGGGTATTGAATGACCTCACAACTTACCGCCTCGACCCGCAAAGCCCTGAATTGACATTCAGTGTAGAGCACATGAGTAATGTGAATGGTGCGTTTACGGTATCCGTTTCTTCGAGCAGTCCTTATGTTACGTCTATCACCAATTCGACGATGAATACAGGCACGATTACAGATGCGAATTTTGCAACCGTGAGTACTGCCGTTACACTCGACCCCAATACACCTCCGGGCACGGTGATAGACTTTGATGTGGTACTCAATAATGGTACTTTCGACATTCATACGACGACCATTTCAAAAATGTATAGTGCGTATGAATTGTTATACGATAACGCTTCTTCCATGAGTAATTGGACGAGTAGCGGTGGATGGGGTGTATCCGGTGCAGGGGGTTATTTAGATGGAAATAGCCTTACCGATTCACCTTCAGGCAATATGAGTACAGCTACACGCACATTGACGCTGATTAATCCAATCGACCTTTCTTCTACATCAAGCGCAGTTTTAGAATATTATACAAAATGGGACGTTACACGATTATTTGATTATGTTCAAATAGAAGCTTCGACTGACGGTAGTTCGTGGTCAGAATTATGCGGTGTTTATACCAAGCCCGGTACCAGTCCCGATAATATCTGGGGCGGCAATGGCTCTCCTGACCAACCAACGGGGGAGGGCTTGTACGATGGCTTCCAAAAAGAGTGGGTACGCGAGGAAATTGACCTCTCTGCCTATGCAGGCACTAACACCGTTTACTTACGCTTCAAAGCGGATGGCGATACTGAACGCGCGCAATCAGATGGTTTTTATTTTGATGATTTCAGAATATACAGAGCACCACTCGGACACTGTGAAAATGGCGTACAAGATGCCGACGAAACTGATGTAGATTGTGGGGGCGTCGATTGTTTAGCTTGTCCGACTTGTACAGATGGCATTCAAAATGGTAATGAAACAGGAATTGATTGTGGTGGAGATTGTGGTATTTGTCCCGTATGTCCTACTTCTATCAGCAGCTTTCCTTACACAGAAGGTTTTGAATCCGGCTTAGGGCAATGGTCACAAAGTGGTGGAGATGATTTGGATTGGACGAGAGATTCAGGCGGAACACCTTCCAGCAATACAGGACCTTCTTCAGCGTATGAAGGTAGTTGGTACATGTACATTGAGGCATCTAATCCGAATTTTCCTACTAAAACAGCAGGTCTGATTTCTCCCTGTTTTAACTTGACGGGTATGCAGACGGCAAGTTTGACTTTCCAATATCACATGTACGGTACAGCCGCAGATATGGATTTGGATGTACAAGTTAGTACAGATGGCGGTGCTTCATGGTCAAATGCAATTTGGAGTCAGACAGGAGATCAAGGTAATCAATGGAACTCCGCCACTGTCAATTTAGATGCTTACGCAGGACAATACGTCATGCTACGTTTCTGGGGAACAACAGGCGAAACATGGCAAGGAGATGTATCCATTGATGATATAGGTGTAGATGCTGCACCTCCCGCATGTACACCGGGCACAGCTTGTGATGATGGTGACCCATGTACCGCAGGCGAGGTTTATGATGCGAATTGTCAATGTAACGGTGGCACATTAGTAGATTCGGATAATGACGGTGTTTGCGACAGCAATGACCAATGTCCGGGTACAGATGATGCAATCATCGGTACGACTTGTGACGATGGTGATGTTTGTACGACAGGTGATGTCTATGATTCAAATTGTAATTGTGCAGGTACGGTTCAAGATGCTGATGGCGACGGCGTTTGTGATGCCAACGACATTTGCGCCGCAGGTGATGATAATGCAGACGCAGATGGTGACGGTACGCCCGATGCTTGCGATAATTGCGACAATACTTTAGCAGGTACAGCTTGTGACGACGGCGATGCCTGTACTACTGGTGAAACCTACGATGCTAACTGTAACTGCGGAGGCGGTACATTCCAAGATAGTGATAATGATACTGTTTGCGATGCGAATGATGCATGTCCGGGTACAGACGATGCAATTATCGGTACAGCTTGCGATGATAGCGATCCTTGTACTGCAAATGATGTGTATGATGCAAATTGCAATTGTGCGGGTACATTCGCGGATGCTGATGGCGATGGTGTTTGTGATGCCAATGATGCTTGTCCGGGGGCTGATGATGCTTTAGCGGGAACAGCTTGCGACGATGGCGATGTTTGTACGACAGGTGAAACCTACGATGCTAACTGTAACTGTACAGGTGGTACATTCCAAGATACGGACAACGACGGCACTTGTGATGCACAAGACACTTGCCCCAATGACCCAACAGATAGTTGCAATCTCACTTACTGTGATGCACAAGGCACAAATACCAATTATGAGCATATCGAAACTGTAGAGTTGAATGGTCAGACTAATAATTCAGGCAGTGACGGTGGTTATGGAGATTACACAGGTACACCGATTGCTACTTTGGGGGCTACGAATAACATCACACTCACTCCCGGATTCGCAGGTACTGCTTATAATGAAAATTGGGCGGTTTGGGTAGATTTCAATAAAGACGGCGATTTTGACGATACAGGCGAACAGGTATATACAGCTTCGACTTCGGGTACTACGCCTACAAGTGGTACATTCAGCGCACCTTCGGGAATAGGCACGACCACCATGCGTGTAGCAATGGTGTACAACGCAACACCAACACCATGCGGTTCATTCCAATATGGAGAAGTAGAAGATTATACAGTACAATTAACCACACCTTGTACCCCCGGCACAGCTTGTGACGACGGTGATGCTTGTACCACAGGCGAAACTTACGATTCAAGTTGCAATTGTACAGGCGGTACATTAGTAGATTCGGATAATGATGGTGTTTGTGATACGAATGATGCCTGTCCGGGTGTTGACGATGCTTTAGCCGGTACACCTTGTGATGATACAGATGCTTGTACAACGGGTGATGTTTATGATGCAAATTGCAACTGCGCTGGTACATTTGCGGACGCGGATAATGATGGTGTATGTGATGCTGATGACATTTGTGCCGCAGGCGATGATAATGCAGACGCAGATGGTGACGGCACACCCGATGCTTGCGATAATTGCGACAATACTTTAGCAGGTACAGCTTGTGACGACGGCGATGCCTGTACTACTGGTGAAACCTACGATGCCAACTGTAACTGCGGAGGCGGCACATTCCAAGACACAGATAATGATACTGTTTGCGATGCTAATGATGCTTGTCCGGGCGTGGATGACGCTTTAGCCGGAACGTCTTGTGACGACAGTGATGCCTGTACGACAAATGACGTTTACGATGCGAATTGTAACTGTGCGGGTACACTCACAGATGCAGATGGCGATGGCGTCTGCGATGCCGACGATGCTTGTCCGGGCGTAGATGATGCACTTGCGGGAACAGCCTGTGACGACGGAGATGCCTGTACGACAGGCGAAACTTACGATGCCAACTGTAATTGTACAGGCGGTACATTCCAAGATGCGGATAACGACGGCGTCTGCGATGCAAACGACATTTGCCCGAACGCAGATGACGGCGCAGATGCAGATAGTGACGGCACACCGGATGCTTGCGATCAATGTCCGAACGATCCGAATGACGCTTGCGGCACAGCACCTACGTATTGTACTTCATCCTCTACCAATACCAACTACGAATACATTCAGCAAGTCGTATTTGGTAATATCAATAATACCTCTGGCAACGACGGTGGTTATGGTGACTTTACTTCGCAGACAGCTAACGTTGGTTTGGGTAGTTCTGTACCGTTTAGCCTTACGCCCGGTTTTCCAAGTTCTTCTTATAATGAAGCATGGAAAATTTGGATTGATTTCAATAGAGATGGCGATTTTGATGATGCAGGTGAAGAAGTGTATAGCGGTGCAAGTACAAGCACACTTTCCGGCAATGTGAATATTCCGAATTCAGCATCACTCGGACTCACGGGGATGCGCGTATCTATGCAGTGGAATAATGCACCTTCATCTTCCTGCGGTTCATTCCAATATGGAGAAGTGGAAGATTACACGGTGAATATCACACCCGCACTGATTCAATTGGCATCCGGCGGATTTGGTGACAATAATTTCGCTACAAGTTCATCGTTGAATCTTTACCCGAATCCGGCAACCAACGATTTGAATATAAATCTGAATGAAGTATTGGATATGTCGATTACGGAGGAAATCAGCGTGATTATTTACAGTCTGGATGGTAAACAAGTTTATCAAAACCAGACAGGTTTGACCGATGTACTGAATATCAATATTCAAGATTTACCAAATAACCAACCTTATCTCTTGCGTCTGCAAACAGATGGGGGCGAGGTATTTACAGGTAAATTTGTGAAACTTTGATAAAAAGTATAACTCCCTGACTATTATGAAAGAACGGAAGTCGCGCAAGTGGCTTCCGTTTTTTGTGTTTTATAGGTCGGATTAATTGCCAATAATTTCCACCATAAAAAAGACTTTTTTATAATTTTCCATACAGTTTTTATGTGTTTAAAATCTGATTATTAATTGATTACAAATTTATTTTTAAAAATAGTCTAAAATTTTTCGTTAAAAAAGTGTCTGAAAGTCTCACAGAAGATCGTTACTTTTGAAATATCAATTAACTATTCAAAGGTAAACAATGAAAAAATACACACTAATTATTTTACTCATCGTATTGTGTGATGCCATTACGCTTTCCGCACAAAATACCCTTCGTTCCAATTTTCTGGATAATGTCGTACATGCTATTCCTCTTGACAATGGAGAAATGGTGGTCTTGGCTCATATTGGAGATTTTTCTTCGGGGCAAAAAGTATATCGGGTCAAGAACACCGGAGGTATTCTGAATCATTATGAGTCCAATGATCAGTATGTTATTGAGGAAATAGCGGTAGGAGCAGATAATTCTGTTTTTACACTTGGCTGGTTAGGTGGCTGCGATTATTCGGATCAAATCTCTCTTAGTAAATTTGATGTAGAGGGAAATTTACTCTGGAATAAGCCTACTCAACTTCAAGGTCGTATTTCGCCTGTATTGAATACTATGAAGAATGGTCCTGATGGTGGCGTGTTGATACATGACCCTTATAATTCCACAAATATATGGGCATTATACGACAGTACAGGTACACTCGTCAACTCTGAATGGATATCCGGCGAATTAGAAACTGCTTACCATCCCGTTAATGGTCATTTTGTCTATCTGAACTCCGGTATTTTGACCTTTGAGTCAAACAACACGCATCAAAGTAGCTTGCCAACAGTACCCCAAGGGCTCGTCACCGAACATGAAATAGGATTTGTAGGCGAGGATAATGTGATACTATTTTCATCTTATGATAACACGGCTTATCTCTACGACAATCAACTTAATTTATTGCACACTGTACAGATTGATAATTTGTATGGAATAGAGGCTCCTGTGGTAACTTCGAACGAAGAGTATATTTATATTGGTGCGGATAATAAAGTGCTTAGATTAGATTATAATTTGCAAATTATTAACGAAGTAGAATTTACTTATGGTAAAATGGAAGCTATTGCTGCTACCACGACGCAGATTAACTTCATAGGCAATGATGGTCATTATACGTATGTGCACAGGGGGGATAGTGCGCTTAATTTTACAAATTTTTCACCGGACGTTGGGGTGGTAGAGATACTAACTGCCGATATAGATACAGTCACTTGCGGATACCAAGTATATGGATTTTGTTATTACGGAGGATGTGCTTACAGGGTAGATAATATCAGGGTCGTTGTAGAAAATTTAGGAGCATCGCCCGTTTTTGGTTTTGAAATTAACGCTAAATACCCTGACGACTGTCCTTTATATTGCAATGAAGACAGGTCGGTGTATCGAGACGATTATGGTGCGTTTTTATTGCCCGGAGAACGGGATACGGTAGATTTTCCCTCCATGTATTTGCGCTTAGAGAGCTTTTTGGATATATGCTTATACACGACGAGACCATTTGATTTTATAGATAGCAATCCTGAAAATGACAGATTATGTGCAAGTATAGAAACCTTCCTTCCCATCGAATTGTCTGCACATTTAAAAGCTTCTGTTGAAAACAAAACCGCCATACTCACCTGGCAAACCGCCACCGAAACCAACAACGAAGGCTTTGAAATCCAAAAAAGTCGCGATGGAATCAGTTGGGAAAAAATCGGCTGGATAGACGGACGCGGCGATGCACTCACACCACACGCCTATACGTACACAGACGAAAATCTGCTCTCAGGCACTACCTATTATCGCTTCAAGCAATTGGATTTTGATGGAACATCCACTTATTCCAATCTGGTGAATGTGCAGCACACCGCTGCAGATATCAGCATCCATCCCAATCCGGTCAAAAACACCCTCTACATCACCAACCTCAATGGTGCTACGATAGAACATGTCAACATCTTTGACCAAACAGGCAGACAAGTCATTTCAACAAAAATTATTGATGATACTATTGATGTATCCAACCTATCCGCCGGAGTGTACATTATTGAAATACACTTGCAAGGCGGTATATTACATGAGAAAATTGTAGTTGAATAACCGAAGTCAATATGTTCGCCAAATGAAAAATTGATAATTGATAATTGAGAGTTGATAATTATTTTATTTTAACATTCGTAAAAACAAATTTTGTTCGTGTTATAAATAATAATTTTAAATTAATTGTCAATTATTCATTCTCAATTCTCAATTTGGCGAAGACATTGCTTGTTTATAAAGTTTTAATCAAATCTCTACGCTATGAATTTACGCACTATTTACACGTTTTTTTTTTCGCTTTTAGCAGTTACATTAATATTTTTCTTTACGGGTTTTGCCGGCGGACCGGCTGCGAGTAATGACCAAGGCTACACGGGTGCGCCCGGTGAGACGGGAACGGTTTGTGGCAATTGTCACAATCTGATAGGTAGTTACGGTTTCGTGAATATTGATTTGGTATCTAATATCGGTACATTGCCTTATGAGTTTTTGCCCAATCTACCTATCACAATGGATATTACCATCAATACGACTTCCGGCTTTCCAAATGCTTATGGTTTTCAATTGATTATGATGGACGATGTGGGAAATCCGCTTAATGTAAATTATACCAACTTCAGTCCCAATATAAAACAAAGTACCCTGACCAATGGCAGAACTTACCTCGAACACAACGAACCAAGTGCCACCAATACATTTTCTTTTGATTATGAAATCATTATAGCAGGTCCAATTGATATACCCGAACCCGTGAAAGTATATGTAACCGCTACTGCCGTCAATGGAAATGGCTTTAATTCGGGCGATAGCGGTAGTACAGGTTTTGTGTTTGATTTACTACTATTTCGATTGCCTGTCGAACTCTCGGACTTCAACGCCACTCCAAATCTGACAGACATCAGATTGGATTGGACAACTGAAACCGAACAAGACAATGATTATTTTGCAGTAGAATATTCCACGAATGGCAGCAATTTTACAACAATCAAAACCATCACAGGCGCAGGTACTACGGACACGCGCAATACCTACGCATATACGCACGCCACACCTGCCATCGGCGACAATTATTATCGTTTGAGAATGGTGGATTTTGATGCTAAGGAAACCTTCAGCGAAGTGGTAACAGCCAAATTCACCAATAAATTTGATGGAGTTACGGTATTTCCACAGCCTGCTGCTACGGAAGCGACTATTTATCTTACTTCACCTGCCAACGAATCCGGCACAATACAAGTCTATGATATTAGCGGCAAATTGATTTATTCTAATGATATTCAATTGATTAAAGGAGAAAATTATGTAAATTTACATTGTGAAAATTGGATAGCGGGACATTATGTAATTCAGATTGAAGGGCAACAACTCGGTACAGAAACAATTCAATTCTTAAAACAATAATGTGATTTTTGATTGAGTGATTTTTGATTGAATTTTGCTTTGCAAAATTTTCCGATAAAAACTAAAATACACGCGAATCAATAATCAACAACTTTTTTAAATTATGACACAAAAAGCTATTTACACTTTGATTCTTACATTGGGCGGATTGATGTTGGCGTTGCCATTGTTTGGTACTTCCACTACTTCATCACAACCGGATACCACTATTATAGCTCCATTTGATGTATGGCCTACTAATGAAGGTAACTTAGCAACTTGGGAAGGAATTACCTTTACGTCGAATGAACCAGGGGGAAATATGAATTACAATATTCTTTAAGTGGTTACGATTTTGAAACTATTGCAATACTGGAGGAAGACGTAATTTCCTATCTTCACACATCACCTGTGAACGGTATAAATTATTACCGACTCAAAATAGTAGATGCTTTAGGTAATGAAATATACACAAATATTGTAGCGGTATATTGGGATTTGTCTCCCTCAAATATATTTCCTAATATCGTTGATACAGAAGCCTCCATTTATCTTGAATCACCTGTGGAAGAACCCGGCGAATTAAAAATCTACGATATGGCGGGTCGTTTGATATACTCGGAAAGCATTACTTTGAATGAAAATACTACGCTTGTTGGTTTGGATTTTACAGGTTGGGATAGAGGACATTATGTAGTGACTGTATCCGGCGAACAATTGGGGCGTGAGGTCATTCGCTTTGTGAAGCGGTGATTTTAAAAGACAATATTCAATATGAAAAAGCGCATTGGAGTGATTATTTCCAATGCGCTTTTTCTATTAGTATATCTACTTGGTTGCAGCCTCAATTATCTTTATCTCCTTTTTAGTCAAACCGTATAATTCGTACACCATTTGGTCTATTTCCGCTTCTAATGTGCTGGTGTCTGCCTGTGCATCTTCGCGCTTGAGGGTGAGGATTTGGGTGACTTTTTGGGTGAGTTGTTGGTTTTCAGAACATTCTACAACCGGAAAGTCTTTGAAATATTTGTAACTTGGTTCATAGAAACCTCCGCGTAATTTTGGTAGGATATTTTCAAATAAAAAATAATACAAACGGCTATTCAGTAGTCCGATTAAATTCTTATTTCCATTTGAAATCATATAACACCTTTGATTCACATAATTAGAATTTTCGTCAATTGAGAACTCCGGACGTTTACAAATATTCGGATAAACAACTTTTACTTTTTCAAATTCTTCATAATAATCACAAGCTCTCAATTCCCACCAATAATCTCCTTTATCTAACCTTATCTTAGCTTTGTTTTTAAATTGGTTTAGAAAATTACAAATAGAAGGATATTTTAATTTTAATTGTTTAAATGCTTTATTTTCAGACAAATCACCAAACCAACTTTTTGTAATACCTTTTGGAAATAAAATTAAATATTTATCCGGTTGAGGCTGCCGATAACGTTTAATATCGCGTCCTGCAAGAAATGGTTTGATAATTTCCGCACTTTTTTCATCGGCTTTAATGAGTCGGTTTTTAGTTTTTTCATCAATGACAAATGCCTCATTTAAACCCGTCAAAACACCTCTAAAAATTTTATCATCCACATATTCTCCGAGTGTTTTTTTACCATCTTTTATTTTTTCGAGTAAATTAAAAACTTTTTCCTCAATCAAAATCCAGCTATCGTCGTGGAGTTGTTTTGCTTTGATGTTAAAACCTTTTTTGGCAATATATTCATGTAAATTTTTAAAGTCCAACGTATGTACATTACATGCTCGTGTATCGGTTTGGGATGGTTGATTTTTAATGATGATAATGGACGGATAAGTAGTAGCTTCCTCAAATACAGGCAAATCACCAAAGTCAATAATTTTGACTATTTCTTTGTTTTTCAGCCATTTACGAAGATTTTTGCCGTAGTCTGCACGCATCCATTTATTAGCAGTAATAAAACTGAATATACCGTCCTTGTTGAGATTATTGAGACCTAATTCATAGAAATAAACAAATATATCGGCTGTACCTTGATAGGTGGCATAGCGTTTTTCCAGATGCGGTTTGAGTTCCTTGATTTCTTCCTGTCGGATATAAGGCGGATTCCCAATAATCAAATCAAAACCAACAAACTCCCCATTCGCATCCAGCACTTCAGGAAATTCAAACCGCCATTCAAAAGCATCTTGATAGAGTTTATTGGATTCGATGTCTTGTTTTTGCTGTTCGAGTTCGGCGAGTTCTTTTTTCTTTTTGCCGATTCCGTTGGGTTTTCTGGGCTTGCCATTGGTAAATAGGTCGGGATTTTCGAGGAGTAGGATTTCTCCGCGTAGCTTGCTCATACGCTTGCGTAGCGGGTCGCGGCTGGCGAGGGTGGTTTGGAATTGGTCTTTAATATCATCAAGAAACGTTTGGAGTTGTTGCTTCATATCTCCGTCGCGGGTAGCACGGTAGGCAGCGACAGTGTTTTTGTAAGTTTGAATATTGTATTTTTGTTTTTTAAATACATCGTTCAGGTTTTCATCTAAAGGAAAGCGACTAATCAGGCTATTTCCACACTTGATATTGATGTCGATATTGGGTAGGGTTTCGAGGTGTTGGTAGTTGGATTGTTCGGTGTAAAAGGCATTTTTGAGCAATTCAATCCATAGACGCAATTGGCAGATTTTCACAGAATTGGGGTTGATGTCCACCCCGAAAAGGCAATTTTCGATGATGGTTTGTTTTTCGACAAAAAGCATTTCCTGAATTTTTTGGAGATTTGGGATAGGTTTGTCTTTTTCATTGAAGGCATAGGCAAATGGAAGCCCCTTTTCATCAAGTATGCTGAGTTCATCATTTTCTACTTGCACAGTACCCGTAAAAGGCTTGCGGGTGTTTTTGTATTTTGTCGAGTTTTTGGTGTCGGGTTCTTTATAAAACAATAAACCGAGTTCGGCTTTGACAGCAATAATTTCGTTGAGTGCCGAGACGAGGAAGTGACCCGACCCAACGGCAGGGTCGCAAAGGGTGAGGGAATTGATAGTATCGTTGGCAGCGTGTTTTTGGTCGGGTGTAATGTACATCGGCAGACTTTCAAAATCAGGGCAATTCAGGTCGAGTTGGTTATTGATTTTTTGAAGAACGGCGCGTTGTATGGTTTCGCGGCACATGTACATAGTCACAAAGCCGGGCGTGTAAAATGAGCCTTCTTTGTAGCCGTTGATTTTCTCAAATATCAATCCGAGTACCGCCGCATTAATGAGGGGTTTGCGCTCCTCGCGGATGAGTTCTTGCTTACCGACTGCGCCAAAATCATAAGCATCCAGAAAGCGCAGGAAATATTCGAGCGTAGGACATTTGCCGTCGGCGAAGCGGTCTTGGAGTTGAGTCTTGGGATGTATGGAGAGTTGGTAGTGACTTTTGAGTCCGGAGATTTGAACGGTTTTGCGCTCCGTAGGTGTAGGGTCGAAAAGCGAACTATTGAGGTAAGGAATGTGATTATACTGTTTTTTAATGTGCGCCTCGCGGTCTTGTATTTGTATGGCAAGGACTTGGAAAAAGAGGGTCTTGAGTTGGTCGTAGTTTTGTATCTTTTTGTGTGTCAGGAATTTATAATCGTCATTTTCGTTATTATATTGATAAAGTTGGGATTCGAGCAATTTGAGAAAAAGGATGCGATTGACCCAAGTAAGACAAAGTTCGAGTGCGATGTCAAATTGCTCATCCTCGTCGGAAGTAATGCGCTCGGCACGTATTTCGCTGATGGTATTTTCGAGCATAGAGGCGTGTTCGCGCGCTGCTTCGGGCTTTCGTTTGATGAGTTTTTTGCCTTTTTCCTTGACCTCCTTCAAGCCCATGATGTGCAGGAGTTCGTGGTAAAAATCTTTATTGAGGGTGTTGCTGTCGTTGGTATCAATTTGCTTGAGTAAAAATTGTGGGCTGAAAATATGGCACAATTGCGCGAGACGATTACGCGCCTCAAAGTCGTCGGGTTTGTCGCGCAGGGTATGTAAGTGTCTGCGGTATTCATTCAACTGAATGTGGTAGCCGGAGATTTGTTTGTCACTTTGCGTCATTTTTTCGGCGATGAACTCGTACATGTGCTTCGTCGTCACATCGTTGCGTTGTCCGTTTTTCCATGCTTCAAATTCGTTGGAATAACTTTTATTATCCCGAATAAACAATCGCGTAAATTCCTGTGCATCAAAAATATAAAACGCCTCTAAATTGGTGATAACGATGTATTTAGATTCGTTATTTTTATTTTTAATTTTATCAAATAAAAAATATAAAACGGATTCGTGAAAGGCTTTGCGATTGAGCTTGTCGGGGCTAATCATTTCGGAGGTATTGGCGGGAGATTTCACTTCGATGTGTACACCTGCTTTAGATTTGCGGGTTTTTCCCAAATAAATCACCATGTCAATCCCACTACCGCCCTTGATACCTTGCGAACTGACTTCGTTTTTGCCCTCAAAAATATGGTTGAAAAATTGAGCAAGATTATTTTTGAGGTCTTCCTCATTGCCTCCCGCGTCGATTTTTTCAAAATAACTATCTAAAGCTTCCGTAAATCGCTCAAATTCGGCTTGGGTGACAGGTTGTAATGGCAGATTTTTTTCGCTGAATTGCATGGTGTTTTTACTCATTTGTTTGAAAGAGAAACAAATGTACGAAAAAAAGTGTAAGGGCTGATTTTTGCGTGTATAACAAATTGCATATAACGAAAAAACATACAGCAGATTGGATTAGGTGAATGTTCGCCTATTTTGTAACTTGGTTCGGAAATTATATTACGTAGTTTGTATTATATTCATCAGGATATTCTATCGTCAAATCTCTAAGTCCAAGACCGGTTTTTTCAAAAATGCAAATTTGTATTGCTGGTTTATAATCTAAATACTGAGGTTTTGACAATTCAAATATTAACCTATGACGATACTTTTGATACTCTTTTTTATGGTCAGATATTGATTTAATACCATAAACTCTAATAGCTTCATAATCAAAGCCTACTTTATTTTTAATGAACTCTAAAACTCTAGCTACAGTTGTTTCTTCGCCAATTAAGTTTTTTTGTTTTAAAAAATCTATGCTGGCACTAAAGTCTTGCATATGTTCTGTTTCCCCTACTAAATCAAAACATTTATTTGTATCGAAACTACAAATCAACCTACAAATCATATAATTTTCTCTATGCCTAACTTTTCCCCACCAATGAGCATTTTCTATAAATGTATCCCAAAAATAATAACCTTCACCGAGCCAAGTGTTTTGCCAATTACAAGGGAAGGGACCATGTTCAAGAACGTACTCTGGATTACCCTTGTCTTTAAGAGTTTGATATAAAATTTTCTGTTTCAAAATCAATTAAATTTGAGTCGTGTTTTCTTTTAATGGTTTTTCTAATGCCGACAAATTTAAAGTAGGCAAAACAAGTGAAGGAATATTAGCTTGTAAAGTTACAGTGCTAATAAAAGCTCTTATATATGGAAAAATAATAGCTACGCTATTTCTATAAAAGTAGGTTGGGATAGAGTCGAAATCAGTTTTTTCTTCAAATTTAAAATTAGATACACATTCAATTTCGATAAAGTTTTCTTTTGATTGATTACTCCATGAAGAAAATTTTATGGTTAATTCAAAATCAGATTTGTTATTATTAAAAATCCCAACCGGGTCAAAAGAAAAGTCTATGCTATTTGAGCTTTTTTTGCTAAAATCTATATGCACTTTATCAAATCTATATTTATCTAAGTAGAATGCTGCTTTGTTCACTATTTTTATTTTTTATGCTAAATTTAAAAAAAAATCCGAAGCGAACTTCGGATTTTCTGTCATTTTATTAAAGGAATTGAATGTCCAAAACTCTTCTTGAAATTCAATTTCGTGTTGAAAAACAGTTTGTTCCATAAACTCTTCAACAGTTGTACCTATTTTATCGTACTTTTCAGATTCAGCCCAATCCTTTTTAATTTGCTCGTTAGAATTTTTCTGAAAATACAATTTCAATTTTTCTAAAACCGTACTCATAATTTGTTTTATCGTTTTTACTAACAAATATTGTGTAGAAGTATTTATTTTTTGGATTTTACATTTTACCTTAAATAACCTAAAACATAAATTTACATTTTTTTATTGATAAGTCAAAGTTTTTATCTTTTTCATTACGACTAAATTAAAAATATCCAGCATGTTACGATGCTGTCGCAGGGTGTTTTGGTTCAGCGTTTTCTATTTGATTGGTATCAGTTTGTCAACTATTCCAACCAGAAAAGCCCGTTTCTTCAAAGTTATCTATTGTTAGCACGAATATATAAAACACAATCCATTCTCAAAAAAACATTCACATTTATCTCAAATAAAAAATAAAATCATGCGCTTGCAAGACGTTTTTAAAATTATATTTAGCTGTAAGTACCTAAAAAACCATACTTACAGCCAAATAAACCGTATATTTGGCTGTAAATACATAAAAACAGATACTTACAGCCAAATATAAAAGCATGACACCATTCATAGGAAGAGAGAAAGAATTGGCAAGACTGCGGGTGGTCTTGGAGAGTCGGCGGTCAGAATTTGTGGCGGTATATGGTCGGCGGCGGGTCGGCAAGACGCTGTTGATACGTAAGGCATTTGACGATAAATTCACGTTTAAAATGTCGGGCATCGCCAATGCGAATACGCCCGCGCAGTTACAAAATTTCCATACGGCACTCGCGCGCGTGCAGCCCACAGGCAAGGAAACGCCACTGCCCAAAACATGGTTTGAGGCATTCGGTCAACTCTCGGATATGCTCGAAAAATCAAAGGTAAAACGCAAGGTGATTTTTATAGATGAGTTGCCGTGGTTTGATACGCGGCGGTCTGATTTTGTGTCATCGTTGGAGCATTTTTGGAACAGTTGGGCGGCGTATCGGGATGATGTGGTTTTGGTCGTTTGCGGTTCGGCGGCTTCGTGGATGATTAACAGCCTGATACATCACAAAGGCGGATTGCACAACCGATTGACGGAGAAAATCTTGTTGTCGCCCTTTCATCTGCGCGAAGCCGAGTTGTTGCTCAAAGTGCAAAATTCGACGTTGACTCGTTATCAGGTCGTACAAATATATATGGTGACGGGCGGGATTCCCTTTTATCTGCAAGCCTTTTCGGGTGCGGAAAGTCCGGTGCAAAATATCGAAAGGATTTGCTTTTCGCCCGACGGTTTGTTGCGGCTTGAGTTTGAGAGTTTGTACCGTGCTTTGTTTTCGACGCACGAAAGGCACATCGCCATTGTACGCGCTATAGCCACCAAAGCCAAAGGATTGACCCGCGACGAAATCATCAAAATATCCAAACTACCGGATGCAGGCAGCACGACCAATATTCTGGATGAATTAGAAAAAAGCGGCTTCATTCGCCGTTATCAACCTTTTCAAAAAAAGAAGCGCAACAGCCTGTATCAATTGAGTGATTTTTATACACTATTTTACCTGCGTTTTATCGAAAAATCTGACCCAAATGATAGCAATAATTGGGTCAATTCGATTGACAAACCCTCACATCGCGCATGGAGTGGCTATGCCTTTGAACAGGTTTGTTTGCATCATATTCCGCAGATTAAGAAGGCTTTAGGTGTTTCGGGTGTAGTATCTCACTCGTCTGCATGGAAAAGCCAAACCTCTGAAAAAGGCGCGCAAATTGACCTGTTGATTGACCGTAGAGACGAAGTGATTAATTTGTGTGAAATGAAATTTTCGACTGCGCCATTCACTATCAATAAGTCATATGCAGCGAATTTGAATAATAAAATTGAAGTATTTAACGAAGAAACAAAAAATCGAAAAGCCGTCCATTTGACGATGATTACGACTTTCGGAGTGAAGCAAAATAGCTATTCACATATGGTACACCGTGATTTGAAAATGGATGTGTTGTTTGAATAATTTATAGTTAAAACTATGTCCATGAATGACAAAAAATAATGCTCGTTACTCGTAGAAAAAGCGCATTGGAGTGATTATTTCCAATGCGCTTTTTCTATTAATGTATTTATCGTTTTTTGTATTTGGGTAAATTCTTTCAAATTCAAAAAATTGTTCATCAAATTAGTTGGAATGGCTTCTTTACCTAATAGCGTTCCGGCTATTTGCCCGGCTATGGAGCAATTGGTATCAGTATCGCCCCCAATTTCAATCAGAATTGAATACATGCTTTCAATCCCTATTATATTGACTTTTGAAGCTGCTGCTATCGCCAAAGGAACAGAATCTACAACATATCCGCTATTTCCTAATTTCCCTATCTCTCTTGAATCACTGATACTTTGAATCTCAATCAACCTATCTCGGACTCGTGTGTCAGGTATTTGTTGGATAATTAATGCCAATAAATTTTCTGTACCCGTCCAGTTCCCATTTAGAATTTCTCTGATAGCAGTAATGACACACAATGCGCCCACATACGCCTCATCATTATGATGTGTGATAAAACAAATATCACGAATTTGCTGTCTGGAAAATTCACTGTTAAAAGCAAGTGGAGCGATTCGCATGGCTGCTCCATTACCGGCAGCGTATTCGCCTCTTCTCCCGACTTGACTCCAATGCGCTCCCAACTCCAACTCTCTCAAGGCTTTCAATGTACTCGCGCCAATTCCTCTTAGTTTCCTCTGTTTATATAATTTCAAAAAATGCTTAACAAGTATTTCAGGTTTCAGTTGAGCATCTTCAATCATAGCCTCGATTGTTGCTAAAGTCAATTGAGTATCGTCGGTAATCTGCCAAGTAGGTTTTACCTTTTCAGGTTTTCCGAAGAGATACAGGGTGTCGTCGTCTTTCTGCTCAACAACATTCTCATAAGCACTTCCAAAAGCATCACCAATTGCTCCGCCGATAATACATCCTTCAAATCGTTGTGCTTTTGTCATGAGTAGTTTTTACTTGTAACTTATGTTACGCAGGAACATGTCCGCAGCTTGTCAGTCCGCAGTCCGCAGTTGAACGCGAGCATGTTTCACGTCTGTCTGCGGACTATTCTTCTGAAAAAGCCATTATAAAGTTCAAATTAGATGTTTTGCGTAACATCAGTTGTAAGACGAATCACGAGTTAACGAATCACAAATCACGGCATTATTTAGGATGATAAACCCGCACCGCATTCTTATAAACCGTCTCCTTGTCCAATGAAATATCTTTCGTTTGTTTATTGACCAATAACTCCATTTGGTCATCATAATGCGGGCTGTCGGGCTTCCAGCTATTGCCAAAAAGATTGACCGTTTTGAGCAGTTCCAAACCATCTTCGCCGAAGCCTGCATACATAATGAAGGTATCGCCGTGCTTCATTTGTACTTTGTTTCTACCGTGTTTCTTTAGGTGACAATTGGCGAGTGTATTGGTGCTGCCGTACATCGGGAGTTCCTTATCGCCGCGCACAATTTTTTGAACATCGCCAAGTGGTACTTCGAGTGTACCGTAATGTTTTAGTAGAAAATCGCGGGCAAAACGTAAACCCTCAACATATTTTTCTTCGGGTAAGGTATTCTCATATAATGCAAAATTTTCGGATATAAATTCCTGTAGATACATGGTCATTACCGCCATGAATGCCGCGTGTTTGTTTTCGACATTCATACGCCAATCCCATTTTTTTAAATGCTCATCAACTACATGCAAATCAGGATATTTTGAAGGCAATTCAAAAAGAATATTAAGGTCCATCGCATTGCGAAAACCAATGTCGGTAGGGTGGTAGCCCTCATCGTCGCGTATGGCTTTGATGTCTTCAAAACTCACTTTTTCGTGTTGGTCGATGAGGTATTTAAAACGCTTGGCGCGGTGTGTGTTGGAGGTCATCAGCCCGAAAGTAGCGGGGTAATCATCGGGCTTTGGATTTTCGTTGGCAGCCGTCGCGTCGAATGGCGTACTGTTCGCATCGAATACATACCCTGCCTGTGGATTGACCACACGGACGTTCATTTCGCGCGGCATGATGGTGTCATAAGACCACATTGTAGCAGAAGTATTGCCGGGTACAAGTCCGCGCCATTCGTAGTCGGATGAGCGTACGGGCATGAGGGCGTTATTATCGTGGAAAATATTACCATCCTTGTCAGCATAAGTAATCGTTTGGCAGGGAATGCCTTGTATATCAATGGCTTGTTGGAATTCATCGAAATTTTGTGCCAAGCCCATTCTGTACCATTGTTCGGCGGTTTTTATATTAAAAAAAGCATTATTGCGGAAAGCGAATACGCCGGATTTATTTTTGGCGGTAGGTCCATAGACACTTCTGTAGTATTTCTTTTTGATGGGTAAAACGATTGGTCCAATCTTAACACGCAATTTGGCGTGATGCTTTTCCAATTCCAACCATTCGCCATCATATTCATATAAATTTTTGTTTTTTGGATGCATTTTTAATTCAAATACATCTGAATAATCGTCATAATTGGTCGTGTGTGTCCATGCGAAATTGGGCGTAACCGCGATAAAAGGCGTGATGCCCCCGGCTACGAAAGTTGCCCCAAAAATATCAAGCCCTTCGTCTGTTTTGATACCAACTTCCCAAAAACTTGCGGGTCCGTCGATGGGTTGGTGCGGATTGCCGACGAGGTAGGCTCTTCCATCAGTGGTTTTGAGTGGACTGTATGCCATCGCATTGGAGCCGCCGCCTTGATACCTTCCGAGGGTGGGGTAGAGGTCCATTTTATTGTCCATGACTTTGGCGATGTCAAGTACAGCATTATTGTTGACCAAGAAATTAAGGACAAAGATTTCAAGGATTTCGTGTTTTTTAATATTACCAAGTCCTTTTAACAACAATTCTTCGGGATGCAACTCGGCATAACGATTAACACCCTCGGCGTATGCTGTCAAAATAGCATCGTACTCGGGGCTGACATCTTGCTCGTAGCGACTTTCGACAAATTCACTGATTTGAAACATTTGCATGATAAAATCAATCACTGCGCCATCGGGTCCGAGCAAAGTGCCGGTCTTACCGCGTGCAGCAGCGAAGGTTTCTTGCATGATATTGAAATTGTCTTCGCATTGTGCCCATGCGACGCCATAGGCGGCTTCGGCATTGGTCGGCGCATAGACAAACGGAATTCCAAAACTATCGCGAACGATTTCGATATTTTCAGGATTAATTTGCGTAAAAGCGGTGTGAGAGGTGATGATAAAGACGAATAACAGAGGGAGTCTAATCATTAGTTGAATTGATGAATTGTTTGTGAAATAGCGAAATTTCGCTGACGGGTGCTTTTGCAAATATATGAAAAGACACTAAATTTACAATGCAAGCATTGTAAATTTAACGTTCTTTTATCTGGCTGGACTTTGGACAAAAAGGGAATTAGGGAATTGGAAAATTAGGTTTAAATTCTTAATACATTGATTATCATCCCGATAATTATCGGGATAATTTTTATTATAAATAAAAACATATATTTTATTTTACTTTGTAATAAATTAAATAACAGGGTTTTACCCAATGTCTTCGCCAAATTATGAATTATGAATTTTGAATGATGAATGAATTTAAATTCTACTTTGTTTTTTATTGATAATAAATTTCTTACAAATTATACATTTTTAATCATTCATAATTTTTCATTCAAAATTCAAAATTGGCGAACACATTGTTTACCTAATTTCGAATTTTCCAATTACCAAATGTCCAAAGTCTAGTTATCTGGGAGAGGTGTGATTTATTCAAATCAGTTGCTCTCACAACGCTGCCGCTTTAATTACGTCATTAGACTGATTCGGTGAGTGCCGATATTATAAGGACGATTAATGCAGTCGCGTATGATGTGATAATGACTTTCGTTATTGACAAAATCAATGTCTTCCACATCCAAAATTAAGATAGGAATGTCATTTTCAACTTTAAAATATTCCAGATAGGCAGTTTGTATTTTCAGGAGGTAGTCGGAAGAAATTTCTTGCTCATACTCGCGTCCGCGACGCTTGATTTGCTGAATGACTTTCTCTACAGAACGGTGCAAATAAACGAGCAATTGAGGTTTGGGAAAATTAGCATTTAGGATATTAAAAAAACGTTGAAAAAGCCGATACTCCTCTCCTTTCAGCGTGGTATTGGCGAAAAGCAAGGTCTTCAAAAAAAAGTAATCGGCGATGGTTTTTTGCCGAAAGAGGTCTTGTTCCAACATCGTCTGTTGTATCTGCTGATACCTTTCAGACATGAAGAATAATTCGACAGAAAAGGCATGACGGTCAGGGTTTTCATAAAACATCGGCAGGAATGGATTGTCCGAAAATTCCTCCAAAATCAAACGCGACCCAAAATCCTCTGACAACATCTGAGAAAGTGTCGTTTTTCCCGCCCCGATGTTGCCTTCTATGGCGATAAAGTTGTATATCAATTCTTCCATTTAAGCATTGTAGCATTATTCAAAAGTGAAACTTTTCACTGCGTCCACAAAGATTTTTACATTATCCAAAGGCGTATCAGGATAGACACCATGACCGAGATTGCAGATATATTTGTCGCCAAAATCGCGTACCATCTGATGCGTAGTCGCGCAAATGGTATCTTCGGGGGCATAGAGGAGGCAAGGGTCAAGATTGCCTTGTAAGGTCTTGCTTTCACCCACCAGACGACGGGCTTCCTGTGGTGTCGTATTCCAATCTATGCCTACTACATTGCAGTTCAATTGACCGATTTCCGGCAGCGCAAACCACGCATTTTTTGCAAAAACAGTTACAGGAACTTCCGTAATCGCATCACAAATTTGACGGATATAAGGCAGCGCGTAGGTCTTGTATTGTTCGGGCGTAAGGATACCTGCCCACGAATCAAAAATCTGTACGAGGTCCGCCCCCGCTTTGATTTGACCATGTAGGTAATCAATCGTAGTTTCGGTTATTTTTTGCAATAAAACGTGTGACGAAATAGGTTTTTTGTACAAAAAACGACGCGCTTTTGAAAAGGTCTTGCTACCCGAACCTTCGAGCATATACGCCATAATCGTCCACGGCGCACCTGCAAAACCGATGAGTGGTACACGTCCGTTGAGTGCGGTTTTGGTCAGTCGAATTGCCTTATAAACGTAGTCCAATTGAACGGCAGCTTTTTCTCCGGCGATGAGTTTATCCACATCTTCCTCCAACTGAATGGTCATCGGAAACATCGGTCCTTTGCCCGGAATCATCTCATAACGCAAGCCCATCACTTCCGGCACCACGAGGATGTCAGAGAATATAATCGCCGCATCTACACCAAGTTCGTCTATCGGTTGGATAGTGACTTCACAAGCCAATTCAGGCGTCTCGACCAATTCCTTGAAACCCGACAAACTCGCACGTAACTCCCTGTACTGCGGTAAGATACGCCCCGCTTGTCGCATCAACCATACGGGCGGACGCTCGACGGCTTCGCCGCGTGCGGCACGTAGTAGGAGGTCATTTTTTAGGGTTGGTGTTTCTTTTTCTTGGCTTGTCGATTGCTCGTTATTCATAGTTTTAATTGCTGATTTTCTCTATGTCCTTTCGATAATTTTAGAAAAATGTGAAAAGTATAACATGTATAATGATAAATAGTGGCACTCCCACAATCAAAATTAATTTACCGTATTTTCTTGTGTCAGGTTCAAATGTGTAATATTTATTTCCTTCGGGGTCAACGCTTTTGTCATAGCCATAATAATAGCCCATTCCAATTCCTCCGATAAGACCTAATAGGCTTAAAAACCAAATTCCTACCGTTACAGCGAAAAACCAAAAAAGCATGACACCGCGATTGGCTTTTTCCCCCTGCCTCATTTTGCGTATTCTTCGACGACGTAGTTCTGCGATTCTTTTATCATCCACCTTAATGCCTCTTTCCCGGAGAATCAACTTTGCCATCGTGACATCCTGTATCGACCATTCATCGGGTTTTTCCAGCACTTCCCATAGTTCGTTTTTATTTAATTCCTTCAAATAATAATCCTCCGGCACGTCACCGAATTCCATAATTTGTTGTTCAATCAGGGCATCTATGTTCGGGAAATCGCTTGGATGTAATTTGAGTACTACTTTTGGTAGTATTGTTGACCCCAAAACTACAGAGTGGTTATTCTCTTTTGGAGCTTCGGCAGAATACGGAATATTATGTTGTTCCAGTAATTCAATGTAATCATTTGCCTGTTCGTTACTCGCAAAGGTTTTGTAGGTCTCAAATGCTTGATTTTGTTTATTGTTAAAAGCATCTTTGTCAAGGATAGTGCGATCTTTCATAGTGTTAATTTTTTATGGATGAAAAAATATTTGTTCCTTATTATATGTAGATAACGTATTAGAAAGTCATCTCAAAAGGTTATTATTTTTCAAATGTATAAAAAATAATATATTTTCCATAAAAAAAACAAAAAAAAACTGCGTACTACCCCGCGTCCGTACTGTCCACCGTCTCCGATAGCTATCGGAGTCCACCGTCCACCGTTTTAAAAATCGCTTTACTCTTCATTTCAAAATATTCCTTAATAAAAGCTGCTATCGTGATATTGTTTTCTACTAAAATTCGAGGGTCAGCCAGCGCGTGAATGATGATACTATCGGTTAGTGCCATCATATTTACATCAAAATTTTCTAATATATTTTCTTGAATGCCTTGTTCATAAAATTGTCGAAAACATTTCGTTCCAAAATCTGCCAATTCATCAATTTTTTGCCACAAATCGGGGTGTCGCTGTTTCAAAAACATCAAAAAATCATTGGAAATACCTGCTAATTCTTCGGATGCTGTTTGCAATGCGTTCGCGTAGCGATTCAGATACGATTCGCGTTCATCGAATAGTAAAGTTGCAAAACGCGATATTTGTTCAATTTTCAATTCTACCGCATCTGCAAGCAGTGCTTCTTTGGAATGATAATGTTTATAAAAAGTCGCTTTGCTGACGCCTACTTTTCGGGCGATTGTCGCCATCGTTTCTCTGTGCAATTCTCCATCCATCAACAAAGGCATCAAGGCTCGCAACCAAATTGCTTTGGTTTGCGGGTCTTCGATGCGTGCTTTATTGATTGATTTTCGTCCCATGAGCCACGTACCGACGACTTTAGCCGTCGAAGGATTTATATAAATTAAAATTTAGGTGGTGTTCGACAAAAATAGGGTGAGCATACGCGAGTCGCAAGGCGAATTCCTTTGCTGAACATGGATATTTGAGT
>ENA-ORXR01001159-ORXR01001159.1-marine-metagenome-genome-assembly--contig:-NODE-1159-length-29267-cov-17.199041_pt1 | contig 29267 bp, 29 predicted proteins | sample MGYA00237866_ERZ511479 | MGnify/ENA metagenome assembly ERZ511479
AAATCGGCGAGTAGCTGCGTGCCATAAGGCCCCGCCCCATATTGTTCCACCGCAATAATGCGAATGCCTGTGAGGGGCAAAGTCTGAGACATGGTCAATCCTAAATCTTGTTCCGAGCGATTTGTTGTTTGGCGATGATGATACGTTGCATTTCATTCGTGCCTTCACCAATACACATTAACGGGGCTTCGCGAAACAGTCGCTCAACGGGGTATTCTTTGGAATACGAATAGCCGCCGTGGATACGCATAGCCTCCAAGGAGTTTTCTACCGCAGCTTCGGAACAGAAATATTTCGCCATACCGGCTTCCATGTCGCAACGTTCACCCGCGTCATAGGCTTTGGCAGCGTTTTCGACCATGAGCTCCGCGGCTTTCGCGCGTGTCGCCATTTCGCCCAACTTCAACTGAATAGCCTGATGTTCACAAATGGGCTTGCCGAAGGTTTTGCGCTCTTGGGCATAGCGCGTGGCCTCTTCGAGAGCGCGGTTGCAAATGCCGACAGAACGGGCTGCGATATTGATGCGACCTAATTCTAAACCGCCGACGGCCATGTAAAAACCTTTGCCTTCTTCACCGCCGATAAGGTGGCGTTTGGCGTCAATTTTATAATCATCGAAGAACAATTCACAGGAATCGATGCCTTTATAGGCCAGCTTCTGCATCTTGCTTCCGGTCGTATAACCCGCATATTTCTCATCCGTATCCGGATCGATTTTTGGCGTGATGAACATAGACATGCCGCGATAACGCGGATCAGATTTCGGGTCTGTCTTGACCATGAGCGCAACCGCGCCGCCCATCAAACCATTAGAAATCCAAGTCTTTGATCCATTAATTACGTAATCATCGCCATCTTTGAGGGCAACCGTTTTAATGGCTTGTAGGTCGGTTCCGGCATTGGGTTCTGTTAGGCCAAGCGCCCCGCGAATTTCGCCTGTGCAGAACTTTGGCAACCAATAGTCTTTCTGGAAATCCGTGCCGTATTTCTCAACAACCGTCGCCATCATCAAATGCGAGTTGAATATACCTGTGAGGGACATCCATTCTTCCGAAATGCGGGTCACGATCTTAGCGTAGGTCGATGCCGAGAGACCAAGTCCACCATAGTCCTGTGAAATGGTTGCACCAAACAGGCCAAATTCTTTCATCTGCTCTACAAAAGCATGCGGATATTCATCCGCGTGTTCCATCTCCATGACCTTTCCGCGGACTTCCTCGCGGCACCATCTATCGATAGTGTCGAGCATCATATTTTCGTCTTCAACGGTCCAAGCGCTGGGATCAGATATCGCGTTCATCGTGTCAGTTCCTAGTAATTTTCAACTTTGTCTTCCACGGCATTACCTTTGCCGGGGATGAGCATGTTGCGTTTGAATGTGCAGACCATTGTGCCGTCTTGCTTGTGTCCGCGTGTGACGATCGTGACGATGCCTTGTCCCGGACGTGATTTGCTCTCGCGCTTGGCCAGAACTTCGCTCTCGCCGTAAATCGTATCGCCCACAAAGACGGGAGCTGTGAATTTTACTTCATCCATGCCTAAATTGGCAATGGCTTTTTGCGAGCAATCCGTGACGGACATGCCTATAAGCAGCGCGAGCGTATATGGGCTGACGACCAAGCATTGTTTGAATTCACTGGCTGCCGCAAATTCATTATCAAAATGCATCGGATGGGTGTTCATCGTCATTAGGGTGAACATATGGTTGTCATATTCTGTGACGGTTTTACCGGGGCGATGCTCATAAATGTGGCCGACTTCGAAATCTTCGTAATACCGTCCAAAAGTCTCGCGGAACCGATTAGGACCGACTTCTTTTAAATGTCCAACCATCTAAGCGCTCTTTCCGTATGCCAGAACCCGTTCCGCTTTGCGCAGAAGCGGGGTTTCAATCAATTGACCGTTCAATAGCGCGACATCACCCTCAGCCTTTTGATACGCCGCAATGAGGCTTTCTGCGTGTGCGATCTCTTCATCTGTCGGCGCGTAGGCGGCATGAATGCGCGCGATCTGTGCGGGGTGAATGGCTGTTCTTGCGTGAATGCCTAGCGCTTTCGCTTTGCGTGTCGTGGCTTCGCAATCATCGAGGTTGCGCACGTCGATATGTGGGACATCAAATAACGTTGTGCCTGTTGCGGCGGCGCAAACAGCCAGATGGGAACGCGCATGGAGTAGGGCGTCCCAACTCAGATCGCAACCCACATCCGCGGAAAAATCAACAGCGCCGAATAGGGCCAATGAGGCCCGCTGATTGGACATTATGTCCGATGCGTTTAGCAAGCCTTGGGCGCTCTCGATGATAGGACAAAATGCACCAAGAGTATTGGAAAGTGAGTTGTCTAAATCCGTAAGCTCTGTCTTGCTTGCGACCTTGGGGATCATAATGAAGGGCAGCGTCATGCCACCCGATTTCAGCGCGGCGATATCCGACTGGCCAGAGGCCGCCTCAACACCATTTATCCGCAGGCCGATATTCATATGATGTGTCTCTGCCAGCCAAGACAATGCGCTATCACGGGCGGAATCTTTATCAGACAGACCGACAGCATCTTCCAGATCAATACAGACCAAATCGGCTCCGGCAGCAGCAGCTTTCTCAAACCGTTCCGGCCGATTGCCGGGAACAAAAAGTATTGACCTATAGTGCATAGCTAAGGCTACCCCTGTTGAGTGCGATGCGTTTGATTTGGCTCAACCTAACCCGGCTTGATGGTTGCGGCAAAATGGTCGGCGATCTCTTCGCGCTTGGCGATCCAAACATCGTCGCGGCCCGTGACATGATTTAAAAACTCCCGCAGGGCCCAAATGCGCCCGGGACGTCCGATGATGCGCAAGTGCAAGCCAAGGCTCATCATCCGTGCGCCCTCGGTTTCGGTCTCCAACAGTAACTCATCAAAAGTTCGCTTAGCGTAGTCTAACCACATGTGTGCGGTGAAACTCGGAGACAGCCAGAATTTCATATCATTACTGTCGACGGCATAGGGCAGAACGATGATTGGCGGGGTGCCATCGTCAAACGTTTCCCAACGGGGAAAGTCATCGGAAAAATCGTCCATGTGATAGCGGTAGCCTTGCTCGGCCAAAGTCTTGCGCAGATGGTCTGTGTGCAAATAGCGCGAGAGATAGCCGACGGGTTTTCGGCCTGTCGTCGAGAGGATGCTGTCTGTCCCTTTTTGAACAAAGGCAGCTTCTTTTTCGCGGTCCATGAACGCTGTGAATAACCAGCGATATCCATGTGATACGGGTTCGTCTCCCCGCGCCATAATCGCGTCGGCTATCCACGGCGCTTTTTCCAAAGCTTGCGCACAGGCTGTCCAGCTCGCGCAAACCTTCGCGGCATCTAATTCACGTAAAATGCGGGGCGCCCCGCGGTTTATTCCGTATTGATAATTCGATTCATTGCCATGAACACGGATGGGGGCCTTCAGGCCCGTGACCAACTCATCAACAGGCTCATTTGCCTTATCGCCCTGGAGGATACCGCGTTCAGCCCCTTCCTCGACATTAACGACGATAGAGAGCGCCAACTTAGCCCCGTTGGGCCAAGTAAAATCAGCGGGTGCTGGGTCTGCGGGGCGCATTTAATGAGGCTCCTCACCACCTGAGACATTCATGCTCTCCGCCGTAATATAGCGGGCTTCGTCGCAGCAGAGCCAGGCGACTGCATTAGCCGTGTCTTCGGGTAAGCCCGGGCGACCCATTGGGATGCGCGCAGCCATAGCAGCGAGATAATCTTCAACGCTATCCGCGCCTGTGACTTCCGCGAAATATTCATTCTGCCACGCGCCCAGCGCTGTTGTGACGTGGTTTGGGCAGACATTATTGACGGTGATGTTATGCGCACCCAACTCTGTTGCGGCCGAGCGAACCAGTCCAACAAGGCCGTGTTTCGAACTGGTATAAGCTTGCGCGTGAGGGAATCCTGATTTGGCGGCTTGGCTGGCGATATTGATAATCCGCCCACCCGTTTTTTGAGGGACCATAATCTCGGCGGCAGCTTTCACGCCAAAGAATGAACCGGAGAGATTGACGTCGATAACCGCGCGCCAGTCGTCTTCCGTGACCTCCAAAAGCGGTTTCATAATGTAGCCGATGCCGGCATTATTAATCCAGATATCTAGAGAACCATGAGTATCAACCGCGTGCTTGGCGAGATTGCGGACATCTTCCAGCGAACGCACATCGCAGACACATGTTGAAGCTTCTACATCTGTTTCTCGCAGTTCAGCCGCAATCGATTTCATTTCATCCGTACTGCCAATATGTTCTGCGCCCGTGGCCGCATCGCGTGGCGCGCCGAGATCTGAAATGACTATGTTTGCGCCGTCTTTGGCTAAGCGTAGAGCGATCGCTTCGCCTAATCCGCCGCGCCGCCCTGAACCCGTAATGACGGCGGTTTTACCTTTTAAACGCACTATAGTTTTTCCGTTTGAATAAAGACTAAGTCGTCAACCATGCCTTGGAACGCAGCAGCAATTTTTTGCATGGCGTCAGTTCCAGCTTCTTCGCCGAATTTGTCCATGTCCAGAATGTCCAGCGTTTCGAAATATTGATAGGGCGGTTTATCTTCTGAGAACAACAGACCTGTTGTTTTGAAAACTTCGAATTTTTCGATGGATCCCAAACCGTTTACGGTTGGAATATCAACTGTACGCGCCCATTTTTCATAGTCTGCGGTGGACGTGCCGGGTTTGAGATTGAAAAGCGCTAGAATTTTTGCTGACATGATAGTCTCCCGTAATGTTGAACTCTTTTGTGGAGTCGGTGAGCAGCTCGCCTTGACTTTCATCAACTTGATATCGACTTTCATTCGTATGAAATGCCTAAAGGACTTTCGCCAACAAGAGGTATAATTCAATGTCTGATGCAAAACCTTATGAGGGACCTCCGGATTATCGCAATGTTGGTTTGCATGGCATGTCGCCCGAAACCAGCCATGACGAGAAGGCACGGTTCAACTTTCTTGCTCATATGAACCGTCATTTGGCCGCGAATATTCTGCCCGGTGTGAAAATCGCATATGAGAGACGCGTAGAGCCAAAATACCCATCTCCTAATCATCGCAATGAGGTTCGCAAAGGCTTGTTGCAGGACCCGCTATTCCAACATTGGAGTGCGTTGCGCCGCGGGACGATGGAACTGCGGCAACAAGCCGGGCGGTGGGTCACGATCCGTCAGGCTGATGCCCTGAATGCAAAAGCAAAAGAGATGACTGATGGTGACCCGAGACTAGTCTTGGACCCTGAGTTGGAGTTGCCAAATTACCTCGCCAAGATTGACCATCATTGTATGCCGGGCAGTTATCACGACGAATTGGTCCCTGGAGATGTAACGGGCGCAGCAAATTATGATGTCGGGATATTCGTCACGACAGGCGGCGGTTTAGGTCGTTTCTCTGACGGTGGAGGCGAAGCCGTTGTGGCATGGATGAAGAAAAACCGTCCAAATTTCGCGCCTAAACGCATCCTCGATATTGGCGGTGGTTTGGGCCAGAATGTTGTTCCGATTGCCAAAGCTTATCCGGATGCAGAAGTTGTCTGCGTCGATACGGGCGCGCCTGTTTTACGTTACGGTTTAGCACGCGCAAAATCTATGGGCGTGGATAATATCACCTTTGTTCAGGCGAATGCCGAAGACCTCTCTATGTTTGAAGATGAGTCATTTGATTGGGTGCAGTCAACGATGTTCCTTCACGAAACCTCCGTGAAAGCGATGCCTCGCATCATGGCAGAAAGCTACCGTCTGCTCTCACCAGGTGGATTGGTCATGCATGTGGAGCAGCCGCAATATTCACTAGATATGCCTTTGTATGAGCAGGCTATTCGCGATTGGGATGCGTTCTATAATAATGAACCGTTCTGGACGAAAATGCACGAATTAGACTTAGACCAATGGATGGTTGATGCTGGATTTGACCGTGACGAGCTGTTGCACGGCGGCGTAGCTGCAGTCGTCGACGCCTCGCTTTTCCCGCAACATGCAACCGATGATGTCGAGGATTTTGGTCGTAAGGCTGCTTGGCACATTGTCGGCGGCGAAAAGAAAGCAGCCTGATGAACGTTGACATTGATCCGTTAAAACTCGCAGGGGCTAAACCGAAAGGGAAAAGGCCGTTTTTCCTTAAAGACCCGGACGTCGAGCGCGTATTGGCCATCACCATGGCTGTTGCGCAGGAATTGGCAGTGATGCGCGAACGCTTGGATACTGTCGAACGCTTATTGGAAGCCAAAGGTATCACACAGGATGATATTGAAAATTTCTCACCAACCAAGGCGCAAGCTGAACAACGCGGCGCGTGGACCCAAGAATATCTGGCGCGCATTCTGCGGATATATCAGCAGGACATAGAAGGCTTAGCTTCCCCGGATGAGCCATCATCAGAAGATGTTGGTCACGAGCTGGCGCAAAAATAATGGCACAAATTCTGCGACAGTTCTTGGATGGTCCATTTGGTCAGGTTCACTTTCGCACGGCAAAGCCAAATGCCGTGACATCAACTTTGCCGCTTATATGCTTGCATCAAAGTCCTAAATCCTCACGCGAGTTCATCAATTTCATGCAGGTGATGGGAGACACGCGCCATGTCATTGCGATTGATAACCCCGGTCACGGCGAGTCTGATGTTCCGGCGCAAGAACAGGACGCAACAATCCCGAATTATGCAAAATCTGCGTGGGCGATCATTAGTGCGCTTGGGTTTGATAAGGTAGATTTGCTGGGTCACCATACTGGCGCGAAAGTCGCGACAGAAATGACATGGCAAAGGCCGTCACATGTTCGTGCGATTGTTATGGTGTCTGCGTTGGTCCTAACAGCTGAGGAGCAAGCGGGTTTCGAGGCGCAGTTCCAGCCTATTCCGATAGACGAAGCTGGGACACGGTTTAGCGAAATGTGGGCTAAATCTGTTAAACATCGCGGCCCGGGCGTTTCACTCGTCGATTTGGCCGATAGCTTTGCTGAAAACTTACGAGCTGGCGAAGCTTATGAATGGGGGCACAAAGCGGCTTTCGCTTATAATGCGTTTTTCCCGGATCGTGTAAAGACGCTCTCTAACCCAATCACCGTATTAAACCCAGCGGATATGTTGTTTGAACTGACGCCGCGTGTGAAGCCTCTCCTGCAAAATGGGAATGTTATCGACCACCCGGAATGGGGTTTCGGCTTTATGGATGCCTATACGCAGGACGCCGTTGCCGCCGTCGAAGACGCTCTAACGGCAAGCTAAGTTAAGTTGTCTGTTCGAATCCTTTGGGAAGGCCCGCGTTCGGTGTCATGCCGTACATGGGCTCACCGGGCAGGCCGTCCGTGATGAATTGACGACATGCTATTAAGGCGTTCAGATCAATGCCCGTGCTCACGCCCATTCTTTCAAACATAAAGACTAAATCTTCGGTCACAATATTCCCGCTCGCACCGGGTGAGGCGGGGCATCCGCCTAGTCCGCCTTGTGAGCTGTCAAAAACTTCGATGCCTTCTTCATAGGCGGCAAACGCATTAGCGAGGCCCAAGCCATAAGTGTTGTGCAAATGCACGGATTTGACTTTGTCCGCACCTGCGACCTCTCTCACGCGCCGGATAAGACGTTTGACCTGCAAGGGTTGCGCATGGCCGACTGTGTCAGACAATCCCAATTCGTCGACGCCTGCGGTGATTAAACGATCAGCCAAGCGCAATACGGCATCTTCTTCAATCTTGCCTTCGATAGAACAACCAAAGGCCGTGCTGAGTGCGCCTTCAAATTCAGGTCGCTTCTCGGCGGGCTGTTCTTTGATCAGCGCCGCAATCGCAGCCACATTTTTAATCGCTTGTTCATGCGTTTGGCGCAGGTTCTTGACCGAGTGTGTTTCAGACACGGAGAGCGGAAACCCCATGGAGGTGACACCCGCCGCAATCGCAGCTTGCGCCCCGCGTAAATTCGGAACTAGCGCTAAAACGCGTAGTCCGGGAAGGGTTTTTGCAAAAGCAACTATTTCTGCCGTATCTGCCAATTGTGGAAACAGTTTTGGCGGAACGAAGCTACCCACTTCAATCTCTCTTACACCTGCATCATGGAGTGCCTTCACCCAAGCGAGTTTAGTCGCGGTTGGCATAACGCCTGCGCAGTTTTGCAAGCCATCGCGCGGGCCGACTTCGGATATTAGAACTTTGTCTTTCATGTAGGCTCTATCGCGTCTATTTTATGGCGTGGAGTTGAGGTGTATCAACTCTGTAGCCCCTAAAGTGTATGAGGTATCGCGTATGATAGATAAATCCACAATGGTCACTTCGGACAAAACCGCGCGCGAGATTTTTGAAGAGATCCGCGCTAACCCTGCGCGAAAACGTTTTGGCTTTGGCAAGCGCATGGCCATCGTCAATGTTGATCCACAAAAGTCCTACACGCGCCCTGATTTATACAAGACCGGATACATTACTGACCCAAGACAGATGGAGCATATTGATGCGCTATCCAAGGGCCTGCGGGACAAGGGGCTGCCCGTTATTTGGACCCATGTGGCCTATATGGAAAATGCGGCAGATTGCGGTATTTGGGGGACGCGAACGAACACAGCTGACAGTCTACAAAATATAAAGTTTGGTAGTGAGCGCACAGAATTTGATGATCGCCTGAACATTCACCGCGATGTGGATGCCGTTTACACGAAGCGCATGCCGAGCGCTTTTTTTGAAACGCCGTTGAATAGTTTCCTAAATTTTCATAAAATTGATACGGTTGTCGTGACGGGAGGTAGCACATCGGGATGCGTGCGCGCCACGGCCGTGGATAGCTTGTCTTATGGCTATCGTACGATTGTTCCGATTGAGACGACAGCGGACAAACATGAGAGTTACCACTTCGCCAATTTGACCGATCTGCTGATTAAATATGCAGATGTTGTTGATGTGACTGAGGTTTATGATTGGATTGAATCCTATGAAGGCTGATCCAAATCTCTATGATTATTGGCCTTATGCGGGACGTCCAAAAATTGAATGGCCGGGTGGAAAGAAGCTCGCATTCTGGATTGCGCCGAATATTGAGTTTTACGAATTTATGCCGCCCACCAACCCGCAGCGGCAGCCCTGGCCAAATGCAATCCCGAATGTGCAGCAATATAGCCAGCGCGATTTCGGGAACCGTGTCGGGCATTTGCGCCTCATGGAATTGCTGGATAAATATAATTTGCGGGGTTCGGTGAGTTTAAACGTCGCGCTCTGTGACCACCATCCTGAAATTATTGAGGATTGCATCAAACGAGATTGGGAGTTTTTCAGTCACGGAATTTACAATACGCGCTATTCTTACGGCCTCACGCCTGAACAGGAACAGGCCGTACTGGATGACAGTATTCAGACCGTTGAAAAAGCGTCGGGCCAACGTATTCGCGGTTATCTCGCACCGGCTCTGACGCATACTGAACATACGCTGGACCTAATTGCGGAGAATGATTTTTGGTATAGCTGTGATCTATTTCAGGATGACCAACCGCAGCCTTTGAAGACCAAAACAGGCAAACTCGTTAGCCTGCCGTACTCGCTCGAAGTCAATGATGTGATTACTTATTCTGTCATGGGCTTTGACCCGCAACGTTACACAGACATACTCAAGCGGCATTTCGATCAATTGCTAAAAGAGGGCGAACGCTCAGGTACAGTCATGTGTATTCCATTGCATGCCTATCTAGTCGGGCAACCACACCGCATCCGACCATTCGAGGAAGCGCTGAAACATATATGCGCGCATTCAGATGATGTCTGGTTCGCAACAGGCAAAGAAATTGCGAAACACTTTATCGATAATTACTGGGACCAATCCATCGCAGATATTGCCGCGCGTGGTGTCGCGTCGGGCGGAACGGGATTTAATCCTACAGGAGGCGGTCATGGATAGTTCGTATTTAACGTATCCGAAGCGCGCCTATGGTCAGGATCATAATTTCTATAACTGGCGTCAGGCGAAAGACCGCACCCCTTTAGTGTGGGACGATGCTGCCAAGCTAGCCGTAAATCTAATTGTTCCAGTCGAATTATTTCCGCTAAACCCAAGTGGTCAGCCCTTAAAACACCCCGGCGCAATGGCCACGCCTTATCCAGATTTGCGACACTATACGGTCCGTGATTATGGGAATCGTGTCGGTGTTTATCGGATATTGGAAGCGTTAGCCGACGCAAGATTAAAGGCTACATTTCCCGTGAACGGAATGGCTGCCATATATTGCGCGCCGCTTATGAGCCATATTTTAGGCGATGGTCATGAGATTGCAGCCCACGGACTTTCAACAGATCACATCCACCATGAAGGCTTATCTTCGGAAAATGAAGCCGAGCGCATAGCTGACACGGTGGCGTGTTTTGACGTGACTCCAAAAGGGTGGCTGTCTCCTGCAAGGAATCAATCGTCTAGAACGTTGAGTTGCCTCGTAGCCCGGAAACTTGACTATTGTCTGGATTGGGAAATGGACTCCGTTCCCGTCAGTGCCAAGACTGCAACGGGCCACATAACGCTGTTGCCAAATAGTTATGAGTTGTCTGACTTTACGTTGCTGCATACGCGTAAACAAACCGAAGATAGCTGGCTCGCTCAGCTAAAAGAGGCATGTGAGTATTTGATCTCTGAACACGCACGTTTTGGTGCGCAATCGCTCGGCCTCACGCTCACGCCTTACATCATGGGGCAACCCTTCCGTGTTTGGGCGCTGGTCGAATTTCTGAATTATCTCGCGCAACACAAAGATATTTCAGTCCTGACCGGCGCAGAATTGACACATCAGTTTACAAAGCAGTCCTCATGAACACACCTCTCTCTGGCATCAAAGTCATCGAATTCTCGCATATGGTCATGGGGCCGTGTGCGGGATTAATGCTCGCCGATATGGGCGCGGATGTGATTAAGGTCGAGCCTTTGGGTGGGGATAAAACGCGGCGTCTGCGCGGGGCAGGGGCCGGTTATTTCCCGATGTATAACCGGAATAAAAAAAGCCTTTGCATCAATCTAAAATCCGCAGAAGGCAAAGCGGCCATCTTAGATTTAATTAAAGACGCAGATGTGTTTATCGAAAACTTCCGTCCGGGTGCATTGGATAAACTTGGGTTTGGATATGAAGCTTTGAAGGCCCTGAACCCGCGCCTTATTTATTGCTCGGAAAAGGGCTTTCTCGATGGCCCCTATGCCCACCGAACAGCTTTGGACGAGGTTACGCAGATGATGGGCGGCTTAGCCTATATGACGGGCCCGCCCGGTAAACCTTTACGCGCTGGTGCGTCGGTCATTGATGTGACAGGCGGTATGTTCGGCGCAATGGGCGTGTTGGCCGCGCTCAATCAACGGCACATGACGGGCGAAGGGCAACATGTTTCCGCATCATTATTCGAGACAACAGTTTTCTTGGTTGGGCAGCATATGGCGCAAAAGGCCGTAACAGGGACGCCTGCCGCGCCTATGCCTGTGCGTGTTTCCAGTTGGGCGATTTATCAGCTGTTCGACACGAAAGATGAGGAGCAAGTTTTCATCGGCGTTGTGTCAGACGGACAGTGGAAAATTCTGTGCGAGGCTTTTGATCTGCACCATTTGCTCGACGATCCGGAACTGGCTGAGAACCGCGACCGTGTGATCCATAAGGACAAATTTCTGCCGCAGATAATTGAACGCTTTAAATCGCTGACCAAAGTCGAGTTGATGGAGAAGATTGAAAACCTTGGTCTGCCTTTCGCGCCCATCGGCAAGCCTGAAGATATGTTCGAGGATCCGCATTTGAACGCAGCAGGCGGGCTATTGGATATGGAAATGGAAGACGGCGGACGGTGTAAATTACCCGCTCTTCCAATCAGCTTGAATGGAGAGCGGCTAGGCTTAAAAATGGACCCACCCAAGGCCGGCGAACACACGGATGAAATTTTAGCGGCATTGGGGTTGGACGTAACGGCTTTACGAGAAAAAGGTGTGATTTAATAAAGCCAGGGTCGGGCGCGGGCGTCGCGCGCGAAATGAGCTGAGATAACGTCTTCATCTTCCAATGTCATGGCAATCGGGTCCAACCCGCCAACCAACATGGCCTTGTCTCCCTCGGCGATTTCAAACTTTTTTGCATCGACGGTTTGGGCGGCCAAATCGATCCGAACACCGCGCTTCAAACCGGCAATCACGTCTTTAGAAAGCTGAATCGGAAGAATGCCGTTGCGGACACAATTATTGTAGAAAATTTCGCCAAAGCTTTCGGCAATAACCACGCGAAATCCATATTCTTTCAACGCCCAAACAGCATGTTCGCGTGAACTCCCGCAGCCAAAGTTTTTTCCAGAGACCAAAATTGTCGCGTCTCGATATTCGGGTTGATTCAAAATGAAGTCAGGGTTCTCTATGCGTCCTGAAATATAACGCTGCCCAGCGAAGAGGCCTCCGGCTAAGCCTGTTTTCGATACAGATTTCATTTCGCGCGAAGGGATAATTTGGTCCGTGTCGACATTGTCGAACAGGAAGGGCGCGGCAATTCCGTCATGTGTTGAAAAAGGTGCATTCATGTCGTGTCCTCCGCGATAGGTACAGAGATTTTCCCGGCAACCGCTGAGGCTGCCACCACGGCGGGGCTTGCTAGGTGGGTGCGAACGCCAGGGCCTTGTCGGCCTTCGAAATTGCGGTTCGTTGATGAGATGACACGAGATTCGGGCGGGAAAGTTTCTCCGCCTGCATAGAAGCAAAAGGCACATCCTGCTGCGCCCCAAGTAAATCCGGCTTGCTTGAAGATTTCGTCAAGCCCTTCCGCTTCAGCTTCGCGCCGAACAGACATAGAGCCCGGGACGCAGATGGCTGTTACGCCGTCAGCTACTTTTCGGTTCTTAAGAATGGCTGCTGCGGCGCGTATGTCGGAAATTCGAGCGTTTGTGCAGGACCCAATAAATGCACCTTGTATTGTAAGATCAGATACAATCTCACCACCTTTCAAACCCATATAGTCCAGCGCTTTAGCGCTTGTCTTGCTGCGGGCAGGTACAGTGCCAGTTATGGCCGCGGCTTGCGCTGGGCTTGTGCCCCATGTAACTGTTGGGACGATATCTTTTGCGTTAAATGTGATGTCAAAATCATAGAGGGCGGCTTCATCAGACGTCAGTGTTTGCCAATGTCCTAAAGCGGCGTTCCAATTTGGATCGTCCGGTGCGAAGCGGCGTCCTTTCAGATAGTCAGCCGTTTTATCATCTGGTGCGATGATAGCTGTGAAGGCTGAAAATTCGACAGCCATATTGCAGAGCGTCAGGCGCTCTTCGATTGATAACGCCTGCACAGCTTCGCCTGTATATTCAACGGCGCAACGTTTGGCTCCCGACGCGCCCAAAGTTTGGATAATATGCAGAGCCATGTCTTTGGCAGTTACGCCGGGAGATAAGAGTCCCTGAATTCCGATACGCATCTGCAGCGGTTTTTTTACGCGCAAAGCACCTGTCACGATTGCATGTTCTGCGTCTGTCGACCCAATGCCCCACGCCAATGCGCCAAGCGCTCCCTGTGAACAGGTGTGGCTGTCCGGGCAGACGAGGGTGAGGCCGGGTTGCGCGATGCCGAGTTCGGGGGAAATGACATGGACGATACCTTGATTGGGGTCGAGGACGTCAATGAGATTAATACCCGTAGCTTTGGCCGCCGCCCGCGTGGCCGTGATGAAGACACCGCCATCGGGTGTGCGGGATGAGTTTTCGCCGCGGTCACTCTTCGTTGAGACGATGTGATCCATTGTGCAAAATACGTTCTTGGGATTGCGCGGTTTTCTTCCTGCGTCCAGAAGCGACATCAGGGCAACACTGCCTGTGCGTTCGTGCAGAAACACACGGTCAATCGCGATCAGATCTTCACCATTCTCCAGCGATTTAATGCGATGCAAATCCCATAATTTATCAAAAACTGTCTGTGCCATAATCGAAAACTATAAAGGCAGTCGCACGGAATGCGACTGCCTTGAATCAAATCCTACGTCAGTTTTTTAAAAGGAGTAACCTAATTCGATACCAAAGGTAATCGGGTCTGACGCATAAGTCGTGAGCGCCGTTGCCGATGTCGCACGATAATACTCTTCATTCGTAATGTTCTTACCCCAAATTGCGGCAGACCAGTTATTGTCAGACTTGTATGCAAGCCGAGCATTGATAAGCGTGAGAGCATCTACACGAGCATGTGCAGGGGAGTTAGCAACTAGGCTCCAAGATCCGCCCTCATGCGAAATATTACCTGAAATGGTCATCGCCCCGCCAGCCGTGTCTTTCGACCACACCGCGCCCATAGTCACTTTGTATTCAGGAGCATTCTTTAGTTCGAGATCAAGTGCGCAATCAATGGCCGCTGCGTCATTGGCGACCACGGCTGCGCCGCCCGGACCACAAACATCAAAGTTGTTATTATTGTTCAATCCACGAGCCTGGTCACCTGTTAGCTCAGTGTATTCAGCATCCAATAGACCAAGGTTGCCGTTTAATTCAAAGTTTTTGGACAGTTGAAAACGGGCTTCCAGTTCCACACCTTTGATTTCTGCTTGGTCGACGTTGAAGCGTGTGAAGCCAAGGCCGGGTACAGACGCTGCTATTTGTAGACTTTCATAGACGTTGAAAAACGCTGCACCGTTTAAGCGAAGACGGTTTTGGGCGAAATCACTTTTAAATCCAACTTCGAACGAATCGAGGGTTTCTTCTTCAACAGGCAGGAAAATCGCGTTTGGACCGAAGGCATCGGGAGACCAACCGCCGGATTTAAAACCTGTCGAATATTTACCATAGACGAGATCACCATTATTGAGTGTGTAATCTGCACCAATTGTATAGCTGAGATTGTCAAAGCTCGCGCTTTCCTCACGCGCGAAACCGCTTGCGTCGTTACGTGTTGCATCGAGATCTTTTGTCTCGTCAGTGTAACGCAGACCAGCTGTAATAGCTAACGCGTCCGTGACATCATAAGATGCTTGACCAAAGGCTGAGATAGATTCTGTTTTTACATCCACTGTGAATGGGAAAACGAATGTTGAGTTTAAGACGAGATCTTCATTCCAATAATAAACGCCTGCGAGCCATGTCAGAGCATCGTCCGAAGAAGACCCAATTGTAAACTCTTGGCTGAATTGATTTTGGTCTGTCGCTTGACTGTAAGGGAATCCAATTCTCGTCGTGAGCTCATCCTCGAGGTCACGATAGCCAGAAATAGACGTAAGTTCGAGATTGCCTAGCGCGCCTTCGACAGTCCCCGAAATGCCGCGTGTTTTCAGGCGTTGGTTATAATTCGTGAAACACCCGAGGCCAAATCCGATAAATCCGCCAGTTGCCGGACATACTGTCCCTGGTGCTGGTTCAATTGTGAAAATATCATTGTCTGCATCATCACCCGGATTTCTGGAGTCAGGGATGGGGTCGGAGCGATCCAATGTTTGGTCAGCGGTGACGAGGACACTCCAATCATCATTAAATTCGTGAAGAAAGCTGCCGCGGAATGAAGCGACGTGAAGTCCACCTACATTGTCATCACCTTGTCCGCTTAATGCACCATTCGGAGTTACAGTATGAAACCCATCGCGCTCGCGCAGGAGGCCCGTGACGCGTACAGCCGTCCGGTCACTAATGGCCAGATTACCTGTGCCGCGCAGATCATAACGATTTTTATTGCCAAGAACCACCCGAACATCTCCGCCATTTTCAAACTGCGGTTTTACAGATGTAAGCTTTATTGCGCCGCCAATAGTATTCCGACCGTAAAGCGTGCCTTGCGGTCCGCGAAGGACTTCTATTTGTTCAAGATCGACAACGTCGAATAGGGAACCGACGGATCGGCCAATGTAAACACCGTCTACATAAATACCGACAGCTTGGTCAACTGCGCCGCGCGATTCGTCTTCGCCTACGCCGCGAAGGAAGATACGAGCGGCACTGGCTGTACCGGTGTTCGTTGCAATATTGATGTTGGGGATTTCCGATTGAAGGTCCAGAATATCTGTGACTTGCTTGGTTTCTAGCATTGTAGCATCCAATGCCGTGACAGCAATCGGCACATCTTGGATGTTTTCGCTTGTGCGCTGAGCGGTAATAATAATTTCATCAATCTGAGCTTGCGCAATGCTGGGCGTGGCTAACATAGCTGCCGCGCCAACGAGTGCTGAAATAGATGTTGAGTTAAATAAATTTTGGTTTTTGCCGAACATAAGAGTCTCTCCTGAGTAACGTGTCTCTTCCAACGCTCCCCTGAGAGCTCCGGTAACAAAACTTAACTTGTCTAAGGAATAAAATTCCGGCTTTGATATAAAACAAAATAAAACCAAACATAAAACTAATGATGCTTTTATGACGCAATTTAAAGCATTCCATAAAGCCATGCCCGGCATGCGGCCTCACGAAGGAACATGGGAGGGCGTCTATACTCACATCGATTCCGATGCGGCCGTTATAGATAAACACAAGGTTCGTATTCGGTGCGAGTTCCCTACGTCCGGTGAGTTTGTCTATATTCAACATAATCATTTCATGTGGGACGATGGCCGAGAGTTTAAGGCGACCTTGCCCGGCACATTCAAAGGTGACCGTTTGTGGTGGGATTTGGAAACATTCAAAGGGTCCGCATGGGAGACTAAGGACGGGCTTATTCTATTGAATTTGGACCGTAAAGATGACCCGGGAGCGAATTTTTTTGAATTGATCGCTATGGGCAGCACTGGAAAACATCGGTCCCGGACTTGGCATTGGTTTAAAGATGGAAAGCTTTTCAAACGGACTTTGTGTGACGAATGGAAAGTTAGCGATTGATACGTCTCAACTCAGGCGCAGTTTTATTCGTCTAGAAAAACCGTAGGCACAAAAGAAAGATCCCGTCATGAACAAACCCCTTTCAAGCGATGACATGAAATCCCTAAAGCAGATTGTCGGATCTGAATTTATGTCGGATGACAAAGCGCTCAGGGAGTTGTTCAGCCAAGATATTTGGGCAAAAGGTGAAACAGCTGATTTTGTTATCAGTCCAGAAGATACAAGCCAGCTCTCAGAAGCTGTGAAACTCGCGGCACGCGGGCAAGTGCGGCTAAATCCACGCGGCGGTGGTATGTCTTACACGCAGGGCTATACGCCAACGCGCGACAAAACAGGCATTCTCGATTTTTCTCGGATGGATAAAATATTAGAGATTAATGCTGACGACATGTATGTCACCGTACAGGCAGGCTGCACATGGCAAACGCTCTACGAAGCGCTGAAGCCATTAGGTCTGCGGACTCCTTTTTGGGGGCCGTTGTCAGGTTCTAGTTCTACAATTGGCGGCGGGCTGTCGCAGAACAATGCCTTCTTTGGTGCGGGCACACACGGTACGTCGACTGAAAGCGTGACGGCTCTGACCGTCGTGTTGGCTGACGGAACAATTGTCCGAACGGGTAGTGCAGGCACAAAGGACGCCAAGCCGTTTTATAGGAATTACGGTCCTGATTTGACGGGTCTCTTCATGGGGGATGCGGGCGCGCTGGCCTATAAAGCTGAGGCAACATTTCGTCTCATCCCACTTCCGCGTGCGGAAGGATCAGCCAGCTATGAATTCGACACGCGCGACGCTTGGGCGAGCGCTCAAGTGGAAATGGGTCGTCTCAGCCTGGCATGTGAAATGTTTGGATTTGACCCGAACCTGCAAGCGGTGCGGATGAAACGTGCGGGGTTGGCCGCTGACGTCAAAAGTCTGGCGAACGTTATCACGAAACAAAAAGGTGGTTTGTTAAAGGGGCTTAAAGAGGGAGCGAAAGTCGCTTTGGCCGGTCGCGGCTATATGGATGATGTCGCTTTTTCAGTCCATTTTATTGTTGAGGGACATTCTAATGCTGAGGTTGAGGCTAAAATTAATACTCTCAAAGGCATCTCTGAAAAGCATGGCGGTAAGGCCATTGAAAACTCGATTCCCAAAATCATGCGCGCCAACCCATTTGGGCCTTTGAACAGCATTTTGGGCCCGCAAGGCGAACGTTGGGTGCCTATCCATGGTATTGTGCCAATGAGTGACGGCGTGGCTTGTCTGGCTGAAATTGAGGCGCTGTTTGCGTCTATGCAGGACGGTTTTGATGCGCATGAAATTACGGTCGGCTATCTTCTGACGACCCTGTCAACGAATGGATTTCTTGTCGAACCTGTTTTCATCTGGCCGGAAGAAATTTGGCCAATTCATGAGCAGACAGTTGAGCCGAGTGTTTTGAAACGCGCAAAAAAGTTTGAGAATAACAAAGCCGCAACGGATTTCGTTAAAGAAGCCCGCCAAGGTATATTGGATGTGTTTTCGAAATACGGAGCAGTGCATTTCCAAATTGGCCGCACATACCCTTACCGCAAAAATCGTGAACAAACGGCGTGGGAATTACTCGAGTCTGTCAAGTCTCTGCTCGATCCGAACCGCGTGATTAATTCCGGCTCATTGGGTCTGGAGTAGGGCCTAAGTCGTGCATCTTATTCGAGGGGTCACGCTGACGGTTGCAGATGTTGAGCGGTCAGAGGCGTTATACACGCAGACCCTCGGCTATAGCTGTGTGGAGCGTGGAACCGTCTCAACCGATTTGGCGCAAAGTTGGGGCGCTGAAAAGACTGCGGGCGCAGCCTATGCTGTGCTGCAACCTGCCTCCGAGCGAGATGTGTTTATCCGCTTTATCCAACAGCCTGCGGTGGATGAGTATGTCGCCCTTCGAACCTATGGTTGGGCCGCGATTGAGATATGCAACCAAGACACCCTCGCCGTGAACAAAATAATAGAAGACTCGCCATTCGAGATCATCGGGCCGCCCAAGCAGTTGGACGGAATGCCCGCCATTTTTCCAATGCAGGTCAAAGGCCCTGATCAAGAAATTGTCTATCTTACGGAGATCCGGGACGATATGCCGGACTATGATTTACCGCGCGCGAAAAGCCTGATCGATCATCTGTTTATTCTGGTTATGGCGTGCTCTGACATGGAGGCCACAGGTGCATGGCTGGAGAAACATTTGCTGATTGAAAAAGGCCGCTCGATGGAGATTGTCTATTCCATGATAAATAACGCGTTCGATTTGTCTCATGATACAAAACACGCCTTGGCGACCCTGAAGCATGGCAAAGATGTCTTTCTTGAGATTGATAGATACCCCGATGAAGCCACTGCACGTCCCGCACATGCGGATATGCTGCCACCCTGCGTCGCGATTGGTAGTTTTATCCACCCCGATTTCGACAGCCTGATGCGGGTGAATAAGTCCCATTGGATTGTCCCGCCAATCAAACGTGACGGCATTATGTATCAGGGCAAGAGAGCGGGCGTACTGCGCGACCCTGACGGAACATTGATAGAAATAATAGAGGCCTGATATGAAACAAGTCGTCCTAAACCGGAACCTGACTGCAGCGCCTGTCGCCGCTGACTTTGACGTTATAGACGCGCCGGCGCCAACTTGCCCGAAAGATGGGGTTTTGGTGCAGGTGAAATATATTTCTCTCGATCCTTATATCGGTCACTTGCTGAACAAAGGTCACATGGGCCAAACGCCGCCCGCCGTTGGTGAAGACAAAATTCCGGGCGCGGTCGTTGGAGAAGTCATCGAGAGCCAGATTACAGGCGTGAAAACAGGGCAGCACATCCATTCGATGGACGGGGGCTGGGCAGAAATTGTTGCGTTGACTCAAGGCCAGTTCAGAATCGTCGACCCTACAAAAGCGCCGCTCGAAAGTTATATCGGTGTCTTAGGAATGCCGGGGCTCACAGCTTGGGCTGGCGTCACGAAACTCGCAAAAGTCGTTGAGGGTGATGTGTTTGCTGTCAATGCGGCCGCAGGTCCCGTCGGGGGCACGGCGGGGCAAATTGCTCGCATGCGGGGCGCGAAGACCATTATCGGTATCGCAGGCACTGTAGAAAAATGTAAAATGGTCGAAGACGTCTACGGCTTCGATATTTGCGTGAACTATAAAACCGAAGATTGGCAAGCGCGCTATAAGGCGGCTGCGCCCGAAGGGGTCACGGTGCATTATGAAAATGTCGGGTCCGAGCAGCTGGCTTTTGCGATGCAAAATCTCGCCCCCTACGGACGGGTGGTTCTCTGCGGACTTGCGGCGCATTATCATGACCCTGACCCTGCCATGACGATGATTGGACCAATTTTGGGCAAACGGGCCAGTTTTCATGGCTTGGTTGTTTATGATTTTTATGACCGTTGGGACGAATTTAGAAATGAAATCGCGCCCTGGGTCCAATCCGGAAAGGTCACTATCACGCAGGACCGCGTTGATGGGTTGGACAAGGCTGGGGGCTTGCTCGAAAAGCTAATGCGCGGAGATAATGTTGGCAAATGCGTAGTGGCGCTATGACGATTCATAAAACTATTAGCGGCAAGATTCTTTACACATCTAAAAAACCTGACCGTTTGGACATTGAGCGCGGCAGGGAATATTTCACAATCACAAAGCAAAGTGATGGCTATTCCGTCCTGCATGCGCATTGCGAGATTGATGACCCGCCCGACGTTATCCGCGATATAACGAGCTGTTTTGAAACTTCCACAATGAAGCCACGCGATGGAAGCGTACGTTTAACCATTGGAGGGAAATTTGAAGGGTCTGGTTGGTTCAATTTTTCGGACGACGCGTGCGAATTGGAAGTCTTTAACGTCAAAACCGGACGAGGATCGCAGTCCCAAACTTTGCCTATGCCAGCAACGTGGTTTGGTAATCACGCCATTGTAAATGATGGTTTTCTATCTCGTATGTTTCCGCTGGACGCTAAGCCCGGGAAACGTCGTATCAGCAATGTTATGATGAGCTCGCCTGACCACCGAGGTGCAACTGGGCCAGAGCTTTTTTCCCTGTCTTTCGGTATGATTTATCTTGGTGATGAGACGATTACTGTCGGTGCGGGTACATTTGAGGCCAGGAAGTTTGAAATCGTAGATACAGCTGAGGGATTACCTGAAGAACACCCACCCTACGTCATGTGGTGCACAAAAGACGAGGAGGGGTTGTTCCTAAAGGGCGGTGTCGAAGGTTATATGATGACGCATTATGAATTGGTGGAGTTGGACAGGTGATTACCCTCTATAGCGCGCTGATATTCTTCCATATCCTACTGTTCGTTTTTTGGCTGGGCGGAGATCTAGGCGTTGCCATTTTAGGTAGTCATTTTAGAAAACAGACCTATTCCTTGCAAGAACGACTAACGATTTTAAAGTTGTTGGTTGCCACAGACATGGGACCGCGCACGGCGTGGGCTTTAATGATTGCCAGCACGATATCTCTCGTTGCTGCAGGTGGGTATTGGGTAGTTCCCATCTGGGGCATTGCGCTGGCTTGGGGGATTAGTCTGACTTGGTTATGGCTCGTATGGGCCGCGCATCTGGCGGGGCAAACGCCAAAGGCTGCAAAGCTGAAGAAAGTTGAGATGATCCTAAAATGGGGTTTGGCCGGGTTTTATCTTGCCTTAGGCGCCGTATCACTTGCAACTAACTCACCTCTGGAGCCTAATTGGCTTGCAAGCAAAGCATTGTTGTTTGGACTGATATTTGTTGCGGCCATTCTGATTGACGTCATGTTTAAACCTGTTGGTCCGCTCTTGATAGCTCTTATTGAAAAAGGCTCCTCAGATGAAACAGAAGAGCCTTTGTTAAAGACAATGAACAAGTCACGCTTTTGGGTTCGCATGACCTATTTATTGCTCATCATTGTTGGTTTCATTGGCACAGCAAAACCTTTCTAGAACAATCTAGATTTTTTTAGTTTTTGTTGTAATTCTCACGATCCAGAACTTTGTTCAATTCTATGAAATAGCCATCCCTGTCGAACAAATAACATGTCCTAACGACAATCGGGTCGCCGCCTGTACGCGCGGGATAGGTCGTATTTGAGGCTGGTGCCGTCATATTAATGCCCGGAAGTTTCTTTGCTGCGTTGCAATGCTCGTCAACTTTTTCAGTGTTGAACACCAGCAGGGCGTCTCCAATACCCATACGCGTTCGCGGTGTGGGCTTTTCCAGTTTTGGGTCGAGCCATTCCAGTAAACCAATCCAACCAACCCAGCTGTCATTCGTAGAAAGGAGAACGAGGCGGGCTTTCGCTCCGGGTTGCCCAGCGGGCAGGGCGACACCACTCATAGTAACTTCTGTGTCGTAATTAACTTCAAACCCAAGAACGTCTCTGTACAGTTTTAAAGACTCATCAATATCTGAGACAATAAGTGAGGTCCTGCGGAGATCTGTTGCAAATTTTTGCGCATCAGCATCCGGAGCTTTGACCGCCGTGTCGGCGCCTGTTTTTGGTGCCGTCGGCGCGCAAGCGATTAGAAGAGTGGCTAGGGTAATGCCGATAATTTTTTTCATAATGTCCTCACAAAAAAGCCCGACAAACTATGCCGGGCTGGGAATTTTAAATTTAGAGAGAATTCTCTAGAAGTTGTAAATCGCACGTGCGCCAAATTGCGCACCGCGGCGTAGGAAAGCTACATTCGATCCCCGACCAAAGAATTGGAAGTCGCGAAGGCGAACATAACGGAAGGCTCCGCCGGGCGCGTCTTCATCCGTAATATTCTTACCAAACAGGGACAAATCCCAGTTATCATTTCGCACGCCAATTCGTGCGTTCAGCACAAGGGCGTCCGGTGTTTCGATAATATTCTGAAGAGCGGCATATCGGCCGGAGTTATACAGGCCGTCACCGCGAATATAAAACTCACCTTCGTCAAGTGCGTTCAGATCATTAGTGAACTCCGCAGACAATGTTGCTGAGTGTTTGGAAACGCGAGGCGTATCAAATCCGACTAGAGTATCCGAAGCGAAAAAGCCGCCCTGCGTAGGGTCAGAGCCTTCAGTGATATTCGTGTCGGTGAAGGCATATGTTCCCCGGACATAAAAATTATCGGAAATGTCGTAACGTCCGTCCAACTCTAGGCCGAAGATATCTGTTTCACCGATGTTATCTACAACTGTGATCTGGATCTGCTCGGGTGTTCCGGCATTGAAGATTGCTAGCTGTGACAACTGACCATTTTTGACCTGCTGGTAATAAGCAGATGCTGTGAAGGATAAGTTTTCGATGGAAGATGACTTAATGCCCGCTTCGTAAGACCAGACCGTTTCTTCGTTAAATGTGTCCTGCGGAGCAATGGCGCGTACATCATTGAATCCACCACGCTTGTTTCCTCGTGCAGCCACAGCATAAAGTAATGTTTCATCATTGAGGTCATAATCCAATGTCACGCGCGGGCTGAAATCTGAGAACTTCGCCTTACGGTCAGAGCCGCCGACAATGTCGGAGCCAGCCTGAACAACTTCTTCCCAGTAGTACCTACCTTCCAAGCCAATGTTAAAACTGTCGCTAAAACTATAGCCAAGACGTCCAAAAATCGCGATTTCTTGTTCAATCTCACCCGCGTCAGCGGTAAACTCGACTTCATCAATATCACGGTCAGTATTGTTACTTTCATTACCGTAGTAGATTGTCCCGACAAGCCAGTCGAAATCTTTGTCCGTTGGAGATGCTAAGCGGAATTCTTGATAGAAATCATTGCGCTCTCCCATATCCTGACTGGCCCAAATAAGTGCGCCGCCACGTGGCCCGAAGGCCGAGGAGGCGACAACATCGGAATACGATTCGTTAGTTGCAAAATCCAAGCTCTCATCAGTAATGCCTGTCAGAGAGGTAAGCGTGTAGCCACTGTCAGTTTCATAATTAATGACGCCCCCAATACGCAAAATTTCTCTGTCCAAACCTGCGTCAAAGTTGAAAGCGGCTGTAACTGGACCAGAAGCCGGGTTGAAGATTTGCCCTTGGTCAAATCCAGTTGTGACATTAACCTCGTCCGGTGCGTTTATTGTCCCACAAAATGCTCCCCGCGTTAATTCCGGACATGGGGAGTTAGCGTCTTGGCTATTCTGATCGCTCTCAATCAGTTGGCCTGCGAATTGACCGTCCTCGTCTTTTGACCAATTGACAGAGATTTGGGCTGAAAAGTTATCAACTGGTTCAAATAAGAGCTTACCATATAAAGCTGTCGTTTTCTCTTCACCGACATCGCGAGAGCCTTGCAACTCTGCAACGTTATCGAAACTGCCGCCATAGTTAGAGAAGCGTCCACCGATGGTGCCTTTGACCGTGCCGGATTTGGTTATCGGTCCATCAATATATCCAGAAACGACATAATCATCATCGGTCGCGGCCGACACATTGACTTTTCCGCCCGTTTCATCGCCGGGAGTTTTTGTGATGTAGTTGATAACGCCACCATATGTGGATCGGCCATAAAGGGCAGATTGTGGACCTTTCAGAACCTCAATGCGTTCGACATTATCGACAATGTTCGATGTTATGCCTCGGCGGATATAGACGCCGTCAATAAACACAGAAACAGGTTGCGGAGTTTCTGCACGAGCGTTGGAGAGACCGCGAACGACAGGTCGTTCCGCGTTTCGCCCAAAATCACCATTTAACTGGATTCCGGGCGTGAACTCGGCGACTTCGCGCAAATCTTCTATGCCATAATCTTCTAGAGTTGACTGAGAAAAAGCTGTGATAGCAATCGGGGCATCCATCGCGGTTTCAGTGACTTTTCGCGCCGTAACAACTATCTCGTCGTCATTGATTTGCGCGAAGGCGGTTTGTGACGACAGCAAACTTCCAATGACAACGACGGATGCAGATAGTCCGAATTTATAATTCTGTTTGCGATCTCTCATGATTTTCCCTCAAAATTTATATTGCATTCGTATAAACTCACAGAGGCGCAGTTTTGGTTTGATTTAAATCATATTTATCTAACTCATTTGTATTTCCTTGAAGAAAACTGCGACATTGTGTCGATACTGCGACAGCAATGCAGTTGACTATGCTTGAAATTGTAGTTTGGGTTTTTCATCGATTGCGATGCAAATGATATTAGAAAACTGCTGTTGTAAGTTAGCAAGCTGACCTCAATCTCAGAGTTCATTCAGCGAAATCATCTATAGTAAGAGGTGATACGGTATTGGCGATATAGGCTTTCTGTCGGAAAAAACGCAGGAAGCCATTTGCGCCCATTCGGGACGGCCCCAAACCTGAGTTTTTGAAGCTTTGTTTACCTGCTTCGAAATATTGACCCGTCAAAGCGCCATCCATCAGGCTGATGGCTCCTGCATCAATCTCACTCGCAATTTCGCGGGCTTCATCAATTGACCCCGCATAGACAGCCGCAGACAAGCCAAATTTCGTATCATTGGCCAGCGCAATAGCTTCTTCAATAGAGTCATAGGCCATGACAGGGATAATGGGCCCGAAGGTTTCTTCACACATTATATCCATGTCATGCGTGACGTCGGCTATTACAGTCGGGCGGAGCCATTGCCCCCCGCCTTCTGTCAGAATTTTACCGCCTGTCAAAACGCGCGCGCCTTTGGTTGTCGCGTCTTTAATTTGCGCGGCCACGACGCCTGCCTGAGCGCCATGAATAAACGGGCCAATATGACCTGTGCGAATATCAGGGTAATTGAGCGCGACGGTTTTCGCTTTTCGTGTCAACTCATCCAAGAAAACCTCATAATTCGCCCGAGGGACGTAGACCCGTTCAATCGACTGACACGCCTGACCTGTTGCGAGAACGGAGGCCCGTAAAGCTAAATCAGTCGCGGCGTCCGTATCTGCGGTCGCCGTAATGATGAGCGGGTCTTTTCCGCCCAGTTCCAAATTCGCTGGAATTAGGTTCTCCGCGGCCTTCACTGCAACTTTACGGCCCGTGTTAACCGATCCCGTAAAACATATACAATCCACATTATCGACCAGTGCTGCACCAGTTTGGCCGTCACCTTGAACGAAACGTAGAATACTTGTCATCTCTACGTCCTTAATTGCGAGGGCCATAATATCAGCAAAACGGGGGGTGACTTCACTGGGTTTGACGAGAACGCAAGCTCCAGCCATGAGTGCTGGTACACTGTCGATAAAAGAAAGCGTCATGGGGAAGTTCCACGGACTAATAACACCAACCACTGAATATGGAACGAAATCAATTTGGTGTTTGAAGTTTGGCTTCGCACGGCCCTGCACCCAAGCTGTGTCGGGCAAAAGGGTCGGCGCAATCGCCGCCCATCCGCGCAGAGAACCTATGACGCCCATAACTTCTTGGCCTGAAATTCTTCGGCGTCCGGTGTCCTTTTCCAGCGCGGAGATGATATCAACTGCTCGCGCTTCAATTGCGTTGGATAGAGAAATCAAAGCTTCGCCCCTTGCAGCCATTCCGCGGCCTAACCACTCGGGTTGATGACGTCGCAATTCGGCAACGACAACCGCGACCTCGGTCTCATCCAAGGCCTCGATATGGTAATCAACGACTCCGGTTCTTGGATTTTTGACGTCGCACTTACGGCTCATTTGAACCCCTTAAACTTAACTTTATCGCGTGATAGGGACTTTCCGTTGCACTCTGCATGACTTAGGTCAACGAGAGGCTTTTGGGAGACGGTAGCGAAATCTTATGACATCTATGACTGATACCCCCCCGATATATAAAGCTCTGGCCCTGCAAACGGAATGTAAAGCGGTCAACCGCTGCGTGTCCCGCGCCGAAAGCCAAACATTAATAAATGACTCCATCGCGAGGATCAGAGGCCAGATTTTTTCTGCGAAAGCCTTTCACGGTCCTGACCTTAAGCTAGTTTGCTTACCTGAGTATTTTTTGACGGGCTTTCCTGCAGGTGAAAGCGCGCAAGACTGGCAAGCTAAAGCCGCGATTGACATGGATGGCCCCGAATATGCGTTGTTGGGAAAACTGGCGTCTGACGCGAACCTCTATTTGTCCGGCAATGCTTATGAGGTTGATCCGAATTTTCCCGAACTTTATTTTCAATGTAGCTTCATTATCGACCCGACGGGACAAGTCGCTCTTCGTTATCGACGCTTGATTTCAATGTACGCACCGTCCCCTTATGATGTGTGGGATGCCTATTCAGAAATATATGGTCTGGATGCGCTCTTCCCCGTTCTTGATACGCCGCTAGGGCGGCTTGCCGCCTTGGCGTCTGAGGAAATTCGCTATCCGGAAATCAGCCGCATTTTGGCATGCAAGGGCGCGGAAGTTATTTTGCACCCGACTTCGGAAGCGGCCAGCACGCAATGGACCTATAAGAACGTCGCGAAACTGGCGCGCGCACAGGAAAACCAGTGTTACATAATCTCCGCCAATTCTGCAGGCATTACCGGAACGGCTTTGGCAGCATTTAGCACCGATGCGCGCAGCCAAATTGTAGATGATCGCGGCATCATTCTGGCTGAAACGCCGGGCGGGGAAAGCATCACCGCCTGCGCGGATGTAGACATTGCGTCGCTTAGATATCGCCGGGCGCGAAACGGGATGGACAATATGTTGGCGCGCCAACCTATGGGATTATACGCTCAAATATTTGGACAATTCGACATGCATCCGCCAAATTCACTCGGCGGTGGAAAAACGGCGCCTGCAAAGGACTTTTACAAAACGCGGCAGGACGATGTTATTTCAAAATTAAGGGCGGCTGACCTGATTTAAGGTTTGTGCCCGACTACAACTAACGCAGCGTGTCATGTGAATTTAAATACAGACTTTCGGGGAGGGCGCTCCAGCCGAAATGACAATAGAAATTTCAGTAATACAAGCTAAACCGCTGTCCAAAACATAAAGTGCGATATGAAAAACTTGATCCTCGATTGGCCCGCTCCCGGAATCGCAAGGCTGAAACTGTCTCAACCTGCACGCCGCAATGCGCTCAATGCCGCGATGTGGGGCGCATTGCCGAAACTGCTAAAAGAGATCGAAAGCAATGACAGCTTGCGTGCTCTGATTGTCACTGGAGACGGTGCGCATTTTGCCGCCGGAGCCGATATCAGTGAATTCCAAACGCTTTATGCAACAGCGGAATCATCCGCAAAAATCAGTACGGATATCCAGCGTGCCTTTGACGCCTTAGCGGCTGTGCCTGTCCCAACGATTGCGATGATACGCGGCGCCTGCGTCGGCGGTGGATGCGGATTGAGTCTTTGTTGTGATCTTCGATTTGCGGATACGACTGCCAAATTTGCGATCACTCCGGCCAAGCTCGGCCTCGTCTATCCGTTCGGCGACATTGCCCGCCTTATCGACGCTGTTGGCGTTGCAAATGCGAGCGACATATTACTATCTGCCCGTATCATCCAAGCTAAACCCGCGAGAAAAATGGGACTGGTCCACCACGTCCTAGGCGTTGATGAATTGGAGAACGGAGTCATGGACTATGCGGCAAGCATCAAAGCTCTCTCGTCTGAAAGCCTGCGCGTCACAAAATCCATGATTACGGCCTATCGTAGAGGTCAACGCCAAGACACGGATGAGACCACAGCCCAATTCGCCGCCGGGTTTTCATCAAGAGATTTCAGAGAGGGTTTCCGCGCGTTCCTTGAGAAACGAAAACCTAATTTTGACTGAAGAACCTTCATATAAAGTTTCATCGCCGTAAAGGATGAAGAGGTTCTGAATCTCCGAAGATGAGCCGGCTGTCATTCAAGCCTGTTTTTGGTAAGGCAAATTCCTTATACGCACCATAATGCCATTTTAGGTCGATGTTGACTTGAATTTTAATTGGCCTCGTACTTCCCTTCAATAAGTTACGCGGTCTCCTCCTAGTTGACTGGGATTCAACACGAAATAGCCGACTATGGCCTGCCGATCTGACACTATTACCAAAGGGAATGCCGCGACTGCCGCTGGTCACTCCTAAGAGTGACAGGACTTAAAACGGATGACTTTAACAAGCCAATTATTGCGATAGCGAATTCATTCACGGAATTCGTTCCCGGCCATTCATGTCCATCTCAATAATGTCGGCAGAATTGGGTCTGAGGCCGTTTGGGAATCTGGAGGGGTTCTAAGGGAGTTCAATACAATCGCGGTAAACGATAGGATAGCTATGGGGCACGATGGCATGCTCTATTCTCTGCGAAGTTTCGAACTAATCGCGGGCTCAATCGAATACATAGTCAATGCGTACTGTGCCGATGCAATTGTTTGTATTTCAAATTGTGATAAAATCACGCCGGGAATGCTGATCGCAGCCATGCGTCTTAACCCTCCGCTATATTTGTCTCAGGCGGCCCCATGGAGGCAGGACGAATTAATATCGATGGTGCGACCCAAAGGCTTGACCTTTCAGATGCCTTTGTCTCCGTTTCAGATGGAAATCACCGAGGGGCCGGTCGCGAAGACATTGAAAGCAATGCGTGTCCAACCTGCGGATCATGCTTCGGTATGTTTACTGCAAACTCTATGAATTGTCTCGCAGAAGCGCTGGGGCTTGCTTTGCCCGGGAATGGATCTCTCC
>ENA-ORXR01001161-ORXR01001161.1-marine-metagenome-genome-assembly--contig:-NODE-1161-length-29200-cov-4.021907_pt1 | contig 29200 bp, 24 predicted proteins | sample MGYA00237866_ERZ511479 | MGnify/ENA metagenome assembly ERZ511479
AATCCTGGGTTTTCAACCCAGGGCTATTGATATTTAACCGCTCTGCGGTTATCTTCTCTTACTTCTGAATATGCCTAATCTTTACACAGGGTTTATCACCCTATGCTCTAGTATGTCACCCTTTCAGGGTTTCGCACACTTTACTCCTGAATATTCCAGGGTCAGTTTCGCATACTTCTGATTATGAATAATCTAGAACTCTGATTTGTAGCTTTTAATCAGTTACTAATAAAGCTGATTTGAAGAATTAATGCATGAGCACAATGCGTAATTCCTTAGCTAATTCATTTCTTATTTCAAGTAATCTTTGATGGGTTTTTACAAGTAAGATAACATCTGCCTCTTCCTGTTTCATTTTTGCTTTATTCTCAGCCATCATAGATTTGATCTTTGCAAGTTTAAAGTACTTTAAAACTTGCATACAATCTTCCAAGAAGTTTTCATCTGGCACAGGTTGAGTTCTTAAAGTGATGTCGTGCATGTCAGCCCAGTTATGGGAATAAACAAACTCTTCGGAGCAAAGCGTAACCGCCATGGTGCGTACTTCCTTAATAGAGTTATTGATAAAGAAATTGGCGTTCACTGGTTTATCTGTTTCCACCTGTTGCTGCGCCAGCTCGATCATAGTTTTGTACGTCGGATTCTGAAAGTGATCTATGACGTCTGCAAGGTTTGCGATCATAAGTTTGGCGAGAGAGACTTTTTGCTCCTCTTCGCTGGGAATATCTCTGTGTCCATAATTTAAGAGCAGCTTCAACACATCTCTTTCTTTGTAGTAGCCATTAAGCGATTTCCCAGCTTGTGGAGCAGAAGTTTCTTTTTCATCAACCACGCCTGTATCGCCCTCTGGTCTGGAAGGAGAATTGTCGTCTAAACGCTCTTGTCTGGCGGACTCTCTTCTACGTTCCGCCCATTTTTGATTCATATGGTCTTTAAGTGCCTTGTTAGAAGTCTCCATCAATACCGCTTCATCCATATCTAAGAGTTGTGCGCACTCTTTAATATAAACTGATCTCTTTATCGGGTCCGGAATGATAGATATACTAGAAACGATATCCCTGATGCTTTTACTTTTCTGAATAGGATCATGCTTACTTTGCTCTATTAACTTCTTCGTTTTAAATAGGATAAAATCCTCTCCAAACTGTGTGAGGTATTCAGCAAATCTGGTACTGCCCAGCTTTTGAACAAGTGAATCAGGATCATCGCCTTCCGGAAGTGGAACAACTTGTACATTTAGATCCTGACTAAGTGCAAGGTCAAGTCCTCTACTTGCTGCTTTTATACCAGCGGCATCTCCATCATACAGCAATTTAATATTTCTGGTAAATCGCTTGACCAGCCTTATCTGTTCTTCCGTCAAAGCGGTACCCGAAGAGGCAACTACGTTTTCGATGCCTGCTTGAGAGAGTGAAATGACATCTGTGTATCCCTCTACTAGAATACATTCATCAAGACTCCTAATAGCACGCTTAGCATGGTAGATACCATAGAGAATTTTACTCTTTATATATAGTGCAGTCTCTGGGGAGTTGACGTACTTAGGCGTTTTTTTATCAGTCTTTAGCGTACGACCTGCAAATGCAATAGGTTTTCCTGAAAGATTATGAATGGAGAACATAACACGTTCTCGGAAAAAATCTTTGTCATAATCATTGGTAAGACGGACTTGTTTGAGAAGGTCTATATTGTAGCCAGCATCTTTGGCACTTTGGGTCAGGCCTGCAGGTTGCGAGGAGGCATATCCAAGTCCAAATTTTTTTATAGTATCTTCTAGATATCCACGAGACTTGAAATAACTGAGACCAACAGATTTTCCTTCGTCAGTGTTCAGTAGCTGTTCTAAAAAATAATCCTCACCGAACTGGTTGACTAAATATAAACTATCCTGATGTTGTTTATGCTTTTGATGCTCCTCCGTTGTTGCAGTCTCCTCAACTTCAACATTAAATTTTTGAGCAAGATGTCTGAGTGCTTCTGGAAAATTGAAACCTTCGTGCTCCATGATAAACTGCACAGAGTTACCGCCTTTGCCGCATCCAAAGCACTTGTAAATGCCTTTAGCAGGAGAAACAGAAAATGATGGAGATTTTTCGTTGTGAAATGGACAAAGACCAATTAAATTAGCCCCACGCTTTTTAAGATTGACATAGTCATTTACCACATCTTCAATTCGGGCTGTTTCAATGATATTTTGTACGGAGCGCTCAGTAATCATACGGTAAAATTAAGATTAATATCGAAATTTTGCTTTAATATAGCTATTGTTAAAAATTTTAACGTACCGTTAAATTGTGTATAAGTGTAACTAATACAGCGCTTTATAAAATCGATATGATATTAACATTATATTGTTCAACTATTATTTATACAAAAGCGTTTTATATATAACAAACAATGGTTAAAGATTCTAACTAAATTAATAGATTATAATGGGTGTTCTCATATAATAGTGTGTGGTTTGAATGCAGCGGGATTATTTATAATCTCGTTGCTTTTTTTTTGGCTATTAGTACCATATCTAACTCAAAAACGATAAAAGCTGGCTAGGACAAATCTATTATCCTTTTTTCCAAACTTAGTTTCTATACAATCCAATTTCATCGTCAATCAGGAATTTTTCTCCGTCACTGCGCCGTGAATATCGGCATATTCAATAGTGTTAATTGCTACAGATAAACTTATTATCTATCGGCATCATATTTGCAAAATTGATTATAAAAAGTCCTTGAAGGGATGTCACCTTTAGACATCAATCTTCAAATGTCATATTCCAAAAATTTATCTATGAAAAAGTTTAGTACTTTACTTTCCATGATCGCCGTAATGGTGTTTTGTATAGCAGCTTCACTAGCTGCGAGTGAAGGCCCTCTGCGTTACGAAGATTATGAAATCATCAGTCAAACAAAGAGTGGATTCGAAAAGGTAGCCGCCTTAAATGCCATGGCTAGTATGCTCATTAAAGAGGATAATTTAACGAAGGCGGAAGCTATAGTTGAAAAAATTAATATCGAGATTAGCAATGACGATAAAATTGGCCACGCTGCACTTAATATCAATAAAGGTATTCTCTACAAATCTAATTTTGATTACAAGAATGCATTGACTCATTTTTACAATGCGCTGGAGTCTGCGGTAAATGCTGAGGATAAAAGACAGATTGCCATTTGTAAAAATGAAATAGGGGATGTGTTTTTGTTACAAAAGGATTATGAAGAAGCGGAGAAAAACTTAAATGAAGCACTAGCCATTCGGGAAGGTGGACAAGATTTAAGAGGTACTAGTCAGACTCATATTCTCCTAGGTAAGTTGTTTTACGAAAAGGAATTATTCGGGAAAGCGAGGCAGCACTATAAGCGTGCTTTTGACTTAATGGTAAAGATGCAAGATTTAAACGGTGCGGCTGATCTAGCAACTGATCTTGGGAATATCGATTTTATCTTAGATGACTATGAAAGTGCACTGGTTTACTACAATACTTCAAGAGATATCTATAACCAAGGAAACGATAAGGAAAAGCTTGCGATGAACTTATGGGATATTGCCAAGGTGCATACAGCACACGGGAATTTAAAGCAGGCAACCCAGACCAACAAAGATGCATTAGAACTATGGAAGAGTATAGGGTCAAAAATCGGAATTGCAGACTCTTACCTTAGAATTGCCAATAATTATATTGCAAGAAATAATAAGAAATCGGCACAAGAAAATTTAGCTATGTCTGCCGATGTAATCAAATCGGAGGTGAATACTTATGGTTCCTATAAAATTTTTAAAGGATTAGCTATTGCCTTTGAAAAGATGGGCGATTTTAAAAATGCTTTCCAATATCATGTATATTTTGATAAGAGTAAGGATGTTGCATTTAATAAAGATAAGTCTGAAGCAATGTATGAGCTGAGTACTAGATATAATTCTCAATTCGCTGCTGCAGAAAAGGAGCAAAAAATTGAAAAATTAGAAATGAGTAATGCTAATTCAAGTAAACTAAAAAAGTTCTTGTTAGCTGTAATAGGATTAGGGATAATGCTACTTTTTAATCTCATTTCATCTAATAGGAGAAAGAAAAAAGATAATTCAATCCTTAGTGCACAGAATGAAGAAATCGAAAAGCAGAAGGCTAGAATTGACAAGCAGAATGATTTATTAGAAGTAAAAAATGACAGCTTAAATTCCCTCAATGGAAAACTAGTCGGAGAAATGGCAGAAAGAGAATCTATTGAAAAATCTTCTTTTGCAAGAGATCGCTTCTTAGCTACTATGAGCCATGAGATGCGAACTCCATTGAATACCATAGTAGGTATATCGCATCTTTTGATGGATAACAATCCAAGAGAGGAGCAAAGAGAGCAAATTCGAAATCTACAATTCTCTGCTAACAGTATGACTGTATTTGTTAATGATGTCTTAGATTTTTCAAAAATAGAAGCAGGCAAGCTTACACTTGATAATAGAGAGTTTACACCTAAACCTTTGTTTGAGAATCTTAAGCGCCAATTTGAGAATCCAATTAGAGATAAGGGACTTAAATTTAGCTTTAGCTATGATGAAAGAATACCAGCAATGTTAGATGGAGATTCTGCGAGAATAAATCAAATCTTCAATAATATTCTGAATCAGGCGATGGAGAATACGGAGACTGGGATGATAAATATGCAAGTAGTTTTAGAAGATCTAAATACTAAAAATGTCAAAATTAGAGTAAATGTCAAGGATACTGGTCAGGGTCTAGACAAGGAGTTACTTGCAAAGATGTTTCAAGATATAAATCCAGAAGCAGATATTTTTGAAGGCTATCAGAGGAACAGCATTGGTCTAAATATGGCTAAGCGATTAGTGGAATTACAGAATGGTAAAGTTGATATTAGAAGTAACCTTGGAGAGGGCACATTATACAGCGTGCTAATGCCATTCAAGGTTAATCAGAGAGCTAAGACAGAGACGATAGTAGTTCCAGAAGAGGTTAATGCTTTGGAAGGAATGAATATTCTGATCGTAGAAGATAACAAGATAAACCAACTTGTTGTAGCTAAGATGTTGAATGATAAAGGAATCAATACAGTTACTGCTAATAATGGTGCAGAGGCATTACAAGAAGTGAAGATGCATCATTTTGACTTGATCTTGATGGATATTCAAATGCCTATCATGGATGGATACAAAGCAACATCCGAGATAAGAGCTTTAGATGATAATAGCAAAAGTGATGTACCTATTATTGCACTTACCGCTTCTGCATTTTTGTCTGAGTTAGAGAAAGCCAAATTATTTGGAATGAATGAGCATGTTGGAAAACCATTTAGCCCTGAAGAATTAATGGAAAAGATAAATGCATGTATGAGGAGGTTTAAAACTAGACCTGCATAAAGAGTAAACTAGATCTATCCACAAATAACTAAGTATAACTGAAAGGCAGACTCAAAATATTGAGTTTGCCTTTTTGATCGTGGGGAGTATTTACACGCCCAACATATCTTTCATTCCAAAATACCCTTGTTTTCCAATAATCCATTTTGCTGCAGTGTAGGCTCCTTTCGCAAAGCCTATTCTGCTATGCGCGGTATGTGTTATTTTAATTTCATCTTCTTCGGAAATAAAGAAGGAGGTATGTGTTCCTGGAATGCCATCCTCCCTTTTAGCTTTTATGAGAAGGTCAGTATTTTTATGTGTTTGATCTAGTTCCCAGTCTTCTTTAGTTGGTAATTCCGCGAGCATCCTTTGTGCTAATTCAATAGAAGTACCACTAGGAGCATCTATCTTTTCTTTGTGATGTATTTCTTCTATAGATGGTTCGTATTGATGATGGTTGCTAAAAAGTTTAGCGGCGTAGCTATTGATGGCGAAATATAAGTTAACCCCTAAACTGAAGTTAGGTGCATAGAATAAGGCCGTGTTGTTTTGATTTGCTATAGCTTTTGCCTCTTCCAAGCGGTCTAGCCAGGCAGTAGTACCTGAGACAACAGGTATACCATGATGGAGACAGTGGCTAATATTTTCAAATGCACTATCTGGATTGGAAAACTCAATACAGACATCAGGAGCAAAGTTATTAAGTTCTTCTATCTCGTTTGAATTTTTTGAGCTGATGCGAAGGACTATTTCATCATCGTTGGCTAGTGCTAATTTTTCAACTTCCTTGCCCATCTTCCCATATCCAATTAATGCTACTTTCATAATTACATTTTGGTAATGATAGTGCAATCATTGGACATTACAAAGAGAAACGATGGTGTTTTATTACCATATTTAGCTGGACTAGATCAATAATCATAGATGACTAGCGTATCGGAATATTGGTCATGAAATCGTTCGCCGAGCCCTGGTAGAAATGAAAGAAACTCACATGGAACAAGTCTCCACAAGCTCCTTAACAGATATATTTTGAAAGAAATTTGGGCTTCGCGATTATGAACAACGCGCGTTTGAGTAAGAAATTTAGCAAAGGACTTACCATTAAAGAAATACTCCGTTGAGAAATACACCATTAAAGTAGAAGAAAGAATTACATAATCAAGAAAAGGATTAAGCTGATGAGAGTTAAAAAACAAGTATTCAATACTACTTATATAGCCTACAAATATACCTACGCAAGTAGCAACACAATAAATACTAAGATAGTCTATAAGAAAATTAACAAATCTTATTGGAATATTTGCTTCCACATAATCCTTGCGATACCATTTAAGGTCTACGTCAATTATGCTTGTGAAATAATGATCCATAGGACAAAAATTTAAGGTCTAGAGCTATTGAATAGCTCCATAAATTAAATTGGTTCGTCCGATTACTTTGATTATTTAATTGAGGTGAAGGTATATAGTGTAAATACAAATAAAGCTTTGTAATAGTTCGTAGAGTTAGCAGATAAGTTTGTTAATTTTTACTAAAGCCTAATTATGTTCCTTGCTTGACATTTTATACAACTTTGTCAGCACAAGAGGAAGAGGCAAATGCATCGGGCTTAGCTTTAAATTCGAAACCCATCCCCATTATGTACCCCATAGCCTCTTTTAGGGCTGTATTCGACTTAAAGTGTGGATCTGTATTAATATCTGCATGTACTTCTAGTGCAACATCATATTTGTCAAACAAATCGCACAGTGCATAAGCTACTTCTACTGATTTCGCCACCTCGGAGATCATACGCTCTCTCAGGCTCATTTTACGCTTCTTAGTGAAGTTATGTATGAACATAAATCCACCCTTCTTTTCTCGTAGAAATACGATCACCGTGGCATATTCTATGATCTCATTGCGTACTTGTGAGTCTGTACCTATACATACTTTCAAGCGGTAGCCCTGTTCATGTTGTTCCCTGATGGTCTTTTCTACTGCCTTTTTTATTGGTAGTTCTATTCTCTGACCATTGAGTCTGCGCCATTTATCGTCATCCATGCTTAATATTTATTGTTTAGGTCAATGCAGAATTAAATTTCATACACAGACATAAATGCAATATAGTAAACGGTATTCTAAAATAATACGTTCCACTTATTTTTGACTTAGTTTTAATGTTTACTTAACAATATAAAAGAAAGCAATGCGAAACAAAGAATGTGATATCTGGAATTAAAACTAGGTTATCGTTGCAATGATTTTTGATAATTCTATATCGTATTTGATAAATAGTGCTAAATTTGAGATGCTGCAAATCTAAAAACGTATACTACCTACATGAAAATGAATTTTATTAATACTATAAGCTTATTAGCCCTTGTACTTTTAATAAGTGTAATTGCTGGCTGCACTGCCTCCACTAGTCAATCTGCCAAAACTAAGGCTGGTTTAAATCATCTTGCGAACGAAAGTAGTCCTTATCTCTTGCAGCATGCAAAGAATCCTGTTGATTGGTACCCATGGTCTGATGAGGCCTTGGCAAAGGCAGCCGCTGAGGATAAATTATTGGTGGTGAGTATTGGATATTCTGCTTGTCATTGGTGCCACGTGATGGAGCATGAATCATTCGAAGATACGACAATAGCAAGGTTGATGAATGAGCATTTTGTTAGTATCAAAGTAGATAGAGAAGAAAGACCTGATGTAGATGATGTCTATATGACAGCCTGCCAACTTGCATCGGGACGTGGTTGTGGATGGCCTTTAAATGCGTTCGCTTTGCCGGACGGTAGACCTGTCTGGGCGGGTACTTATTTCCCTAAAGACGAATGGTCCAAAGTACTGGAGCATTTCATAGATCTTAAAAATAATGATAAAGCTAAACTCGAAGAGTACGCTACTCAACTCACTAGTGGTATTCAAGGCCAAGAGAAGATATCCATAAATACAGGGGCCCATGTATATGAGTCGAGTACACTAGATAAAATTACAAGCAATTTTATCAAAAATATAGATTTTAAAGAAGGGGGCAGAAAAGGAGAACCGAAATTTCCGATGCCCAACAATTACGAATTTTTATTGCGTGAAGCCGTACTTACTAAAAATGATAAGGCTTTAGAATCAGTATCTATAACACTAGATAAGATGGCTATGGGGGGTATATACGATCAATTGGGTGGAGGTTTTTCACGCTATTCCGTAGATGGTAGATGGGAGGTTCCACATTTTGAAAAAATGCTGTATGACAATGGCCAACTCATTAGCTTGTATAGTAAGGCATATCAGGTAACGAAAAATTCACTTTATAGGGAAGTTGTGGAGCAGTCCATAGCATTCGTTGATAGAGAATTGACCTCACAAGAGGGAGGTTTCTATAGTTCGCTTGACGCAGATAGTGAAGGGGAGGAGGGAAAGTTTTATGTTTGGACGCAAGAAGAGTTGCACGCCATAATCAAGGACGAAAAGGATCGCAAAATTTTTGATTACTATTATGAAATCAAGGCAAATGGGAATTGGGAGGAAGATAAAAATATACTCTTTACCAAAAAATCTGTGGCTGAGGCTGCATCTAAGTTGAAGGTGGAAAAAAAAGAGTTTCTGGCTTCCCTTGCTGCTTCTGAAGAAATGCTAATGGCTGCTAGAAATAAGAGAATCAGACCAGGTCTAGATGATAAAATCTTGACCTCCTGGAATGCATTAATGCTGAATGGCTATGTTGATGCTTACAAAGCGCTCGGTATAGAAGCTTATAAAACTAGAGCAATAAAAAATGCAACTTTTTTAAGTGAAACAATGCTTCAAGGAGATTTTCGATTGAATAGAAACTATAAAAGTGGAAAATCTGTTATCAATGCCTTTCTTGACGATTATGCTTTGACAATCGACGCCTTTATTAATCTTTATCAAATTACATTTGATGAACAATGGCTGGACAAAGCGAAAGGAATGACGGATTATGTGAATACCCATTTTAAGGACCAGGAGACAGGTATGATGAACTATACGTCAGATATAGATGCAGACTTAATCGTTAAGAAAATGGAACTTACGGATAACGTTATACCAGGCTCGAATAGTAGTTTTGCTAGAGCCATGTATAAGTTAGGAATATTTACTTACAACATAGAATATATAGATTCGGCAGAGCAAATGATGCGAAATATGATTTCGGATGTAAGTAGTTCTGAGATGCCGAATTTCTATTCTAATTGGTGCCAGCTCTATAGCGAGCTGCTTACTCGACCTTATGAGGTAGCCATTGTTGGTGGTGATTATGAGGAAAAATTAAAGTCACTGCAAATTAGATATATTCCAAATGCAATTTATTTGGGTGGGAAAGATGAAGGTTCACTTGAGCTTTTAAAAGACAAGTTGCAAGATGGGCAGACAATGATTTATGTCTGTCAGAATCGAGTTTGTAAATTGCCTGTAACGGAGGTGGATAAGGCTTTTAGGTTAATGAATTAGGGTTAATTAAGCCTCCTATCGTAAATGTCTATATCTTCCTTATGTACTGTAATAAGCTCTGCCATTCTGAAAATATAATTAATTGAGATAGTTGCGAAAATGTAAAATTTATTTCTAAGTACACTGTTAGTTTTTATTCGTAATCTCTGAAATATAGCCGATTATTTGATATAGCATAGAGTATCTGGTCAAGAGATAGAAACCAATGCGAGAAGGGTGGTAAGGAAGCGACGATAGGAGCTGTATGAGATACGGGAGTATCGAAATACCGTAGCGCTAGCGAAGTCCTGGACGACCTGACACTATGGTGGGGATGGAGGTGGCATAGGTACATAGTGGCTCGCCCAAAAGAACCTTTTTGATATTGCTAGTATATATACGTTGAAAATACTAATTTTGTAAGAAAAAGAATTGCGCCTAATTATTATTCTCTTGCTAATCTTTCCAACACTAGGTTGGGGGCAACAGGATTCTATGGTACTCGTTACTAAGAATTTTAAATTTAAAGATGGATTATATTTAAACTTTGAAGAATTTAAAATTAATACTCCTAGTGTAAGCTGGGATAGTGTGTTTGCAAGGCTGCATTCTAATCCGCAAAACCTAATAACGCTTGTGGATACTATTCACTTTAAAAATACTGATCAAGAAGAACTCTCGGGTATATGGGGCTTTACCTTGGGTGGGATACCTTATATAAATCTCAATCAAGCGAATGGTGCTGGACTTAAAAAGTTCATCGGTTTGAAGGTAAGAGGAGCCATTTGTTACTTTACTACTGAGCGGAAGATAGCAGAAACGAGATTGATAAAAGCTTATAATCCTGTAACTGGCATACCCTTCAGAGAGGGAGAGGTGACCACTCAAAGTACAGATATTGATAAATATATGCTTTCATTTGATACTGGAGAAATTGTGGCATTTAATCGAGAAAATTTTATAAGTTGGATAGATAGCGATTCTAGACTTGTAAAGACAATTAGAAGTCTAGATGAAAATGAAATTGGGGAAAAGTTGTTTAAATGTTTGCTGATATACGATGATAGAAACCCTAGATATGTACCTGTTTACGATAGGGGTCGTAAAGTAAGTGAAATTGATTAGAGTTAATTATATTTGCCATTATGAGCGCAGGCCGCACTATACTTACTGCCAAGAGATTGGAACTTACGCTGGATAGGCTATGCTATCTCATACTAGAGAATTACCCCAACTTGGAAGATTTGGCATTAATAGGTATTCAACCTCGAGGAATAGCATTAAGCGAAAGAATTTGCCAGCGCTTGGGGGAGCTTGCCCATAAAGAGATGCCACTTTATGGTAAGCTAGACATTACATTTTATCGGGATGATTTCAGAAAAAGAGACGAACCTATACGTGCATCTACTACGGAGATTGATTTTTTAGTAGAGGACAAAAATGTAATTTTAATAGATGATGTATTATATACGGGACGAACTATACATGCTGCTATGTCTGCATTGCAAGATTTTGGACGTCCTGCAAAAATAGAGTTGATGTGTCTTATAGATCGAAGATTCAACCGTCAGTTTCCTATAATGAGTAATTATGTAGGTATGGTAGTGGATGCGCTCAATGAAGCATATGTGCGTGTAGAATGGAACGATAAGAAGGGCAGCGGGAAAGTGCTGCTATTTGCTAACAAGGAAGAATCGTTACTGGAATGAGCAAACCTACACTCAGTAGTAAGCACCTATTAGGGATCAAAAATTTAGATGCTCAGGACATCAAGTTGATTTTTGAGACTGCAGATAATTTTAAGGATGTACTAAATAGATCTATTAAAAAAGTACCCTCACTCAGAGATATCACCGTTGCTAATTTATTTTTTGAAAATAGTACTCGAACGAAATTAAGTTTTGAGCTTGCGGAGAAAAGACTTTCAGCTGATGTAGTTAATTTTTCATCGGGTAATTCCTCAGTTAAAAAGGGCGAGACACTACTGGATACGGTAAATAATATTCTGTCCATGAAAGTAGACATGGTGGTCATCCGACATCCAGCTCAAGGGGCACCGCATTTCTTAGCACAGCATATAGATGCGAATATTATAAATGCTGGAGATGGTACCCATGAGCACCCAACGCAAGCGCTATTAGATGCCTACTCCATGCAAGAAAAGCTGGGAACTCTCAAGGATAAAAAAGTGGCTATAATAGGAGATATCAAACATTCACGAGTAGCATTGAGCAATATATTTTGCTTACAGCGGTTGGGTGCTAAGGTACTGGTATGTGGGCCCCCAACTCTAATCCCTAAATACATCAGTAGTCTAAATGTTGAGGTAAGTTACAATGTACAGGAAACACTTCATTGGTGTGATGTTGCTAATATTCTACGAATACAACTAGAGCGACAAAATATCAACTTTATCCCTTCATTGCGAGAATATGCTCTTCACTTCGGAGTAAATAGGCAAATGGTAGATCAACTAGAAAAGCAAATAGTGATCATGCACCCAGGGCCTATGAATAGGGGAATAGAGATAAGTAGTGAAGTTGCTGACTCTGAACATTCTATCATATTGGATCAGGTAGAGAATGGTGTAGCGATACGTATGGCGAGTCTCTTTTTGCTGGCAACGGGTAAAGATGGAGCTAAACATCGTCTATAAGTTAGCGAAAGATTAATATATATTCCTATATTTGATATATACGAAGAGCTTAAGCTGTAACAAATAGGCTAAATATGGCTCCCAAAAAACAACCTTATACCTTAATTTAGAATCAAAAGATGAAAAAGAGCTTATCTACCTTTGTACGTGTATGTATATTATTATGCCTATACGGTACCTCCCTTGGCCAAAATTGTGGGTCCACAATCACTGAAAATAAAAAAGTAGCAGGAATGCACTTGTTGGAAACAAAGCCTGTGACTGTCGTAGTACGTGGTAACTATTCCTACAGTATGTACTTTGCAAATACGGAAGATGGTGTTGTTGCCAAAGTACTTTCTAAGGCAGGTCAAGAATTTAATCAAGATGACGAATTTATCTTTGTAGATAAATCAAATACTCGTAAGAGTTATCGTTTTATTTCTATGGGAGAAATATCCAAAGAAGGTAACATTCCTGTCTATAAGAATACTCTACAAATGGATCTACCTGCGGTAGATTGGTTGTCATCAGTCAGCATAGCCTCTATTTATCTTAGAAATAATATCACTTTGGAAATGAGAAAGCTCTCTCTGCAAGAAAGTAGACAAGGAGAACTTAAAAATAATGCAAAATGCTTTGCAAGTCAACTAGACCGTAATATGGTGAAGTCGGTCACACTCGCTAATACAGAATTTACAGTAGGTCCAAACAGTACATCAAAGGCAGGTAGTAATGCTTCTAGAAGTACTGGTGGAAGAAGAGTTACTGATATTAGTTTGCTTAATGATGAGGAACTAGCAGAATTGAAAAAAGAGTTGGTAATGACAAAAGATGCGTTGAGATTAGAAATTCAAGCTGAAAAGGATAAGGCTAATAAAATAAAAGCTTCGCTACAAGATGAAGTTACTAAAGCGAGAGAAAATGCAGCCGCACAAAAAGCTAAGTATGCAGATGAAGTATTGCAAGCAAGATTGGCATCTCAAGAAGAAATTGATGCCTCTAAGACTACCTTAGCGATGCAAGTTTCTGAATCCAAGCAGAAAGCTGGCTCCGCTATGGAAAAGATTAGTAGTGATGTTGTCAGCGCAAGAATTAAAGCAGATGAAGTTATTCAAAAAGCACAATTAGAATCTGCAGAAACAGTTTCTGCCGCAAGAAAGAGTGCAGCCGAAGAAGTAATGCGCGTAAAGGAAAAATTAGAAGCAGCAAAATTAGAATATGCAGATGAGGTAGCAAATGCTAGAGAAAATGCTAGTGCTGAATTGGATAGGATTAGAGCTGAAACAGCAGAAACTATAGCCGAAGCTAGAGAAGTTGCAAATACTCAAAAAAATCAGAGCGTCGACGATGTGGTAAGTAGTAAGAAAACCGCTGCGGAACAAATTTTGGAAACTAAGGAATCAGCGGCAGAAGAAATTGCTCGACTGAGAGAAAAGGCAGTACTAGAAAAACAGAGCATTGCTTTTGAAGTTGCGGAGTCTAGAAGAAAAGGTGTAGAAGAAACAACCTTGATCCAAGAAAATCAGGCTACGGAAATTGCGGACCTGAAAGAAAGAGCAGCAAAGGAAAAGGAGAAATCAGCACTAGAAGTTGCAACTTCTAGACAAAAAGCATCAGAAGAGATAGCCGTATCTAGAGATGCCGTAGCGCAGGAAAAAGTTGCCGCTGCGGAGCAGGTAAAATCTACTAGAGAAAAAGTTAATGACACGATTCAATCTATAAAGGCCACAGAAGCAGAAGAGATTGCGAAAGCAAAAACCACCTCTGAAGAGCAGAAAACAAAAATAGCCAATGATGTTTTACAGGCTAAACAGAAAGCTAAAGAAGAGTTAGAAAAAATACAAGCGGAATTAAGCGCAGCACTAATTGAGACTAAAGAGAAAGAAGCAGAAGTGAAAGCGGCATCTGCGAAAGAAGTAAAGACCGCACGGGAAGTAGCTACGCAAGAAATAGCTAAAGCGAAAGATGCTACTATTAAGGAAGTTACAGAAGCTAATAAATCAGCGGAAACTGCCAAAGTTAGTTACGCCGATGAGGTAGCAAAAGCGCAGAAAGCTGCGAATGATAGGATGGCTGCTATACAATCAGAAGTAGCTGAAAAAATAACAACTGCAAAGAATAAGGAAAAGGAAATGTCTACTGCTAGTACTAATGATGTAATTGAGCAAAAGCAGAACGCAGCAGCTGAAATACTCAAAACTCAAGAAGAAGCAGCTAATGAAATAGCGAGTATAAAAAGTCAAGTTGCGAAAGCTGCACAAGATAATGCTATCGCTATGGCAGAAGCCAAGAGAAACGCTGTGGAGGCAATAGCACAAGTAAAAAAGGCACAGGCCGAAGAAATAAGTCTTATTCAGGAGGAAGCAGCTACTGAAAAAGAAAAAATAACAAATACTATTATCGAAGCAAAAACTAAAGCAGCTGAAGATATTGCTGCAATTAAAACTAGTTCTGCTGAAGAAATAAAAGCTGCGAGAGAAAGTGCTAATCAGGCAAAAGAGCAAGCGCAACTAGAAGAATTGGAAGCTCAAGAGGCTGCTGCTGAGTCTGTAGCTAGAACCAAAGAAGAAGCTGCTAACGAAATTGCTTTAATCAAACAAGAAGCTGCTGAAATTGTACTAGTAGAGCGAAAAAGAATTGAAGAAGAAATTGCTAAATCAAATCTTGAAATAGATGCCGCAAAAGCCGAAGCCCAAGAACAAATAGATCTAGCTAGAGAAGAGGCTGAAGCAGAAAGAACTAAACTTGTGGAACAGAATGCAGCAGAAAGGCTAAAATTAAATGAAGAAACGGAACTAGCTAGGATCGAAGCTCAAGAGGAGATATCTAATGCTCAGAAAGAAGCAAGCGATGCTGTCTATGATGCGAAGCAACGCTCAAAAGAGCAAATCAATGCAATCAAAGATGAAACGGCCAATAAAATATTAGAAGAGGTTGAAAAATTGGAAGAACAACGACAAATGGTCAAAGACGCTGACGTAAAAATCATCGATCTCAAATCTCAAATATCTGATCTGGAGGATGAATTAGAGAAAAAGCGTCAGGAGAAGAAAAATTAATATTTAGTGTAAATTTTCTCGAAAGATTTAAGAAAATATTAAGCAACAAAATGAGGTAGTAAAGCGTCTTAATTTATATGTTTAGGCGCTTTTTATCGTAGCGATGCTATTGAAATATTGCTTTTCAATAGCTGTCAAGTAACTACTTTAGATACGTTATCATATATACCTTGTTTGCACATCATATATTGAATTTAAATGATAAAGTTACATACACTAATAACTCTTTTTGCACTACTCTCCACGATAGTAATTTCAAACGCTCAAGAAGGATATGAGATAACAGTAGAAATTGACGGATTTGAAAATGATACCCTTCTGCTAGGCTACCAGTACGCTGATAAACAATATATCAAAGACACAGTTATAGCAATAAATGGGAAATATACTTTTGAAGGAGATGAGCCGCTTGACTGTGGTATGTACTTGCTCATAATGCCACCTGCTAAAAAGTATTTTCAAATAATCGTCAATGAATCAGATCAAATCTTTTCTATAAGTACGGAGGCAAGTAATCCAGTGAATGAAATTAAAATTCATGGGTCTGATGAAAACGAACTGTTTTATTCTTATCTAAAATTCATCGGGGAACAAAGCCCTAAGGCGCAAGCATTTAATGAAAAATTAAAATCAAAGAAGGAAAATGGTCAGGATACTAAGCAACTAGAAAAGGATCTGGAAAAATTAAATATAAGTGTCAGTAAATATCAACTTGATCTGATAGAAAAACACCCAAATTCAATGACCGCTAGTATCGTTAAAACTAGTCGTGAGATTGATGTCCCTGAATTTGAACCTACAGATGCAGGAAAGCGAGCAAGTTTTAAATATCTACAAGAACATTGGTTTGACAATACTGACCTGAGTAATCCGTGTTTGATTAGAACTTCCCTACTTCATAATAAAGTTATGAGCTATATCGATAAGCTTACTGTTCAGCATCCTGACTCTTTATCGAAATCCATAGACTTTATTATTGATAAAGCTAAGCACAACGAGATTACTAAGCGTCATTGGCTGTCAACCTTTCTAAACCGTTATGCAAATAGTAAGGTAATTGGGATGGATGCAATTTATGTCCATTTAGTGATGAATTACTATGCTAAAGGCGAAACTCCTTGGGTAGACGATGAAAAATTATTAGAGATAGTCGATAATGCTAGTAAGGTAGAGCCTCTACTCATCGGCAAGATCGCCCCTGAAATTGAAATACCGATATTGGATTATAAGGCTACCGCTGAAATGGCTAAGATCGAAGAAGATGTTCATAAGATTGCGGTACTCGGAGAGAAAGTGAGTCTACATAAATTAGACTCCCCGTATAAAGTTTTATTTATGTGGGCCCCAGATTGCGGTCATTGCAAAAAGAGTATGCCAAAGATGATTGACTTTTATGATAAATTTAAAGATAAAGGAGTTGCACTGTATGCTATATGCCACCAAAATATTAAGAATACGGCTAAGTGTGCAGATTTTATTATTGAACGCCCAGAAATGATGAACTGGATCAATGTAACGGATCCCTATTTTAGGTCTCGCTACCAAACATTATATAATGTAACTTCAACACCGCAGATTTACATACTTGATGATACCAATGAAATTATCATGAAGCGGGTCGGAGCAGATCAGTTAGAAGAGGTAATGAATGAATTATTCAAAAGAGCAGAAAACAAATAAATTATGGAAGTGCAATTATCTATACTAGCAATTATATTATCATTTTCTATAAGCACAGTGGCGCAAAATATTACCACACATCCAACTACTCAAGCTACGGTGCAGCCATCTGAAAAGGAAAAGGTATTCCCAATCATGACTTTCAATACTAAGCATATAAACCTAGGCGATGTCAAGCGAGGGGAAGTAAAAGAATTTGAATTTACTTTTATAAACACAGGCACGGCTCCTTTAAAAATAGATTTGATATCATCGTGTGACTGTACTTCCACTCAGTATCCACCAATGGAGGTACAGCCAGGAGAACCTGGAGAAATTATGGTTACATTTGACAGTGGTGAAAAAGAAGAATCAGAAACAATTGATATTGATATTTTTCTCCGCAATGAAGATCCTGTAACTGGTGCTCCGATGATAGAGATGTTACAGTACACCTACAACCTAATCAAGTAAGTAGATTTCTCCTCATATAATATCTACTATAATATAGCACTTTAGCTACGAAAGATTCCCTTGCAGAACATTGTTTTTAGGACTTTTGTTGGATAGTCGTATCTTACAGGTACTTATAACTTACTGGTCTTATGGAAATAAAGGTTGATACTAATTACATCGAACAAGCTCAGATTTTTGCTACTAGAAAAATGGCAGGATCGTCTATTAAGAAACTTTTATATCACGATATTACCTATATTCATAGGATAGTCGATGGCGTAAAAGAGATCATGTCCTCTGAAAAATTAGATGATTCTGATACAGAAATGTTACTGATGGCTGCTTGGCTACTTCCTCTTGGCTTTACAGATCTAGACAAATTTGAAGCGGAAGGAGATCCAAAAACTTTCTTCCTGAATTGCAATATGTGTTCGATAGATATTGCCAATAGATTCTTAGAAAGCATTGACTATCCGCATGCTCGAAAAACCAAGGTGCTGCAGTTAATAGAGAAAATGGTACCTGAGGCAGTAGTGAGCTCTTTGAGCGAGCAAATTCTGCAAGATGCAATTACTATTGATTGGGGCAAACGCAAAAGTAAGAAAGCTATTGAAAAACTCTACTTAGAATTATTGTTGACTAATAATCTTAAAGTAGGCAAGGGGAGTTGGTTAGCCTCGGCTATTGATTATCTGAATGGCCACCAATACTACACACAGTATGCTATAGAAAATTTCTCGCCTAATAAAGATTCTCTTATATTAAAACTTGAAAAGGAACTTAAGGATCTGGGCAAAGTAGAGAAGTTAGCTATCAAACAAGAGCTAGGTATATCTGACGAAGAACTAAAAGCCCTTAAAAAAAGTCTTAAAAGCGTTAAAGGTAGAGATGAAAGAGGGATTCAAACGATGTTTCGAAATACATCTAAAAACCATTATACGTTAAACCAGATGGTAGATCGTAAAGCAAATATTTTTATTTCGGTTAACGCTATCATACTATCATTGATTTTGAGTCGGATTGTAGGTACTATAGATACATGGTGTATTCACAACTCTCCCTTGCTTCTTATTTTGATTGCCACTATGGTATCCATTGCGTTTTCTATTATTGCAATAATCCCGACTAAGACTCATGGTTCTTTTTCAGAGGAAGAGGTGCGTAACAAGCAAGGTAATCTACTTTATTTTGGGAACTACCACAGCATGGCCTATCGTGACTACGAGTGGGGCATACTCCAAATGCTTAATGACTCCGATTATTTATATTCTTCTATGATTAAGGATCAGTACTTCTTGGGAAAACAGTTGAGTGCTAAACATCGTCTTATTAGAATTGCTTTGGGATCTTTCCTATTTGGGTTTCTTATTGCTGCTATTTTATTCTTTATCGTTAGCCTTACACCTGATTTTCATTTTGGAGATGGTGCCCATCAATGATTATGAGGAATTGATTTGTATATTTGATCTTAATTTTTAATGACACAATAAACATAAGTATAGGACTTACGTTCTACCTTCTATCTATGATTGAGCTTATAAAGACTAAATATCCTTACTTTCCTATCTTTGGTATCAGTGGGTTCCTTATTTTTTTTGTAATATCTACTACACTATACCCAGGAGGATCTGTCAATGAAATGGCATCTGTTGGTTATAGTCATTTTCATAATTTTATCTGTGATTTGATGTCGCTGAACCTTCCAGAAGGAACTGTTAATGATGCACGTCCAGTTGCGATTGTTGCACATTTTATGCTCAGTTTTGCTATGATTTCATTCTTCTACATTTTGCCAGAAATTTTCAAGAAGCAAAATCGCAATACAAGAATTATCCGCACCTCTGGCATGTTGTCCATGGTGATTTTTATTTTTCTTTTTACAGACTACCATGATCTGGTAGTTACTATTTCTGGAGTACTAACAATCTTCACGTTTATTCCATTTTTTTTAGAACTGATAGATTACGAGCATAAAGGACTTAAAGCTTTAGCCACTATATGTTTTATCCTCAGTCTTATGATGTTTCTTAGCTACGAAACAAAAATAGGATTTTACTATGCGCCTTTTTTGCAAAAGATAACCTTCCTTTTTGATAGCGCCTGGATCATTTGGGTCAGTCTAATAGTGGCGTCAAAGCGACAAGTTTCTGTAAAGAGCGCCAGTTTATAGCCTTATTACTATTTTTAATTTCTAAGCCTTTTTGTCTCTAAGTATTAATATTTGGGCGCGTCCAAGAGGACCAGGCTGTACGTGACTTCGTGTTCACTTCGGTCCTCCGGACTACAAAGTACATTGCTTATCATCAATATACTTTGTCTCACTACCATCCTTCACGCATTAGAAATTTTTAATTGAGATTGTCATTATTCCATTCTATGCATCTTTATTATCGATACTCCAATCAGTACATTCTTTTTTCCTAATCAAGTAGGCCTAAATATTTATCGTCTTACTTCTTTCAGCCAATAAATATATATTCCACTTGTTACGAATTTTTAGGCAATAAAGAATATTATATAATATTGTCTTCATTTTTTGATTATAATTAAAATATAAAAAGGAAAATCTAAAATATTGGCTTATTATATTTTTACGTATCTTGCGTGCTAATATTCAGATCATCGCATTTTATGACTGAAAACAAATAATAAAGCAAAGTGGAGAAGTTAGATAAAATAGACCTTAAAATACTGAAAATCCTTCAGAACAATAGTAAAATAACGAATTTAGAGTTGTCAAAACAAATTGGTTTATCTCCTGCGCCTACCCTGGAAAGAGTAAAAAAACTAGAGACAACTGATATCATCGAAAGCTATCATGCCATTGTTAATCCTACTAGTATAGGTCTGAATGTGAAAACATTTGTCTTGGTATCACTGGCATGGCAAAAGGAGAAGGCGCTTAATAATTTTTTAGAAAAAGTTAAAGCTATAGAGGAGATTACCGAATGCTATATCATTACTGGCGAAGCTGATTTTCTGATAAAAATAGTCTGTAAAGATATTCCAACTTATGAACAGCTACTCTTCAAAACACTTTCGCAAATTGAAGAAATTGAAAGACTAAAGACATTGATGACTCTATCAACTGTAAAAAATTCGACTGTATTACCATTTAATTATAAAGACTAAAGTAATCATTGAAGCAAAAAAAAAATTCTTTGCTTTGGGAAATCAAGTCCGAGTTATACCCATCGAATACCTATCTGTTTGGTACTATGCATGTCAAGTCCAATAGGGTATTTTCAGCTTTTGATCAAATAAGCAAATACATTGCTAGCTGTGACTCATTTTGTGTCGAGATAGATCTGGTTGACGCTCAAAGTACTGCAATGCAAAATGCCTTATTGGCAGGACCAGATCAATCACTAACAAATATTCTAAGCCAAAAGGAATACACAAAATTAGCATCCATTTTTCAAAGTCTAGGTGTACTTGATATTCATCCTTTTCAAAAATTAAGACCAATGCACTTGATTAATCTTTTATCAAGTTTATTGATGAAGGAAGATACTCATGAAATTTTAGACCTGAGTCTATATCGATACGCAAAAGGTAGAGGTATGCGAACCTTTGGCATAGAGACACAAAAAGAGCACCTGACTATACTCAATAATATGGATCGTGATGCTGAAGTAAAACATCTAAAGAGAATAATAAGAAATTTTCCAGCTTTCGCTAAGCAGCATGCAAAATTATTAGATTACTATACACAAGGTAGAATCGATAAACTCTACTTGCACGGAAAGAAATCACTTGGTAAATGGAGAAAAGTACTGTTAAAGGATAGAAACTATATAATATCTTCACGTCTACATGATATAGCCAAACAAGAAGCTGTATTCTGTGCCATTGGAGCTGGACATCTATATGGAAAATACGGAGTGTTGCGCTTATTGAAGTTGAATGGAGCTACCATACGACCAATTTCTTTAAATTACTTTTAGCAATAGAATAGCTACCATAATTCCTAGCAACAAAACTCCCCACTTCTATTTATAATGCATATAAATATGCCATCCAGATCTGTAAACTATCTATGAATGAGAATGTTTTACTAAGCATGCGCATTTCTAAAACAGTCTTGCTTACTTTGCAGTCTCTGCTATTTTTAATCTTTAGCTCTGATGCACATGCACAGACATTTACATTGAGTGGATATGTGCAGGATGCTTCTACTGGAGAAATGCTTATCGGAGTGAACATTTTCAACCAGGCTAGTTCTATAGAAGGTACCGTAACAAATGTATATGGATTTTATTCAATTACATTGCCAGCGGATACCTATTTACTGAAAGTTTCTTATTTAGGCTATCAAGATATAATTAAGGAAATTACTCTAAATACTAATATAAACCTTGATTTTGATATGGTATCTGGTGTTACTATCACTGAAGTCGTTGTAGTTGCAGAAGAAGCTGATAAAAATATTAATAGTACAGAGATGGGTACTGTTTCCTTACCGATTGATAAAATTAAAAAACTTCCCGCCCTTTTCGGAGAAGTAGATGTACTTAAAACATTACAGCTTTTGCCTGGCGTGATTTCAGCTGGTGAAGGTACCGCAGGCTTCTACGTAAGGGGAGGAGGTCCAGATCAAAACTTAGTTTTATTGGATGAGGCTGTGGTATATAACAGTGGTCACCTGCTTGGTTTTTTCTCTGTATTCAACGTTGATGCTATTAAGAATACAACCCTTATAAAAGGCGGTATACCTGCCAATTATGGCGGAAGGCTCTCAAGCGTGGTGGATGTTCAAATGAAAGATGGCAATAATAAAAAATTTGGTGTTACAGGTGGCGTAGGTCTAGTGGCAAGTCGCCTTACGCTAGAAGGCCCATTTAAAAAAGAAACAGGTTCATTTATTGTAAGTGGTCGCAGAACCTACGCTTTTGAAATTGCCAAGCCGATCATTGATAATACAGATTTTAAAGGTACAAACTATTATTTTTATGATCTCAATACTAAAATAAACTATAAGATTTCGGAGAGAGATAGAATTTATTTTAGTGGATATTTCGGTCGCGACGTACTCAACTACGTCTCCAATCAGCGAGATATATTTTTCAAAATGCCATACGGAAATACCACAGCTACAGCGAGATGGAATCATCTTTTTTCTGATAAATTATTCATGAATGTTTCCCTCATTTATAATGATTATGATTTTAGTTTTGAAGGAGGGCAGGGGGATTTTTCTATAGGTTTGGCTTCAGGTGTAAGAGATTATAATGCGAAAGTTGATTTTGAATATTTTCCCAATGCTCGGAATACTGTTAAGTATGGAGCGAATTATACCTTCCATCGTTTGACACCTAATGTAACTAGTGCGTCAAATGGGGAGATTGATTTCTCAAATAATCTGGCGCCCAAGTTTGCTCATGAGACAGCCGCCTACATCTTGAATGATTTTAAGGTAGATGCACAGCTTACTGTTAACTATGGCCTACGATTATCTGCGTTTACGCAAGTGGGCCCATATACTAACACGGCATCTGGCGAAACATTTACTAACTTGGAACCAGTAAAAACTTATACAGGAATTGAGCCGCGGGTTTTCGCTACCTATAAATTAAATGAGAGTGCCTCTCTGAAAGGTGGAGTTACATTTACCAATCAATATATTCATCTAGTGAGCAATAGCAACAGTACACTACCAATAGATGTATGGGTTCCTAGTTCTGAGCGTGTTGCTCCCCAAAGAGGAGTGCAGTACGCGGTTGGTCTTTTTAAGAACTTGAAGGATAATGCATACGAGACATCAGTTGAATTGTATTATAAAGATTTAAAGAGTCAAATTGATTATGGAGAAAGTTATATTAACGATCCGGGAGTAGAAGTAGAAGAGGAATTTGTCTTCGGTAATGGAAGGGCTTATGGTTTGGAGCTATTCCTAAAAAAGAACAGTGGCAAGCTAAATGGTTGGATTGGATATACACTCTCTAAAACGGACAGAATTTTCCCTGATATAAATGACGGTGCCATTTTTCCAGCTACCTACGATAGAAGACATGATGTCTCCATAGTAGCAAACTATGAAATATCCCCAAAATGGGAACTAGGAGGTGCTTTTGTATATGGTACTGGAAATACCTTTACACCTATAAAGAGTCTTTTTTTTGTTGAGCAATCTTTAAATGTCGAATACGGAGACAGAAATAGTGCTAGACTTGAACCATACCATAGAATGGATTTAGCATTGACATATAATCCTAAAGTTGGCGCAGAAAAACAACTAAAGAATAGTTTTACTTTGTCTGTATATAACACTTACAATCGAAGAAACACATTTTTTACTTACACCGTTTTTGAAACAAATTTTGATGCAGGAACGGCTCAAGCTCAGGCACTTAAAGTATCACTATTTCCGATCATCCCTTCTATAACTTGGAATTTTAAATGGAATCAAAAATGAGAAGAGCTGAGATTATACTGGTCTATAGCCTCTTTATTATGGTTGCTGTAGCTACTAGTTGCGAAGAAGAATTCACGCCCATTACTGATTTCTCCCCACCTGATATTGTTGTGGAGGGATATATAGAGGGTGGTGATAATGCAACTTCTCCTTATGTTATATTGACGAGATCAATCCCATTTTTTAGTGAGCTAGATCTTAATGCTGTAGATAGTTTTTTTGTGCATGATGCAGATATTATCGTAAGCACAAGTGGAGATACTGTGTTTTTAGAAGAGTTTTGTTTGAGTGAACTTTCAGATGCTCAGCGTGAAATCATAGCACAATCTTTTAATATTGGCGTGGATACTGCGGGATTGGACTTCTGTGTTTATTTAGATCCGACTTTCTCTTTGAGTGGTGAAGAAAGTAAAACCTATGAGTTAGAGATTAAGGTTGATGATAAGCTAATTAATGCTAGCACCTTAGTGCCAAAGAAAAGTAAGATAAGCAACTATACATTTTTTGATATTCCTGGCGTGCCAAATGATTCTCTGCGTGAGCTCCGAGTGACCTTGGAAGACCCCCCGAATGAAGCGAATTTTTATCGATACTTTACGAGTATTAATGAGGCGGGAATGCTGGCCCCTACACAGTCTGTCGTTAATGATTTGTTCTTTGATGGAGACCAGTTTGTGTTGCCCTTAGCTAAAGCAGAATCTGCTGATGTTCAGTTCAATTTAGATACTTATGGTTATTATAGAGTAGGTGATACGGTAGATATAAAATTTTGTACTATTGACGAGGGGCATTATGATTTTTGGAGTACCTTAGAGTTTAATAAAGCCAATCAAGGGCCATTCTCTTCATATACAGCCATCTCATATAATACGAATGGGGCTATTGGTATTTGGGGAGGATACTCGTGCAGTATTCAGCGGTTAATTGTAGAATAAATTTTTATAAATGGAAAAATTAAAATCCTCAGATATAACGATTAGGATTGGACTAGATCAAAAGAGTATTCCAAAACGTATTGAATGGAAAGCACAAGATGATCCCAATAATAGAGAATTTACAGAATCAAAAGCTATACTTGTTTCACTATTTGATAAGGATACGAAGGATACAATGAAAATAGATTTGTGGACTACAGAATTTCAAGTAGATGAGATGGATCGTTTTATGTATCAAACCCTCAAAGGCCTTGCTGACACCTACTTTAAGGCAACTAAAAATAAAAAAGTAGCTAATGATATGCAAAGATTTGTCGATTACTTTGCCGAGGAGGTTAAGATTTTTGAAAAAGAATAGAAGTCAAAATCTTGTTCTGAAGTATTGCATATCAATTTTGAATCAGTAAACTTTTCAAAAAGGATTCCTTTTAATTTCAGTATTAATTCAAAACAATTGTTATTTTTGCCGCTGGTGAGGGACGCACGACTAGCTCCTTTTGAACTCCCCCAGGTCGGAAACGAAGCAAGGGTAGAAAGTTGTAGCGGTGCGATGCGCTCTCTCATCTCTTTTTCTTATCAAATATCCTCCCCATTATGAAGTTTTTTATTGATACGGCTAATTTGGATCAAATCAAAGAAGCTAAAGACCTAGGTATACTTGACGGTGTCACCACCAATCCTAGCTTGATGGCTAAGGAAGGAATCGTGGGTCAAGATAATATTCTTAAGCATTACGCTAAAATCTGTGAATTGGTGGACGGTGACGTGAGCGCTGAAGTAATATCGACGGACTTCGATGGTATGGTTAAAGAAGGAAAAGTACTGGCAACTATAGCACCTAACATAGTGGTAAAAATTCCTATTATTAGAGAAGGCGTAAAGGCGATATCGTGGTTCGCTAATAACGATATAAAGACAAACTGTACATTAGTATTCTCAGCTGGTCAAGCGCTTATTGCAGCTAAAGCTGGTGCAACCTACTTATCTCCATTTATCGGAAGAATTGATGATACGAACTGGGATGGTATTGAATTAATCTCTGACATCTCTGAATTATATCAGATGCAAGGTTTCATGACAGAAATATTAGCTGCATCCATTCGAAGTTCAAAGCATATCGTAGAAGCTGGATTAGCAGGTGCAGATGTAGTAACTTGCCCGCTTAGTTCTATTACTGGTTTACTTAATCACCCATTGACAGATATAGGTCTAGAGAAATTTTTATCAGATCATAGGAAAGCAAATGCTGACGCTTAATTATTATACTGATAATACTTAATCAGTCATTCTATAACGAGAGAGCCATTTTCTTAAAATGAAAATGGCTCTTTTTTTTGTTTGATGGGGAATCATATTGAATGATATTGTCAACTTTTGTCTATTATCTTACTAATATTCAATTTACCATCTCGTTACTTCTAATAGCTAAGAAGTTTAAATATTACGGAATATCCTTACCTTAGTGCTTTTATAGGATAAGCTTATTTATTTTAGAATTAAATAACAATAATGGCAAATAACGAATATCATCCAGAACCTTATTGGTCAGAGGTAGCGAAGAGAATAGATGATAGACAAGATCGAAATGTTATAGCTGGTGATGATGAGCCATATTATCATTACAAAAGGGAAAGATTTCTGGAGATGTTATCCACAGTAGATTTTTCAGGCAAAGATGTGATGGAATTAGGATCTGGACCTGGTGGTAATCTGAAAGAGTTATGTAAAACTTCAGCTAAGACTCTTACAGGTGTAGATATATCATCTGATATGATAGCGCTTGCTACCAAGAATCTTGCAGGTACTAGAGCCAAGTTGGTAAAGACTGATGGCAAGACTATTCCATTTGATGATAAGTATTTTGATTTAGCCATCACGGCTACAGTTCTTCAGCACAATACAGACGAAGCTATGCTTACCAATGTAATTAAAGAAGTATGCAGAGTGACCAAGGATAAGGTTGTCATCTTCGAAAGAATAGATGATCCTATAGCTGGTGATGAGCTTTGCCTTGGAAGACCAGTTAAATATTATGAAGACATATTTGCCAAGCACGGATTTAAATTAGTCAAAACAGAATTCATCAATATTCATATTTCTTGGATGATGAGTGGTGCTATTCGCAAAGGGCTAAACTCTAAAGCGAGGCAAGAAGGGGAGAAGCTAACTACCTTTTCGCTTGGCTTACAAAGGACTTTATTGCCATTAACTAAAGTTATGGATAAAGTCATTCCAGCCAAGCGTGATCTTGCTAAATTAGAATTCGAGAGAATCTAAATTTGGCATATTCAGAAGTAAGAGAAGATAACCGCAGAGCAGCCCGTCCCGATTTTCGGGAGTTAAATATCAATAGCCCTGGGTTGAAAACCCAGGATTATCATCAAAGTTAGATCCAATTTGGCGTGATTTTTTGGAAAAAATCATGACAAATTGCTAACAAGAATTACCCCGTTTTCAGCGCAAAGTCTAGAAAATGAAGCAATCCAAAACTTTAAAATGCGAATATCTTCCTGATATAGTACAGCTTAATCTACCTGTGAATATCCCTTGCATAAATGTTTCTATATCTCACTTCTTTATTCTTTTTTTTGTAGACAATTGAGCATCCTGGAGTTTTCTACCTAAAGGATCATTACTAGCAAGCTTCTTGAAATCTTCTGTTAGTCCAAGCACTGATAAAACCTTAAGGTATATTCCAATACTAATATGGTCACTTCCTTTTTCTACATGCCAAAGGGTAGATCTACTGATATTAGCCCTTTCTGCTACTTGCTCGGAAGTTAAGCGCCGTTTTCTTCTGGCAAGTTTGAGATTTTCTCCCAAATCAGTGAGCATTTTCCGTTCTTTTGGCATTAAAACTGACTTTCTTGACTTCATAACGTTTCTATATGCGTACAAAATAGTATATAATGTCGCCATATGCAAACAATTATGTTAATTTTATTTTTGATTCTGATCACTTGATAAGATTACCAATAGTAAAGTGCTGGGTAGGGGTAGATGGTACGAACGAGGAATACTAGATCATACCCTCGAAGGTCTCACAATCTAGGAAGGACTGAAAAGAACCCGTTTTGAAATTCAATATGAAATCTTCGAATAGCCCTATTCTAGATTAGCGGCTACGATTATGTGATGTAAAGAGCAAATGGGTACCCGAACTGTGAACGAATGGTTTCGATTTTTAAATCTTAAAGAGAACTGCAGACCACGGTTTATAGCTTGAAGAGTTCATATACGAGCAGTGGGGTGAGGTTTTTGCGACTGCATAGGCAGAGGCGCATCCAATCATTAATTTGTTGGAGTAGTATAATCGATTAGCTGTCGGATTATTTATATGTTTAATAATTCATTTGGAAGTAATACCTCAATTAAAGAATGTTTAAAACCTTTCTTATCACGCGTAATTATAAAATCTATTTTTCCTATCCGAATCGCACATTCAATTTGGCTAGCATCCTCCAAGTCTTCAGTTCTTGACTTTAAAGCCAGAAATAACTCCTTTTTAGTAAGGTCTTGTATTTCAAGTCGTTTAAGAATAGTTTCAATAGCCTTGTTCGCATCGTTCGAATTGAGTTGTTTTTCGAGAATATAAAAAGTTGTTATAATAGAGTTCGAAGATGTAAATAACTTCCACTTATTCAGTTTTGCCTCTCTAAAAATTATATAAGCCGAATTCGAGAATGGTTTTCTGTCCGCCAATAAGTCAATGATAATGTTTGTATCAAGAAACAATCTTAATTTAGCCATGCTTTTTGATCCTTAATTTTCGCGTTTCTTTTTTCAAATCAAAGCCACTAGGCAATTGGATTATACCTCGTATTGAATCCAGTTCGGGATCTCCTAACTCAGGGTTTGAAGATGTAATTTTTTCCAAATAGGACTCTATAATTTGAGATAAACTTTGGTTGTTTCCTTTAGCATATCGTTTCGCTTTCTCAATTATAGATTTGTTTAACGATAATGTTAACTTCGTATTCATACGTGATATTTTACATAAATATACGTGTTTGTTTTGAACTTCGCAAGTTTCTATTTATCTCTCTGCAGCCTTCTTGGCGAACTGCTCGGATTTTCCGAACAGTTGGTTTTTCGGTTAATTCACAGGAATCTATGATGAAATCTATGTATAGCCCTATCCTAGATTAGCGACTACCCTTATGTTGTCCAAAAAGCAAATGGTTACCCGAACTGTTAACGAATGGTAATGATTTTTAAATCGAAAATGGATGCAAGGGTTTGTATTGATAAAAAG
>ENA-ORXR01001162-ORXR01001162.1-marine-metagenome-genome-assembly--contig:-NODE-1162-length-29197-cov-5.541999_pt1 | contig 29197 bp, 27 predicted proteins | sample MGYA00237866_ERZ511479 | MGnify/ENA metagenome assembly ERZ511479
ACCGTGACTTCCAGTTCAAATGGCTGACTTGATAGAGCTACAATCGGCGCAGATTCATCGTCTCCGCCGAAGGAGTGAAGTTTAACAGGAGAGTCGGGTTCGTAGCCGTGAGTCACCTTTTCGGCGGCCGAGTACTTGGAATGATAGTGATCAAGAGCCAGTGAGGTTTCATTACTGAAGAAATCTACCGCCCCTCGATCGAGCATCATCACCTTAGACGAAAGGCGAGCGATTTGCTGCATGGAATGGCTGACGATAACCACTGCAGTCTTATTCGAAAGTCCGATAATTTGATTGTAAGACTTACTCCTAAATCCAGCATCCCCGACCGCCAATACTTCATCAAGAAGCAGTATATCGGGTTGAGTGAGTACCGCAGAAACCGCAAACCCCAACCTCACCTGCATTCCCGAACTATACGTCCTCACCGGCGCGTCGATCGCGTCTTCAATCTCGGCGAAATCGATGATCTCCTCCAGCTTCGCATCAATCTCCTTCCGACTGAGCCCCAAGATCGAGCCATTCACATAAACATTCTCACGTCCAGTCAGAATCGGATTAAACCCAGCCCCCAAAGCAATCAACGCGCCGATCCGCCCCTTCATCGTGATCGACCCCGTATCCGGCTTCATCAGGCCGTTGAGCATTTTCAGCAAGGTCGTCTTGCCGGCTCCGTTATGACCGATGAGGCCTAGGCATTCGCCGCGGCGGACTTGGAAAGAAATGTCCTTGTTTGCCCAGAATTCGCCGGGGCGGAGTTCGGGGGACTCTGTGCTCTGCTCTCCAGATTGACCGGCACGGAAGAGGTCAGAGGCAGTGTCTTTTACGCCGTACCACAACGACTTTTTAAAGTCGCGGCAGAACTTTTTCGAGACGTTGCGCACGTCGATGAGGATGTCGTCGGAATCCGGCATAGAATACGGGTAAGAGAATTCGTTGGCTGCTACTGGGTGCTCTACTTTGCGAAGACGAAGGTGGATACGAGGTCTTTCCAGAAGGTGGAGGTGACGAGCGACGAAGGGCGCGCCTTGGCTAGAGCCAAATCAGGGAAGAGGTGTAAAGGGAGTGGTTCGCGAAGAACTTTTTAACCGCGTTCTCGGCGACCGATCGATCGATCAGCCGAGGCCTGCGATCCGGTCGAAGAGATCCCTGACTTGTCGCGCGGCCGAGGTCGCGAAGTCCGAGATCCGAGGATCGAAATCTAGGGGGCAAATCGCCTCGGCTCCCTCGAGATCCTGGGCGTGCAGATGGGACACGCCGATCGCGGCCATGAGTTCCTCGATCTTGTGGGTGTTCGACGGCCAAGTGCTGAACGGGATCCCGAGCACCGCGGCCGCGATAGCGGAGTGGAAGCGCCCGATGCAGAGCCGCTCGTAGGAGCAGAGTGTTCTCAGGTAGTCGGCGACAAACGGCACCTTCACCGTGAAGCCGGAGCTGGGGTCGACGACGTTGTCGGTGAATCCGATGTCCATCGTCGGCTGGGGTTTCTGGAAGGCGCGCAGCAAGGCAGAGGCGAAGATCGCATCGGGGGTGACGATCGCGTCGATCCCCTGTGCCTTGAGCTCCCGACGGCTGGCCTCGTCGCGCACACTCACTAGGCGGGCCTGGGAGAGGCCGTCACACCTCGGGTTCTCCTGGAAGACCGCGTTGACAAACACGGCGGGGTAGCGGGCGGGGAGTTCGGTGAGGTGAAGGTTGCGGCCATGGTGCACCGACCCCTCGCCGTTGATCACGACGAGGTCGGCGGCGGCGAGCAGCTCCTCGTTCGCGCGGAGGTCGTCCTCGCCCAGGGCCAGGCTGGCGACGCAGTCGATCCCGACGCGGGCGAACTGTTCGCGGAACGTCTGCCCGACAAGCTGGCAGCCGAAGTGGGGGTTCCACATCGAGGTATCATTGATCAGGACGACCTTCATGAATCGGATCGGTGGTAGAATGGTGGTGGCGCGGTGGGAGCGGCGACCGAGTCCGCATCAAACGGGTAGGCCGTGTTCAGATTCTGGAGCCGGGCGAGCAGGGTGTTGCGACCTCCGGCACCGCGGTAGAGGCGGTCGAAGATCGCCAGAAGGAGCGGTGTCGGGGCGAGAATGGCCCGCACCCGACGGAAGAGGTTCAGCGGCATGTCGCCCCCGAGGATCGAGTAGGAGGTGATGCCGTCCCAGAGTTCGACGGGGTGCCGCCCCTTGTAGGACTCGACCTCCTCATCGGTCGGTCGACGACGGGCACCGAGGACTTCGGACTCCGAATCGGCGAGCTTGATCAGGTTGAAGAACGACGACACGAGGAGCGCGTTGCTTCGCCGGAGCGGATCGGAAGGGTCATCGGAGTAGGTATCGCAGATCGAGATCAGCCAGCGCGCCGAGAGGTGATCGAGCAAGAACTCGCCGTCCCGCTCAAGGATCTCGTGGAAGACGACCATGTCAGTGTCCAGATCGAGTTCCCGACGGATCCTGACGATTAGGGAGGCCAGCTCGAAGCAGATCCTCGGGGCCCCGTTGAACTCGGGCCGCAGCCGTTCGAGGTGGACATCGAGATCCGCGCGGCGACCGATCACCAGCACGGGGTCACCGCCGGAGAGCGGGTCGAAGCGGCTGGGGTCTGGATCGGTCATCTACGGGCTGGTGAGTGTAGTCGCGCGTGGACAGTAGCAGATCGCCTAATTAGTCAGGCCTTCCCTAAACTATCGACGCCTCGACGATCTCACACAAGACATGGCCACACAGAATATGGGCTTCCTGGACGTGAGCGGTCACAGGGCTGGGGATTTGGAGAAGGAGGTCGGTGCTGGCGGCGAGCCGGTCATTGGTCAAGGCGCCAACGAAGCCGACGGCGGTCAGGCCAGACGATTTTGCCTGCTCGAGACCGAGTAACACATTGTCACTAGTCCCTGAAGTCGTGATTCCAACGGCGAGGTCACCGGGGCGGCCGAGAGCTTCGATTTGGCGGGCGAACACCTGTTCGAAACCGAGGTCGTTTCCAGTTGCTGTCAATGCGGAGGTGTCCGTGGTCAGGGCGATCGATGCGATGGCCGGACGGTTTTTGCGGTAGCGGACAACCAGCTCAGTCGATAGGTGCTGGGCATCTGCTGCGCTGCCGCCATTTCCGAACCAGAGGATCCTTCCACCCTCCCGGATCGTCTTGACCATTGCGTCACCAATGGCGTTGACTGTTGCCACCAGCGTCGGGTCGGACGCCATCGCCGTGGTCATCTCACGGTGGGCAGCGAGGTGATTTTCGAAAGCGCTCAGAAGAGAATAAAGTTGGATGTTCTGGGGGCACTAAATTGGTCGATCTACCAGAATAGGGATCAAGCGGCAACTTACCAGAAGGCGGCTACATCCCCATGCGAACGACGAGATGCGGCATAGCAACGCGGAGCATCACCATGCCGACTAGAAGAATCGGCAGGGACACCAACAAGATGATGAACACCGCCGGGCCGTGGGACGACGCACCGATGGTTAGCCAATCGCGACCGGCCATTAGTAGAGGGGTCATCGGATTGTACTCCATCAAGTAGTAGAGGATGTTCTTCGTGGTCTGAAGCGTATAGACCACAGGCGCGGTATACATAAGGATCGGCAATGCTAACCCAACCGCACGCCCGACATCAGAGTAGAGTCCACCGATCGGAATCATCAGATAGCCCAAAGCTGTGCCGAAAACGACGATCGCGAGCAAGGCGACCAGGAACAGGAGCAGGTGCCAACCCGCGAACAGCTTGAAGATCAGCAGACAAGGGACAATCAAGACAACAAAGCGCACCGCTGTGTCGAATAGCACCTTGGCCAAACCGGTCGCGATGAAGGCTTCTGGGGTGACTTTGAGTTTCATGAACACCGCAGACCCGCCCATGAAGCTAGACAGGGGCGCATTGAATGCTGCAGTGAAAATGCTCCACAGGGTCGTGCCGATCAAGATGTAGGCCGCCTTCGGAATGCCAGTTTCTCCAGTATTAACGATGCCGTTGCCACTCAGAAAGATCCACACGGCAGCGGTCATCATCGGTGGAGCCAAAATCCACAAATAGCCGAGGTAACTCTGCCGGTAGGCTGCTTTCAAGTCCCGCTGAAACAGAATCCCGACCAGTTCGCGGGCTGCCCAAATTTCAGAGAAGATCGTCCGGATGAGGTGGATCGGACGGCGGAGTGGTGACTCCGGACTGTAGGTGGTGATTTCCAAAAGTTTAGGGAAGGTCGAGAGACGGGTGCGCTACCGCCATTGGTCGAGTCCCCGTTTTTCAGGGGAAATGACCGTTCGTATGTCAGGAGATTTTCGGTTTCGCCACATTTCTTTCGGAATGGGCCTCATCCGTTCCGGCAACAATCACCGGATGGGACGAGTTAGATGGGATTGCCGGGCGGGGCCGACTTGTTCCCAGACTGCTGTTGGTCTTCCTCAGAAGGACCCGCGACTTGATGGATCCAAGGGAGAAGACTGGCCGCCTTTTCGTTCCAGTTACGCAGACTGTGAATGCGCTCACGGAGGACGGGATCAACGCCCGAATCGGGGGCGCTGCAAAGAGCTTCGATTTCGCCAATATGCTCGGCACCACGAGTCAGGTGGGGCTCGACAGTTTCGGCGAGGAAACCAGCGAGCAGATGCCTCATGCGGAGTTCGGCTTCGTAGAATGTGCGACGATCACGAGCGACGTAGACTTGCCGGATAGCATTGATCTTTTGAAGCAGCTTGAGCCCCTGACTGGCGCTGCCCTTGCTGATGCCGGTGCGATTGATCACATCCTCAAAGCAAATCGGCTCTGGCGCACAAAACAGGATACCAAAGATCTCGCCATGGGACTTCGGTAGGCCGAGAGCTTGGGCGAGGTTTACGAACAAATGAACGATCTCGCCTTCGACCGGAGACATGTCATCGACGGAGTCATCGGCTGGGCCGGATGAATCTGCCGCATCCTCACCACTTTCAGCACCGGAGCGAGGCTCAGTGGAAGGATTGTCTGTAGGGGATGATTTGATGAAGGTTGAGGGAAAGGTTCGGGGAGTTCAATTATTTTTGAACTAAAAGAACCAAAATTCAAGCGTTTTCGACCATATTTTGACAGCGATTTTCTTAAGATTCATGGCCATTCTCAATTTCGAGATGCGTTTTTTGTTGGGGCAGTGTCGATCACCCGAATCCCTAACACTGCCTGAAAACACAGATCGGACGTCTCTGGCAGCGCGAAAGCGGAAGACGATTCCGCTCTCCTTATTCTTCTCGGGTTCCAGCGTATCGGCGGAAGTTTACCGATAAATCATCTCGTGACAGACCTTCCTTAGTCTCTCAAAGGAATCAGGCCGAAGCTGCTGACATAGCCTTGGCCAACCGGAGTATCGACCACCGAATAGGTAGGCCCCGCTTCGACGACGGTGACGATGGTGCCGTGATCGAGGATCGATTGAGGAGTCTCAGCACCGGGGGAATCCCAGTAGAGGGCCGCCTTCATCTCAGCAATCCGACACTTCTGCCCTGGCGACAGATCGGCCATGGCTTGCTGAGAATCGAGACTAGAACAAGACGACCCGCACACGCCAAAGAGCAGCGACAAGGACAGACCAACTAAAAGGGAACGGGGGGAAATCATGACATAAGATTCTACCATAGTGGCCGAGCGGCAAGCAAGCATTGGCCCGATACGGCTGAGGAGGCGTTAACCGGCCCCCGAAATTTCTCTGTCACACTACAAGGCTTCGATGCCAACGTTAAATAACCCATCACTCAACATGATAACGACTTCCTCCCCTACCCTCTCGGCCCTCTGTATCATCTTGATGACGGTTTCGCCGATTCTCGCTCAACAGCCGACTCAAATTACTCTCTCTGATGGCTCAGTTCTGAAAGGCGTCATTAAACAAGAGGATCTGCAACTGAGCGGTCTGTTTGGTGATGTTTCGGTTCCACTTTCCGAAGTGACGGATATCCAGATCGGCAAGCTCGCCAAGCCCACGCCGAAAACTCCGAAAATCACGGTATCTCCGACCAAGAAACCTCCGGTCAAAGTTCCGGCATCCCCGACCAAAGAAGTGTCATTTAGCAGCGACTTCGAGGGACACCCCTTCGAGTTGTGGAAAACCGGTTGGGCGATTAAGGACGGTCGGCTTGCTAGTCAACGGAATGCTCGGCCTGGGTTTACCTATGGTCACTGGGGTCACGGCCGCGGCGGCTGCGCGATCACTGGAATCGGTGATGAGAAGATGACCGATTACGAGATCGAATTCGATTTTGAAATGCAGCCCGCCAATCGCCAATTCTATCCCCATCACATCCCAGGCGAGACCCGAGGCATGTCGGTAATCCTGCGCGCTCAGGAAGTTTCTGAGAGCTGGAATGAGCCCGACACGCACTACATCGTTGGCGTCAATCCGGCCGGTGGCTGGGGCATCACCAAGCGCGTCGGATTTCACTATCCCGTTTCGCGAGGCTGGAGTTCGAAACGCGACGGCACGACGGTCGCGCTCGGATCAGGCAAGGGAACTGGCCCTCTAAAAGAAGAGACGAACCGGATTCGTGTCCGAGTCGAAGGCAACAAGATCGCAATCTGGATGAACGGCGAACCTCTCGGTGAAGCCCTCGACGATGACCCAGAAAAGTTCGGTGGGAAGCCGATCTCGTTCGGTGGTTGGGGAGTTCAGTGGCGCTATGAAAGCATGGGCTGGTTCAACAACATCAACGTTCGGGAGCTTTAAACAGGACGAGAGAAAGGCTCGGCCGAAACAGAGCGTTTCTATCGGATGAATCTCACTCAGCCATTCGTTCCGCTCTTCGCCATTGCATCGTTAGCCCTCAGCGGGATCGCCAGTGCTCAGACGCCCGCGCCCAAGAAGGCCGACCAAGTGGCGGCAGACGCCGACGGCTTCGTCCCGATGTTTAACGGCACAGACATGACGGGCTGGACGCTACCCGAGCCAGTCGTCTTGTGGCGGGCCAACCCAAAAACTGGCGAGTTGCAGCGCAAAGGCGGTGGCGGCTATCTCTGGTCAGAGAAAGCCTACGGTGATTTTGTGATCGAGTTGGAGTTCAAGATGTCGCCCGGGTGCAACAGCGGGATCTTTGTCCGGACAAATCCCGCCGACCCGGTCCAGGGTGGCTTTGAAATCCAGATCCTCGACACCGCTGCGAAGGGAGATTCTGCTGGGAAGACCGACGCCGGCGCGCTCTACGATGCCAGCAAGCCGATGGTCAATGCCGTCAAGCCAGCCAATCAATGGAACAAGATTCGCATCGAGTGGATCGGCCCCAAACTCAAGGTCACGCTCAACGGCAAAGTCGTTCAAGATCTCGACATCGATGACTGGGATACTGCTAGCAAAAATCCCGACGGAACCGACAATAAGTTCAAGACCGCCCTCAAAGATTTGCCCCGCGCAGGGCATATCGGGTTCCAAGATCACGGCCATAACGTGTCGTTTCGGAACATTCGGATGAAGGAGGTGACGCGGTAGTTGCGGACAGGAATGTCCACGCTCCTTGGAGCAGGCGAGTTCATCGGTCGTAAACTCCCTCCTACCTCCCGAGCTGCCGTTCCCACGAAAGGTAGGAGGTGAGCTTGCGACCGATTTTCGCGACGTATTGCGCGAGGTTGCGGACAGGAATGTCCGCGCTCCTTGGAGCAGGCGAGTTCATCGGTCGTAAACTCCCTCCTACCTCCCGAGCTGCCGTTCCTACGAAAATGTAGGAGGAAGTTTACGACCGATTTTCGCGGCATATGGCGCGGTAGTTGCGGACAGGAATGTCCACGCTCCTGGGAGCAGGCGAGTTCATCGGTCGTAAACTCCCTCCTACCTCCCGAGCTGCCGTTCCCACGAAATGTAGGAGGTGAGCTTGCGACCGATTTTCGCGGCATATGGCGCGACGTTGCGGACAGGAATGTCCACGCTCCTTGGACGGCACATGGAAGGATGCCAGGGTTGTGGAATTGCATTTCGTTTTCGCATCGGCATTTTCATTAACCGAATGCCCGACGACCTCCCCACCCTCGACTCCTTTCCCCTACTCCTGCAATTCCTGCTCGATTGACGGGGACATTGGGAGCTGTCGGAAGATCGATCGGAGGCGGTTCGGAAGGGCGGCAGTCGGGTCGTTATTGTGGCCCGAGACTGGACAGACGAGGGCGGTTTACTCATCGTCTACTACCACGGCGGCGTGCGGGCGACGTTCCAGACTCGCAATGATAGTGAAATGATTGCCCAACTTCGCGGCGTAGAACACTAGGCGTGCGCCTTTAGTTACCCATCCCATGAACCGATCCGTCCTCCTCATCCCGATCCTCGCCATCAGCGGGTTCGCCTTGTCCCCTGCTGTCGCTGAGCAGCCGTCCGAATTGCAGACCGCTCAGTGGCTTGATTGGCGTGGCCCAAATGCCGATGGAACGGTTACGGCTTCTTCGCGACCACCGACGGAATGGGATGCTGAGAGCGGCAAGAACATCGCTTGGTCAGTTCCGCTTCACGGGCTCGGCCACTCGACTCCGATCGTTGTCGACGGTCAGGTTTGGATCACGGCGGCGACTCTGGATGGCAAGAAACAGTCCGTGATCGCGATCGATTTGGAGACCGGGGAAAAGCTGGGTCGACCGAGTCCTGTTCGTAAACGCCAAGCCCGACCCGCTGAGCAATGATGTGAACAACTACGCGGCTCCGTCCTGTGTCGCAGAACCGGGGCGCGTCTACGTTCACTTCGGCAGCTACGGAACGGCGGCAATCGACACGGCTACGAAGAAGGTGTTGTGGGAGCGACGCGATCTGGAGTGCAACCACTGGCGCGGGCCGGGCTCATCGCCGATTTTGTTTGGCGACTTGCTCATCCTCAGCTTCGACGGGGCCGATGTTCAATACATGGCTGGCTTGAACAAAAACACCGGCGAAACGATCTGGAAAACCGAGCGCTCAACACCCTGGGACGACCTCGATAAAAACGGCAAGCCAAGCAGTGATGGGGATTTCCGAAAGGCGTTTAGCACACCGATCATCACCGAAATCGGCGGCCAGACCCAGATGATCTCCGTCGCTTCGAAATGCTTTTTCGGCTACGACCCGCTCACCGGAAAAGAACTCTGGCAGCACTTCCACAGCGCAGGTCACACTGGGAGCGCACGCCCGCTATTCAAGGACGGAGTCGCCTACCTAAACACCGGTTATAGCAAAGCTCAGCTCTGGGCATTGCGGATCGACGGACAGACGAAAGGCGAAGTTTCGAGTGATGCCGTAATCTGGAAGCGCACCAAAAACATCCCGAATCGCGGCACCCCAGTGCTGATCGGGAACCGCATCTACGCAGTCGACGACGGCGGGATCGCCACCTGTCTGGATCCGGCAACCGGAGACGATCTCTGGCGTGAAAGGGTCAAAAGCACCTACTCAGCATCGACCGTTTGCGCGGGTGGAAACCTGTATTTCCTCAACCTGAAAGGCCACACGACGGTGGTCAAACAGAGCGACACTTTCGAAGTGGTTGCCGAGAACAGCCTCAAGCGCGGGGAGCACGATTGTGGGGCTTCGATCGCGGTTGTCGGAAACTCTCTTCTGATACGAACCGGAGGTTTCCTCTACCGAATCGCGGAGTAGATTACCCCCGCATGAAGCCTCACCATCTGCGCCGCTTGGTCGCCACTCTTACCGTACTAGCGTTTTTCACCTCGTGCTCGAAAGACGAACCCAAGACGACCTCCAGTTCTTCGCCAGAGCCCATTACGGCTGAGGTGAACCGCGCAGACATCAGCCTGCTGACACCTTCAGGCAACGAAGCTTCTGCCGAAAATAGCGTCGATGTCACACCTGCCGCAGCTGGCACGAGTTCTGGGCTCGACCGCTCGAAGATCATGTGGACGAGCCCGAAAATGGTTCACGACGAGATCAAGTATCATAACCCCATCTACAACGGCCAAGGCCAATTCGAATTGGTTGAGGGTAAACTGCTCACGGCTGTCGTCGCTGGCACCGGAATGACTAGTGTCGAGTGCTTCCGAGACCTCGGGCTCCGAGCGATCGACATCTCCAACAATCCGATCCGCGACTTGTCCCCACTCGCCGGTATGAAGCTGCAGACACTCTATGCTGACGGGACTCTGGTCGAAGATCTGACGCCACTTCGCGGAATGCCCCTGACTTCGTTTTACGCTGGCGGCACTCCGCTGCACACCCTGACTGGTCTCGAAGGCGCCCCGCTAGCAGAGTTCAACATCGTCGGCACTCGCGTCGCTGATTTAACACCGCTCGAGGGCGCACCGCTAAAAATGGTTTGGCTGACAGGCTGTCCTATCACCGACGTTAGTCCACTAGCCAAATCTCCGCTGGTTAGCATCACTCTCCACCAGACTAAAATCACTGACTTGAGCCCATTCACGGGGACTCGTCTTCAACGCCTGCACATTGCCGAAACACCAGTAACCGACCTTCGTCCACTGGCCAACGTGCCACTGACGAGGCTCGTCTTTACTCCCCCACTCATCACCGCCGGCATCCCAGAAATTCGCGCCATCCCGACGCTTCGCGAGATCGGAACCCGATTCGATGACGCGGCCAAAGATCTGGTTTCCCCAGCTCAATTCTGGCCAGCCTTCGATGCCGCCATGAGCCGACGACCCATCCCGGGCCCGGTTCGGGAGTAATTGGGAGGTCGCGGAATGTAGGAGGAAGTTCACGACCGATGCACACGCAAAACCGCCCAACTGAATCGGTCGTGAACTCCCTCCTACGGCAGGCGCGGAATGTAGGAGGAAGTTTACGACCGATGCACACGCGAAACCGCCCAACTGAATCGGTCGTGAACTCCCTCCTACTGCAGCCACGGAATGTAGGAGGAAGTTTACGACCGATGCACACGCGAAACCGCACAACTGAATCGGTCGTGAACTCCCTCCTACTGCAGCCACGGAATGTAGGAGGAAGTTTACGACCGATGCACACGCAAAACCGCCCAACTGAATCGGTCGTGAACTCCCTCCTACGGCAGGCACGGAATGTAGGAGGAAGTTTACGACCGATGCCTAACCTTCTTCAGCAGCGCGGCGGAACGATTCCAGAGCTTCGTATTCCGCCAAGCCGACCCGGTCGTAGGTCTGGGCGAGTTCTTGTCCGATTTCGCCACTCAGGCCGGTCGATGAAGTGTGCTGACGATACTCGGCAATCGCGTTGATTTTTCGATCGAGTTCTTCGGGACTCAGAGGCACCGCCATGTCGATTTCACCGACATCGTGAGCTGGGCCGCCGACGCGATAAAACCAGAGATCCGTGTCGGAGCCCTGGCTAGCATCCCACTGACGAACGAGGTCATAGCAGATGTAGCGATGAGAAGTCGGATCGGCCGAGGCTCCGGGAACGAAGATCATGTCAGGAGCGATCGTTGACAGACATTCAGCCAAGATCGTCGCGTCTTGTGGCTCGGGATTAAACCGGCGGTAGCGACCGTTGGCGTAGAATGGTAGATCCAGAAAGCGTAGACTCTCGATCGAAATTCCCATACGGCGAATCCCTGCCCGTGCCGAAACCCTGCGAATCGAGCGTTTGAGCGCGCGCAGTGCAGGGGTATCAATTCCGAATTCTCCCTTCGATTTGAGTTCATCGAGCACACCGTGGGCGAATTCAGAAGCCGCTTCCGAACCACCCGGGAGTTGGCCTTCTTCTGCAGTTTCGAGCAAGACTTTGGCGTAGGCTTCGACCTCTTCATCCGCGACACGAAGTTCGCCTGAAGTCATGTAGATCACCGTCACTTCGTGCCCCTGACTGATCAGGCGTTCGATGGTTGCTCCCATGCCGATGAGTTCGTCTTGAGGCTCTGGAGCGAGGATCGCAATTTTCTTCACCGGCGGCTCAGATTTCACCGGGCGGTTGGAGTCATCGACGCCTGGCTTGCCGCCTGGCCAACCGCTGATCGTGTGGCCGATATGATTGAAAATGTCGATATTGAGTTGGTAAGCCCGATCGTTCCCGACGAGCAGATCGGCCATGCCATTCGAGTTGTAGTCTTCATCAACGAGCCGGAGCACCGGCTTCCCGACCTTCTGGCACAACCAGGTCACAGCGCGGACTTGAAGACGCTCATTCCAATTGACGCTACCGACCAGCCAGGGTCTGCGAAAGCGAGTCAGCGATGCGGCACCTCGGCGGTCGAGCAGGTATTCGGCGTTGTCGTGGACTTGGAGAAAACTGGCCGTGACCCGATCCGTGATCGCTCCTTCGACGGCCTCCTCAACGATGTCGGCCTTCGATTCCCCCCAGGCCATCAAGACGACCCTTCGAGCTTCGAGAATCGTTCCGACTCCCATCGTCACGGCAAACCGCGGGACGTTGTCGATGCCTAGGAAATCCGAAGCCGCATCTTCGCGGGTGATGCGATCGAGACTGATTCTTCGGGTCCGAGAGTCTCGAGGCGAACCCGGTTCGTTGAATCCGATATGCCCTGTCCGGCCGATGCCGAGAATTTGGATATCGATGCCCCCTGCGCTCCGGATCTTGTCCTCGAATTTTTCGCAGGCAATCATGATCTCGTCCGAAGTCGTGAGATTTCCCTCTGGGATATGCGTATTCTCGGGTTTCAGATCAACGTGATCGAACAACTGATCTGCCATGAACCGGGCGTAGCTTTCGGGGTGATCACCGTCGAGCCCGCCATACTCATCGAGGTTAAAGGTGATGACGTTTTGAAAACTGAGCCCGTCCTCGCGATGGAGACGAATGAGTTCCCTATAAAATTTCACTGGTGTCGACCCAGTTGCTAGTCCCAAAACGAAGTTTCCGCCCTCTTCGTCGCGCGCACGAATAGCCCCAGCGACTTCCTGAGCCAACTGACGACTAGCATCATCAGCCGACTCGAAAACGCGGCACGGAACCTGCTCCAAACCGCATTTGTGATTGGCTATTTCAGACTGACTCATGGTGAAAGGAGGGTAGTAACTGATCCCGAATTCTGCAAGGATGACTGCGCATGCGTCACGATTCTTCCCCTTGTCATCGTCTCAAGGTAGTTGCAGCGTGATTTCAATATATGTCGTCCGAACAGACCCGCAAACGCCGGGAAAATCAGTCGCGAATTCTTGAACATCTCCAAAGGACTGGGGGTGATCAGCGCAGTGCGCTCAGCAAGGCGCTGAACATGCGCAAATCGAGTGTTACCAGCATCTCACGGGAATTACTTGATCGTGGAGCTCTCGACGAACTCGTTCCGGGAGCATTTCGGTCGCCACTGGCGCTCCACCCGGGATATTGGAGAGCAGGTGTGATCGACCTTCAACCGGGGCACGCGACAACCGCCGTAGTCGATGCTGCGGGTGCTATTTCTAGAAGAATCGACCACGAGCTAGCTGCTGATGCCGATCCACCACTCATTCTCAAAACGATCACGGAGGGAGTCCAAGCATCGATCGATTCCAGCGAAACGAATCAAGTAATCGGGATCGGAGCGAGCTTGCCTGGTATTACCGATCCCAATTCCGGGATTGGCCTATCAGCGGTTAATCTTAATGGCTGGAGAGACATTGATATCCGTTCTGCTCTGGAACGCGAACTCGGGATTGGAGTTGCCGTCCGCAACGATGCCAACTGCGAATTCCTCGGTAATTGTTGGTTCAAGCCTTGGGGACGCGACTTGGACGAAGCCGTCTATCTTAGCGTCCATCGCGGGATTGGTTGCTCACAAATTTCTCGTGGCGAACATGTTCTGGGACGGCACTTCGCAGCCGGCGAAATTGGCTTCCTCCCTGCCGGTGACGAAAGCGATCTGCAGAGTGTTTCTAGTGCGCCAGCCATCGCCGAAGCACTAGCTGCTCAGCGCCCCGAACTGGCCAATGCGTCACCGGCAGAACTCGCTGCTGCGATTGCAACTGGAGCTCCAGCACTTCGCGATACCTTTGAAACAAGCCTGCGCCCGCTGGCCGACAAGCTGGCTACCATCATCGCCTTCGCGGATCCCGATGGCTTGGTCATTGCCACCGAAGATGACGCCTTCACCGTCGAGGTAGAGCGCGTGCTTACCGAGCAAATGCGCGGTTCTCTAAAGGGACTCTACTCCGAGAAAATTAGTATTCACCGCGGGTTCGTCTGTGCCGACGGTGCTCTGCTAGGTGCCGCTGCGGCGGTGTTTCGAGAAGGATTCAGCACGGAAACCCTTCGCCTGAACTTGCATACCGGCGAGCAAGCCGAATCTTATGAGCAGTCCTGAAACTTCGCAATTGTCCAAAAGCGGCTCTTCAGATCGAGGGGGGAGCCTTGTTCCAGTGGCTGCCGTTCTCGGAGCCATCGCCGTCGCTTTGGGGGCGTTCGGTGCTCATGCCCTGAAGGCTCGGCTGATCGAGTCCGGTACTCTTTCAACTTGGGAAACAGCCACTGATTACCTACTGGCTCACGCTATCGCGGCGCTAGCAATCGGACTGGCTCGACGGGGTGGCGTCACCTGGCGCGGTTCAGTCTTATCTGGGCGGTTGATCGTCGTGGGTTCAATCATCTTTTCAGCGAGCCTCTTTGGACTGGCCCTCGATGGCCCTCGATGGCTCGGGCCAATCACTCCGCTTGGTGGACTGCTAATGATTCTCGGCTGGCTGGCCCTTTTGCTTCCTGCCAAAAAATCCGAGAGCTAACTTCGGCACTCACCCTATCCGGTCGCCACCATCACAACTTACGACCGAAGTCATGCCCGAGAGCAGGTGAAACCGAACGCAAAATAAGACGCTATGATTACTTCCACTTCCCTCAGCAAAGTCGATCAGATGTACTAAAATAGTTAGGAAAGCTTGAAAATCAGCAAGTTTCGAATAAGTAGGAGTAAGTCCTCATTCGAAAGGGCCCGATTTCCATACCCAACCTGACATAGCTATGAACCGAATTCTGAACCTGAAAACTCTAAGCGGGCTCGCAGCGTCCGCTTTCGCAATGGTTTCTCTGACAAGCTGCATGACCACTTACGATGCCAACGACCCCTATGCATCTGGTTACGGCGACCCTTACAATCAGGGCTACAACCCCAGTGCCACTAGTGGCTACGACGTCTACGGACGTCCAATTGCTCAGGCACCGGCTTCAACACCGAGCGGCTATCGCCCGTCTACTACCCAGCCTGCTCCTGTTTCAATGGGCTATCCCCAACAACAGCAGCCTATTGGCTACCCCCAGCCCCAGCCGAGCTATCCTCCTCAGCAGCAGCCATATGGCTATCCCCAACAACAGCAGCCTGTTGGTTACCCCCAGCCTCAGCCAACTTATCCTAACACTCAGCCACAACCGCAATACGGCGGCTATCAGGTGCCTGAGCCTGCCCCAACCTACTCACCGCCCGCACCTGCACCGACACCCGTCGTAGTGGGTGGCTCTGGCGGCTCCTATGTTGTCCAACCAGGTGATACTCTTTGGAGCATCGGCCAGCGCTACCAAGTGTCTGTCGAAGCCCTGAAAAGTGCTAATTCGATCCCTGCTAACTCCAACACCATTCATATTGGTCAGGGACTGATGATCCCATAGCATATCTGTTTTCCCCATCCCGAAAGCCCTAGCGGCTTTCGGGATTTTTTTGCCCTCTCGGCTTAATTGTATCCTACCATGAAGTTACTCATCATCCGCCACGGACAATCCGAATGGAACGCCACTGGGCGTTGGCAAGGACAAGCCGATCCGCCTTTGACGAAACTTGGCCTGATTCAAGCCGAACTCGCTATTTCAAAAGCTTCTAAACTGGGACTCGAGCAGATGTTTGCGTCTGATCTCGAAAGGGCGAGAATCACTGCGGAAACGATCGCACAGGGCATTGGTCTAGGCCCAGTTGTCATCGAACCCCTCCTCCGAGAGCGTGATGCCGGGGAATTCAGCGGACTGACGAAGGAACAGATCGAAGAGCAATTTCCAGGTTATCTAGACTCCGGAGAACGGCCTCCAAACTACGAACTGGATGGCCCGCTACTAAAGCGTGTGCTCGCGGCGATTCACGCAGTGCAAAAGGCTGCGAACTCCGAGGTGGTTGGTGCCGTAGCCCACGGCGGAATCATTCGATTGCTAGAGGAAACCTACGGCGATGACTGCCCCCCGATTCCGAACCTTGCAGGCTTGTGGCTTAACTTAGAAGAAAAGGGCGCTGAGCCCACTTTAGGAGAGCGAATCATCCTCATCGACGAAGACCAGGCGACGGTTCCAGGCCAAATTTAGTTGGCCCCAAAAACCCCAAGCCGGTGACCGGAGTCGCGATAGACTGTCACTCATCATCGGCACACCTTCCGTAGACACGAAAAAGCACCCGTGCTTACACACGGGTGCTCTAGCTTAGAAGGTTGTTCCGTGGTTTAGCGACGGCGGCGCATCAGAGCGAGCACTCCACCCAAACCGAGGAAGACTGCGGAGCTAGGCTCGGGCACACAATCAAGGTGGCTGAGGCTACCGCTGATGGTAAACTTGTTGTCCTGAGCGTTAATTGCCTGCACACCATCAATGGTGAAATCAGGCTCTTCTGCCTCCAACGTGAACGAGAATCCCGAGGAGTCGACAAAACCAAACTGAGCTTGGTGATCGACGTCGTCGAAGACCGAGAGGTCGATGCTGTCGAAATCATGCCCTGCAGTGAGGTTGCCATCGCTGTCAGAACCCATGACGATGTGAGAACCTGCGCCCGAGTTGTTGCCGCAAAAGGCGTCAGAAACGGTCACGCTCTCGACGAAGTGGTCGGATGGATCGTAGTAATACTCCAAGTCACCGAAAGTGATATTGTAGTTATCGAGTGTAACTGCGACGCTATTATCGTCAGCATCAACAAACGAAGCGGTGAAATCCACGAAGCGATCGTCTGTGGAATTCGGGTGCAAAATGTTGATGAGCAGCCAGTCCCCACCGCTGAGGTCGTTGGCATCAGGGCCGTAGGAGAAATCGACGATCTCAGTGAAATCACCGGGATTTCCTGGTGTGTCGATCACAGTCGAAATGCCGGTCAGTTCAAGAACCATATCAACACCTGCCGTCACATCGCTAAAGAGCCATGAGGTTCCGTTAGGGTTGGTAGTTGAACTGGTTGAACTAGGGCCGGAGAAATTGCTGAAATCGAGCGACGTGGCGCTCGCCGTTGAGGCTAGTCCCCCAAACAGAACGATACTGGCTAATTGAATACTTCTATGCATGACGGCGGAAATCTATGCTGTAACCTAGTAATTTCAATCAGTTTTTCAAAAAAGTCTCAATTCCTATTCTCAGGATTGATGAATTATAATATTCATAATCAGAAGTACTGAAAAGGCCGCATCGTTGCAATACTCTTGCCCCGCGATTGGTAGGAGCAGCGTTTCAAATTGGCTACACTATAATTTCCACATTACCGCCAAATCAGTCGCTTGAAGCCTTCCAGACCAGCATCAACCAGTTTGAAGCTCTTGTAGACTGCGTTCAAAGCATCTAGAATCAACCATGTCTACAGCCACAAGCATCGACCTCAAAGAAGAGATTCTCCGCTTAAAGAAGGAGCGCAATGCCGTCATCCTCGCTCATAACTACCAAGTTGGTGAGATTCAGGACATTGCGGACTATGTCGGTGACTCGCTCGGCCTAGCCTATAAGGCCCAAGAGTCCGAAGCCGATGTGATCGCATTCTGCGGGGTTCACTTCATGGCCGAGACCGCCAAGATCATCAATCCGGAGAAAACCGTCGTCTTGCCCGATCGCGACGCTGGTTGCTCGCTTGAAGAAAGCTGCCCCGGCCCTGAACTCGAAAAATTCCTCAACGACAACTCCGAGAAGAATTACTACGTGATCGCCTATATTAATTGCAGCGCTCATGTAAAAGCTCTCTGCGATTGCATCTGCACGAGTGGCAATGCTCAGCGGATTGTCGAAGCGGCCCCAGCTGATCGTCCGATTCTGTTCGTACCCGACCAAAACCTCGGTGCTTGGGTCATGGAGAAGACCGGGCGAAAAATGGATCTGTGGCAGGGAGCCTGTTACGTGCACGTCGAATTTACTCGGGAGTCGATTGCCAAAATTAAGGAAGAGTATCCCGATGCCGCAGTCGTCGCCCACCCTGAGTGCACCTTAGCCGTCCGGATGCTCGCCGATGAAGTCTGTTCGACCGAAAAGATGGTCGCCTTCTGCCGGGACTCTCCAGAGAAGAACATCATCGTGGTCACTGAATCCGGAATGCTTCACCGCCTCCAAAAAGAAGCTCCTGACAAGAACTTGATCCCAGGCCCCACTGACAATTGCGCCTGCTCGGACTGTCACTTCATGAAGATGAACACTCTGGAGAAACTCCACGATTGCCTGCGCGATCTGGATCCACAGGTCGAAATCCCCGAGGACATCCGCGAGCGAGCCCGTGCGCCGTTGGAACTGATGCTTAAGCTCAGTAAGTAGCACAGGGGATACATATCCTTAGGCGACCAGAGAGCAGTCCAGATGACGGCTCGGAAATGACAATCTCTCTCTGAGGTCATTTCCGCTACCGCCTTGTCTGGACATGACGCCCAAAATTCGTCAGCTTTCTGGATCGAGCCATGCACCGCTTCCTCCAATCCCTCCACGGCGACGGGCGTCTGACGATGCCAGCAAAGTGGAAACGTGTGCCATCAACCTCCAAGCGCGATTTTGATGCCGAAGTCGAGCGCTTGGACAAAGCCGCGCGTGAGGTTGCTCCAGTGTCGATGCCTAGTCTCCATATCGAGGTCACTGCATGGGCTGCCCGGTTGTTCTACGGAGCATCATTCGCCGTCGTCCACCGAGAGGTTGATGAGAAATTCGTCGCCGAAAAACTCGGCGAAGCCCTGCCGACCGACAGCGCATCGATTGCGTCCGCAGCCTACTCAGCGGACTTGGTCTTCCGATTCCTCCCTGACCTTCATCAAAAAGCCAAGCTCCTCGCGAGCGATGATCCTCTGACGCAACGACTCGAAGAAGTCGGAGCCAGTTGGCCGCTGTCTTCGGTCGGAATGGATCTCGGAGACCGCCTGATCTCCCAGAACCATCTCGGCTTTGCCGACTCCCCAGCCATGCTGACGGTCTATGCCGAGCGCATCCTCGCCGCTGGTGACCGATCGAGGGTCGGCTTGGATGAACGGATCGATCGCGCGCTGCGGGTCGCGCTTGGCCCCAACCGCCAGACTTGCCCGAGAATTTTCGACATGCTCCATCCTCAGCCCGCACCCGTCTCATGAACTCGATCCCCGAAACTACCTTGGCGATCGGTCAGCGCCTTCACGAATCCGTTCTCAGCCCGCTCAAGTCCGCGTTCGTCGGCAAAGATGAAGTCGTCGACTTGTTGGGCATCAGTTTGGTTGCTGGCGAGAACCTGTTCATCCTCGGCCCCCCGGGAACGGCGAAAAGCGCGATTGTTCACCAGCTCAGCCGAAAAATCGAAGGTCGAACCTTTGAGTATCTGCTGACGCGCTTCACCGAGCCGAGCGAGTTATTCGGCCCGTTCGATATTCGCAAACTCAAAGAAGGAACTCTCGAGACCAACACCGAAGGCATGCTTCCTGAAGCGTCGCTGGTGTTCCTCGACGAACTCCTCAACGCCAACTCAGCCATTCTCAATAGCGTGCTGACAGTGCTGAACGAGCGCAAATTCCGGCGCGGTCGGGAGAGCCGTGACTTGGATCTGCTGATGGTCGTGGGAGCCTCCAACCAACTTCCACAAGACGACGCGCTCCGTGCCTTGTTCGATCGATTTCTGCTCCGGACGATGTCTGACAATGTCGCCGACGATGAGTTAGGTGCGGTGCTCAAAGCTGGCTGGAAACTCGACGACACACACACCGGCGGCGATGCCGAAAACGATCATCAATCTGACAGCCAGAACATTGGTATCGAAGAAATCCGACAGCTTCACCGAGCCATTGCTCAAGTCGATCTGTCCGGAACCACCGACCTGCTTTGCGATCTAGTCACCCGTATTCGTCGAGCAGGGATCACTGTTTCTGATCGGCGCGCGGTAAAACTCCAACGCCCGATTGCGGCCAGTGCTCTGCTATGCGGACGCGGTCGAAGTACGGCGCAAGACCTCTGGATCCTTCGCCATATTTGGGACCGGACTGAACAACGCGAAGTGCTTATCGGGATCGTCGATGGCATGATCAAAGAGCATACTGAGCAGTCTGATTCCGAGAAGTCAGTGGAGACTCATCACCCCCAAGCGACAGCAGACACAGCTCCCGATCCGGAACAACTGGCTGCGGCACTCGATGACCTCAAGCCGACCCCAGCCGGTGATTCGGAAGCCGATGGCGAACATCGAGCGAAGCTCTGCGACCAACTAGCGACCATCGCCGAACGCGTCCAATGGGTTCGTGACGAGGTTCCTCGAACGGCTCTTCAGAAACGCGTCGACGCGCTATGGATCGAGCTGCGCGAAGAAGCCAACGATCCGTCTTAAGTCCCCCACTCCCTCGTGTCCTCCGACCTGATTTTCACCTTCGAGCCCGAATTGCTCGGTGCCCTTGTGGGGCTTCGGCTAGCCCGTGGTGTCGAGGTCGCAATCAGCGCCGAGCCTCACCGCTTGTGGCTGCGCTGCCCCGCACAGTTCCGAGAATCAGTTGGCGTTCAACTAGCTGTTCTTCCAGCACAGCAGCGTTTTGAATTGGATGACAACTTATTGACCCCGATCGATCATCATCTTCCGGCCGAACGTTTACCGGAGGAATTGGCTTGGAGCCCGATCCGCGATGCCTTCCCCATTCAAAGTTCGGAGTCCATCGAGTTCAGCCAACCTCCTAGCGAGCGGCCACCTCTGCGCCTAGTCCGATCGACTTCCCCAGACAACGAAACCCTCCGACCGCGCCTGCTTCTGACAGACCTCGACTCCCTCATCGAGATGATCGATAAGACGGCGGAAACTCGGTTTTCGCATTTGGAAGTCGCCGTGTGCCAAGATCGCCAAGTCCTCGTTTTCGGCGAACCTCTTCCTCCTCTTCCGGGTGTTCGGATGTGGGTGCAGGAGGGCGTGGCTTGCCCGCTAGGTTGGACTTGGGCTCCGGCTCTAGCAGCGTCGGTCGTGCGACAAGGGGTGCCCAGTTGCGACTTGCTGGTGCTCAGCCAAAACGGCGAAGCAGAGAGACTGTTGAGATCTAACTTCGTCAAGGCGACCCGCAGCGCGTTGCGGCGATCGGCTCTCAATCTCCAAGCTGCCGAGGAGGGGCCAATGGCAACGCCGTGACCCCCTACGAGACATCTCCGATGACTGCCGAGGCTCTGAACTACTTCAACCCCAGCCCACACAATTTTTGGAGTTGGAGCTCCGAATTCGATGCCATCGAGGCGGTCGATGGGCGCTGCATCTGGTTTTACGAAGAATTGGATCGGGCAATCGAATTGCTGGCCGATCATGGTCTGCCGCCGTTCCCAGCGATCGTGATCCTCGGAATGATTGCACGGCTCGGAGGTTCCGATCTCGATGGGCAGATTGGCTGGATGTCTGATCTTTTAGATAACAGTGGCGATTGTCGCCCCCCTGGAAACTGGAGACCTGAACTGCGCTTTATCTTGGCCAATGTCGGTGCTGCGCTGGGAAATTTTGACGACAAACAACGCGCCGTCATTTCGCTCACTCGGCAGATCTGTGGCAAGGCAAACCCATGCAAGAGCCTGGCCAATTCGGCCTCGATTCGGAAAGTCTTGGCCGCTGGCGAAGTCGAACAGTTCATCCGTTCGATCGCCGATGGGTCGACCCGAACTGACGACTCACGTTCTGCCGCGGAAGAGTTGGTTGGCGCGATTCTGGTTCTCATCAACCGCTTGCGCGAACGCAGCGCCAACGAGATTGCCCACCTCATCCGAACCGGAATCGATGACGTTCCGGAATCACCAGACATCGACGAACCAGAGGCTCCGGAGCCGACGTCGGGTGAATTTCTCAGAGACCTTTCCGAAGACAACGACCATCGCCTTGCTAGTCTCGGCCAACTGGCGCTCCAACTGCAGGCGGCGATCAGTTTGCCGCTGCCGCCGTCCGATGTCGAAGAGCTTCCGCTCGGCGGATTCAGCGACCTCTCCAATCGTGGCCCATTGGATCGCCTGCTCATCTCGGAGCTCGCTCACGACGACGATGTCTTGCTGACTCGGCTGGCGATGGGCGAAGCGCTGTACCTAAGGCGGGAAACTCCTCCAAGCCCTCCACAACTCGGCTGGACGGTGCTGATCGACAACGGAATGCGGTTGTGGGGTGCTGGCAAACTTTTCGGCTTTGGGGTCGCCTTGGCCGTCCGTGGCTGGTGTGAAGACCGACCCGATCTTGGCCCGATGCCGAGGTTTGTTCATCCGAGCCGAACGGACTTGGAGGACGCTCTACAAAGCGCTCCAGCGGCAGGGCAGACGGTTGAACTAGCAGACTTCGAAATCCACGATCGCGATGCTCTGATGGCTGCGATTTCGGAGCAAACGACGTCGCTTTCGCCAGCAGATCTGGTCGACGACCTATTCGAACTTGGCAGCCAAGAGCGCGATGTTTGTGATCGAATTATGATCATCGCTCATCCCACAAGCTTCACCGACCCGCTGTTCGTCGAAGCGCTCGAACCCTTTCTCGACGAGAGCCCGATCTTGGCGGCGGTTACTCGAGGAGGCTACCAACTCATTCGGGCGACACGCGGAGGTAGAGAAAACATCGGCGGTGCCCTAGTCGACTTCTCGACCTTGCTCCGCACATCGCAAAAAGCCCCGCGAAGAACTCCGACCGATTCGACTTTCCCAGCGATCTTATCGATCTTCCCGATGCCCCTGCGGGTCAGCGTGCAACCCCAGAACAAACAGGCAACTTCAGCCGAAGCGTTTTCGGCCGACTGTGGAGTCATTGCGGTTTCTTCCAGAGGCGATCTCCTGCATTGGGATGCCCACGGCTTGGGAGCTCGGGTGATCTGTTCAGGAATGCCTAGCAAGGCGTGTGTCTTCAGTGAAATCGGAGTCGATGGTGGGCTCTGTGTTGTCCTCCTGTTCGTGGCGCGCGAGGAGCTGGTTTTAGTTTCGGCACCGATCTCTCGAGCGGGTGTCGATGAAGTGCCAGACAAGTTAGTAACGAAATTAGGGATCAGTCGCGCTGAATATTGTGGTGCCATCTTGCTACCAGCTGGGATCGTTATTCTGTGCGAAACACGTACCCTCGTTGTCGACCCAATCTCTGGAGAGACACTATCCGCAACCGGTCCCCAGCACTTCGATCAATTGGTCTCTAGATACCTGTATGACTCCCAAACATGGTGGCAAGTCACCATCGATGGCGAGAACCACCCAGTGTTTCATGACTGCTGTGCCGACATCGATGTGTCCGACGTGTTGGCAATTGTTGACTACCCGTCAACCAATCTGACCGCCCGAGTCTATGTGCTGACCAAATCCGGCCAACTCAGTTATGCGCCAGGAGATGGCTTGGCTGATGCTTTCACTCGAGGCACCAAGCCGATCGTGGAAAAACACCACAAGGGCCCGCCGATCAACGGCAAACATGTTATCAAAGTCGGCTCTGGAGCCCACAGCCTGTCCGCGAAACCAGTGCATTTCGAGATTGGTCGGGGGGAAAAACTTTCCGATTTTGTCTTCAACTTTCAGTCGCTCGGCAAAGATCCGAAAAGCAAGATCGCCCCTCCAGTCCCCGACGACTTCCTAACCAAATCCTGCCCCACTGTTCGCCATCGTTTCAATCTGATTGGCACCGACGGTAACCGACTGTTTCTGGAGACGCCGCGAAACAAGATTTGGGAAGTCACAGCGTCACCGCATGGCGGAATCTCGCTGACAATGATCCACCGATCAGATCTTTCGATTGGCTCGGAGGATTGGGCGAGGCTCGAGGATATCGAAGGCCCACCCGGCACGAAATATGTGCTCCGCCGTGCGATGTGGGTGTCGGGAGAGACTGCATTCATCGACTCCCGTGGCATGCTGCATCTGATGTTCGCAGATCCCGCAGAGCCCGAAGTCACGTTGACCATCTGCGACAAAACTCTCGGCGGTTGGACAAGTGAAGGGTTTAGTTTCGGCAATCCCTTTTTTGGCAGCGAACCAACGATCAAAAGCACCGAAGGACTGGCGATGGTTCGACGGTTTGCCACCCGAGCCAGCGCATCCACCCCCGTGAAATTCGACTGATCAATACGATGGCTGACACCGATCCAACCAGCGAATCGAAACAGCGACCTGGCGAACAGCTAGTGTCTTTCCCTTTCGAGTTGTCGCTGCGTCCAGTCATGGGAAATGCCGCGTCTGTTGGAGAACTGGGAGCGGTATTTTTACCCGGGCGGTCTGCCGCTAGTTGGCTGGATGAAATCACTGGTTGGTCTGATCAGACGACTGTTGACCAACAGGCTCTCCGTCTTCACCCGTTGCAGACAGGAGGCGTGCTGGTCGCAGGCATCGGCATCGAAAGCGCCAGGGCTCTCGACTTAAAAACTCCGGGTGCCATGAAACTGCGCCGGGCTCACACCAAGGTCGATTTGTGGATACCGACCGGCTCGAGACTGGCAATCCCGATTGACCAGTCCGAAGCCTTCGATGTCACTGGCGATGGAAACATTGCTATGCTGCTCCCGCCTGATCGACTGATCGTTTTGGAAGCGGCACGCGGCCTCTCACTTGGAGATCTGGTCGACTTCCCCCCGACCTCAGGATCCAACTGGGGCTACGCCGATCCAGGAATTCAGCTGCGGTCGACGATCACTGCGATCGATGTCACGCTTCCGCCAGATCTCGGGCAGCTACTCGCTCAAGGCAGCGACGACATCGGAACAGATCCGCTAGACGGCAAGGAAGGCATCAACGGCCCCGTTGAGTGGCTCAAGCACAAGGCGACCTCGATGTTCACCAACTCCAGCCGCCAAGAAGTATCGGTTCGGTGGCTTGAAAAACTGTTTGAGACCAATCCCGATGAGGCGCTCCGCCGGGCAATTCCGCTCGATGGAGGTCCGGCAGGTCGGGGCATCGCCGCTTTCGGATCTTGGTTGGGTCGGCGAGCAAATATCGATTTCAATCTTGGCTCGCTTGGTGGTGGTGGAGCTGCTGGCTCGGTCGGAATTTCGGGCGACGCCTACGAGTCACTTCGGCAACGCTACAGGGACGCAGCCAACCGAGAACTCCGACTAGGACGACATCGACGAGCCGCGTTTATCTTCGCGACCCTGCTTCACGATTTGCATGGCGCAGCTGACGCACTTTCGCAGGGGGGCTTCCATCGAGAGGCCGCCGCGATCTATAAAGGCAAGCTCCACAACACCCGGCGAGCGGCAGAGTGCCTAGAGAAGGCTGGAGCCTGGGACGATGCGCTCGAAATCTATCTCGAACTCAAAGACTACGCCGCCATGGGCCGGTTGAATCGCACCATCGGTCGCGATGCCGATGCCGACGCAGCCTTTGAACTCCTCGCGCAATCGCATCGGACGAGCGGTCAATTTCTGGCGGCGGGTCGAGTCCTCCACGACGAACTTAACGATCCAGAAGCGGCCGATGCGGAGTGGCGCGGAGCATGGTCTCAGGGGCGCGGTGACTACCAGGCCTGCCTGGACGAATTGCTCGATCGAGCGATTGCCGCCGATCTCGATCCAGAAGAAGAAAGCACCGGCCGATTTGCTCCCGAACTCGTCCGTTGGGCACACAGCCATGCGTCCGCGAACTGCCAAATTGATCTGGCTGGAATTCTCGGAAAACGGGTCGGGAAACACCCGGCTCCGGGATTTGTTGCCGTCAGCCACGAAACCGTCCTGCGGATTTCCAATGAACAACTTCCAACTCTCGGCATCCAATCTACAGGGCGGTTGCTGGCAGCAATGCGCGCCGTCGATCCCTGCGATCAATTGCTCGGACAAGAGACATTCCGATATCAGCAAACTCGCCAATCAGAGATCGACCGCGATCGAGCCAACGCCGCCAAACGCCACCGCCCGCGACGGCGTGCTGCCGAGGCGACGGGGACGATTTCTTTGGTCACCGAGATCACCATCGCCGAACCGCCAAACAAAATTCTAGGGTCGGTCGCTCTCGCTGAAGCGTTCTGCGTACTCGGAATCTCAGGGAAGAAGTTGGTGCTACGGCGGATCTCGCTGACCGGGGCTGTAGAAGCGGGGCGCTTGGAATGGGATACCGGGACAACCATTCCCGAGAGTGCCATATTGAGTGGCTGGGTGACGGGCGGCCAAGAAACGGTCATTGCCCACCTCCCAGGTGTCGATCCGGAGAACAAAGAGCTTCAATCAAGTGACGGAACTCGAACTCGGGCACGGTTTCTCCAAGCACCGAATACCTTGGCATTAAGCTGCACCCAGAGAGGGAGCCTGTGGTCAGTCCGATTGGGAAGCGATGGAGGTTTTCAGCTCGATGGATATGACCGATCGTTGCAACTTCTGGAATCTACCACGCCGGACGGCTTGCCGGATATTCCTCGCGAAACCTTGTTCTCCGAAGCCGGTTCCGTCCAAGTTCCGACGAGCTCAACTATTCAGGACACCGACTTCTGGTTCGGCATCGGTCGACTACTCCACCTGCATCCGGGTCGGGGATTTGGCATGACTCTCCAGCTGGAAGATTGGATCAACGATCTAGCAGCAACGATGGCTCATTCCGCTCCGCGCGTTGCCGTCGCTTGCTATTCCTCTGTGCTTTTGGTCAACGATCAGGGCGAAGAGTCTCTCGTGACAGATGAAGTCGAAAAGCCACTAATCGCGTTTACGCGCGGTGGGGATTTGGTCATCGCCAGCGGGAATGAAGTCACCTGTTACTCTACCGACCGCGACCTCAACACGACATTCACTGCGAGGATCGAATTGCCCGACGAACTCCGTGATCCGATTCGCGTCGCTGCTGCCCCAGGATTGCGTCGGTTCTCAGTGCTCGGGTCGAGTGGCGCCGATGTTGGGATTTTCGAAATCGAGTAGAAGGTGGGCTGGACTTCTGGAACGATCTGCGTGCGAGGCGTTTCGCTGAAGCTCACTTCGGCCGGGACGTCCTGACCCTACCTTTGGCGCGGCTGAATCAAATATGGAGAGCGTGGCTATGCCAAGATGCCTTTGGCTACGTTTCCGTAGACGTCGGTCAGACGGAAATCGCGACCGGCGTAGTTGAAGGTCAGGCGTTCGTGATCGAGCCCTAACAGGTGCAAGATGGTCGCATGCCAGTCGTGAATGGGCATCGCGTTGTCGACCGCTGCGTGACCGCATTCGTCGGTCGAACCATAGTTCATCCCGCCTTTAACCCCGCCGCCAGCCATCCACATCGAGAACCCCTTGTTGTTGTGATCTCGACCATCGGTTCCCTGAGAATACGGAATTCGGCCAAATTCACCGCCCCTGATCACCAGGGTATCCTTGAGCATGTCCCGATCTTTGAGGTCTTGGAGAAGCGCAGCGATCGGCTGATCAATAGTTTCGATATTTCGGGCAGCCTACTTCGCCCCGACCAGTCGCCAAGGACTCGAAATGGCCACTGGAGAGACCACCCCTCCGATCGTTGTCGCCGATTCGTTGAGCAACCGAGTCCACATGACGCCAGTCACCGGGTTATGCCAAAGAAGATCTGGATGAGAATCACCATTTTCGTCAGCGACCCGAACATACCACGGAGCACCGATCGCATCGGGAAGAATTCGACCACCGATCGTTGACCCGTTCCGCAGATAGCTGATCCAAGTCGTGCCCGTCACCGCGTTACGCAGCACGAGGTCAGCGTGACCATCGCCGTTCATTGGCCAAGGGGAAATCCGCCATGGATAGGTCAGTGTCAGCGGTACTACCTTTCCACCATTAGGCGCCAGTGAGGCGTCAAGGAACTGAATCCACAGCACTCCAGTTACTGTGTTTTGCCAAAGTAAATCGGGGTTGCCGTCAGCGTTAAAGTCTCCGAGTTGCAACGTCCAAGGACGTCCCACTGCAACACTGAGTGCCCTGCCTCCAACGCTCAATCCGTCGCGCAGGAATCTGACCCACATGACACCGGTATTGGGATTTCGAAACAACAGATCCGGATGGCCATCGCCGTTGAGGTCGTCGGTATGCTGCTCCCAAGGTGCCCCAACCGCAACGTCGAACGTCTTGCCCCCAACCGGGGTCTGATCGCGAATGAACTGAGACCAGCTAGCGCCCGTCACGGGGTTGTGCCAGACTAAGTCCGCCGTCCCATCATTGTTGAAATCGTAGGGAGTTCCACTTCCAACCTCTCCAGTAGGCGGTGGCGCGCTGAAGGTCGGATTGGCAAAGTCGACTTTAACGTTTCGAGATCCGGTAAACGTAAAGGAGACCTCCTGAGAAACGTCGCCGGCCGCATTCCTCAACCGAGCATAAAACGTCCCGGCAGCGACAGCTTCGGTCGTCGTATCGAGCGAAAAACCACCCGATGCGAAGGCGGCAATTTCGGCAACGACCGTTCCCCCGGGTGCATCGAGAACCTCAAGTGTCAGCCCAGCGATCCCTTCACCGACATCGTAGAAATTAGCTGTTCCGCCGACTCGATCAGAGAAGGCGACCCCGGTGACATATATGCCAGCTCCAGGCTCGGGGATCCCAAATTCTTGTGCCGTCATAGCGTCGCCATTGAACGGCAGACCGAAGTAGGATTGACCGTCGACGTCGAGTCTTAGAGCCAGTCCGATTTCGTGATAGCTATCATTCAGCAGCGAGACCCGGTGCCCGCGACCTGCGACGCCAGAGTCGATGAATAAATCTGCATGCTGGTTGCGGGCCAATTCAGCATCGAGTGGCGGAACTCCTCCCGTCTTGGACGATAGCGACAAATTCTCGCCGACCAATCCGTCGTAACCCTGAGCTGCAGCTCGGCTGTCCGGAGTGCCCGAATAGGTGTGCGAAATCGATTCATTGGCGAGCAACAGGTCGGCATAATTTGATGCCGCAGCCATCAGATCGACATTGAAAGCCAGTGGCTGTTTGGGTGCGCTAGAAATCGTCCCAACCGGCAGCCCCTCGTTCAATCCCGGAGTTCCATCCCAAGACTTCCCCGGAACATTCGATGAAATCCAACCAATTTCACCAGTCGGATTCGCCCGAGCCCGATTGACCAACTCGAGGTAGTATTGCTCAATATTCGTCGGTTCGCGCCCTTCAGCCACGCCAACCAACGCAAGTCCCATCACCACTTTCGCAAAGCCCCTCATCAGACATAAACGCTAACAACTGGCCGTGCCGCGGTCAAGTCACCCGCGCTTTGGGAATGCCTAATTTGGTCGGGGTGGTCACCAGCAGGGTGTTTAAAAAGGCGGTGACTCGTCGCGGAGCCTCATGTGATCGAGGGTTAGGCGCGAGGATCAAGTGGATGAACATCCATGC
>ENA-ORXR01001163-ORXR01001163.1-marine-metagenome-genome-assembly--contig:-NODE-1163-length-29188-cov-29.135859_pt1 | contig 29188 bp, 21 predicted proteins | sample MGYA00237866_ERZ511479 | MGnify/ENA metagenome assembly ERZ511479
TTGGTCGCCCGCCAGTAGCGGACGGAGGTGTGGATGAGCACGCCGGAGCGCGTCAGCGCGTCCAGCAACTCGGGTGGTGTGTTGTTCTGGGACATGGGATTCCTTGGGTGAGTGAGGTTAGGCGGCTTGGGCATGGGCTTGAGCTACACCGGCCAGCGGAACGGTTGGAACTTCGGGGAGGGCATCCTGCTGCTGACCCGTCCATGCGCGGCACTGGCTTTTGAACGCGCAGCCCGGGCAGTAGAAGGAGCCGTCGGACGGGAAGCGGATACCGGTATCACGGAGTGCTTCGGCTTGCGCCACGGTGGCGGACAGGCGCGCGAAGTCCTCCTCGATCCGGGTGGTCAGGTGCGACTCGAAGACCGGGGTCTTGTTCTTCACCAGTACGTCGAAGCGGAAGTCCATCCCGCCGGTCTTGGCCATCAGGCCGGGATAGAGCGAACTGTACGCGGCGAGGTAGGCGGTGGCTTGCAGACTGTGACTTGCTTGGCTTTTCGACCAGCGACGCGAGGCAGTTTTCCAGTCGGTGAGCAGGATGCGTTCGCCGAGGCGTACGACCTGGTCGATCTCACCGACCAGCGGGTCGTCGAGCGCCGTTCCATCCGGGCGGTACAAGGGAACGCAGAAGGCCTCGTTGACGGTGAGTACCTCTTCCTCGGGGTCGATGTGTTCGAGCGCACAGCGGATGAGGGCAAGGCCCTGTTGCTGGCAGGACTCGTAGGTATGCTTGCTGCCGAACCGTACGTCCTGCTGGTTCTGATATGCCCAGGAGTCGGTGAAGATGTCTTGGACTTCGGCTAGCTGCGGTGGGTCACCGTGGTCCATGCGGTACCGACCGACGTGCTCCATGGCGCGGTGGAACGCCGACCCGAAGGCAAGCGAGACGCTACGGAACGCAGGCGCGGCATCAGTCTCGCGTTCGAAGTGGTACTGCAGCGAGCAGATGTTGAGGAGTTGGTTGATGGACGAGAACGACCAGTGCGGCCGCTCCCGGTAGGTTTTCAGGGAGGGCGTCATATGGCGCTCCGGTTATGGTTGAGAAAAAGGTAGGCCCACTGGACGCCTCGGATCGACCGAGACGTACAGCTGAGCATGGGACGTGCCGTACGCCTGAGCCGTACGCCTTAACTGTACGCCTGAGCTGTACGGGTGACTCAGGCGGCAGCGCGGAACGTTCCGGCTTTGAGCAGGTCCAGCACTTGGCTGGCGTCCTTGCGCCCGAGGTCGTAGATGGTCGCGGCGTTGAACCGCGTGGCGACCTCGGCGTTGAGTTCGGCGAGACCCATCCCTTGGTTGTTGGCGAGGTCGAGCAGGTACTTGATCTGCTTGTTGCTCGCCTTGCCACGGCTCTGGCTGTTGCCGGTCTGCGCGGGTTGTGCAGAGGGCGGAGCTTGGTGAGGCGGTGCCTTGTGGGTCGTCACCGACTGGACCGGCACGGCTTGTGCAGGTGCCGGAGCACCGTGGAGCTCGGCCTCGACCGAGTCGCGCACCACCTGGAAGGTCCGGGCGATGCGCTCCTTGATCTGCGGTTCGGTCAGCCCCGACGGCAGCTCGCACTCCACGGAAGCGTGGTAGCTCTTGCTGCTGTAGTCGGTTTCAGCCGGCACTTTCTTAGAGTAGGATGCGGATAATTTTAGCATGATGGGCTCCTAAGCGGCGACAGGCATGGCCCCGGGCGGGGCGTCCGGGTTGAACACCGGCAGGGTGACCACCGGCGTGAGGACGGCGCGCAGACCGACCGGTTTGACCGAGCGCGCATGCGCGTACTCGATGTCACCGACGGTGACGTTGATGAGGTCCTCGGCGCGGGTGGCGGCGGCCAGCGGACCTTCGGCCTCCACGCGTTTGGAGATGGTGCGCCCGGTGAAGAGAGTGGCGCCTCGGGCGATGGCGCAGTTGACGTTGTACAACATGGCAGTTGTCCTTTCGTTTATGGTTATGAGTTTTGGGTAAAATGAAAAAAGCCGCCTCGGTTTAAGAAGCGGCTTTTGAAGCAGTGGAGGTCGTAAAGGTTACGATTCCATAAGGCGGCGCAGGTTTGGAAAGTCGACGCGACGACCCTGCCTGCGGTAGACAAGAATGTTGATGTTGAGGCGTTTGAGTTTTTGGCGTGTTATGGACCTTGGCTCGTTAGGAACTACGAGAATTCGTCGGGGCGGCACTCGGCTGGACATTCCATACAGGAGTAGTTGCCCTACGGCAGTGTAGATCGATTGAGTACCCGTGTTCGTCTTCACTTCAAAAAGATGAGTCACCCTTTTCGACTTGGTTTTGAAAACGAAGAGATCTCGTTTGTCGTTTGAATTGGCGTGCCCAAGTGCCTGTAGATCCTCACGCAGCCGTCGCACAACGACGCCGTGGAAGCAGTTCGCCTCGATACTTTTCGACCTCCTTGGTTTTCGAGTTCCTTCGAATTCTGGGGTGAATGGCGGTATCCCTTTTGTAAGGGAGTCCGAGTCGCTTAATTCTTTGAAGTCGCGTATTTCCCTAACGTATTCTGCTAGCTGGTCGATCAGACCAGCCTTCCCAAGGGCGCCGATTACTATGTTCTCGGTTGATTTTCCGTCGGGTCCCTCGACCTCCTCGGTATCTCCAGTATACCGTTCCATGAAGGCAGATTTCCCAACACCTTTCTTCCCTCCGCCTATTTTTCCTGAATGACAGAGGTATATGGAGCCCGCTTGTTCAGCGAAGAACCCAGCGACCCGCCGGTTGAGACCAGTCCGTGGAAAGTTGAACTCCATCGTAATTGAGAGGGCGTGGCTGTTGGTTGGGTCTGAGAGACCGAAGGCGTTCCAGTAGCGTCTATTATACTGATCGTTGAATGCGGCCCACAGCCCAGACTTGTTGTTCCAATACACATCGAATGCAGAATTCCCACCCGGCCAACCGATGGTTTTATCTTTAAATGTTTGGTTGCTTTGCTTCAGAAAGAACCTCTTGAAGGCGCTCATGTGGGACCCGATTTCTTTGCGATCTGTCACAATATTCATCGCGTAATTCCACACAAACCTTCCTGCTACGGCAAGAATGGATTGGAAGTGCACATCAAATTAGAAATCCAAACTGATATGACACACAACAGGTTTGGAATTGGGGTTAGTGCGCCTAACTTAGGGATATGAATTCTTTGCCCGACCGCTTCCCCCGACTCCGTTATCCCGGACACTGTAGCCGCACCTACATCTACAAGGTGAAACAGGCTCTGCTGACTTCAGAAAACAAGTTGCGGCTCAGTTATGAGGACGGGGAAGGCAAGGAGCTTGCCGCGAAGGCAGCCGTATCTAACTACGAAGAACTCATGGAGCGGGGGAATGCAACTAATCCGGAAGCGGTCAAGTACGCGGTGTATCGGGTTCTGGTGGGTGGGATGCCTCCGGGGCTGTGCCTCCTAAGTGAAGAGTTGCCCGATTCGAACTGGCGGCAAGGGTCCTGAGGCTCAGAACGAGAGAGACTTAAGCTTCGCGAGGGCCTGACGTGCGGCACGGACCTCGGAGGCGTTGTGCTTCTGCTCGCGGGCGAGTTGCTTTGTGAGGGTGCTGATCTCGTTCATCTTTGCGGCCCCGTCGCGGAACAGGGACTTGGCGGCGGCGCAGGCGGACTGGATCTCCTGGAAGAGGTTGTTGTTCGGGGAGGCCGAACCGTTTGCTCTGGTTTTCATGGCGGAATGCTTTCGGGGTTGGGGGACGCGCGGAGGCGTCCGGTTCTGTGCGGGAGTGCCGGGACTGAGAACGTCGTGGCGCAGCGGCATGATGACCACCCGCTCACCCGCGACCTTGCTGCGGAAGTCCAGCGGTTGGTCGTGTCCGGCGATCCGGAGTTCGGTGAACCCACTCCGCATCGTATCCAGGAGGAAGCGTCGGTTGACCACCGCATGCTGCGGCTGTCCGGCGACATCCGAATCGGGGACTGCTTGCGTCGCGACCTTGCCCGTTTCCTCCTGGTGGTAGCGGACCGCGGCGGTCCGGCCGTTCGAGCAGAGAGCAACCGGTTGATCGGTTTCCTTGCCGAGCTTAAGACCGGCCAGCGTCTTTATGGTCTCATCGAGATGCCGGTCGGCAAAGGCGATGCGTGCCTTGGCGTTGGCTTTCGGGAGGACCTGCCTCCATGCGGGGAAATCGCCGTCGACCAGCTTCGTGCTGCCTTGCCAGGGGCCGGCTTGGAATCCAAACCGCCCCTTTCCGCAGCTGGCGAGCATCCGGCTGCAAGGGGCAAGGACCTTGGCGGGGAACAGTTGAGCGGGGATGGTGACCGGTGTCTTGAGCGAACCCGGTAGGTTGCCCGCAGGCAGGATGATTAGCCGGTGGCCGTCGGTGGCGACCAGGCAGCTCGTCTTCCCGGAGTGATCCAGGTGGACGCCGTTAAGGGTAAGGCGGGAGGAATCGGTCGAGCGGAAAACCGACGCCCGGCGCAGGTTCGAAAAGAACACACTGGGGACGGGGGCGAGCGGAGGCATGGGGGGCAACTTGGGGAAGCTGCCCATGGGCAGCAAAGGCACCGATCGGGACGTGGAGGGAGTCCGGATCTCGGCCGAACTCTTGCCGGCGCGTACGAGTATCGGGTCTTTGGTGCCTCGGCCTTTCAAGGCGTCGGCCAGTCGGTCGAGCGGCAGGCAGGCCGCACCGGAGACCGATTGAGTGACCTCCGCAGTGTACGTGAGATTGGTTTCGAGGTTTGTACTGCTGAAGCTCGCTATCCCGCTCCCGTCAGCCGAGGCCTCGACGTTGACCAGGATGTGGCGAAGGGCTGGGGGGGCGCTTTTCTTGCCGGCGACTTTTCGCAGATGGACGAGGGGCGCTTTGAAGGCGTTGCGTGGTAAACAGAACTGCATCACGACCGCCCTCCTCGCCACAAGCGGGCACATGTGCTGATGGGGCAACAGGCCCCATGGAGTGAGATTTGGTGATTCATAGGGTCTCCTTCGAGGTGGATAAGAATACAAAAAGGCCACGGGAGATCCGCAGCCTGGATGACGACCGCTATGGGTCGTGGCTCACCTTGTTATAACTTCGAAAGAGCCGAAATTTAGCGAGACGGCATAGATTAACGTATAATAGGGGGATTACCGGATTAAACTGCTACGGCGCATAGCGCGATCGACATCAACTATCGGAATGCCATCACCAACGGCCGGGTCGCTCCAGTTATTGGGACTCTTCTGCCGGTTAGTTGAAGGAAGGTCGTCCGATAGTTGCCTCGCTTGGAACAAAACACTCCCGTTTCAAGTGGCGGAGGAATCCTGCAAGTAAGGTTATCGCTTTGTGCCCAATCTGATTTTCAATCAAGTTTTGTCGGCTCGTTGTATGACCCCGGTATGAATCAATGAATCTAAATGTTCCTTAAGAGTTCGTGGAACTCGACCGCCACTGATCAAAACTCCTGCCTCCATGTTCCTCTCAAGGGCGTATCCTGTAAGGTTTGCGCTGGTGACGAATACACTCTTAATATCTGAGAGGGCTAGTTTCGCGTGTACTTTACCATCTGCGAATGGCCCGGACCTACGGGTCCAGGTGAAAATTTCTGCTTCAGGAACTGTCGCACGAACATTCGCAATTGGATCGATGTTTAAGCTGCCACCTTGCTCAAGTGATGCTTCAAGTAAAAAGCGGACGGAAACGCCACGGCTGGAGGCGGAATTTAGGGCAGCGGCCACGCTGGGAATACTATATGCCACGAAACTCACTAAAAATAGGTTGTTTCTGGCTCCCTCAATTAATTCTAAAAGCACCTGGTCAGTGCGCCGAGTTGGGACAAATCTTGTAGTCGGCCCAGTCCAAACCAATTCGACGTTGAACTCTTGCTCAACCCGGTGCTTGGTTTCGGCTGCTCCTACGAGCATGCCAGCTAGTTCGTCACCCGTACACTCAGATCCCCGCCAAGCTGCAAACAGCCGTTCAACAAGCGATCTGGCCGTAGGCGTCGCGACCAGTTGATGAGATGAGGGCATAATATCCTGATTTGTCTTAGCTCGAACGGCTCTGGCGACGTTGCGGACTCGTCCAGGAGAGACCAGCTCAACCAGATCGATAACTGCCTCAAAGAGAGGTTCCATCAAATCCCCTTGAAAAAGGCGGCATCTGATACTTCTAGCGTTTCTACCACTAAAGCTCGATCTAAATAGCGATTTCCCGACTCACAAGAGGTCTCAGATACGAAAGAGCAGGCGTGGCAGCTAGCCGCATGTAAACTCTGATCTTTTGCCGGGTCGTGCTCTGAACAAAGCGGGTCCGAGGCACATACTTTTGCCCGGTCTATTGATTGGCGCAGCAGGCGGGCTAGGCTTTCAGGCCGCCCTAAATCTACAAGCCCTCCAAGTGTTCCGTCAGAGTCGGCCGCGGCTGTATAAATTAGAATGCCTGCTTGTGATCTATCACCTTCCGTATCCGCGTACACACGTTCCCGGATGCTTGCGGCGTTGTAGCCACATTCAAGCGCAAGCTCACGAATAAGAAGATGTGCAAGTGTATGAAGAAGGACGTAACGCATCCCTGGGAAACCATCATCAGGAGGCAAAATCTCTCGTTTTATGCGCCAGCCTCTGTGCCCTGCACGCATTTGGGCCTCCAGTGAACGAACACCAGCTGATGATGCCCACTCTGTCAGCCTTTCTTCATCGAATTGAATGAAAACTCCCTCTCCGTGCACTTGATTTGCAGGAACCCATTCCGGAGCATCTCGGCAAATTGGTGCTCGAACCCCGCCTTGATCTGGGGGTTCCACGCGGGTAAATCCTACCAGTGCACTTACCTCCCTCAATCTTTCAAGCAACAGAACTCTTGAGACCCATTTGCTAAATCCGGGGGGGACTCCTACGACTTTACTCATAAAGTAGGGGTAATCACTTGGTGGTGGGTTGGAGGTTAATATATCCCATTCAGGCCCTTTTAAATCAAGTTGCCCCTCGTTCACTGTTCCGTTTCGATGCGCCTCAATCGCAGCCCATACCTTAGGGGCCGTAAACGCTTCAATGCCTGGCAGCTGAGCGGTTTTTTTGAGAGTCTTCGCTATGGCTTTCGCCTCGATTACACTCTCAGCGTCCTCAAAGAACGTCCAACCATCAGATATCAGTTGAGCCAACGGGCTTCCAGGTTGCGGGATCGCTAAAACTGATAGTGTTACAGCAAACCAACCGTTGGTAGCCCCCAGAAGGATCGTGCGTGGAGGTAGTTGGCACGCATCATCAAATTTGTTGAGATGTGGGTGCCGTCCTCTGCATGCTGGCAATTTATCTCGGCCCACTTGAGCAAAGGCTTGAGCCATACTTCTAGCTTTTTCGCATGTGTCACACTTTACCCATAAGTTTTCAGTTTGCAACGACGCCCCGCTCTCGTAAAATCTGAGCGTTCCTTTACAATCATCATGGCCGGAATGGACGAACCAATGCCAAGGAAAGTCATCAAGGTGTCCAGCGTGACAGGCCAATAAGAATCGAGCAGGTACGGCATCAGCATCCCGTGGCCTTTTGTCGTTTCTGGAACCCGTACAATCCTTGTGTACGAACCGTGTGGTCTCGGGGCGATAAATATTTTCTTTTAGTTCGAATAACCCCGAATCGATCGGCGATAAAAGGCCACATTTAACACAGCGCATCCATCTCGGGAACGGTTTTACTGGGACCCCGACATAGGCCTCTTCAGAATATGGATCGATACGATCCTGTTCTGTCATCGGAGGCATTCGAAGTGATTGTACCTGATTTCCAAGAACGCGCCTAACATTTGCCAGCAAGCGGGCTTCCTGAATAGGTTGGCAACGATTTTTTTCCCAGCGATTTGTTCCCATGGTAATCACTGAAAGATTTGGAAGATCGATCAGCCCTCCTGGTCCGTAAGTCCAGAGAAGTTGGCTCGGTCGTACTTCCCCAACGGGCGTCTTACTCATGTTGTCTCCTCCGAGTTGGGGGTAGGTCGTGCCTTCCAGCTTGGATCGTTCTTAGAGCGGTAGGTATCCATCACAAGGCGGACGCCAGGTTCGACCTCGCGCATTGACATCGGGACAGTCCATTTAGACCAAGGGCGCAATCCCGGGGTCTCTAAGAGGGGGTAGGCGGTCGGGCCGGCACCGTAACGCTGATAGACCAAATTCCGGCCACCTATGCCGGCTTCGTGGGCCCATTCGTCAGCGCGATCCTTGATCTCCGCTTCTGTTAGGTGCTTTTTGTCAGAATCTTCAGTAACCTCCCAGGTCCGCGAAGATAGGCCTTCAACCGTCATTTTCATTGCAGGCAAGCTGGGACGCGTCATCGCGCCCGCACCTTCATTCGGTGCAAATGGCTCGTATCGATTGCGCATGATGGATAACATTGTACCGGTCAGGCCTCTGTCCATTGCTCGGGGCGAAAACGGTGTAACTGATTGAGCTTCAACATGCTGATAGAACGTCGAGTGGTAGTGTTCAAACGTCTCATAATGTGAAAGATCGCGTGGTCGCGCCCAAGTAAGCACAGCGGCGACAATTCCAGGGAAGGAGCGGCCAACACGGCTTGTCGCTTGGATGTATTCTGCCGTCCCTTTTGGTTGCCCGTTCACGACCATCACTCCAAGCCTATTAACATCCACTCCGACTGAAAGCATGTTCGTTGCTAACACCACATCAATCGGTTGCGGTGCCCCCTTAATACCCCGCTGGATCACGTACTTTTTCTGCGACACGTCGAATTTCCCAGCAAACGGAATTTCAAGCTGATCAAGGTATTTTGGGATGTCTGAATTGCTGACTCGTGAAGTCAACTCCGCAACATTTGAGACCCACCTTTGGTCGAGTCCCGGACGCTCCACTCGGCTCATTTTGACTCGGAAGGAGCGGAACTGTACATCATCTTCCGCCAGTCGTTTCATACCTCCAAGCTCTCTCAGCGAATTGAAGTATCCAACGAGGGTCATGTACGGATCCGCCACCTCCCCGAAAGATTCAAAGAGTGATTGGGCGGCGGTGAGAAACGCTGTATAGGTCCGGATAAGGACGGCGGGCCGCGAACTGCCTGGCGCGCAGATTCCAACGTAACGCCTCCCTGGCTTGTCCTTGATTGAACGCTGGACGGAGAAAAAGTCGTCCTCGATATCTAAGGCTTTCGGAGGAAAGATCGACAGGCGGCGCATGAATACATTTCTCACCTGATCCGCTGCGCGCCGGACTGTAGCTGTAGATGCCACGATTTTAGGTCGAACTCTGGCACCTTCAAATTCCCAAGAGCAGAGCTCATCGACTGCGGATTCGTAGAGGCCAACCATCGTCCCCAGTGGACCACTTATGAGGTGAAATTCATCTTGGATAATCAAATCTGGTGGACGTATCCCTCGGGCGGCCTTTACTTGAGCTTTTGGGTGCGGCTTGCGAGCGCGATGCCCCGTGCCGCATTCGTGACCAGGCCAAAGGAGACCGTGACGCTCACACTCTTCACTGACATTCCCGAATAGGCTCCGAACCTGAGGGCGCCAAGCCATCATTGCGAACTTATCAACTGTGGCGATCATCATGGTGGGGGGGCGATGGTAAATCTCTTCATCGACAACCTTCACCGGGATACCTGGATGGGCGTTGTTTGCTGATTTGGCCTTGCTGAAATCGCATATACCGAGCTTGTCCCCGCAAAAAATCGAAGTTCGACCAGCCACCTTGTCGACACTGATGTCGCGTCCAGGAAGAATCTCTGTCCCGCACCAGGGGCAGCTTGTCAGCTGAGCTGGCGAAGCGATACCCGCTCGGTTCCGGTCTTTATCGCGGATCGCCGAGATCGCTTGGTGTGACCGTTCCGTGGTGCCCGGCGTCACTTTATTCCCGACCCAAAGGCCAAGTGTAAATGGCTCCGCCCCCCATTTTTCGATATCCCCCCAGCGAATAGACTCCATTGAACAAAGCAGAGTTGATGCCCGCTGGAACTGCTGAAGCGTTAGCAGGCGAAGTGTGTATCGCATGATCACTGCGAGGCCTCGGCGGCCATCGCGCTCCGCCACTATCCCCTGAAGCCGACGTATCGACATCGCAAAAGCGGCCACGCCCAAGTACGCCTCGGTTTTTCCTCCACCAGTCGGAAACCAGATAAGGTCAGCGAATGCTTCTGAAGGGTTTACGCGGTCTGGATGCTTGGGGTCCGCGAGAGCAGGTATTGACATGAGCAAGAATGCTAACTGGAAGGGGCGCCATGACCGATTTTTTCTAATATTCACCTCCCTAAGGTCAACAGTCTCCTGTCGGCGGCGCTGGAGAGCATATATTCCTCGAACACGTTGCTGAGCCATCGCGCGATTCGCGAAACGGAATGCCTCCAATGCATTTTGGTTCGCGAGAAGTACCTCAAGCCCAGTTCGGAGGCGTTCGAGAGTGTTTGAGCACTGCTTTAAGGCCGAATCTGCTGCCGCATTATGGCCAAGGACCGTTGCTCCAACACGATCCTTTTGTTCTTTAATCCAGACAGCGTAATCATCCACCAAGGTTAACAAAGCCGCCTTGAGGTCCTCTGGAGACATTTCAGCTAGCGCCTCCATGTCAAGCCAGCCATTGTCAACCATGCTGCGCAACGCTGCCCGGTCCCGGGCGTCGAGGCCAGGGGTTTCTGTAACTGGCACGTCATAGCGTGGGACGACTTCTGTTCTAATCTGATACGCGCGGGTCGGATCATCCTCCAGTGTGTCCGCATGGACTGCGACTCCATGACCAACTGCGAATTCAACCTTCCGCCTGTAAAGAAGTTCCAGGTGGTCGCGCTCGCTGTCATCCACTACCACACCGCTTTCTGGGCGACGGAGAAAAACTGGCTGGCTCTTTTCATCACTTCCTCCACCCCCAATGGCTACCTCTGGCTGAAACAGCCAGGCACTGTCCTTGTTCGTCTCCGGCTCAAGTTGGCCGTTCACTAAAAACAGTGTTACAAGTCTTTCTCCTTTTGTATTCGTCCTTACGCGGCCTTGGATACGCACTTCAGGTTGTTTTGCATCGGGAATAAGCGGGGTGATCTGGCCATCTTTTCCGAGATCGAGTTTGGTGCTCCCTCCATGTGGTATTCGTTGCCAGACCCGAACCTTCACTTCTTCCGTTTGCCCGGTAACACGGTTCTTCCGTGGCTTAGTGTGATTATGCTCTTCATTGGGTACACGCGTGTAAGCTCCCCAGGATGTGCGAACTTCAAGGTGGTCGACTTCCGGGCTGACGCAAAACGTCAGACCTAGGCTGGATGGCACCAGAGATTGGTTGTTCGTCGTATCGATCTCATCAAGTGAGTCATCCTCGGGCTCGACTCTACCACTTGCTCTTGGAAACTCTGCGCCTGGTTCGTGGAGAGGCGCGTCTCGTAATTCGTCGAGTTCTTGTTGTTCGAAGGCTCCCGCGGGCTCGATTTCGATTTGTGGACCGGGGCGTCTTGGGGCTAATTTGCCGACCAGATACCGGTCTTTAATACTTACTTCGACAACGTATTCCTTGGGGCCTTGCGCTGGCCCAAGTAGATCATCTCTAACTGCCAGTTCAACGAGGTCTCGAACATAGCCGACATCGGTAATTAAAGGGATCTGATCAATCGTAATGCCGAGCTTTTCCAGTGCTTTGTCAAAATCCTTAGGCCTGATTCTACTAACAGCGGTAGCTGGCTTTGTAAGGGCAATCGCACTCAGTGGAAGAGGAGTCGGCAAGACATGTGTCCGATCGAAGTAAAAAGTGGTTGAGTCGAGGGTCGACCGTGTGCGGATGATTCTGCTTAGGCACGAGATCCCACCGCTTGAGGAAACAAGCACTACCCAATCTCCCATCGTTATCGATTCGAAGATCCCCCGCTCATTCGGCATCGTAAGTGTATGGGCACGGTGGAGAGTGGCGCCATTTGTTACAATCCAATACTGTTCAGCTATCTCACTCATAGGTGTCCGTCTCAAGGTTTATAAACTACCTACGATTTTCTCGAGCTTGTCGAGGTGTGCACTTTGATCCAGATATTCCGCGTAGGCGCTCTGGGCAGCATGGATCAGCGTATCGTAGTGGATAATTCTGCTTCCCGGTGAGACGGCTGCCATTGAAGATTTAAGCCGTTCAGGGTTGTTTGCCTCTTCATCCAGTGGCTTGCCAATGACGAAAACAACCTCAATATTTGGTGTAGGCTCATCCATCTCCAAGAGAATTTTTTTCAGTTTGTCGACATAGAGCTGGCCTTGCTCCTGCAACTCTATCAGTTTCATCTTTCGGCTTACGCGCTTCAACTCAATGATTAAGTGGGTGCCTGCGATTGTACTATATTTTATGTCTACGCGACCCAGCCTTTCCTTCTCGGTCAAGTCCTCGACTATTATACCTGAGTCAAGCAATCGTGACTCCATTACCTCGCTGCTAGTTGCGCGTTCCCAGGCGGGGTCCAAAAGCCACAGGTGATCGAATAGGTATTGTTGAAGAACCGCCTCTTTGGCGTCCTCATCGACAATTTTTCGGAAGGCTCGGATCACCTCTAACCGAGACTTAACGATATCTCGGTAAATGGAAGACTCCAGCATATCGCGGTCAGCAAGGAGCTTAAAGAGTTGCTCAACATCTAGCGGAGCTTTTGCGAACGCTTCCGTGGACCCCCTGAGTTTCATTCGCTCAAATGCGAAAACTCCGTGCCGATAAAGGAAGGCCCGGTCTTCTTCTTTATCTAAGGGAAGCGAGCTAAGCCGGCTAATTAAATTTTCGGCGCTCTCTTTGAAGCCCGGGCCTAATCCGTCAATCCATTCGGCCAAGGCAGGCGATTGCTCCTTTGCCTTTTTTACCTCGTGTTTCCTTCTCCATTCACTCCACTGCTTCTCCATTTCATTCAACGCAGAGCGTAGAAAGGCCATCAATTGAGTGTATCGAGGGTCATCTTCCTGGATTCTCTGTCGATCGCTTGTGGCGATGTCGGGCTCATCATCCATATCGAGAAAATCGGCTTCGATCTGGCCTGTGATGTATTTCGTGTACAATCGACCATCATTGAGTTGATCGAGTACATTCTCATGGATAAGACGCCCTCGAGCGAAGACTACGATCCCGTTTAGATTGCCAGCCTCTTCGCTATCCAAATCTTTTGGAAAACGCGCAGTACCCAACCATCCCTTTACCTTCCAATCCTCGCACCAAGTATCTAATCTCGAATCAAGCTCACTATGCTCAAGCACATGGTCGATCGAGGTTTTGTCAATTTGATCGTCCTTAAAAGTCCATACGAACTGAGCTTTTGGAAGATCGCCTCGGTCTTTTGCAGTGATCTCGTCGCCGTCTATCGAAACGATAAACCCATGTTTCTGACCCATAATAGAAAATCGCCTCGAAAGGCGTTTCCGCAGTGCGGCTATGCCTACTCCTAGCCGTTGCCGCTTGAGTTTGCGGAGTATGATCATCGTCCCTTTGGTGACTGTGAGTTTCTCTGGCGGAAGGGGCTCCGGGTGGTACGCGGCTTGTTTCTCGACGGCAGTATGAATACCTGCGACAGTCATCTTGAAACCCGACGTGTCATCATCTTTTGCCGACTGTACTTCGATCTCCTGAGCAATTGAGAAAAGTGAAAGTTTGCCAAGCCCTTTACGCCCCATAACCTTCCTCCCTTTGGCCGTGACTTTTCCATGGACATGATCTTCCTGACGACGCCGGTAACCCACACGGAGATACTTTTCGTTCATGTCATTCACGGACATTCCGCACCCGTCGTCTGTTATCTCGACCCATTCGTTTTCGGGATCGACACGAATATCTACACGGCTGGCATCTGAGTCCCAAGAGTTTGCCACTGCTTCAGTTAGTACAGCTGCGATATTACTGTATAAGTTGATCCCTAGGTGATCGAGGACATTTAAGTCCACAGTCATTTCAAATATCTCGTCTTTGTCGTTTTTCACTGAGCAGAATTCTCTTGTTCGAATTGTTCTTTATTTAACATTAGAAGTTTGGAGATCGCTGCAACTTGAACTGAGCTAGGGAGCCCATAGCGGTGCATGACGCTCCCATCGGAGTCTACCGATTCTTGGAGAGAGTATTCGAGGTCTAGGTCGGACCACCCATATGCAGTCGCGACGATTTTATCTATTTGCCATAGCACTCGACGAATCTCTAAAATGGTTTCGTCTTCTGAGCAGGGAGAATGGATTTCGTTCAAGGCCCCCGTCATTCCTGAGTTGTTCTTCGTACTCCAAGTGATTAAAAGATCTTGGAAGTTCACCGCCAATTTCTCTTTCGAAGACTCGATTCGCTGGATTGGGAGTGGGAAAGTGGAGAACGCTTTGGTTATCGAGAGCGAAAAGGTATTGTTGTCACCTCCCAAACTTTGGACTGAAAGATATTTTATCCAAGACCGGAAGAAGGAGCTGAGCAGTATTAAGTGCAAGTCGCTTCGTGAGAGCTTCACTACTGCAACTTTATTTGTGAAAATCCAAGTCGAGGGGGCCGTCATACAAATGGGGTATTTCCCGACTTTGCAGAATGTAATACATTTATCATGCTGCCCAGTTTCTGTCATCTGCTCGACCCGGTTGTTCCAAAATTGCCACCACCTTCCCTCTAGGCCTTTATAGCTCTTTAGGGCTTTTTGCGTTCGAGTCGGCTTTACAACCTCTATGAGGAATTTATGGGCAACCGGCCAGTTCAATTCGATCTCGTCCAATTCCCGGTCTGCAATATCCAGTGCCCAGCGCTCGGTTCTGGTGAGGGCACTACTTGTGATATCATTTCCAGTAATATAGGGACGGAGTAAAGAATCTGGCTCCTCCTTCAGTTGATCAAACCATTCGTGATCTGGCGTGACAAGGAAGGCGAGTCCCTTGCTGTTATTAACCCCTTCAAATGCGTAAAGGGCTTCGTTTAGTGACTTCGGCTCCCACCCCTCGCCTATCTCGGGCTGAAGTCTCGGACTAATTTTTTCACATTCGGCTCCATCACATATTCGGAGTCCGCTCCAGTTGCCTTTCGTAAAGCAGATGATTGCTATCACCGTTGCTGCCGACCCGGGCCAAGGCAACCCCTTGATAGTCCAAAAGAACTCTCCTTCCTCAGCGATTGTTTGCAGTCCAACGGACAAGGCACTCCCCTCTGCGATATTGTTCGTTGCCAAGAGGCCATAGGTGCCATTTTTACGTAGAAGCTGGACTACGCGGCGGTGGAAGGCCACGCACAAATCAACTTTGCCTGGTTTCTGGCCCAAAACTACCTCGACGATTCTGCTTAGGATCGGACCATGTGAGGCTTTCCATAGGCGATTTCCCAAAAAGGGCGGATTACCTAAAAAGCTATCGAATCCCGGGTTTTCGCGCAAAAATACTTCAGGAAATTCGAGGGGCCAATGAAACGTATCACAGGCTTGGCCGTCTATTGTATCCGATGCCAACCTGCGCTGCGAATCTGCTCTTAGTTTCTCGCATGCCTTCGTTGACTCAAGGGCTTGGTCTGCTTCACCACCCAATGCTGCAAGGCGGTTTTCCATATCCCGACGACTTTTTGCTTCAATGACAGTTGCGATGAATGCATCCGCCAATACTTCTGGTCTTTCGACCATTGCTCTTGCGGCTGAATCAAGGCTAGCCATGCTCGCAATGTCGCTGATGTCTCGAATTGGAAGCTTGCGCATTTGTGTGCGTAATTCCAGCGCCCCTTCAAGGGCAGTTCCAATCGTCTTTCCAAAAAGTCTACCTTGGCGCATTTTCTTCGGTTCCATCGCCAACTCTGTGAGCTGGTCGAGGCAAGTTATGCCCACCAAACTGTCCCCTCGACGAAGGTTGTGGTCAAGGAACCCGAAAGGCCGGCCTTTCCCCAGAGTTACGAGCCAAAGTGATAGTTTTGCTAGTTCAACTGCTAGCGGGTTTAGATCCACTCCATAAAGGCACTTCTCGGCCACCAGGCGACGCGCGATCTCAATACGGAGCGAGTCATGGGCAGGCATTGGCTCCTTCCCGTTTTTTGATTTGTGTGAAACGCCATCGATATCCACAAATTGCCCATCTGCCTCTTCGGATGACCATGCTTCTACAAGGCGAGCTGAAAGGAACCGGCAAGCCTGTACCAAAAACGCACCTGAGCCCATTGAGGGGTCACAAACCTTAAGATCTAAAATCTTGGCGGAGGGCTGAAGAATCCAATGTTCCTTTGGCTTGCCAGATGATGGACCTTCATAAACCAATGGCAGCAAGGCTTCTCCAACGAGGCGCTCCGTCAAATTCTTGGGGGTGTAGTGTGTTCCAGTGTCACGGCGGTCTGCACCAAGCACTACCACGAACGCTCCCTTCGGATGGACTAATGGGTAACCCCAGGGATCGGTTCGGATCAGGTGTGCTATCGCCGAAACTCGGTCACGCAGCCTTTGATTCCCTCGGCAGGAGGCAAGGAGGCGTGCATCCAGTGGATTCGTAAGCTTTAGCGCAAGCGCCTTCGAGAGAGCAGACTCCGAACGACCTGTACGATCCAATAGAAGGCTCAGAAGCCCCTTTCCGCCAACAAGCCTGGCTGACTCAAGCTCACCCAGCGTCACTGATGCATTCTTGGCGCCCTTAGCCCCCTCGAGTTCTATCGTCACGTCGCCTAGGCGTTTAACTGTGCGTTCGAGTAGGCCTTCATACACGTGACCAATCTGCTCAACATCAAGGGCCCGATAAGAGAGGGTCCGTCCCCCCAGGGTTTGAATTGCCTCTAGGAGTAAAAGTACTGTGCGGTCGTCGATTGGTAGCGGTGTGGCTAAACTTGATTTCCAGGTCGTTCCATTGCCTCGGCCTTCAAGAAATGAAAATCGATCGGGATCAAAGAGGGAGCCTCCGAGCGCCGGCAGTCGAAGGGTGGGGTGATCAATTCCTCCATAAACCGCTCTAAAAACAGCTAGCAAGCGTGACCACGCCGAATGACGTCGCTCAAGAATCTCTTCAGTTTCAGTTCGGAGTTGACTGCGAAGGGTCGAGATCGCGTAGAATTCATCGTACCTTGGTTCGCCGAGCAGCAGAAGTCCCTTCTCCTCGGCGGCTAGAAGAAAGACGAGCCGCATCAGCACAGTCAGACCGGCTTCGTATAGTTCTGCCTCGGTCACACCTTGGAGCAATTCCCTGTTCCGATCCACGTCAGCTCGGTCCAACGCCTGGACCAGAACCTCAACGGCGCGCTGAACCTGTGCGCCAAGGGCATCGGTAACCTCGTCCCCGTGTTCAAGCGAACGTTTGAACAAGGAGGGTAATCGCTCTTCTTCAGGGGAAAACGATCGACGAATTCCCAGCAGGGCAACGAAAGCCCTTAGGGTTGATCGTTCTTGATCCCAAAGGCGCGCGTACCAGCTGATGAACGAGGTTACTTGGCTGGATGGCGCGTGTACAAGCATCCAGCGCTCACCGTTTGTCAGCAGCCCAACTGGTAAATTGAGGTGACGTAGCTGAAGAACAATTCGATCAGCGGGGGAGCAGCGCAATGTATCGAATCGTCGGATCTCCTCCAAGTCGACATCGGGCGGGAAGACATGCACTGGAATTAAAGGAGCATCACCGTGAGTTGGATCAACAATCATGTAATTTGGTATGATCGTATGGTCGTGTTCCGGCAGTGCCGTTATTCCGTTTGCATGAAGTGACTCACCGAATCGAAGAGTAGAGTCATCCAGTTCTAGTGCCGAACTTAGAACTTCTGCGACCCACGCATCGTGCAGTGATTCCAACTCGGGATCGTTGCTATCGACAGCTTCCCGCCATTCCTCATATGCACGATTCAATCTCCGGGCATTGGAGATGTTCAATTCGTCCAAGCCTTGGGGAAATGACTCTCTCAGTACAGGGCCCGCTAAAAAGGGGCCTGAAACCTCGACTAGATTTAACCATTCGTGCGCGCTACTCATGAAATGCTCTCGGAAGAAAGAGACTCAGGTACGATTAGGATCACTGCGACGGGAAAGGTGTATTCAGCGAAGTTTGAGTGACGACTTTCAATTGCCGCGAGCTCTTGAATTCGCTCTTCAGGTATTCTCCCCAATCTCGCCTCTATCGCCAGGCGATCTCGGCGAATCTGCGTTCTTTCGTCCGGGGTAAACAGCTCTAGCTGGCGTGGAGCAAGCTCTTTGGCCAGCTCGGCCTCCAAGTTTTTCTTCAGATCGTCGAGTACCCGATCCATATCTGCGAGTTCGCGTTCCTTGCGCAATCGAAGCGTATTTTCGAGAGTTCTAAGCCGCTCCTTGGACCTTGACTCTATGACCCCCATGATGGCGTCAGCGTGCTTTTCATACCGCTGTCGCATTGCATCGAAGATCGAGTCCACGATCTCCGTTGGCTCCGCCCGGTCGAGCCAAGTCCGAACTGTATTTACACGGTCTTCGCGCTGGAATGATTTATCGTGCAGGTAGCCACCGGCATTCGTTAGCTCCTCATGAAGTCTATGATGACTCCCGCCTGTGATCACTAGGCGCGATACTGCGACCAAAGCAGGGGATTCAAGCTGGTCGTCTGGAAGCGTGCGAACCGTGACTCGATTCAGGCATTTCACATCGTCTCTGGCCCAGACCTCTGCTCTTAATAGGCGAAGGCTCATCTGTACCAGTGGATGATTCAGGTGGGCAAGCACGACATCATCCCTTCCTTGGGCAATCTCATGGTCAAAGGTGATGGGGCGTATTCGTCTTGTATACGGGTGCTCTAGCCCCTCTGAACATCGAGCCCAAGAGCCCGCCAAGGAAGGCATTGTATAAACGGGCCCCTCGAATCCGCGGAGTGTTGTAGGAACTAGTGGAGCTTTCCCTGAAAGCGAAAGCGCGACACGCACCGTTCGCTCAATATAGTCAGGGATCAGGTTTTGTTCTTCTCGTGATTTTTCTAATCGACCATGTAATTTCGTAATTCGCTCCCGAATATCACGTTCAACTTTCAACACTCGGCGCGATTGTTCGATTCGTTTCTCAGCGGCCGCGGTGCTGAGTGATCGTTGGCGCCCCTCTAGGATCGCTGGAAGTTGGGGGGCGATCACAGGGTTTACACTGCCCATGTCTGCCCGCATAGCTTCCAATTTACGAAGGGCCCTTAGGATGTCTTCCCCCTGATTGCCACGTGAATCAACAGGGTGCCATATGATGACCTCGTCTCTGTTTTGTCCGTGTCGGTCGATACGTCCATTCCTCTGCTCCATGACGTTTGGATTGTAAGGGATTTCTATATGAATTAGCAGATTGCAATGGTTCTGAAGGTCTATCCCTTCTGCTGCTGCATCTGTCGCCAAAAGAATACGGACCGGTGAATCCTCTGGATTTGCCTGAAATGCTGCCTTCACTGCCTCGCGTTCATCGGGATCCATGCCTCCATAAATCAGGGAGAAGCGGTCGCCCCCCATCTCATTGCCTGCAAGAATCTCATGAAGCCATAGCTGCGTTGTTCGATACTCCGTGAATAAAATGACGCGGGCATCCTGCCAACAGCCATTGGGCCTAATATACTTTTCCAACCACCTAAGCAGAGCTGTTGCCTTCGAGTCTGGGCGACGACTTGCTGTTCGAGCCCAGTCGCGCATTTCCGCCAGTAATTTTTGTTCAATTTGAGATAGCGATCGCATGCGCTTGGTCGCTTCTTCGACCGCTTCTATGCCTGCAGCTTCCCGCATGGTGTCGTCCGCGAAATTCTCATCTGCATTCGCAATCGCGCGCCGAAGAATCCGGTCTTCTAGGCAAGATTTCCCTCTATCTTTTTCTGCAGAACGACCGTTCAATGTACTAATATGTCGCTCAAGCGTCGTTGCGAACGCCGCTGGCGAGGAGGACAGTCGCTTCCTGAGAAGTTGATGCACGAAGTGTGATGCCGCTCCCTCTTTGGAGTCATTGCCTTGTCTACTTGCGATATATTGGTCGAGTAAGTTTCTGGTGTGGATCTCCCCCTCAGTTAGGTCTACTTTGAGCGGCTCCAGAATCCGTCGGGGATATATGGGCTCCCCCTTTTCATCGACCAAATCGGTTTTTAACCGTCTGACCATCACCCGAGCAAGCTGCTCGTCGGGGGGCATTACGTTGCGCGAGAATCTTTGGTCGTCCAGCAGCTCAAGTAGAGCAGTAAATGACTCCGTGTAGCCATCATGCGGTGTAGCGGTCAAAAATAGTTTATGCTCAAAATGAGGTGCAAGGACTCTCGCAATTCGAGTTCGAAGGCTCTCCACTGCGTACTTTCCCACTTTCGGCGCGACGTGATGGGCTTCATCAATAACAAGGAGGTCGAATCGGCGAGGAAATGTGGGATGGGTGGGCAGAACATCGCGCAGCAGCCGTGCCCCCTCGCCTTGCTTCACCCAATCAATGGAGGTGATGAGACGAGGGAAAGAAGTCCACGGATTTGCATGGAGACCTTGTTTGCGGCGAAGCCCCTTTACATATTCAGTATTCACTATCCGAAACTCGAGGCCAAACTTCTCGGCCATTTCCTGCTTCCACTTTTGTTGTAGAGATGCGGGACATAAGACAAGGATAGTTCGGGCCCGGTGGCGCAGCAGCATTTCCTGAATCACAAGCCCGGCTTCAATTGTTTTCCCGAGGCCGACATCGTCGGCAATCAGCAGATTGGTACGGGCCATATCGATGGCTCGCACCAGGGGGTCGAGTTGGAAGTCCACAATGCTAACGCCACTGCGGAAAGGCGCTTGCAGGTGGCCCCGGTCTGCATTCGTGGCTGCTCCCCATCTTACCGCGTCGAGAAAGGCGTCCAACTCGTCGGAATCATCAAGACCTGTCATGGTAGGCAAGCCTGACCGTTCAATAACATGCGCCCCGGGCTCAAGCTCCCAGAGAACCTCGATTTCCTCGCCAAGAGAATCCTCGTCGATGGAGCTGAGTTTGACGAGGCTACTTTTAAGAAACTCAGAGGAAGCGGTCGCATGGACGTCGGCCACAATCCATTGCCTTCTCCGCACCTCGACCAGCTGGCCTGGTTCCGGAGGCATCGATGCGGAGCTGGCGTTCTCTCCAGTTCGGGTTAATTTACTCACAAGAGGTCTCAATCAAGCCGAAGGGGGACGCGCTCCCAATGAATATTGAAATCGAAAAAAAAGTGGCCTGAGATCTTATGACGCTGGCTTGTCTTTTTGCTTTGAGCATCGTGGCCTCCTCTTGACCGGTTCACTCTCGAAACGCTCTTTTAGATGGTCGAGAATAGATTCTCCGATCACACGGCCAAGTTCGACAGGTACTGCATTGCCAATCAGTCGCCCGAGAGCCTTGAACTGCACTCGCTTACCGTCTTCAACAAAGCGGTAGTCGCTCGGGAAGCCTTGGAGAATAGCTCCTTCCCGCAACGAAAGCCCGCGATCTTGTTCCGGATGGCCGAACCTTCCATTTCCAAAGCCAAAGAATTGGGTCGTTAAGGTGGGCGAAGGTTTGTCCCATTCCATTCTGCCATATACCCCAGGGTAGCTACGTCCCGTATCTTTCTTGTGGCAGGCAGCAACCAACTCTTCTGGCCAATCCCGCCAAGAGCCGCCAGGTACTGAGGCCTTGATTCGCCTGAGATTTAGGGGGGAAAGTTTCGAGGCTGCATGCAGAGGATCCTCTGGGTGGCTTTGGCCGTGTGAAAGCTCAGGTAATTCTTCAAGGGCGTCTCTGACTGTGGCTTGGATTTCCTCGTTAGGTTCGCGCAGGTCTATCGGGCCCAGCCGAGAGGCCAATAAAACTAGGCGCCGCCTGCGCTGCGGCAAACCGTAGGCCGCGCTATCGACCACTGAATGCGAAACTTGATAGCCCAAGCGTCTTAGCTCAGCGAGGAAATCGTCAAAAACCTTATGCTTGGTTACAGTCGGAACGTTTTCCATAGTAACGACATCGGGAACTACTCCTTTTACTAAACGCGCAAAATGATCCAGCAGGCCCCAACGTGGGGTTCCTTTCGTCTCGTATCGCTGGGCATAACTCGAGAATGGTTGGCAAGGAGCACAACCAGCAAGAATCCGAGTAGTTCCCTCCCCGAACAAAGATTGTAGGACGGAAGCCTTTAACTTCGAGACATCGCTTGAGTGGAATTTCGCACCGTCGTTATTGGCTTCATATGGGTATCGACAGGCCTCGTCCAAGTCGACGCCTGCCGTAACCCGAACACCGGCCGCCATAAGGCCTTTGGTCAGGCCACCAGCGCCACAAAACAGGTCCACACAATGGATGTTGCTAGGAGAGAACTCTGTTCCTTTCCGCTTTGTATTTTGCTTCCGTACCATTCCAAACATTCGCTATCTTCATGGCCGATTTTTGCAACACTGATTGCCCCAAAACCATTGCAAACCGTTTCGTGTGGGTGCGTGCTTGTATACGCTCGGTGCACCCTTTACCGCCTCGCGCTTTCCGACCTTTTCTCTTGGGCTGCTGAATATGAGCGACTCACAGAGAAGGGTTGTACCGAATGCAACACAACAGGCGGCTTGGCGTTGTCCTAAAACTTGGTAGGGGAGTAAGGTCCGAGATGTCTGATGTGGGCACGCACGACCCGGTGATTAACCAAGGCCTGATACAGCACTGTAACGCTGTCCATTCCTCACTGAGGAGAACGACGACGGACGACTTACTTGGCATGAACGTTGTTTTCACAAACGCAAATGAAGGGCAACCGGCTACCGCCGTTTTGCCTGCATTGTAGCACTGATGCAGCAAAGCAAATTATATATGCTATGTAAGGAACGAGAATAGTAAGAGGTCCCCCCCGCTCCTCCCCCCTGTTGCTACCCGAGTTGTATAACTTTTCTCGTTTATCAGTGCATCAGTGCGGAAGGCAGTTTTGCTAGTGCGGTACTCAGGGTCGTGTCAGTACCGGGTCAGCGCGGCAGCGGTCCGAAATCACTGAAGCGGTATGTTTTCTTGTCGTAGGATCCACCCACACCCTCGCGAGTTTCCCGTTTTACTTCGCGTTCGACCCGGAGAGTATCGACTTGAACACACTCGCCCTTTTTGAAGATTTTAGCCATTCGCCGCCCGATTTGCTGCCGGACGCTGGCTTGAACCTTACTTGAGCCGAGTGAATCACCTTCGGATATACCCGGGACCTCAATGTCCTCGTCTTCGATGATCCCGATAATCGCGGTAGCCGACAACCAGCAATCCATGTTGCCAGTCCGCATCACGGCCAGCGACACGTCCCTGAGCCAGTTCAAGTGGGGAGTTGATGTCCGAGTCTGAATGTCCCGGTGTCCTTCCATAATCGGAACGGTTCCGAGGAGATTCTGGCAAATCCAGTCAAGGACTTGGCACCAATCGCGAAAGTCATGCCGGGTTTCATCCGTGCGCTGACAGCCTTGTTGGTGCCACTCACGGATCACCGCGAATACTGCTCCGAGAAAAAGCGGTTGATTGCTGCGGATGTGGTCCAACAAATCGCCTTCCGAATAACGCATGAACTGGTGACCGGAAGGTTGCTTCAGGATTCGCACGCAACAACAACGGTTTGCCAAGTCTTCCGTCAGGTCCGCTTGGTTCGACGTCATCATGATAGAAAAACGACGAGGATCGATCGTAATAGTCGGCTTATAGGCCGCTCTTGCCGAGTACGCATCCTCGGTCATAAACGCCTCGAATGAGGGTTCATTCACTCGTCCTCGCATGTTGTCTAAACAGATGAAGGGGCGACCAGAGATTAAGACCGCATTGAAACTTTCCATCAGACTCCCTACGCCACCTTTCCGCTGTGCGACGACCTGAACGCGATCGCGGTATAAGGCAGCTTTTATTTTGTTACGATACCCTTTTCCAGCCTGGCTTTCATCCGCCTCACTGAGATCAATAGGGGCACGCCCTGTTAACAAACTGCCCATAACCAGCGCAGGGGTAAGAAGCATCGCCAGCGCGCGCGCGCTGTCGCCCGTGGACGCAAACCGAAACCCTGAAATCGATTGCAGTAGGAGTTCACGAGCTTTAGGAAGATCCACAGGGGGAGTCTTCTTACCAGCGGCGAATACGCATGAGCTGTAATCGTAATCGACGATTTCCCTAAGTGAGCCTTTCACTGCACCGGGCACAAGAACGGGGCAGGCCGTTATCGTTTTTATTTGAGGAAGCGAGTGTAAGAAAGCTGATGAAGAGGAAATCAACTTCGATGTCTTTTCGGGACAAACTGTGGGAATCGGAACGAACTGATCCTTTTGTTTCACCAAAGTGCAGACCTTTGCAACCTCCTCCATAAGACTTGAGAGAGAGGCATTTGAAATCGGCTCCAATTGTGGCAAATCTTCTTTGTTCTGTCGCAAGTGAAATGCCTTGCCACCCCATGCAAATACAAGACTGTGGAGGTCCATTAGTTCACCAAGTTGCGAGGCCGTGTGGGTAATCGTGACCGCGCCTTTAGGCAGTAGTAGGTCAGGCTTTGAAAGACGGCCAAAGCTGGCGGCTTGGGCGTCAAGTCGTCGGAGAAAAGCGGAGCGTTTATTCATGACAAAATCCTCCGGCCGTCGGGCTGAAGATACAGCAACCGCTGCCAACAGTTGTTTTCCGCCCGAAAATATCCAGGCATCCGCGAGAGCCGAGCAGGATTCTTGCAGGAGGGGTCGACACCGAGGGGAATCAGACGCTGCAGATAGAGCTGATCTTTGACCACCATATCCCATTCCCTCCGTGATGACACATCAACACGAATCCAAGCATGGACCGACTTGCCGCCACTGTGGATCAACGCTGCAATTGGAAGGTCGATTGCCGCCCAGAAGGCAAGTTGGTCATTTATTTCCCAATCGTCGAATTCCGCCATCGTAAAGCGCATCTCGGAGACACTATTGTCGCAGCGCTCCGAGGGCTTACCGTCGGTCCTCTCAGCCGGAAAATTCTTCAGAGTGTTTGGTATGATATGGGGGCCAAGCTCTATCCCCTGGCGCAAAGTGTCGATCCACTGATCTCTTCTGCCAATCAGTTTGTCCCAAGTCTCGCCAATAAAGATAATCTCAGTCGCTTGGTAGAGTTTGCCAAGTAGCAGCCCCCCATGCGATTCGATCGGGCATTCGCGAAGCTCCGGGATACTCAGTTCCATTAATGCCTCTTCGGTGATATTTTGCCCAGAGAGAATTAAGTCATCTCGAAAGCGAGGATCATATAGTGTGGTGTCTCCCTTAGGGGTCCAGAGTTCACCCGGCTTGTTGCCATCGGACAAAGCTTTCTCAATCGCCGATTGGATTTCGGTGTCCTTGACTTGGCGCCCGCCGGAGGGGATGGCAGTCTTTATGGCGTTGAAAATTTGCTCTTGGCCAAGGTTCGCAGCTACACCAAAGTTCGCCGCGCCCAGAAGCATGCCGTGCAAGCCGTTTCCGTACCCCGGGGGGGGGAGAGTGGAGATATACTCATAGAACTTTCTCACTTTACCTTCTGGGGAAATAATTTGTCCCGAAGGGCGACCATCCAATCGATGGGCAGGCGGCGATGCTGCAAGAACACGTCGGACCTGATCGGCAAAAGGAGGTAGGGTTGATTGGGATTGTTCTGGTTTCTTGGTGCTAACCATGGGTGAATGATGCGCTTGATAGTCAGGCGGCGATGCTGCAGGAACGCGTCGGACCTGATCGGCAAAAGGAGGTAGGGTTGATTGAGATTGTTTTGGGTTCATGGCGCTAACCATGAGCAGAAATTTCCAGCAGAGGCCCGATCATCTACCTCAATCCTACTAGTGTCCGTTAGCAATTTCGTTAGTCGCCTCCCTTCATCCTTTAAAACCTCGTTCAAAAGACCAGATTTTCGTTAGATATGCCTCCGGCCTTAAAGTCCGATGATCTACTTCGAGGTAGCCATCTACAGTGTTATTTCAGAACCTTCAGGTGGAAATTCGAGTTCGATTCGCGACGAAACCACGTTAAGATGAAGGCATGGCTATTCTGATTTTCAGCAACCACGAGTTCCCCGTTGGGAAGGGCGCCCATGTTCAGCCGATATTGGGGGATCGCTTGGTGGAACTTTATGTCCATCCGCAAAAGCTCTCGGAACTGCTTCGTAAACACCGCATTGTGGTTTGTGATCCGGGGGCTAATTTTACATCGCCCCTCTCGCCGGAAGAATCGAAGGAGCTTCATGAAGTGCTCCTGAGAGACCTGAAGGCTTCTCGGCAGAAATTGGATAAGGATGTGGTGAAGCAAGGGTTTCCAAAAGGCTCCTTGCTAGAGCACCGGCGGCGGCTCCAGTTTTTTGATGAATTCCAGCGCAACAAAAACGTTTTACATCTCGAACTCTGGAAAAGAGTGTCATCTCGTATCAGGACCCACATGATGAACTATGGTGGAATTTTGATACTGAGGTGTCCGGATTTAGGAAATAAAAGTTCGAGGCATTCTGACGACTCGATGGATAAGTTGTTCGGCGGCTTGGTGCCTGGCATTGTTCCGCGGCCACCTCTGGGGGCAACTCTGGGCATGCACGAGGCCGAGACGAAGTTCCACGAAGAGCATCGACGGGTTGCCAAGCTAATCGATGAGAACACAATGGAACCTCGCTACTCCTTCTCATTTTTGACGCCATGGGACGTGGAAAATCAACGACATGCCTTCCCACAAACATTATCAGAAATCAGCCCGATAGAGCCCCACAGTCACCCTGAGGAGTTTAGGGAAGCGATGAACACGATCGACTTTCATGGGACCTTTTCCTTTCAACGCCATGTCGATGGAACAACTAGTGGGGTGGCCCAGAGGATCAACGATATGTGCATCCTGATCGCCAACGAGTTCGATGTCGCCGCTGTTGTCAGAAAGTTCAAGCCGGTACCCAAGCTCATCGTTTTCTACAAAGGTGACGAGATTCCAGACGAGGTTCAAAGAGGCATGGGCATCCAACGGCCGATAGCTGTCAGGCTTGGAGAGTATGAAGGTTGCATCGGTCTCATCAACGCAGCCAAGTTGCTTGCCCTTGCGAGGATGAAAAAGGCTGACTTGCGTTTGACCAAGAGCGCGGATTTCGTGGAGGGGGCTACCGGAAATACAAAAGCCCCTAGGATTTTCGAAGGGGCATCTAATGCCGAAAAACAAATCCAGAACTTAGTGGATTCCCTCTCCAAAATCGGAGTGGAGAAGGTAGGCGACCTCGAAGTAGGCAAGCTCGGCAAAGGGATGCTGTTTGAGCGAAACGGATTATCAGCGGACTTGAAAGTTGAGTCGATAGACTATCCTGAATTAGCAAATGATCTCATTCCTGAGGAGATAGCAAAATCGTTGAAAGATAAGGAGATCAACAAGTCCCCGGGAATGGTTCGGGGGGGGGATAACCAACTTGAGCAAGCAAACTTGATTTTGAAGGACGTCTACGAAAAAACTGTCTAAAATGGTTAGAAAACGTCCTGTTCTGTCTGATTTCTAACGGATTTTCTAACTGCGTCTAACGGATAAGTCCGCTCTTCGCATGCATGCAGCGGTTTTCTCGCCCAACAAGTGGGCATGAAAACCACACCAAAAGTTGACTCGAAACCCACCGAGTCGAATCAGAGCTCTTCACACCCGGAAAAAGCTGAGATCGCGGATTTTGCGATCGCGCCTGAACGTGAGATCTGCTGGGACGTCATGGAACGCCGTCTTGCGATACTCGAACAACCTGAGCTTGTCTACCAAGTAGGTAGCGCGCTCCCGGCCTTGCTGTTCGTCGTAAACTGGGAGGGGAGTTCCGTTGCGTCCCAACCTCTACCGTACAGCCAGATTGCCGAGGCATTGAGCTGCTCCTTGTCCACAGTCAAAAAATGGATGGCCGACCTTGAAGGACTTGAACTGGTCCACCGCAACTCCTGCGGAAAGGCAGGAGTCGTCATTGAGCTTGTGGGCGATGCACTCGGAGAATCCGCGGACCTCCGCCGAGTCCGTGAACTCGTGAAAAGCTTGCAGCAGCAGGTCGCATCGATCCGACAGGTTCTGGATAGCAGTCTCGCCGCAACGATGGACAACCTCAACAAACTTGCTTCCTAACCTCCGTGAAATCGGTCCTTCGTAATCCTTTGAGGGAGGCACCTCGTTGCCTACTCGCTCCGGTCGAAGGGCTTTCATGGACAAATTATCTCTCAGCTCTGGATTCGGCATGTACGGAACGTCGTCAGGACCAGGTCATGCTCAACCTCTTCAGGCGTTGGATCGGGGAATTCGATGTGGAAAGCGGCATGACCGAGGCGAAGCTGGCGTTGTTTCGTGAAGACCTTAAGTCCGGACGTCTTTTAAAGCAGGATGGAACGCCGTACCGGAAATCCGCATCTCAGGCTGCCACGGTAGTTTTCGCACTGCATAACCTTGCGCATGAGAAGGGTTTCAAGGGGTTCGTACGAGGGCTGATTCCCATCAAGACATACGAGCGATACGTCCACTTCCTATCACTTTCGGAGAAAACCCAGAAGGCTTTGCAGTGGGCCGAGGAGTCTGCACCCAGGGCAGGTCGAAACAAGCGCGGGCAACTGATGACCGCGAAGACGCGGCAGACCATAGTTCGTGAGACCATCCAGTTTCTTGGTTGGCTCGATCGGAAAGACCTTGAGGGGATTTCGGCTTCGGATTTGTCGAAAATCGAGCAAGGTGACTGGCCTAGCAAGCGGGTTCACAGCCTGCTTCATCATGTAGGAATCTTTTACAAGACATGCGTGACGGCTGGGAAGCTTTCCACAAACCCGCTTGCTGGTGTTTCGTACGACAACTGTGACGAGGATGCTGTTCGAGATTTTCTGGCTCCGGACATGGTCAAACGTGTGCGCGATCTCTCGACGGTTGACATGAGCGACCCCCTTCAAGTCGGAGGGCGAACCGCCATGCTGCTACTCCTCGACCTAGCACTACGCCTGAATGAACTTTCAAACCTTGACCGGTCCAACGCCCGGAAGATGGCCGGAGGGGGATTCCGCATCCACCTTCCTTCAGTTGCGCAGAGTCCGGCGGTGTACCCCTTGAACTGCTCACACCGATTTCGGGTTGGATCGACCTCAAGCATCCGGCGCCTGTCGAAGCCGAACGGGAGGGGCGCAGTTGGATCAGCGAAGTCGAAGTGCGGAGCAGGCTCGAGCAGGCTTGGGGGAGTCTTCCTAGCTGGCGTGCGTTCAAGACGTTCATGAAGGAGCGCGGCGCAGCGGTCGACGTCCGCCCCGGCAAACCGCTGGAGTATGACGAGATTGTTGTTCGCGAGCTATCGCACCATCAACCGCTTGATGCCTTCACATCGACTCGGGACTTCGACTGGCGTCGTCTACAGGAGATTTCGAAAGAGTTCGGGTTCGTGAAAATCGGGCACTTGAAACTGGTCCCACCAGACAAGGTTGCACAGCTTCTCCGATGCATCTCGTGAGCGCTTGCCCCCGCCGGAGTCCGA
>ENA-ORXR01001164-ORXR01001164.1-marine-metagenome-genome-assembly--contig:-NODE-1164-length-29185-cov-58.311083_pt1 | contig 29185 bp, 12 predicted proteins | sample MGYA00237866_ERZ511479 | MGnify/ENA metagenome assembly ERZ511479
AACTCGACAACTCTTCAACTCAACAACTCGACAACTCTTCAACTCAACAACTCGACAACTCTTCAACTCAACAACTCATCAACTCAACAATTTATTAAAAATGAAAATAAATGTTAATTTAATATTTTTTGTGACTGCAATGGTCCTGTTTTCAGCATGTAGTCAACCCCCCAAATGGACGTATGAGCGAACTATAAAATTAGGTGATATTACACCGCTTGGAATTATTAAAAGTGGTGATTTCTTGTGGATTTCTGATAGCGATAATAATGGCGTATTTAAGATAGATTTAGATGGTAAAATCATTGAAACCTATGATGGCTTTGAACGCCCAATGCACATTGATATAGATGAAGAAAAAGTATATATTCCTGAATATGGCATTGATACTATTACGATAATACATCGTCAAAAAACCTCTCATTTACTTATAGAAACCGAGTTGGATGCTCCTGCCGCGGTGGACGTAAAAGGTGACAATTATCTCATTGCTGACTTTTATAACCATCGAATTGTATATAGTTCAGAAGGTAAGGATTTGACTTTTGGTAAAAAAGGCAAAGCTCCCGGAGAATTTCATTATCCTACTGATATTCAATTTGCTAATGATCTTATTTATGTAGCTGACGCTTATAATAACCGAATACAGGTATTCGATAAATCAGCAAATTTTAAACAAATTATAGGAGAAAATGACAATATGAATGCTGCTACGGGGGTTTACGTAACTAATCAAGAGATTGCTGTAACAGATTTCGAAAACAACCGTGTTTTATTATATAATTTGACAGGTGAGTTATCCCAAGTTATAGAGGAACATCTGAATAAACCAACAGATGCATTCATATCTTCAAACAAGTTATACGTTGCAAACTATAAAAATAATTCGGTCACCATCTATACTTGTGAAATACAATAGTTTTAAATTATCACTATTCATCAAATGATGTTTGTATGACATGGAAAAAGTGACCTAATTAACTACCTCCCGTTTCTATCTCGACCTTCGAAGATACCCTCTTAATAACACCTAACTATGTGACCTGAGTATCATGAATAAAATTGAATTTAATATGTCGAATCTATTGACAAAATGGTTCGTTATGCCTAATTTATACGGATTAGATCCACCCACTATGGCAAGAGATGATATTGATAACAAACTCCTATCACAGATAAGTCGCAATATTACATTAAAAAAGCGACTTTTGGAAAAGCGTGCATTTGCACACGCCCAAACGATATTTCCTATTGAGGACTTAACTTTGGAGCCACCGGATTACGGTCTGGGAGTTATTCCTAAATTGACCGCAGTAGATAACACCAATCACGAAGCATTGCGTATTATTGAAGAATGTAATTATGGTATCATAAAACTCTCTGTTATACAACGCCTTTTAAGTGTCAAAAATGCCAATACGGTCTTAGGGCTTTTAAATAACAATAAATACCATAAAATGGCTATTGAAAAAATCAAAACCATGTTAGGTTCAAAAGCTACAACCGAAGAAATTCTATATAGCTAAAGCTTTCCATAAAATAAAATTCAGTCATAAAGAGCAACCTATTTGGGTTGCTCTTTTTTATTTGTGCCTATCTGGTTTGGCAGAAACCTTCTAAAGCCATATTTTTACATCGTTCAAAAATCATTGGGCTTTTCCATCATCATTCCTTAAGATTATTCTATGGACAAAATATTAGCACATCTCGGCGGTGTATTCTTATACTCCGAAACCCCCAAAGCACTCGCAGAATGGTACACCCGATGCCTCGGAATGGAATACGTCTATACAGCTGAAAACAAAGCATATGTTGCCGCTTTTAATTACCATGAATTAGAAAAAGCAGATACCAAACGCTATATTATATGGTCAATTTCGCACACAGACAAGCGTCCTACTTTCAAGGAAGGCAAACTATTTACTGTCAATTATCGCGTACATGATATGGACGCTACACTCGCTCATCTCCGCAAACTTGGTATTGACATCAAAGGACCGGAAACGCACGAACAAGGCACATTCGCATGGATAACTGACCCTGACGGCAATTACGTCGAGCTTTGGCAAGAATGATAATGCGATAATGCTGTAATGCGACAATGTTCACTACCGTATTACAGCATTACAGCATTGTAGCATTATAATAATTATGAAAAAAATTGATTCGCTAAACCAAGTTGCGGAATTTCACCGCACCTTCAAGCACCCCGTTATTGAAAACCCCGCAATTCCCTCGCCCGAACGCTGCAAGTTGCGGGTTTCCCTTATCGCAGAAGAGTTGAAAGAATTGCAAGAAGCCATTAATGATAAAGATTTGGTAGAAATTGCGGATGCTTTGTGCGACATTCAATACGTATTATCGGGTGCAGTATTGGAGTTTGGTTTGGGCGAAAAATTCCCCGAACTCTTCGACGAAGTACAACGCTCCAATATGAGTAAAGCCTGCAACACCCGCGAGGAAGCGGAAGCGACCATGAAACATTATCAAGAAAAAGACGGTACGGAAAGCTATTATAAAGAAGCTGGTGGATTGTTTTTGGTGTATAGAAAATCAGACGATAAGACACTTAAATCTGTCAATTATTCTCCGGCAGATTTGAAGGGTATTTTGGGGAAATAATGAGTGAATTTTGAATGAGTGAATAATGTCGATAATATTCACTCATTCGCTCATTCAAAATTCACTCATTAATTGTCTAAAACGCAAATCCAATATCTAGTCCGAAAGAATAAACAACATTGACTTCTGGTGCAACAATATAACCGGAGTAACTCGTTCCGCCACCATAACCAATTCCGGCATGCAAATCCACAACAAAGACATCTCCGGCAACCCACTGTTTTCCAAAATTAAGCACGACGCCGCCCGTTGTTGAGCCTTCTCTTCCTTCTTTGTAGGTAGAATCAAAGGTAATAGGGTCATATACATATCTACTCATATCATAGCTGGTACGCCCAATAAATGCTTCCGGTTTGAAATACCCACCTTGAAGGATGTGCCTACGCTTCAGATCCGAAGTAATAAAAGATGGTTTTCTGTAAAATCTGTAGGAAGCTGCTCCTATAAAGCCCCTTGACTCTGTAAAATTATTTATACCTAAACCAACGATGGTTCCTTTAAATTCCATGCTCTGCCCGGGTTTTATGCTTTGCTCATAAGCAATAGCGGTCGAAGACGTCAGCGGTCCCAAAAAAGAAATTTTAAGTGCCCGTTTTTTCTGTCCGGTGAAATTGCTACCTTGCTCCAGCGTTCCCTCACCGTAGCGTTCCGTTCTGCCATTTTCAAATTCTATACGGTCAACATTGCTCTTTTCGATGGAATAGACGACACCCTCTTTTCTTTCTTCCCAAATCCTGTATTTGATATCTACCAAACCAATCTCAATGACTTTTGCCTGAACTGCTTCAGTTTTGCCTTTTTGATAAATCATATCCTGTGCCATAAGGCTGTCGGCTGTAAACAATAATAATACGCCTAAAACCAACGTAATCTTCATAAGTAATTTCATAATTTTAATATTTTGATTAGAAAATATACACAAATCTAATGGTAAAGTGAAGATACAACAAACCACCTTTTAAAAAAAACAGACTTTTCGTTTTTCTATTTTTATACCTAAAAAACTAATTATCAATTATTTAAAGCCAAAAATACAGACTTTAGTAGCTTAAAGCAAGTCCTAAATTATAATTGTTAAGTGAAAGAAATTAAATATTTTGTTGGAATTTGGTTCTTGGAACTTGAGATTTTACTGCTTTGCAGTTCGCAGATTCCAAAAACTTATCTTTCGTCTTGTCCTGAATCCTAATTTTTCATAGAGGTTGATTGCGCCCGTATTCGATTCGGCTACGTGTAGGTATGGGATTTTATTTTCGCTGAATATTTGGTCAGTAGTCCGCTTTATCAGTTGTTTTGCATAACCTTTTCTGGTGTGATTCGGATGGGTCACTACTGCACTCACTTCTGTGAATCCCGTCATTTTCATCCTTTCTCCCGTTACTGCCACCAACTCACCGTTCTTGTATATTCCAAAGTATTTACCTAAATCTGAAGTCCTCGTTTTAAAATAACCGGGTTGTACCAAATTCACCAAATCAAATAAAGCGTCCTTTTGTTTTTGAGATGTCAATTCAACGATTGCTCCATTTATTTCAATGGGTATAGGTACTTCAAGAACCATCTGATTACAAACCAGATTTTTGTGTAAAGTCAATACATCTCCAAACAGCGGCATTTCTCCAACCACATAAAAATTATCGATCAAACTTGAGTACGCCTCTGTCCCTTTTGCCGAATGTTCAATATTAATAAAGCCACCAAAAGGACAATATTGCGGTCTGTAAAACTTACCCGCATCATATTCCAACGAGCAGTTTTGATGTGTTTCATTTAGAGAATGCCATACCGGATTGTCCAGTTTATTTTCTTCTACTTCCATGTAATTCTTCTATTTGAACATTACTAAAACCAAAAATTAGCCCTAAATCGCAACTTCAAATTTATCAAATATTCATCGCTTACACGTTTTTTATGATTCAAAATTTTATTTGGTAATATTTTTTTCAAAAAAATTAATCATTTTTATTTTTTACACAAACATCTCTTTATCAATTATTTATACAACTAAAAAAACATCTACGCAGATACAATAAAAAAGTCACACTTTGATTTTTTGGCACACTTTTCGGCTAAAGGGAACATCGAAAGCCAATCTTTATTACTCCCTTACACCCGATGGCTTTCAAATCAAAAGGCTAATTAATTCGGGTTACGGGTTTCGAGTTACGGGTTAATCACTCGCAACTCGAAAACCTGCAACCCGAAACTTAATCAAATTATGAAAAATAAAATCATCAAACTGACGCTCTTATTGTGCGCTTGTTTCTTTTCGTTTGGACAAATCAATGCACAAAATGCTACCGCTCCATGGAGTATCGGGTTAAGTGGCGGTAAATCTGCCTACAACGGCGACTTAGGTAATGCATTCTTCAATTTTGAGCAACCCTATCAAGGCATTGGTGGTCTCAAAATTGCCCGATATATCAATCCATCCCTTGATGTTTCTCTAGACGGTACCTACGGACGCTACGGCTACTGGGAAAACGGTACTGACCAATTTCTCAGCAATATGTTGCAAGGTAACGTAACGCTGGATTACAAATTCAACAACGGCTACATCTTGAGTGAAGATGCAATAATTGCACCTTACATCTTTGGTGGGTTGGGCTTTACCAACATTAACCACGAAGAAAATGAAGCCGGTACTGCCCGTGCTGCCGATGGTACAGATGTATATATTCCGCTTGGTTTGGGTGCAACGGTCAATATCACGCCAAATCTGGGCTTATTTTGGCAAGGAACATATGGCGGTTTGAATTTTAATGATGAACGCGACCTCCGTGTAGCAGGTGACAATAACGACCAGTTCATGCTCAACCAAATCGGTGTCAAAGCCAATTTCGGTAGTGGCGGTATGAAAGATGCTGACGGCGACGGTATTGCCGACAATAAAGATGCCTGCCCCAATACGCCTGCCGGACCAAACGGTTATAAAGGTTGCCCGGACAGCGACGGCGACGGTCTCATTGACAGAGCTGATGAATGTCCAAATACATTTGGTCAGAAAAAATTCAAAGGCTGTCCTGACACAGATGGCGATGGTCTTATGGATAAAATCGACTCTTGCCCTGATGTAGCAGGACCGGCTAAATTAAAAGGTTGCCCTGATACGGACGGCGATGGCATCGCTGACAATATCGACGAGTGTCCCGACCAACGTGGTACACGCGCCAATCGCGGTTGCCCGACGACTACCGTAGTGATGGATACAGACGGCGATGGCATCCCAAATAGCGAAGACCAATGCCCGTCAGTAGCAGGTCCCGCTTCGACAAGAGGTTGCCCGGTGATTCCGATAGAAGACCAAACGGTATTCGAGGAAGCATTGCGCGGCATCCAATTCGAGACAGCAAAAGCAGTTATCAAATCTTCTTCTTACTCTATTTTGGATAATGTGGTGACAGTCATGCAAAACAATCCACAGTACAAACTCTCTATCGAAGGTCATACCGATTCGCAAGGTAGCGAAACATTAAATCTCGACCTCTCTCAGAGACGCGCCGAAGCAGTCAGATTGTACTTGGTGAATAACGGCATCGCAGCCGCACGTATGGCGGCAACCGGTTATGGTGAGTCTATGCCGGTAGCAGATAACAACACAGCCGAAGGCCGTGCCTTGAATCGTAGAGTAGAATTTAAAGTTTCTTACTAAAAAATCCCAAATAACAAATTCCAAATAACAATCAAGTGCCATGTTAAAATTGGATTTTGGTGCTTGGATTTTGGAATTTTCCGAGTTGACATTAAATAGCATTTAAAAGAAAATGCTTCCTAACTCATAGTGTGTGTTTATATAGTTCTAAGCCTCGCTTCCATTGGTAGCGAGGCTTTTTTATGTAACACAGGCATCTTGCCTGCACACACGCGAGCAGGCAGGATGCCTGTGTTACTTCACCTTCTCCTGCCACTCCAACATACCGCCGAGCAGATTGCGAACCTTTCCAAATCCTGCCTGTTCCATCATCATTTTCGCCTGTCCGCTACGTCCACCTGAACGGCAATAGACTACAATTTCATCATCCTTGTGGTCTTCAAATTCGTTCAAACGAAGTGGCAGTATCCCTAAAGGTATCAATCGTCCTTCAATGCTAAATTCCTGATGCTCATGTACTTCGCGTACATCTATGAGGATGAAATCTTCTTTGGCGTCCATCTTTTGTTTGAGTTCTTCTACTGTAATGTCTTGCATAGTGATTGGTGATTGGTGATTAGTGATTGGTGATTGGTGATTGGTGATTAGCCATTAACCAATCACCAGTCACCAGTCACTATATTACTGCTTAATAAATTTTTCATAATAAACAACATCCGTATTCATCTCTTTAATTTGAATAAAATACATGCCGTTTGTCAGTGTATTGACGGGGATAGCAGGCTGCAATTGGCTCATGTGAATGAGTTGTCCTGCACTGTTGAATATTCCGATTTGGTAATTTTCATAATTATTTGATTTTAAATTAATAAACAAATTATCATGAGCGGGATTGGGGAATATTTCGGCAATTTCAGTAGCGTCAAGTACCAGTTCATTTGCGGTGTAAAACGGGTTGCCATCTACCACTGCACGTATCATCAATGCTCCCGGCAAATTATCGGGGAAGGGAAACCACCCCACACCAAGATTAAAGAAATTATTGCCCGTAGCATCAGGGTTATTTTTATCCATACCAATCGGAATCGGCGAATCAGCGATAGTGACCTGCTCCCAACCTACAAAATAAGCCTGTCCTGCTGTGAGTGGTATGGGTTCATCCAAATCATAGGTGTAAAATCCGCCAATACCCACACCATATTGTGGGGTAAATTCTTTGTTAAAGATTTCATTTTGCGGTTTATCATTTCCTTCCCATACTTTGAGCCTGAAAAGCTGCCCCGCACTCACATCATCCGCAGCATATGGGATGTGGATTTGAATGGCGTGTAATTGGTCGTCTATATTCGGAATAAAACGCATTGCTGCTTGCGAACCCGCGCCATCCAAACCGATGTTGTACTCTGCCGTGCCGTCATCATAAGCAAAATAATTGGCAAAAATTGTTTCTTTAGTAACCGTATCATTCGTGAGGTTGAAATTGCGCTGATCCCCGATAAGTTCCTGAATAGTATCAGTTAAGTAGTATTGTGTAATAATTTTTGCTTGTGTTAGTTCCGACGACAAATTACCGATAGCCAAGTCTCCGGTATTTTGTTCTGCCGAAGGATACAAATCAAAGTTGTTGCTCGATAGCGGTGCGATGCTCGCATTATTCATATTTCTTACTAATATCGTAACTTCTGTGGTCAGTTCTTCTGATTTGAAGTTTATATTGGAGATGCTTGCTGGATTTTCATTATGATTGCGAATATTCGGAATCAAATTTAGATTGACCAGATTAAGTCTATTTTCCCAATAATGCGCCCAGGGCATCGCTGTTAATTCTTTGAGATAAGATTTTGGAGCCTCCGTAAAACACACATCTTCAAAGACCGGACTCCCTTCCAAACGCCCTGCGTCCATTTTCACGTAGTCAATATTCCACAAATCCACAAATCCGGTACGCGCATTAAAATTGCGAAATCGGAATTGAAATTCTCCACCTAAATACAAGGAACCAATCGGTTGTGTAACATATTGAAAGTCATTCACAAAATCACCGGGAATGGTTAGTACCGTTGCCCAATCACTACTATCTTTTTTAAATTCTAAGACCAAACGGTCAATAGACTCCGGTGCGTCGCCCAAGCCTTGCGGTTGTACAAAAAAGCTGAGAATTACACCGCTACCAGCATCAGCTTCGCTCAAATTAATAATTTGCGAGGTCAGCGTATCTGCCCAACCTTCATCATCTCCATAGGGTAGCCCCATTGCATCCAAACCATCCAAAGTAGCCACGCCAACTGATGGTGGGTTCATGCCCAATGTATTATTGACAAACACATCATTATCCATCCAAAGCGATGTTTCGGGATATGGACCTTTGTATGAAAAATCGTCCATAAAGGGCAATGTCAGTGCCGCAGGAGCAGATTTGAGTTGGGGTTTAGCTTTTTCGGGATGTGCTTTAGCGTATTCCTGCAAGACGGGGTTCGTGGTAAGCGGCAAAGCTACGGGTTGAGCAAATGCCCATAATGAAATTGATAAACAACTGATAATCAGTATATAGCGCATCTTATGATAAAATTTGTGATTGTTAAAATTGTGTTATCGTACAATGATATTGCATTAATACGAAATAGGCAGGTCAATTGTTGTATGGCTTTATTATTTTTTGGTGGACACTATACGGTGAACGGAAATTGCATCGTTTTCATTTTATTAAAAAGTATATTCGTCAAAAAAATGTAAGTATCGCGTAATACCCCGCGTTAGCACCGTCAACCATCAACCGTCTGCCGTTTACCATTCATTAGCACATTCGCCCGGCTTGGTCTTGGTAATCCATACATCCACAGCATCACCCATTCTGATGATGTCGCCACGACTGTAATCGGGTGATTGACGGTAAATATATGCTGATGCCTCATCTGTCACCGTTTCGTCGGCAACGATGGTGCCGAGGCTAAGGTTGTAGGTTTCGAGTTGGTAACGGGCTTCATCGACTGTACGGCAAGTGAACTTGGGAACGGTCATCGAAGTCGTGCTACCTTCTGCTACTACAAGCGTAAGTTCCGCACCTTTAGGTACTTTAGTGGGCTTATCTTTTTCGGGGCGTTGAAGCGATTCGCCCTTATATTTGACTTGCAGCACGGTATTTCTTGCCGGGTCGGGCTTGTATTCAATTTTCGAGTTGACCGACAAGCCTCTCGCACGCAACAAGCGTTTTGCAAAATCTTTATCCTTTCCCCAAATATTCGGCACAGCTACGGGCGGTGGTACGCTTGCATTGACGGTAACATATACCTTGCGATTTTTTTTCACCCGCGAATTGGGCGGCGGGTCTTGTTCGAGTATCACAAAGGGTTCTTTTTCAGGAAAATACAAAGAATCCAAGATGTACAATTCCAACTTGGTATCTTCCATTTCCTGCCTTGCATCATCCAGCAATGTACCTCTCAAGTCGGGCAAGGTAATCGACTCCCCATGTCGCGTATAGCTACTCAAATAACCAAATAGTCCATACAATATCAAAGCCAATAAGCCCATTGCCAGCAGAAAATTCAACCAGAAAACGCGGCTTGTGAAGTAGTAGTATATTTCTTTAAAAAATCCCATTTTTCGACGGTGGACGGTGGACGGTGGATGGTTGGTAGTGAACGTACCGTTCACCGTCAACCATCAACCGTTCATTCCGTATTCCAAAATTTTATCTATAAAATCGTATGGTTTATAACCATTTATTGCTGTTTGGTGAAAGATGCAAGTCGCGGGGGTCATACCCGGCAACGAATTGACTTCTATCACAACGGTTTCGGCGCGATTGTCCTCATATACGCGCACGAAAGCGTCTATGCGGGCGTAGCCTTGTACATTGAGTAGTTCGGCGGCGCGTTGGAGGTCGGCTTTCACTTGGGCTGCAATATACGTATAATCTTGCTGATTATCGGCAAATCGTGCAGGCGTGATATTTTGCCCTTCTCCTGCCAAAAATTTCTCCTCCAATGACAAAATCTCGCCTTCCGACAAAGCCTCCGACGGCTCGAAAATTTCGTATTCGGCTTTGCCATTCACGCGCTTGGTGAGCAAACCGCCTGTGACTTCCAAAAAATGCTTGGCATCGCCGCGTGTAATTAATGCTTCAATCAACGCAACTTCTTTGTGTGGAAATTCTTCTTTGGGCAATAATTTTAAAATTTCACTATCGCGCTGCGATACAAATTTTTCATTTTTATTACGGAAAATACCGCGCAAATACGCTGCCATTTCTTCGCGGGTTTTTATCATTTTTACTGCCGAACTACAACCGTCATCCAAAGGTTTAGCTATCAGCGGATATTTAAATTTTGACTCAATATTTGTAAGGCAGTTTTCGGCATCATTTTCAAAATCCGTTTTACTAACTAATAGTTGGTCTGTCACCGTAAATCCGGCGGCTTTTAGTTTTTGCAGGGTTTCATATTTATTAATTGTCGTTGCTGCCGAATCGGGTGGCGAGCCGTTGTATGGCAAGCCCATTTTATCAAATACACCTTGCAAAGTACCATCCTCACCGGGTCGTCCGTGCAAGGCGATAAATGCCGCATCGACCATATTTTTCAGTGCTTCAAATGATAATTTTTTAGGCTCAAAAACGACATCATGTGAGGCGTATTTTTCGGTAAGTTGTTCACATTCTGTTTTAATTTGTTCTACGACAGGGTGTTTTTTGTAGGTATAAATTTTATCCCGAATATCATCTGCATTATCCTTCAAAAGCAAGTTAATTGGAATTTGGTATAATTCAATATTTTCTGAATTTCCGGTGAGGAAAACAGGTATCGGTTCGTACTTATTTGAGCTGGCTAATTTTTCGTAAATATTGCGTCCGCTTTCCACAGAAATATGTCTTTCCGACGAATAACCGCCCAAAATTACCGCTACTTTTTTCTTTTCAATTTGGCTGGATTTCAAATTCGCAATATGTTCATCCAAATCATTCAACAAACTTTGTATCGTACTGATTTGCAAGGAACTATTCATGCGTTCTTGAAGTGATGCACGAATGATATAGGTTAAAAATTGAGAAGGATTCAAGCCAATTTCTGCCGCCTGATGAAAGAAAAATGACGAAGGCAACATCCCCGAAGTTGTATTAGGGTCATTCAAATAAATCGTACCATTTGCCTTAATAAAACCATCAATCCGCGCATAAGTATTGAACTCCAAATACTCGAATAATCGCTCACATTCCGAACGAATCTCATTGATTTGTGCATCCGGCAAACGTATAGGTGTTTCCTTACGCGAAAGCCCCGCAAGATACTTGGAACGGTAATCAAAGACCTCTTTTCCCTTGATAATTTCAGTGGGTGGCAAAGCGGTCACGCTGCCATCTTCCTGACGCAATACGATACAGGAAAATTCTTGTCCATCAATAAATTCTTCTGCAATAACGATTTGTTCGGTGAGGTGGCTTTCGAGCGTGAGTGCGTTGGTGTTTTTCGTAAAATAATTATCCAGAAAAGATAATAAATGTTCGGGGTGGTGAATGGTTTCTCCGATTGTGTCTCCCCCTTTGGAGGGGGTTGGGGGGTGGACGTTTTCGCCATACACATTCACAGGAAAACCAATCCCCTCTCGTATGTCACCCAAGCGGCGTAGGAATTGTATTTTTTCTGTTTTAGAATAATTTGTCCATTCGTTTTTAGTAATATTTAATCGAAAAAAAGCGTCATTCACCGCATTCAAAAAACCTGCTTCTCCCCTACCCTCTCCGATGATTGCTACGCCGATAGATGAGCCTTGATTTGCAGGTCGGATGACGATAGGAAAGCCCGTTTTTTCGACTACATTTTTATAAAAATCACTTGGATTGCCTTGTATCCATTCGGCTTTTGTGATTTCGACGATATTGGGACAAGGAAAGCCACCTGCGCTCATGATTTTTTTCTGAAATGCCTTATCCATTCCGATGCTCGACGCGCGTATGCCGCTGCCTGTGTATGGTATTCCGAGGCTTTCGAGCAAGCCTTGTATCTGACCGTCTTCACCAAAATTGCCATGCAAAGCCAAAAACGCGACATCCACTAAATCAGGCAATTCGGTAAGCGAAACGGGGCGTCCGACTTGGCGCATCATAGTGTCGTAGGTATCGGGCGCGAGGTCGGGCATGCTTTCTACATAAACCTGAAATTGATTGGGCGAATCGGGCAAAGCACTCACCGGTGGGTAAAAATCCCGAATCGTACCTTTATATACGTATTGCCAATCCAACAAGATAAAATTGCCGCGACTATCCACAAAAAGCGGAACAGGTTCGAAGAGCGATTTATTTAGATTGTCATAAACGGTGCGCCCTCCGGCAAAGGAGATTTCGCGTTCGCGGGAAGGTCCGCCGAAGATGATGCCTATTTTGAGCAACGAATAATATTTTACTGTACTGACGACTTTAGCCGTCAAGTGAATTCTATTTTAATTAAAAATAAAATTCAATTACTTATTATAAATATGGTTTAACCCTCGCGACGGCTAAAGTCGTCGGTACGGTATTCAGGCGCAAAAATAGGGTTTATTCGGGAGATGTGGGGGGCAATTAACGGGATTTTAACCTATTGCCTCGATTTATAAACAAAAAAACCCGAAGCCTTTCGACCTCGGATTCTGTAAAACCCGCAATTGAGCGAATCCGCTCAACTTCTTTAAGTTCAAGTTCAAGAATCAAGCGCAAGTTCAAGTTTCGGAATTTGCTATGCAAATTCCACTAAGATAAGATTTGGCGCAGCCAAATCAGGTTTTGTACTTGTACTTGATACTTGCTCTTGTACTTAATCACGAGTCGTATTTGTGTAAATCAAGTGCTTCTATAATTTGTACAAGATTTTTTGCGTAGGTTGGAGAAGTGGCGTAACCTGCTTTTTGCAAGCCCTTCGCCCAACTTTTGTAGTCGGTCGTTTTGAGTTGGCTGAGATGGCGGTAGCGTTTGCCTGTAAGCAAGAGGCTGTGTGCGCGATAGCTTTCCCAAGCGGTGTCAAAACTGCGGAAAAAATCTTTGTGGTCGTCGTCGTGGTAATTGCTGCAATGTCCTTTTTTGCAAGATTTGGAGAAGCATTTTAAGCCAAAATGATTGTTGTTGTCATTGGCGAGGCGGCTGACTCCTGCATTGCTTTCGAGGATGCCTTGTGCGAGTGTGATGCTCGCCGGAATCCCGTATTTTTTCATTTCGCTAACGGCGGTGGCTTTGAAGCGTTTGACGTAGGCATGGCTGTCTTTTTGCTTCTTTGTTAGCTTTGTTGTTTTTTTCGCTTGTGTTCCATACACTTTTTCGGTTTCCAAAAATAGCGGTTCGTCATGGTCGGTAATCGTCACTTTTGGCAATTCGGTGATGGTCGTCACCGGAGTTGTAGGTGTGACGGTACGCTTTGTTGTCGGAGTAGGTGTTTGTTGTGTACTGTAACCGGTCAACACCGCTCCGGAGGTGAACTGACTTGGAGGAATCTGCGGCGCACCCATGCTGAATTGTATGCTGGCATCGTTATTATGTGTTACAAATGCCAACACAGCAAGAAAGGCGATTTTAAACCAATTGGTTTGTAAAAATGCTGTGATTTCGCCGATTCGGGAAGGGGTTTTGGGTTGGTAAATTAATGTCCCGTTCATAAATACATTTGTTTTGTGTGGTAATCAAGTTTAAGTTTAAGAATAAGTTTAAAAATTAACTCGAAATTTATTGCTTGTACTTCATTTCACATTCCGGAGTAATATGAAATTTTCTTGAATTACCATGAAATTAGATAACAACTTTATGAACGCAAATATAAAACAAAATGTTTCATTTTGCAAAATAAAAAATTATTTGTTTTTAAAGTATTTTAAAACGTACTTGATAATCAATTTGTTATGATTTTTATTTTTTTGAAAAAATAAAAAAAAATCGCGTCCCAGAACATTTGTTTCGGAACGCGATTGTCATTTCAAACAGACAAGTTGCCTATTTCATCTCTAATCTAATTTCACAAACGGCATGGTCTGTGAACGCCAGTCTCCACCTTGTATCGTTATCAAGTAAGTTGCCGAAGGCAATCTGCTTGGATCGACCGTGATGAGGTTTGTACCCTCAAAGATGGTGAATGGTACTTGCATCATCGTTCTACCGAGCATATCTCTCACAATGATTTGTGCATCTTCGTGATTGATGTTGCTGTTGAAACGGATGTTGACTACGCCATTGCTGACCGGGTTCGGGAATAGGTCGGATATCGAAACGCCGCCTGTTGCACATGCCGATTGTATGGTCAAAACTTCGGAGTAGGTAACAGTACCGTCGATTTCTACGATTCGCAGACGGTAGTAATTTATCTCGTTCAATCTCGTATCTATGTAGCTGTAATCCTGTGGTACATCCGAATCACCTGTGGCATTGACTCTGCCAATTTCGGTGAATGTCGTACCATCCGTACTTTCTTCTACCTCAAAGTGACTGATACCTTCTTCGGTAGCTGTACCCCAAGTCAGTATGGCTTCGCAATCTTGTTCTGTACCTTTGAAGTACGTCAATTCGAGTGGTAAGATACATGGTATCACTTCCACATCAACCGAGAACTCAGACACACAGAACTCGCCATCACTAACACTCAAGGTATATGTACCATTGTTGAGCGTATCTGCTGCAATAATCACCGGGTTCATATTGAGTGAACTGAAACCGTTTGGTCCTGTCCATTCGTAATTGAAAGCCGTCGGGTCGTTGATAACATTTGCACTCAGGAAGAGGTTGTCACCGACACAATTGCCTTCTGCCTGCGGAAATGCTGAGATAGCACATGCCAATTCTGCGGTAGAGATAACTTCAATGTCGTGGTCATCTTCGTCGCTGCCATTTTGACCGTCTCCAAAGATTTCATTGTCATCTATGTCACCGTCGTTGGTGTTGTCATTATCAGGTGTAGAATCCGCATCAATCGGATGGTCGCCGTTCATATCTTCGGCATCGCTGATTTCTGCATAGTTGGTGATAGTACCGTTTGATACATCATTGACAATGAAGCTGATGTGTACAAGCCCTGAAGCACCCGGAGCTATTGGTTGAGGATATAGGAAGGTAGCTTCTGTCGAACTTATCGGCATCCAGTCCGGGTCGTTGAGCGTCAACTCTTCGGGGATGTAATCCGTCAATTCAATATTCTGAATCGTATCCGTACCTTGATTGTAAATGTACAATCCGAAGATAATGTTATCCCCTTGTCCAACCGGCGTACCTGAGGATGGCAATAGTATCACTTTACTCAATGCTACATCGAATACGCCCACGGGCAATTGAGCCGGGTCGTGGTCGTCTTCGTCGCCGCTTGTATTGTCGATTACGCCATCTACCCAATCATCTATATTATTGGTATCAGGTGTAGAATCTACGTCTTCCGGCATATTGCCTTGTGTATCTTCGGCTTCAGAGATTTCAGCAAAGTTGACCAAATCCGAACCTGCCGCGCCGGGCTGTACAGTCATGGTGACTTCTACCTGATGGCTGCCGCCCACAGGTATCACGTCCGTAATGACCATGTATGCTTCGCTCGCGCTAACTGATGTCCAGTCGCTGTCATTCAAAAGGAAGCCCGCAGGAATGTAATCCGTAATAGTTACATTAGTCACATCTACCGTACCTTGATTGTAAACAGTAATTAGGAATGTCGCATCCTGACCTTCAAACACAGGTAATGTTTGTGTTGGTGAAAGTTCTTTTAATAATGCTAAATCAAATATTTGTAGTGAGACGCTTGCGGGGTCATGGTCGTCTTCGTCGCCACTTGCATTATCAATATCATTATCTACGTAGAAACCGTCGTTGAGGTCGTCTGTATCTGCATCCGAGTCTATATCATTCGGTGAATTGCCATCCACATCTTCTGCATCGCTGATTTCGGCGAAGTTGGTCAATATAGGTGTGCCACTTAATGAATCAAGCCTCAATGTAATGTCTATCATCGCGCTATTGCCCGGTGTAATCGGTCCGGCGATACTTGCTAATGCTGTATTTGGCTGAGGACCGGTTACCCAGTCGGCATCATTCAAGAACATACCCGTTGGGATGTAGTCGATGATGTCCACATTATAAGCATCAATCGTACCTTGATTGGTGACTTCAATGGTAAATATCACATCATCATTGGCGTAGTAATTGCCCGTTGGATTTGCCAGTACTTTTGTGAGTGCTAAGTCAAATATCTGCTCAATGTTGATGGTTTCAAGGTCGTGGTCATCCTCATCGCCGTTGCTATTGTTGGTGACGTTGTCGCTTGGTGTACCATCGTTGCTATTGTCTTCATCCGGTGTAGAATCAATGTCTGTCGGTGGCGTATTTGCCGTATTTTGGTCATTATCAGCTTCGCTGATTTCTGCAAAATTTGTAATTGAATTACCTGTAAATGAATTGTTTACAGTAAATGTAATATCGACTGAATGTGATGCGCCTGCGGCAATCGGTCCGCTAATCGGGAAGAATAGCTGCGCCGTTGTGCCGGATGAATTTTCTATCCAGTCATTATCATTCAATGTCAATCCTGCGGGAATGTAATCGGCGATATTTATGTTGTATGCAGGTACATTTCCTTGATTGGTCACTGTCAATGTGAAGGTTACATCATTGCCCAAGCCAATGGGTATAGGCTGTGCGGTGCTTACTGTTTTCACCAATGCTAAGTCAAATGTACATACAATGACGGTAGCCGGATCGTGGTCATCTTCGTCGCCTTGCGTACTGTCCACATCGTTGTCTGCAACTACTTTATCGTTGCCCGGATTGGTATCAGGTGTAGAATCTACGTCGTCTTGCAGTACACCTTGTTCGTTGTGCGCTTGCTTGATTTCCGCATAATTGGTTATTGACTGTACCGTTGTATTCGGGTCGATTGTCATCGTGATTTCTACGGTGGCAGTGCCGCCGTTCGCTTCGATTGGTCCGGCGATATTCGTAAATACCGTATTGTTTCCGATGGTAAACCAGTTCGGGTCGTTGAGTGTCATTCCTGCCGGAATGTAATCTACCACATCTACATTATAAGCATCTATTGTACCTTGATTGATAACTTCAATTGTAAAGGTGACATCGCCGCCGGGGTAGTATTTATCGTTCGGGTTGTTGAGCGTTTTAATTAATGCTAAATCAAAAACTTGCTCACCAATCAATACGGTAGCCGGGTCGTGGTCGTCTTCGTCGCCGAGTGTGTTGTCGGTATCATTATCAAATACTAACACATCATCATTCGGGTTGGTATCCGGTGTAGAATCAATGTCATCCGGGTGGTTGCCGTCTTCGTCTTGTGCGTCTGCGATTTCCGCAAGGTTGGTCAAACTTTCTGTTGTGACATTTGGTCCGATAGCGAATGTAATATCCACCGTAGCCGAAGTTCCGGGAGCAATCGGTCCGGGTATTGTATAGAGAATCAACCCGTTGAAGGCTTCTATCCAATCATTATCCGTCAATGTCAAACCATTTGGTGGATAATCGGTAACAGCTACATTGTAGGCGTCGATTGTACCTTGATTAAACACCTCAATTTGGAAGGTTACTACATCGCCGGGGTTGTAATAGACTTGCGAACCGAGCAATACTTTGGTCAATGCGAGGTCGAAGTATTCTACCGTAACGGTAGCCGGATCGTGATCATCTTCGTCGCCATCATTATTATTGGTGGTATCGTCGGTGACCGGACCATCGTTGGTATTATCGCCATCAGGTGTTGAATCTACGTCCAAATCGTCCATATCATTTCCATTGGTATCTTCTGCGTGAGCAATCTCTGCAAAGTTGGTGTAATCACCTGCGGTGTTCGCATTAACTTTTAAGGTAATTTCTACCGTTTCGATACTACCTGCCGTGATAACGCCTGTCATTACGTAGGTTGCTCTATTAGTATTGATACTCGTCCAGTCGCTATCTGCGAGTGTAAACCCTGATGGGATGTAATCTACAACCACTACATCTGTCGCATCAATAGTACCTTGATTGATGACCGTAATTTGGAAAGTAACGAGGTCGCCCGGTGCTACCGTTGCACTTTGTCCACCTGCCAACATTTTGGTCAATGCCAGGTCAAATGTACTAATTGGTACGATTGCGGGGTCGTGGTCATCTTCGTCGCCGCCTGTTCCGTCTGTTACGTCATCGTTTGGTGTGCCGTCATTGCTGTCATCATCGTCTGGTGTTGAATCTACATCTGTTGCCGGGTTGTTATTTTCATCTTCTGCTCCGCTGATTTCAGCGAAGTTTTCTAATGAAGTCACACTTGTCGGCAAGTTCGGGTCAATCGTAAAGGTAATCGTCAAAATTTCTGATGCTCCTGCCGGAATTGGTCCGGTGATAGACCTCGTTACTGTACCTGCGTTGATGGCTGTCCAGTTGGCATCATTCAAGATTAATCCTGTTGGGATATAATCAATAACATCTACATTATATGCGTCTGCTGTACCTTGATTGATGATTTCAACATTAAACATAACATCGCTTCCGATGGTGAAAACTGCCGTTGGGTCTGCCAATGTTTTGACCAATGCAAGGTCGAAAATATCGACATTTACCTGAGCCGGGTCGTGGTCGTCTTCGTCATTACCATTTTCACCGTCTTCATTTATTTCATTATCTGTATAATCGCCGTCATTACCGCTATTACCATCGCCATCAGAATCTACATCGTCGGGTTTTTGCCCGTCTTCATCTCGTGCGCCTACGATTTCACCGAAGTTCATAATCGAACTCGCGCTTGTGAGATTCGGGTCAATGATGAATGTAATATCCACCGTTTCGCTACTGCCTACGGCAATCGGTCCGGCAAGGCTGATGTATGCTGTACCTGTAACTATCGTCCAGTCGCTATCTGCGAGTATCAATCCACTTGGGATGTAATCCGCTACATTAATATTGTAAGCGTCCACTGTACCTTGATTGAATACTTCGTGCGTAAACGTGACCGTATCGCCGGGGAAGTACGCTATCGTTGGATTGACCAATACTTTCGTGAGTGCTAAATCGAATATTTCTACCTCGAATGTAGCCGGGTCGTGGTCGTCCTCATCGCCATTTGTGCCGTCGGTGGTATCGTCATCAGGTGTACCGTCGTTGGTCGGGTCATTGTCCGAATCAGAGTCGATGTCATCTTGTGGCTCGCCGTTTTCGTCTTCGCCGCCTGTGATTTCACTGAAGTTGGTCAAAGAACTTGCGCTGGTGATATTCGGGTCGATAGTGAATATAATATCCACTGTGACGCTCGTACCTACCGCAATCGGTCCTGCAATTGTAGTGACTGCTTCGCTACCGGTGAAGGTCGTCCAGTTGTTATCATTCAAGATTAAGCCGCTTGGGATATAATCTATCAGTTCGACATTATAAGCGTCAATCGAACCTTGATTGAATACTTCGTGCGTGAAGGTAATCGTACCGCCGGGATAGTAGTGAATGTCCGGATTGCTGACTGCTTTGGTCAATGCTAAGTCGAATATTTCTACATTAATATCAGCCGGATCGTGGTCGTCTTCGTCGCCATTCGTGTTGTTTGTTACGTCATCGCTTGGCGTACCGTCGTTGGTATTGTCGCCGTCTGGCGTAGAATCCACATCGTCTTGCGGATTGTCATTGGTATCTTCTGCGTAAGAAATTTCTGCAAAATTGGTATGATTACCTGCGGTAATGTTCGGTGTAACTTCGAGTACAATCGTTACAATTTCGCTGCTATTGACCGTAATTGGTCCGGCGATTGTGGTGGTTGCTGTCGTTGCATTTACACTCACCCAATTTGGATCAGCTAATACAAATCCTGTTGGAATGTAATCTGTAATTTCAATATCTGCTGCGTCGAAATCACCTTGATTGAACACTTCAATTTGGAAGGTCACCAGATCACCTACGGAAACCGTTGAGGCTTGTCCGCCTGCGAGTGTTTTTTGTAAGGCAAGGTCAAATTCGCCTACAAATACGTCCGCCGGGTCGTGGTCGTCTTCATCATTACCATTTTCACCATTTTCAAATATCTCTTCATCTTCGCTATCACCGTCGTTGGTCGGGTCATTATCCGGTGTAGAATCATCGTCAATCGGGTGATTGCCGTTTTCGTCTTCTGCATCAGAAATCTCTGCGTAGTTCGTGAGATTACCACTTACATTCGGGTTGACGGTGACGGTAACTTCTACCGATTCGCTCATACCCGGTGCAATTGGTCCCGGTATTACGATGTTCGCCTCTGTTGGGCTAATTGAAGTCCAGTCAGCATCATTGAGCGTCAGATCGCTTGGGATATAATCCGTTACGAGTACGTTGTATGCGTCTTCCGAACCTTGATTGTGAACGAAAATGGTGTATGTAATATCATCGCCTGATTGAACTGGTCCGCCCGAAGCCGGATTGCTCAATACTTTATTTAATGCTAAATCAAACTCACTGATAGGAACGGTAGCGGGGTCGCTGTCGTCCTCATCACCACCTGTGCCGTCTGTTACGCCGTCCACCGTTGGGTCGTCATTGTTGGTATCAGGTGTGCTATCGGTGTCGGGTGGTGTTTCGCCGTCCTCATCTTCTGCGTTGGAAATTTCACCTACATTCACTAAGTCGCTACCTGTTGCGCCGAACTGTACGGTGAGGGTAATTTCTACCGTTGTGTTTGCTCCTGCCGCAATTGGTCCGGGTACAAGGATGTTCGCTTCAGATGCGCTTACTGCTGTCCAGTCGCTATCATTCAAGACGTAGCCTGCCGGGATGTAATCGGTAATCGTTACGTTCTGTGCAGTGACTGTGCCTTGATTGAATACAGTGAAAACGAATGTCACATCTTGTCCGGGGAATACAGGCAATGCTTGGTTTGGCGATAAGTCTTTCAACAGTGCCAAATCGAATACATCTACTGTGATGTCTGCCGGGTCGTGGTCGTCTTCATCGTCATTGGTATTGTCCGTTGCGTTGTCGGTGTGCGGACCGTCGTTGGTTGGGTCATTGTCCGAATCAGAATCTACGTCGTCAGGATGGTTGCCGTCTTCATCTTCTGCATCGGTGATTTCAGCAAAGTTTGTGAGTGTACCGCCTGCGAAAGTTTCGTTGATTGTTACAGTGATGTTGACCGTTGTTGAGCCGCCATACGCTGCAATTGGTCCTGCGATTGTTGTAAATGCTTCGTTGCCGAAACCTGAACTCCAGTTGGCATCATTGAGCGTCAGACCTGTCGGGATGTAATCTACGATATCGACATTGTAAGCATCGAGCGTACCCTGATTGGTGACTTTTATTTGGAAAGTCACATTATCGTTAATGTAATATGTATCATTAGGACTGAGTAATCTTTTGTTTAACGCCAGGTCGAATGTTTGGTCAATCGGTGTAGTTTCTGTATCGTGGTCGTCCTCGTCACCATTTGTATTGTCGATGTCGTCATTTTCCGAAGGACCGTCATTATTGGGATTGTCATCTTCGGTAGAATCTACATCTGTTGGTGGGTCGTTGTTCGGATCGAGGTCGTCGTCTGCACGGCTAATTTCACCTTGATTAGTAATATTATTTTCAGCAAAATTAGCATCCAATGTCACCGTAATTGAAATGGTGGTCGAATTGCCTGGCGCAAGTGGTCCGGCTATCGCATCATAGGTTGCCGTACTGCCTGCATTGCTTATCCAATTGACATCATTTAATGTTGTACCTGTTGGTAAATAATCGGTCAGTACAATATCGTAGGCATCAATATTACCCTGATTCGTCACTTCGAATAAGAAGGTCAAATCATCGCCGGGCGTAATTGGCATCGGCTGATTTGGGTCGAGTTGCTTGGTTAATGCTAGGTCAAATATTTCGATAAATACATCTGCCGGGTCGTGGTCGTCTTCGTCGCCGTTGCTGTTGTCGGTGTAGTTGTCGGAGTATGGACCGTCGTTGGTGGCGTCATCGTCCGGCGTAGAGTCTACGTCGGTTGGTGGTGTATTGGTATCGTCTTGATCATCATCTGCTTCGCTGATTTCAGCAAAGTTTTGTGATGTACCGCCTACGATGTCCGTTCCAATTTCGAGTGTAATAGTGATTACTGTACTCGTGTTGGCTGCTAAGAACGGTACGGTTGTAAAGTATTGGTTCACTACTTGTCCGGGTGTCCAGTTGGCATCTACTACGGTCATTCCCGCAGGGATATAATCGACTACCTCTACATTGTACGCATCAAGTGTTCCTTGATTTGCTACAATAATATTATAGGTCACAAGGTCGCCGATAGAGACATTTGGTGCCTGACCGGGTGCGAGTGTTTTGATTAATGCTAAGTCAAATATCTGACCAACAGGAATCGTTTCAGGGTCGTGGTCGTCTTCGTCGCCGTTGGTGTTGTCGGTTATGTTGTCTTCGGGTGCGCCGTCGTTATTATTGTCATTGTCAGAATCAGAATCTATATCTTCGGGTGCGTCATTCGCTGGGTCGGTGTCATCGTCTGCTTCGCTGATTTCAGCAAAATTGGTGATGTTTTCGCCTTGGAATGTCGGGTCAATCGTGAGGGTGATTTCAACCGTAGTTGAGGTTCCCGGCGCGAGTGGTCCGGCGATTGGCATGTTCAAATTAGCAATTCCGGCGGTAATTTCCGTCCAGTCTGCATCATTCAAACTCATGTCTATCGGAATGTAATCGACTAAATCAATGCTGTACGCATCTACTGTTCCTTGATTGGTAACGGTCAGCGTGAAGGTCACGTCATCGCCCGGGTATACGGGGAAGGACTGTGAAGGCGCGACTGTTTTGACCAATGCAAGGTCAAATATTTCTACTGTAATATCCGCCGGGTCGTGGTCGTCTTCGTCACCGTTGGTGTTGTCGGTGTCATTGTCTTCCGGTGTGCCGTCGTTGGTATTGTCATTGTCTGGTGTAGAATCCTCGTCTTGTGGCGGATCGTTGCTTGGGTCTTGGTCGTCGTCTGCTTCGCTGATTTCAGCAAAGTTGGTTGATGTACCACCTGCAAAGTTTGGATTCACCTGTAAGGTCAAGTTTAATGTCATCGTTTCGCCCGGAACGATTGGTCCGGGAATCAATTGATAGACTTCGGAAGTGACTGCACCTGCTGACCAATTGGCATCCGCCAATGTAAAGCCGTTGGGGATGTAATCCACTACGTCCACATTGTACGCATCCAGTGTACCTTGATTGATGACGGAAATATTATACGTCACCATATCGCCCGGAGCGACCGGATTTGGCTGTGCCGGGTCAAGTGTTTTGACTAATGCAAGGTCGAAAGATTGACCCACGGGAATGGTTGCCGGATCGTGGTCGTCTTCGTCACCGTTGGTATTGTCGGTTACGTTGTCTTCCGGTGCGCCGTCGTCGGTATTGTCGTCATTTGGTGTGGAGTCTTCGTCGTTCGGTGGCTCATTGTTTGGATCTTGATCGTCGTCTGCTGCGCTGATTTCCGCATAGTTGGTGATAGATTCACCCTGGAAATTAGCATCAATCATCATCGTAATATCAACAGAAGTCGAGAAGCCGGGAGCAAGTGGTCCGGGAATCGGTACGACTAATTCGGCTACGCCTGCATTGTCCATCCAATCTATGTCATTCAAGCTCATATCCGCCGGAATATAATCCGCTATTTCAATATTATACGCATCAATATTTCCTTGATTGGTAATGGTAACTGTAAAGGTCACATTATCGCCGGGTCCTACGGGGAAGGTCTGTGCGCTTGCTACTGTTTTGACCAAAGCCAAGTCAAATATTTCTACAAATACTTCTGCCGGATCGTGGTCGTCTTCGTCACCGTTGCTGTTATCCGTATAGTTATCGGAAGAAGGACCGTCATTATTCGGGTCGTCATCCGAGTCAGAATCTATGTCTGTCGGTGGCTCGTTGGTTGGGTCTTGGTCGTTGTCTGCATCGCTGATTTCCGCGAAGTTTTGTGACGTACCGCCTACGATGTCCGGTCCGATTTCGAGCGTAATGGTAATGACCTGACTGGTATTTTTCGCGAGGAACGGAATGGTCGTGAAGTATTCGTTCACTGCCTGTCCTGCCGTCCAATTTGCGTCAGCAACTGTCATTCCCGTAGGAATATAATCGACGACTTCTACGTTGTACGCATCAACTGTTCCTTGATTTGCTACAATGATATTGTAGGTCACGAGGTCGCCGATGGATACGTTTGGCGATTGCCCTGCTGCGAGGGTTTTGATTAATGCTAAGTCGAAGGTCTGCTCGACTTCAAATGTTTCCGGATCGTGGTCGTCTTCATCGCCATTGGTGCTGTCGATGTCGTTGTCTTGCGGTGTACCGTCATTGCTGTCGTTGTCGTCCGGTGTAGAATCTTCGTCTGTTGGTGCTTCCGTTGTTGGGTCGCCATCGTCGTCGCCTCCACTGATTTCAGCGTAGTTGGTGATAGACGTACCTTGGAAGTCTGCATCAATGGTAAAGGTAATTTCTACGGTAGTCGTCGCGTTTGGCGCGAGTGGTCCGGGGATTGGTGTATTCAATTCGGCTGTGCCGGCATTGTCCGTCCAATCCGCATCATTGAGTATCAAATCGGTTGGGATATAATCGACTAATTCGATGTCATACGCAGGTACATTTCCTTGATTGGTCACGGCTAATGTAAATGTAATATCATCGCCGGGTGCAACAGGTATTACCTGTGTGCTTGATACGGTTTTGATTAAAGCTAAGTCGAAGTAACTCAGTGGCACTGTTGCCGGATCGTGGTCGTCTTCATCCCCAAATGTGCTGTCAATATCATCGTCAACAAAGAGATTGTCATCGTCAGGATTGCCGTTTGGTGTAGAGTCGATATCGTCTTGTGGTACGCCGTTTTCATCTTCTGCGCCTGTGATTTCCGCAAGGTTGGTGATACTTTGCAACGCACTGATATTTGGGTTGATAATCAGTGTAATATCTATGGTAGCCGTGCCGCCGTAAGCCGCAATCGGTCCTGCCATTTCGTGGAAGGCTACATTGCCTGCAAAGCCCATAAACCAGTTGGGGTCAGCCAAGGTTGTATTCGTTGGGAGGTAATCTATGATTTGAATGTCGTAAGCATCTATCGTACCTTGATTGGTGATTTCAATGGTAAAAGTCACGCTATCGCCGGGATAATAGAGCTTGTTCGGGTCGCTCAGCGTTTTGCTTAATGCCAAATCAAATACCTGACCAACAGGAACGGTTTCGGGGTCATAATCGTCCTCGTCTTCACCGTTATCGGTGTCATCCGGTGTCGAATCCTCGTCGGTCGGTGGTTCGTTTGTGGGGTCTGTGTCGTTGTCGGCATCGCTGATTTCTGCGTGGTTGGTGATGGTTTCGCCTTGAAAATTCGGGTCAATCGTCATCGTGACATCTACCGTAGTGGATGCGCCCGGCGCGAGTGGTCCGACAATTGACGTATTGAGGTCAGCAATGCCCGGTGTATTCTCTGTCCAGTCGGCATCATTCAAGGTCATATTCGCCGGAATATAATCCACTACATCAATTGCATACGCATTTACATTACCTTCATTAGAAATAACGAGTGAAAATGTAACATCATCGCCCGGATTGATGGGGAATGATTGGTTTGCAGAAATGACTTTTTCTAGTGCTAAGTCAAATATTTCTACAAATACATCTGCCGGATCATGGTCGTCTTCATCACCGTCGTTATTGTTGGTCGTATTGTCGGTATAGTCACCGTCGTTTTGATCGTCATTATCCGGATTGGAATCTATATCAGTTGGTGGCGTATTATTTGGGTCGGTGTCGTTGTCTGCTGCGTTGATTTCAGCAAAATTTTGGAGCGTACCGCCTGTATAATTCGGGTCAATCTGCATTACGATAGTCAATACCGCATTATCGCCCGGAGCTATCGGTCCGGCGTAAGTTTGGTAAGCCTCTGATGTGTTGACACCTACTGACCAGTTTGCGTCTGCTAATAACATTCCCGCAGGGATATAATCCACTACTTCGATATTATAAGCATCGACTGTACCTTGATTGATTACTGTAATGAAGTACGTGACGTTGTCGCCCGGGTTGACCGGCATTGGTTGTGCAGTATCGAGTACTTTGACCAATGCGAGGTCAAATGTTTGTTGTACATCGAATGTTTCCGGGTCGTGGTCGTCTTCGTCACCGTTGGTACTGTCGATGTCGTTATCTTCAGATGTACCATCGTTGGTATCGTCACTGTCGGGCGTTGAATCTTCATCGTCCGGTGGTGTGTTGGTATCATCTGTATCATTGTCTGCGCCTGTAATTTCAGCGAAGTTGGTGATAGATGCCCCTTGGAATGTTGGGTCAATCGTTAAGGTAATATCTACTGTAGTTGATGCGCCCGGCGCGAGTGGTCCGGCGATTGGTACATTCAAGTCGGCTACGTTGGCTACATTTTCTGTCCAATCGGTATCATTCAAACTCATATCTGATGGAATGTAGTCCGCTAATTCTATCGAATACGCATCTACGTTTCCTTGATTGGTCACGGTCAATGTAAATATCACCTCATCGCCCGGTGCCACAGGCATCGTTTGTGTTGCAGATATTGTTTTTACCAATGCTAAATCAAATACTTCTACAAAGAGGTCGGCAGGGTCATGGTCGTCCTCATCGCCATTCGTGTTGTCGGTCACATCATCGGTGTAATCACCGTCATCGTTGGGGTCAGAATTTGGCTCTGAATCTATATCGGTTGGTGGTGTGTTTGTTGGGTCAGTATCGTCGTCTGCTTCGCTAATTTCGGCGAAGTTTTGCAAATCACCTCCTGCATAATTTGGATCTACTTGTAATACGATGCTCACAACGACATTACCGCCGGGGAGTATCGGTCCTGCTACAGTCTGAAAGGCTTCGGAGGCATTTGCACCCGACGACCATGTCGCATCTGATAGTAACATTCCTGTAGGGATATAATCCACTATTTCAACATTATACGCATCTAATGTACCTTGATTTGTTAGGGTAATAAAATACGTCACCAAATCGCCCGGATTAACCGGCATTGGTTGTGCCGGGTCAAGGTTTTTGACTAGTGCAAGGTCGAATATCTGACCAATCTGAATCGTTTCCGGGTCGTGGTCGTCTTCGTCACCGTTGGTATTGTCGATATCGCCATCTTCCGAAGGACCGTCATTGTTGTTATCACCATCAGGCGTAGAATCCACGTCTGTTGGTGGGTCATTACTCGGGTCGGTGTCGTCATCTGCTTCGCTAATTTCAGCAAAGTTGGTGATTGACGTTTCTTGGAAATTGGCATCTACTGTGAACGTAATATTCACCGAAGTAGAAGCTCCAATTGCCAATGCTCCCGAAATTGGCGTAACAAGCTCGGCTGTGCCGGGCGTGCTTTCTATCCAATTTGCATCATTCAGCATCATTCCCGTAGGGATATAATCCGCTAATTGAATGGCGTAAGCGTCTACGTTACCTTGATTGGTGACGGTCAGTGTGAATGTCACGTCATCGCCTGCCTGTATAGGTGTAGGTTGCGTGGCGGAAAGGGTTTTTACCAATGCCAAATCAAACATTTGTACGAAGAAATCCTGCGGATCGTGGTCGTCTTCGTCATCATCGGTGTTGTCCATTTCATTATCAGAAACAGGACCGTCGTTGTTCGGATTGTCGTCCGGATCAGAGTCGTAGTCGGTTGGTGGCGTATTGGTGGGGTCGGTGTCGTCGTCTGCGGAAGCAATTTCCGCAAAGTTGGTGTTGTCACCGCCTGTTGCTGCTGCCGTTACTTGTGCAGTCACTGTAATGACAGTGCTGGTATTGGGCTGAAGTGGTCCGTCTATGGTCGTGAATACCTCATTAGTTGCCTGACCGGCAATCCAGTTGGGATCCGTGAGTGTCAAACCTTCGGGGAGGTAGTCCACGATTTGAATATCGTAAGCCGTAAGTGTACCTTGATTGGCTACTACAATATTAAAAGTAATGAGGTCGCCAATCTCGACTATTGGGGATTGTCCGGCAGCGAGTGTTTTAATTAATGCCAAGTCAAATACCTGACCAACAGGGACAGTTTCGAGGTCGTGGTCGTCTTCGTCGCCGTTGGTATTGTCGGTATTATCATCTTCCGAAGGACCGTCGTTGTTCGGGTCATTATCTTCGGTAGAATCTATATCCGTTGGTGGGTCATTATTCGGGTCAAGGTCATCATCTGCACTACTAATCTCCGAGAAGTTGGTGATGGAGGTGTCCATAAAATTGGCATCCAATGTAATCGTAATGGCAACGGTAGTTGATGCACCGGGCGCAATCGGTCCGGGTATCGCATTGTACGTTGCTGTACCGTCATTATTATCTGTCCAGAATACATCATTTAAAGTTGTACCCGTTGGTAAATAATCTGTAACTTCTACGTTGTAGGCGTCTATATTTCCTTGATTGATGACTTCGATAATAAAAGTCACGTCATCGCCGGAACCAATTGGCATCGGCTGTGTAGGGGCAAGTGTTTTGACGAGTGCGAGGTCGAAAATTTCAATAAAGAAATCTTGCGGGTCGTGGTCGTCTTCATCACCGTCACCATTTTCCATTTCATTATCGGAAACAGGACCGTCGTTATTCGGGTCATTGTCCGGATTGGAATCTGTGTCGGTTGGTGGTGTGTTCGTCGGGTCGGTGTCGTCGTCCGCTTGGCTAATTTCGGTGAAGTTGGTATTGTTTCCGCCCGTTGCTGCCGCCGTTACTTCAAATGTAATCGTAATAACCTGACTGGTATTTGGTGCAATAGGTCCGGGAATAGTATAATATACCTCATCTGTCGCTTGACCGGAAATCCAATTAGCATCTGCCAAAATCAATCCGGTAGGGATGTAATCGACTATTTCTATATTGTAAGCATCCAATGTACCTTGATTCGCTACTACGATATTGAAGGTAATCAAATCGCCGATAGCTACGCTTGGTGACTGTCCTGCTGCCAATGTTTTAATTAAAGCCAAGTCAAATACCTGTCCGACAGGGATGGTTTCGGGGTCGTGGTCGTCTTCATCGCCGTTGGTATTGTCGGTTACGTTGTCTTCTGAATCGCCGTCATTGTTTTCGTCTGA